>ERZ808242.27-NODE-27-length-109496-cov-6.320940_pt1 | contig 109496 bp, 124 predicted proteins | sample MGYA00521244_ERZ808242 | MGnify/ENA primary metagenome ERZ808242 (study PRJEB31516, sample SAMN03275573) | gut metagenome | biome: mammalia-associated habitat; material: feces | host: Papio cynocephalus | place: Kenya | collected 2012-07-27 ... | reverse complement strand
TTGAAGCGTCCGTGAGACCTCCTCGGATAAGAGCATTGTCTTTCCATCTTATACCCACTTCATTTACACCGACCGTTCCGAATAGCTATCGGGCTTTGGTTTGTGTAGCAACCTTACCCACGGTCATATGCCTTGTATGAAGTTTCTGTCCGTTAGGTCAGATGTTTGTCGCCGGCTTCTTTCAGATTCCAACTCACGATGGACACCCTTGCCTTTGACTATGTAATTCCCGCTATTAGGGCTTACTCGGGACTTCCACCCGTTAGACAATGCTCATGCCGAGCATACTACTAGAAAAAGGCTTGCAGTCTCACGACTACAAGCCCTTTACATTCTGATTGCTTATACGTTATTATTGTAAGAGAGATCTAATTTCTGAAAGAGGACGTTCCTCTTGACTGCCGTCAGGACGAGTGACCATGAAATAGTCAAATGCCGAGCGACCATTGACATACTTTACCACTGCAACGCCACCTTCGCGAAGCTGAAGAGTGAAATAGCCAGTGCGCACGCCATCCACATACTTGCCATGGAGCTTCTCCTTGCCATTGGCATAATAAGTGATGACGTCACCATTGAGAATGGTATTCTTGTCATTGCCAAGGTCTACAAAACTGTAACCGCCCTCGGCCTTCAACGTGCCATTCATATAATAATCCTTGAAAACGTTCTCCTTGTTGACACCAGCACCCTGTGTCATCAACAAACGGAAGTAGCTGGCCTGATCTGCATTGCCCACTGCCATCTGATTGGCACCATAATAGATGGTATCAGCCACAACAATAGCATTGTCACTAACACGCTTATGACCGAAACTTGCTACGGTCATCAGCAACATCATGGAAATCAAAGCGATCTTTTTCATGTTCTTGTCTCCTATTATTTTTAGTCTTAGTTTTAATTTCTGATGCAAAGTTATACAAAAAATATCTACCAGTCATCATTCTTTAACACTATTTTATAATTAATTTTCAGCAATTGATTTTCGAAAGAAGAACAGGATGATGAAATTTCAAAACATAAGAAAATACGGGGCTTGAATTACACTTTATCATCACGTAAACTTATTTCTTGAGTAACATCGACACAATTACTAACATTATGACACTTTCACACGATTCAGCAGGCTCTTTTACTTATTTCCAAAACAGTCAAAATGTGTCCGATATTAATTATATTGTAAGTTATATTTACTAAAAAATATAATTGATTTCTGCCAATTCCAGGCCAAAGAAAGCGTCTATTAGAACGGCACAAAAGAAACTAAACTCCGTTGATTTTCATCAACGTGATCCTCAGCTTCCATCATCCAACCATCATTTTGTCACGACCAATGGTTACAGGCCGCCCTTCCGCCAAAATAAGAAAAGAGCTCTCAGAACAACAAAAAGAGCCTAAATGACAGAAACCTTCGTTGAGATTTACCATCATTTAGGCCTATTAATTTGGAAGATTAGCGCTTCTTGCTCCACACAGAATGGAGCAGCTGTCATCGCAACTTACCGCTCTGCCCTCACTCTACGGGCATTACCAACACAGCTATTGGGCATTTGGATGTGGAGCATTTCACATACCGTAGGTGCAATGTCCACTATATAAGTCGGTTCACTGGTCTGTCCATGTTGCACATTCCATCCCAAAAGCACAAAGGGTATGTGCGAATCGTAAGGGTTCCACTGTCCGTGTGTCGTACCTACATAGTCAGGAGAGTTGCTCACATTTTCCCATCCGGCCTTGGCCACATAAAACAAATCACCACTACGCTTCTTGTTATACCCGTTTACGATGCGCTCTCGGATGGGCTGTGGCACGGAGGTCGTGAGCACCTTGTCATAGTCAACCACATAGAGAATGTTGTCATCTTGCTCCAGCATCTTGATGACAGCAGCCTTCACGTCATCGAGCGTTTTGCCACTCTTCTCAATCAGAGCATGGTCAAGGTAGATGCGCCCTGCGTCCTCATCCTTGATGACATGACCAGTAATACCCAACTCGCGGCTTAGCCTCTCTTGCAGGGGTTTCCAGCTATTCCATGTCTCCAGCCCACCCGCAGGCATCTTATGAGCCTTCAACACGTTAGGGTTGTGTGAAGCGCCATGATCCGCTGAGAGAAAGAGTAGATAGTTGCCGCGCCCCACCTTTTGGTCAAGCAGTTGAAGAAAATGGGCCAACTGACGATCCAGTTCCATGTAGACATCATGGTTCTCATTGCCACGGGTGCCAAAGGCATGGCCAATGGCGTCAGTGGAAGAAACACTGATGGCCAGCAGGTCCGTCACCCCATCCTCACCAAGATGCTCGTTGTTGAGCACCGCCTCAGCCATCTGGAAAGTCTTGGTCACTCCCTGCACAGAGGTCTTCACGTCCGTACCCGGTTTCACTCCTATCTCTTTATTGGTCGCCTTTACCCACTTGGGCAGTTCGTTCATATAATAAGTCGACGAAACGAAATGCCCGGCAGACGTGTCCCACCAATAGGCCGCATCGGCCGAATGGCCAGCTGGCAAAATGGCTGCACGATCCTTCAAGGCCACACCGAACACTTTAGCCTTGTAGTCGGTGGCGATCTTTAGCATATCACCAATGCCCGTGGCAATGAGGTTTCGGGGTGACATCTGTCCCTCACGACTTTTGGAACCGACACTTACAACCGTCGTATCGGCACAGCAATATGTCCGTCGACCATCCTTCCAAAAGTTATTGCCCGCAATACCAGTAAGGGCAGGCACAGAACCGGTATAGATGCTTGAGTGGCCAATGGCCGTGACCGTGGGCAGATAGTTGATCATGGTATTCTCGAAACTATAGCCGTCGTCGACCAAACGCCGCAAGCCTCCGTCTTGGAATTGGTCGTAATAATAATAAAGGTAATCCCACCTCATCTGGTCTACCACTAATCCAACGACTAACTTTGGCCGCTCGATTGCAGAAAAGCCTGGCAACGCCACAGCCACCGCAAAAAGGAAAGTTATGATTTTCTTCATCTTTAGAAATGATTTTGGTTATTGCAAAGTTACGCAACTTTCTTCAGATTATCGGCAATCCAGCATTACAATTACGCTTCAACCTTGTCAGGAGACCTGCTCAAGGTTTCCACTTCATATTGCACCAGATTGACAATACGTGTTTTTCGGATTCCTTCGCCATGCGGTTCGCAAATATCTTCCTGAGACGCTGACGTCAAAAGCAACAAAAAAGCGAGAATCAATTAAGACTCTCGCTCCTGCGGTGCGTACGAGTAACGTACTTTCACCGTCTATAACTATCTGGCTTAGAGCCATTTAAGATATTGCGAAATCAATTTCTGTACATTATTTGTACATTGTGATGATTACTATCTCTCAGTTATCTGTGTGCAAAGGTATGATGAAAAACGCAAAACACCAAACATTACGCAAACTATTTTCACACAAGGCGTTGTATTTAACATTTGTAAAGATTTCACTTTGATGAAAAATACATAGCACACTTGTGGTGTGCGAAAAGTGTACACGCCATTGATATTGCTTGATTTTTAGCTACATACAGGCGGTGTACATGGTGGTGTACATACAAAAATGACTGGAGATTCTGCTTCACAGCCGCCTCCAGTCATAAAAACAAAACAAAAGCTATATCGTGCGCTAATTATATCTGCCAAGGGTTCTTGTTCGGGTCATAATCACGAGCAAAGGTAGCAATGGCATATTCAGTAACAGGCTTATTGTCATCCTCATCCAATTTGCGAGGAATATGAGGATTGATTTTAAGTCTGGAAGCATCACGAAGCCATGTAATAGACGTTTCATAGTCTGTGATGCGAGCAGAGCTTACATTGTTAGGCGATATAAGTTTGTGTAACTCATACACTGCTAAACGCAGCATGTGTTTTTTCACGTTGGCATTACGAGGGTCGCTTTCCTGGATGTTGTAACCTTCTTTCAGTTCGTCCGCATTGACTGCCATAGAAGGGATGTACACCTTGTTATTATATACTATATACTCATGGTTTGAAAACTCGTAGCTGTATGTCGGGTCGTACTCCCCTATCATTCCCCAATATTCAGAATTATATGGATCAATGGTCAAATCAATTTCTTCATCCATTTTAACGAGAGTGTAGAAACTTCCTTCATATTCTACAACAGTCCAAAGTTCGTAAGGAACATTTGCTTCCCAGTTTTGGATTTCTATTGTAGTCCATGCTTCGATCCCAGGAATACGAATATCTCCATAAGATAATCCGTTGTATTCCTTGCATATATAGTAAACATTAGCAAAAAATACTATGTCACCAGGCACATAATCTTTCGTCTGCCAGTATTCGCTAACCTTTTCTGGATCATCTATCGGTTCATCACAAACATCCCAATACAGCGTATCTGAAGGTGCTTTCCTGCCATTTATCGTGCGCATCGCCTTTACGAGTTTCTTGTCATGGTAGAAATGTGCGCCAACTGGATAGGTGATTTGGTCGTTGTATTCCAATATATTCTTCCCCTCTTCAAGCACTTTCTCTATCTCGTAGTTGTCTGTTAGATACTCTACTATAGATTGCTCTGCTGCTTCTTCAGCTTGTGCCAGGCGGTCTTCCCTGCCTCGTATAAGCTGACTTAGAGCTTCTTCTGTAACTATGCTTAAATAGTCGTTATTATTCAAAAATCTCTTGTACATTCTCTAAAATGAAAAACCGCCATAGATAGGCGTAACTGTTGTTTCTATAGTTGAAGCGTTGCCTTTCTTCTGGAACTTAGCCCATGTATTATTTAAGAACAAGCACAGAGCGTAGTCTAAACAGTCTGAAAGGTGTCCGTACTTCTCATACTTCACACCGCTCTTGGGGTCTGTAACTTTTGCCTTGGATTTGGTTCCGTCTGCATTTTTCTTCTGGTAAACCAAATCTTCAGTAAGTCTACGGCAACGCATATCAATTAAAATTTCCCAGCCATCATAGCCATTAAATAAACTGTTGACATATTCCAAACGAGTCACCTGTGCTGGCTGCTTAGTCAGTAACTTCTTCTGTACTCGTAATATTGGGTTATCCATATTGCCCATAATAATGGTGTAGTTATTCACCCCCTCTTCTGTTTGGGTTGAACGTGACAATCCAGCTGGGTCTCCAGTTATGAATAGTCCGCCAAGATGCTTTTCGGTTAAATACTTGTTGGCGATTTTTCTGGAGAGTTTAGGGGTATTGTTCTCCTTGTCTTCTGGTTTGCCAAGTATCTCGTCCAGTACATAGACTTTCTTATGCTCGTAGTCAATCTGGATGGAGAGTGTGGACATATATGGCTGCACGTTGAAGTCCCATGACGATATGATTGGTTTCAATGGATTATAGACCTTTTCACGCAAGTTGGTAACGAGGTGCTTTGCTCCGTCAAAGTTCCAATAGGCTGCTGCCTCATTGGTGTCTACGAAATCCCAGTTACCGTACAACAAACGAGCTTTTGTTATGGGGTCGCTGATCTTGTTCAAGGCGGCAACATAACTGTGAACGAAGTCAGAACAGGGGTTGTCCCATACACTGAACGGCAAATAAAATTCCGAAGCCCTGCACACAACCCTATTACCATCATCATCTTGCACAAATCGAGAACGAACCCAATTTATACAAGGGTTAGTGGTCATCAACATTCTGGCTGTTTTGAATGTTTCCGCTGTGCGCCAACGTAAACGAGAGAACAATACTTCTATCGCCTTTTCTGATATTTCAGATACCTCATCAACGAAAGCGATAGTATATTCACTTGATCCAAAACGCTCAAATTGTGGATCACTTGGATTATCTGCCATTTCTTTCATAATAATGACAGAACCATTCCAAAAGGTAAGTGTGCCTTCCAGATTATTGATTTTATAATGCTCGTTTTCTACAAGCCCCCATTCTTTACATACTTTTTTGATAGTATTGAAAGTTGATTCTTTTAACGACTTCAATGTTTTACGAGCTACGACTGCTCTTATATCTGGAAATCGTATACAGCTTGACACGAGCCAGCAACTGCCGACATAACTTTTTCCACCGCCAGCGGCCCCTCCACCTAAAATTAGTTGTGGAAGGTCTTGTGTTCCGCAATTTTCGCATTGTGGGACATATTTTGGATTACCTTGTTGATCACATCCAGATTGGACTTGTATGATATGGCCACCACAATGCGGACAATAGTCTGGTTGCAATAGTTTCCAGAGTTCATATTGTCTTGGCGATGGCTTAAAATCAATTTTAATGTTTGTTGGTGCTTTTAATTGTCCGTATGCCATTATTAAAATTAAAAGCCCAGCCCTTCGTGATTGAAAGAGCTGGGCGAAACGATTTTTATTTATGAAAGCAAGTGTCAATTTTATGATGCAGCGGCATCGTAGATTTTCTCTACCACCAGCCAAAAGTCATCTGGATAAGCGGTCTGCGGAAGAGACTCGCAAGCCTTTTTCATAAGTGCAATCTCACTTTCTGTAAACTGCACTACCAGCGGCTCGTCAACATCCTTCTGGGCGTTCCATGTGATTTTCTTTTCATCAGAGTTTTCTACGATCTCATACTTCTCCTTATCGGCTTCAGTGATTGCCACCTTTTTAAGGATTTCACGCTTGGTATTAAAGTCGATGAAAGATGCAGTCTGCTGGGGAAGTAGCTGCGGAATGTAAATACGTTCTTTAATATGAAGTTCCATATTGCTTTTGATTTTGTTATTTGCCTAAGAATAGAAAGCGGTTTTCTATATGGTTTGAGAAAACTGGAGAAAAATTACCAGCTAAAGATATTATACGTTACACCTATTCCTATATATGGGGATATTTGTCCGTTAGTATTGCACCCAATGCCAACTTGTACTCCAGCGCCAAACCGTTTCTTCTTGTATATCGTGCTTGTCTGTGTTTGTGTAATGGTTATCACTGTATTCTTAGGAAACACCTTAATGCTATCCAAACATGGTTCATAACCACTTACCCAAGCTTGATATGTACTGTCCTTATATGATTTCTGAGTAATTGGAATTGTAACATTCATGCTATCATGTTGGATGTTACCAGCACTATCCTTACTTGAAACTGGAAGCGTGACGGTTTTATACCGTATTACCAGACTGTCTTTTGGTACAGGCTGATAGTAAGGAATGGTGTCTACATAAGTCACAGAATCCACATCAGTAAAAGATTCGCTCTTACATTCAGAGTGATTGCCAAGAATGTAAGAAGCGAATCCGACTGTCAATAACAATATAACAAGTACATATATAATGTCTCGCTTTTTCATGTTTATTTGATCTCAATCGTTATTTTCTCGCCTTTCTGTTTAGCTGGCCAGAAATACTTATCCATCAGATTCGTCCAGGTTCTCTGAGAATTGATAACTTGTCCTTTCACCTTATTTTCCCCTACCAGAATACAACCGCTTGTATGGTCTGCCGTATTCCCAGCATGGATTAGAACACCGTCAAATGACGATACATTCTGGAGGCGTGGCATGAAAGCATTATACTTCTTGACGTATGGGTATTTGGTATAGTTTGAATACTTAGGCGACTGCACACTCATCGTCACATTGTAAGTGCCATAAGGAACTGCCGTTTCATTTGGCACTTTCACCTCGCCATTGTCAAATTTACCATTCTTATTCAAGTCTCTTACCTTGTCTTCCAGTGTGTCACACACGAACTTGCCGTCAATATACATGTGACCGATGGTATACTTATCTTTGAGCGCAATGCGCTTTACTTCTATTTTCATAATATGAATGAGCTATATGGTATAAACCATTCTTTCTGTTCCAGATATGGTTCGCCAATAAGCGATGCCCAACATCCTCTAATTGAACCGTCATGGCTTTTGAGAATTTCAACTACGTTTGCCTTTCTGCCAACCAAACCATCCAGTTTCATTTCAGACAGAGCAAATGATGGAATAATTACAATTTCTTTCATTAATATCCTGTAGATGGTTTACGATTAGGGCAGGAAGGCACTTCACATTTCAGTAAACACATCTTGGCATTGTTCACTTCTAGTTGTGCCTTTTCCGATGCCAATGCGTTATACTTGTCACGCCAATCAGAAATATTGACATAAAGTGCATCAATTTTCTGGTCTTTCTCTCTCAATTCATCATGTACACATTCGTACAATTTTTTCCATTCTTCCGACTCTTTGGCTTCGTTGTCGTGTTCTTTGGAATCATTGTCAAGGGTTTTTGATCTTCGCTCTTGTCTGAAGAATAAGAACATCGAAGCGTTTCCAGCAATTACACCTATAATTCCTGTAATGATGGCTTCAAGCATTAATCGGTATCATTTTCTTTTGGTTTTGATTCTGGTACTATTACATTGAATACAATGCCGTTTTCTCCACCACCTTCAATGTTCAACTTGTTTACTTGTGCTTCCTTTACAGGGTACATATCCATCAGAGCCTTTGAAGCTGTTACCGCTACACTTCTCAATGCAGCTGGAGATAGTTTGTTACCTCGCCTGTCTCTGTAAACAGCAGTTGATGTCTCTTCTATAATGTGTTTCAGATTTTCTGTAAGGAACTTTTTCATGTGGGCGGTTTCCTGGGCATTGTAATCATCCAGTTCTGCCATAAAAGCCTTAATATCGTCCCTTGACAGCATTTTCTTAGCACGGATATTGTCTTTTACATCATCGCTCTTGAATACAGCTTGATAGCATTTCAAGGCATTACCTGCATAAGGAGCCGCACCATTCATAAACAGCTCGCAAAACAGCTGCTCTTCTTCTGTAAGTTTGGTCTCTTTCATTACTTCTGTCAATTAAAAAGCCTTGCTGAATTGCAAGGCTTTTGTTTATAATGAATAGTCCGACACTACTTGTTTTGTTTGTATTCGAGCAGTTTCTCCATAATTATTTGTCTGAACAGGTCTCCGATGCCTGTTACGGCAGCTTCAACGTCCTGGATGCTGTTCAAGTATTCCATGTTAAAGTTCACTTGTAGGTCATATCCAGAAATTTCTATGAGTATTTCGTTGTTGTCAGCGTTCTTTACTGTGAAAGCATCACGGTCTGATATTGTACGAAACTCAGCTTTCGGTTCATCTATAGTTTGTATGTTTTCTTCTTCCATTTGTTATATCTTAAAATGTTTCCGACTTTTTTCTGCTTGGGATATAGCCAAGTTTCCACCTGTCATCACACCACCTTCGCTTCTCATTCGCTGGGTGAGAACTGCTGCTACATTGGTGGTAGCTGAAACGTCAGCATCTGCATCATGGGCATCATCAAGCTCTATGCCGAGTCGTTCTGCCATTATCTCCAGTTTGTAAGAGTCTACGTTAGGCAGATGACATAAAGCGAGCTGGCCGAGCATTATTGTATCAAGCACGTCTGGTTGCCAATGCCCATAAAAGTCTTCATGTCCACGAAGTATTTTCTTGATTTCACCAACTAATCCAGCATACTCCATCATTTGCATAAAGAATCCCTTATCGAACTCTATATTCTGGCCAAGCAAAAATGGCTTCATATTCTTCGGTGTCTTTGGCGTATGATCTGCAATAAAGTCCACAGCACCTCTTGCGACATCACAAATGTCTTCACCCATTGTTTCCAGCATATTCATTGTGATTGCTGAATAGGTCAAAGCCTTGTCTTCATAGTCCATAGGTTCTGTTTCATCCATATCGTACTTACTCTTCAGAACCTTTCGCTTCTTTCCTACGCCTTCAATTTGTTTTCTGTTGTAAGGATAAACATAACGGACATAAGAACCTAAACGCTCAAATGTATCAAGCCTCGTAGCATGAATTGCTATCTGGGTTATTGCGCCTGTCTGACATTTCAAACTGCCTGTTTCAAAGTCAAGCGTAAACATCACGATTACAGGCTTCTCATCTTTTGGTGCTGCCATTGTTGTACTTTCTTTCTATACACTTACCTATAAGATATAACGTAGCTTTGAAAGCCTCAATTGAATAATCGTTATTTACAACATAGTCATATAAATCATCTGGAATATCTACACGTTCCTTGTCACGAGCTATGCGTTGTTCATCAATGCCGTCTTTATGCTGACGCTTGATTTTTATTGTGATGAGATTGAAGCTGAATGGCGTTTGCTCTTTTGCTTGCAAGTCAATTAAACCTTTTTCGTCAATCACATATACATTCACCTTGTCATCGTTAAACTGTTTCCATTCAGTCCAATACTGACAACCACCAAAGACAGTATAAGCACACATGTCTTTCTTTTCTGGAACATCATCTGTTACGAACCAATGCTCCTTGCCATTTGTCTCTCCGTCACGTTTCTTGCGAGTTGTATAAGAAACGATTGCGTTCCAATTCAACACTTCCTGGAGGTGCATGGAAGCAAGCGTCTTGCCACTTCCAGAATCTCCAACCAGACATACTATTGTCGGCTTCATAATACTTCCAATAAACTTCGTTTCATAAATTGTAAGTTGTTCTTTCCAGCGTAGTCACTGTATTTGACCATTGCTGAGAAAATTATCAATTTGTTTTTTGAATTGATGAGCTGTGGGCGCATAGACTTATATTCTTCTGGCCACACAATACACTCACATAAGTCATTGTTCTGCTGGAGTAGGAGCTTGCAGAAAGTCTCTTCGTTTCCAGTCTTTTTACTCTTGAATTTCTTTTCCTCTACTTCTACTACAGTAGCGCATACGCCCACTTTCTTTCCGTCCATTGTCTCTGGTAGAATACTCTGTAGGGTTGCATACGATACTCTACCTTTCAATTGCGGTTTGATAGCTGAGTTGTCATAGATACGTTTATAGTCAACCGAGCCGATGCCAGACACTTTAACCTGTTGCTGGCTCCAGAAGTAATGCTTTCCTCGCATATCCACTGGGATGTCTTTCTCTTTTATCTCGAAGCCGAGCTGTTCAGCAGCTTTTTCGATAATGGCATATCGCTCAACTACTGAATCTGCGTGTTCTACCTTGTCAAAGCATCCAGCAAGTATAAGGTTTAATACGCATCGAGCATTGACTGGGCAGCGTGTAGCTTCTTCCTCGTTGTCTGGATCATCCCAGTATTCATACTTCTTTAACTTATACTTGAATATACGGTCAATGAAGTTGGTGATGCTGGTAAACTCACCATTCTTCTTGCGCTCGTCCATAATCCACTGCACAGCCTTTGTTCCGAGTTGCTTGATTCTGGAGATTGACCAGAATATCTCGCTGGTTTCATAGTCTGTATGGAATATGTCCTCACTCACATTGATGTCTGGCGGCACTACTTTTGCACTACTGATAGCTTCCATTTCGCCCATGAGCGCAACAAGCTCGTTATCGTCTGCCCACTGAAGGGCAACTGTATAGAAAGCTGTCGGGAAATGTACTTTCAACCAAGCTCCAGCGTAGGCAGTTACTGCGTAGGCGGTAGCGTGGCTCTTGTTAAAGCAGTATGTACCAGCCGCCTCAATCTGCGCCCATATTTTATTAGCATCCTCCTGTGGGCAACCATTCTTCTCAGCTCCAGCCATGAATTTATCCTTCATAGCTCGAATCTTATCCGTCTTTTTCTTTGATACGAATTTTACGAGCTTTACACCTTCACCAAGACTGAACCCACCAATTTCACGAGCCATCATTACAATCTGCTCCTGGAATACCACCAACCCAAAGGTATCTTTTAGAGAGTTATATGTACCCCAAAGATAAACTGGTGCAACCAATTTCTTCTTGCAGTTCACATAGTCATCCAGATTACCCATAGTGGCTGGACGGTACAGGGCATTGGCAGCTATCAAGTCACCGATGTTTGTCGGTTTCATTTCTGTCAAGAACTTGGTAATGCCGTGTGATGAGAACTGGAAAACATTTTGTGTATAACCGTTTGCCAGCACTTCATATACCTTTTCGTCATCTAATGAACCTGTTGCCAACTTCTCTAATGTAATGTCTTGATGATACACAGAGTTCACCAAGTCGAGTGTCTGGTGGATTTTGGAAAGTTCCTTGGTGGCAAGGCAATCGTTCTTTAACAAACCAAGCTCGTCAAGTTCGTAACCATCATTCTCGCTCACTAATATGCCGTCAACTTTCTTGATAGGTACATAGTCGAAACATTCCATTGTTTCACCATCCTTTGTGTCTGGTGTAATTAGTAATGCAGAAGCATGAACAGAACTTGAACGAGGTTGGAACATCAACGTGCGAATATCCTCAAATAGCTGTGGATGGTCTCCAATGAACTTAGCGACTTTCTTGTTGGTTGCTGCCAGCTTGAACAATCCTGTATAATCACATTTATCATCGTCAATGATAGCTGTGATATAGTTTACAATAGATGTCGGAATACGCATCGTGCGAGCCACATCTTTCAAACAGGCTTTTGACTTTAATGTTGTATAAGTTCCAGCAGAGAATACACGTTGCAAGCCGTTCTTATTATATCGTCTTTCGGTGTATGCCTTAACTTCTTGGCGTTTGTCACTTTGATAATCGACATCCACATCTGGAAGCGAAGAAGAGCCACCCTGTAAATATCCATTGTCAACATAGCAATCCAAGACTGTTTGTTTGTCATGCGATATTTTCTTTTCTACTGATATTACTTTCATAAAAATCTCCAATATAGCCCAAAACGAGCTGTTCGTTTTCTTATGTTGTCTAATAGCCCATAACAGTTATGAGCTATTTCAGCTTTTCTTTTACTGTCATATCGTTCAATAATATTCCCATTTGTATCACATCCAACAACAGGTTTGCCTTTAGAAGTTACATTGAACATTGCCGTGGATTCTGCCTGTGTGTGTAATCCTTTTAATACTGGCAGATTACTTCCTTTCTTTCTATATTGAAAGCCCTTGGCTTGTTTGTATGCACCTTTACAGCACATTTCAATAGCCTTGACATTTGTACATGTTTGTCGAGCTGTTTCTTGCATAGAAGGGAAACTGGCGATGTACTGTCCTTGCAAATCATATTGTAGAATTGTAATGCCTCTTGCTTTTTGTTCCCGAATTTTCTTTTCTTGCTTGGTTTCTACTGTACGCTTTCTTACAATTGTTTTAAGAGGTTTCTTCTTTTTTGTTTCTTTTATGATTTTAAGATTTTTCAGACAAGCTGCCCCTTTTCCAGTCACAATTTCCTTCGGTTTGTGTGTAGATTTCTGAATATGCTGTTGAACAAATTTTTCTGTTTTCATTGATTTCCGTACAGAAGAACAATGCGACAATACTTCAGAAATTACTCGTTGGTCACTTTGACGTTTCCATTGAAACCCTCCAGCAGTTTTAGCTGATCGTAATGCTCTGGATATGACATTTCTGCAAATACCAGTTAAATAAGCAGCCTCACGAATACTATTATATGTTTTCACATATTCCCCTCGTAGTGAATAGCACTCTATTTTATATTTTTCGTCAATTGTATGAACAGTTATTCTTTCACCATTACGCTTAACGCAAAGTAAAGTATTAAGACATCTTGCATACGATTTATCTTTATAAAACGTCTCAATATATTTTCGTTCAGCAATATCCAAGTCAATATCATCTTTGCATTTTTCTAATATGTAAGCTTTAATATAATGATATTTCTTGAACGCATTAGCTTTTTTGCTATTATCTGTTCTTTTGAAGGCATCGCTACAATGTGAGCACACTCGCTTATATATACCATAAGCAGCTTGTCCAACATAGCAATAATTGTCCTTATCAGTTGGCACAACCAATAGATAAACCACTTTCTCTTCATGTAATTCATCCATTGAATTGGCATAAAAGTCAACACTGATTGATGAGAAAACTCTTTGTGCAATCAGGTTATCACATAATTTCATACTCGTCTCATAATCTTATACGTTTCGTTATCAAAGATGTTATTGTTCAACTTATATGCTTTCGTAAACTTAACCAGCTCCATATCTGTCAGAATATGTCGCTTATCAATGAACGTATCTGACACGATGCCTTCCAGCGTTCTGCAACGGCTTAAAGCCACATACAACTGCCCTGGAACGAAGCAACCTTTCGTATGGATTACCACATGATCAAAGGTAAGTCCTTGACTCTTATGTATTGTTATTGCCCAAGCCAATGCAACTGGGAATTGTGTGCAAGAACCTTTATCTATAGCTTCCACCTTGTCACCAATCATGCGATATTCCTTTGCAGACCATGTATTTGGCATTACACCAACAGTACAACCATTATCCAGCCTTACCGTGACAACCTTATCATTAAGGGCAACCACCTCGCCAAGCGAACCATTGCAATATACATGGGCTGGATCATTTACCAACATCATCACTCTTGCTCCAACACGCAACTTCAATTCTTGCTCGCATGGTGCCGAATTAGGCTGGAAGTCTCCAGTGACACTTGCTTTATAAATGTGTGTCGGCTCTCCAAGCAACTCTTCATTGATTTTTTGTACATCCTTTCTGTATGCACATATATGTATACTGGAATTGGAAAAGTCCTTGCTTTCGTTCTTGCTCCTAAGTGCCGCCAAGTCATCAATATCCTCTTGCGTGATATGGTATTCTCGTATGTTATTGAGGATTTTGATGAAACGCTGGTCGTTTTGACGAAAGATATGCGTCAACTCTATCACTTTGAAACCGACATTGCGCCATACATGAGCATGGAAGAAATATACTCCACGATAGAACTGGGACAATATATGCTGTTCATCAGCTTTTACCACTGGCGGCAACTGGAATAAGTCACCAAACATAATGATTTGTACGCCTCCGAAAGGCTCGCTACTGCCACGGTACATCTGTAACTTTCTATCAACGTAGTCAATCACGTCTGGACGTACCATACTTACCTCATCAATGATGATTGCATCAATAGAACGAAGCAGCATCGCCTTCTCTGGCTTATAGCTACTATGCACATTCTCTGATTCCGTAAGCACTCCAAAAGGAATATTAAGCAAACTATGAAGCGTTACACCTCCTGCGTTTACAGCCGCAATTCCTGTAGATGCAGTTACGATAAACTTCTTTTTAATGTTGTTCACAATATATCGCAAGAATGTAGTCTTTCCTGTACCAGCTTTTCCTGTAATATAAAGCGATTGGTTGGTATTCTGTATGATGTCTACAGCTTCAACCATTTCATTTGTCAATTGCATCATATCTAAATCTCGTTTATAGTGAATATCAAATCCTTGTTGTCGAAAAGGATGTCATCATCTGCTTGCAACTCGTCAGCGTAAACCATGAAAGAATCTTCTTCGCCTTCTCGCTTTATCATCAGTTGGGCATCCTTGTCTATCTTTATCACCTTACCGCCATCCAACTCCACTTCAATGTATTCCTTGGACTCCAAATCCTCACCGATAATGGTTGTCTTTGCTGGATATAATCCAGCTCGTTCTGGCAGCAAGAAACGCTCAAAGATGAGATCATATCGCATCGGGTCAATGAGTGTAATGCCAAGCAAGTAAAGCAACAAGCATCCAGCAGCCGACCCACGCCCACAACCTACAAGAATGTTGTTACGCCTCGCCCAGTTACAGGTATCATACTGTACAAGCAAGTAGTCCACATTGTTGGTTGACTCAATGATATATCGCTCATACTCCATCTGTTTGCGGTACTTATCTTGCTGTTCTGGCGGTACAAGTCGTTGCAACCCTTCTTCCAAAAGCTGTATGAACATATTGTGTGTCGTACCATACTTTTCTTTCTCTTCTGGGGTCATGTCGTACTTCGGCATGAAGTTTCGATCATTCTCAAACCTTGCCTCTGCGTGTTCCAGAATATCCATTGAATTGTCGCAACATTCTTGGAACAATGCGTCAATATCCCATTTCTCAGCATCAAAGGTGTCGGCAAACAGTTGGTATTGCTCGTCTACATCCTTAAAGTATTGCTGATTACTTTGCTCATGTGCTGCACCTTCCGCCACCTTGTTAAGGATTATCTTGTTCTTGGCATCATCCTCATCCAAATAGTAAGCATCGGTCAGAAGTACTGGATATACGTCCATCTTACCGTATATATTATCAAAGTAATGCTTGGCTGCTTCCAGTACCTTGATGTCTATGCGCTCTGCCTTATACTCCGACAAGTCCACTTGCCAAAACACGCAATCAAAGGATTCTTGCAAGTCCTTTACGATGTCGTGGTTCTCAGTTATCCAGAATGAGGAATACTTGTCAAGCACTATCACATTGCCTTCGCCACGATTCAACAATTCTTCAAGAGAAATAATCTTGTCAGTGCTGTCTACCATAATGGCTTTCTGTATACGCAACAGGTTTCGTAAGCCTTTCTGTGACTGGACGTAAACTTTTGCACCAACAGTATGCTCACCATCGAAAAAGTCAAGTGAATAACCAAACACATATTTCAGTCCTGCTGCTTCACATTCTTTCTGGAGATTGTAGCAAGCTGCCATTGTGTTCTTGTCGCAGATACCGATACCTGGATGTCCTAAGTATTTAGCTTTCCTTACCCAATATGTCGGCATAAAGCTTCCATTTAACAGCTCAAATGGAGTATGCACTCCCAAGTTGACATACTCAAACTTATGCTCTGACGCAACTCTCTCGCCTACATATTTCAAAATGTTCAATTTGAACTCCTTGCGTAGGTCGTAGTAATACCAATTGTCTCCAAACTTGAATACAATATAGTTGATGCCTTCTGCCATTAAGACTTCTGGATCTTCCATACTGTTGAATATTAGCTCATCATCCTTGCTGGTACGGAATATGGATTTCATCTTTTCCATATCTTCAAAGAACATTTTGCCGAACTCTGGAAGCTCAATAACTTCATCATCTATCTTGTTATACATGATTTTGTTATGCTCTAGCCATTTTATCAATTCGTTCATAGTTGTACTAAATTTAATTTGAACTCTCTTGGTGTCATCAGTCTCTCACTGAAGGTATCATAGATGTCCCAAAAATCCATGCTGTCAAAGTCTGCTTCTGGATCTTCTATAAAGGCGATATAGCAGTCGAAGTATTCGTTGAGCATGGCTGCTGCTGTATTAGTTGCTGCCAATGCGTCTCCGTCATATCCTACGATTACGGTTCTCACGCCTTTACTTTGCAGTTTGTATATCTGCGCTTCTGACACTTTCTTGCCAAATGTCGCAACTACTGCTATGCGATGGTTATCATACAAGTCCAACTTCCTTACTAACGAAATACAATCAAATACACCTTCAACCAGTATAACTGTATCTGTTTCATCCTCGATTACAGCGTCATAGTTGTAAAGGAGTTTAGTAAAATCATTCTCCTGGCTATTGTTGTATCGTCTAATTTCAAACTTGCCGTTACGCCTTGCTTTCTTGTTGTAAGCATCTATCTCACCCTTACTCCATGTATGGCGAGACACATAGCCGACTATATCACCGTTATCAATGATTGGAAACACGACATAATCGTCAAATTTGAAATTAAGACCTCTGGTTGTCCCGACTGGAAAGTAGTCGTAATCATCGCAAGTGTAGCCACGCTTCTTCAGATAGGCGTTTCTGTAACATCTTTTCCAACCTTCTGGCATATCAACAGAAACAAGCTCATCGTCAATCTCATCCTCTTCCAGATTGCAGAATTGCGGAATCTGAAGTGGAGCGAAACTGGCAGTGTCCTCCAGCATCAAGTCTGGTCTGCCAATATCCTCTAATAGTTGGTTGACATCCTTTGTAGTATGTCCGCACGAGAAGCAATGGCTCATAAAGAGCTTTTTCTTCTCGGTTTCTTGTCCTACATAAATACCAAACTTACCGCCTTTTTTGCCGCAAAAAGGACATTCTGGCACTATAAGATTCTTTCTTGGGCCATCAAGTTTAGCATGAAGTTCAATCTCCAACTCCTTGATGAGAAAGTCTTTGTCTTGTTTGCTGATATACATAATTTATGACACTTTACTAATATTTAGACTGCGTTCTCTGTCATAGAACTGTTCATTTTCATAATCTGTCGCTATCTTAAATGGCTCTCCTTTTTCAAAGAATCGGGACTTTGCCACATTGATGCGCATTGTATGCTCTTTTCTCTCTCTATCAGACTGGTTGAGTGTTATTAAGTGTGTGAGTGGTCTGGCAAGTCCTTTGGCTTCTGCCGTATTAAACTCTGTCAGCACATTTTTCTCATCATTCAGCCAGTCTCTGTTTTCAATAGTTGACTGGTATGTACCAACCATCCAGACATTCTCATCTGCCGCCAAGTCTTTCAAGTCGTTTGCTACGGCTATACGTTTATGTCGCTCACCATTTTCTGAATACTTGCGTCCAGAAGCATCTATCAGCAAGTCAAGAGAGTCAATGATAACAACATCTGGAGATATGCCATATCGTTTCTTGAAGTCTTGTATTCCATTCCTTATATCTACTGTTGAGACATGGGAATTGAATTTTGGATAAGACTTGACATACAACTTTCCAGCTACACTTTTGAGCATTTCTTCCATCCGTTCTATCTCAACATCACGAATTGTTCCTGTCTCGTAGCGAAATGTACTGCATTTTACCAAGGATGCAGAATAGGCGTTCACAACCTCATCACGACTGCCTTCAAGCTGGAAGTGCAATACATTCAAGCCATCTATCTGACAGGCATTTTTACCTATCCATCTGGCAGCGTGTGACTTTCCTACGCCTGTTGCTGCTAAGAATACAGTAAGCTGGGTTCGTAAGTCACGCCCATTATTCATCACATCAAGCTCGTCAATGTAGAATCTCGTTATTGGCAGTTGTTTGTCTACCGCATTGTGTTTCTGTCTGTTTCCTTTGAATCTGATTCCAAATGTGCCAATCACATCTACAAATTCAGATTCTCGCAAACTGAAGGTAGAAACCCATTCCGCATACTCTTGTAACTTTAAGCTCGCCTGTTCATGGTCTGCTTTGTTGAAAAGCTCACCAGCTTCCTTATATGTTTGCTGGAATCTTACTTGTTTAATATAGTTCTCCAGCTGTTCCAAAGCCTGTTCCGTACCGAGTTCATTACCACTGTCATAGATGTCATCCAATAACGCTGCAACGCTTTTCTGACGAGAAACAGCTTGTCCTAATATGCTATATGTAGGAGCTTTCTTATACTCCTTATAGTATGTTTTTAGTTGATTGAAGAGGGAGATAAAATCTCTGTCTGGAAGGTAAGATTTCTTAATCTGTTCCATGACCACCGCCAGAACATAATCATTGTTCATGCAAGTGAAAAAGAGATCCATCAGAAATTCCTCTGTCAATACATTATTATTCTGTCTTGTTGCCATGCTCTATACGAATACGATACAATTCTGGAAATCTTTTTTGAAGTTCTTGTTTGCAATTTTCTGTAGCGTCACATTTACCGCAAGTCTCAGATAATGGACTCCAGCCTAATGTTGCTGTCTGGCAGATAACGTACCCAACAGGCGTATTCAACATACGTCTCTTTGTCGGTTCTTCAGAGGCTATATAGATGAATTTAGCCTGTGGGTGTACGCTTTTGTCTGCTATCATTGCTACAAGGTCAGCTCTGCTTAAAGATACGCTGGAAAGCCATTGATCTTCGTAGTATTTACCGCCTTTTGTGCGCTCTTTCAAACGCTTTATAGATGCCTTACCAAAGACTTGGTTTATAGTCCATTGTGGTCTGTTTTTGAAGGCGTAGGCAGCGCATACACAAAAGTCTACAAGTCTTTCAGATGTTACCGAACCAAACTCCTTTTTCATAAGGTCAAGGAAGTTCGCAAGTGTTCTGGTGGTTGCTCCACCTCCAGAAAACTTAAATGTCGGATTCAACAGTTTCACCGCTATTGCACTGAACACTGTCTTCACATTGCGTATCTGTAATTCTTTCGCCATTCCTTGTTAAATTACTCTTCAGAATCTTTCTGGCAATAAGCAATCGACTTTTAATTGTCTCAATATTATGCGATGGTAATGTGCCTTTTTTATACTCGATGTCTGCAATCTCACGAAGTGGATAACCAGCTTCCTGTAATAGTATTGCATCACGATGAATAGGCTTCATACTGTCAAGCACCTCCAGTATATCGTCATTATAGAATTGACGGTAGTTTTCAAGCCCCATGCAGTTTGAGCTTACATTTAGATTTGCACTTATTGCACTGCATATCTGTGGGTGTAAAACTTCATCATCGCTACAATCCTCATAACTTTCTATGCTTCTGTCATAATTCTTGTTGTCGTGTCGTTTACGCCTTCTTTCCAACTCTGCCACCATACGCTTTGTGACAATATGGAGCCATGTACGAATTGGTCTGGAGGTGTCGTATGTCTCAATTCTTCTGAAGAAATTTATAAGAACTTCATTGTAATTTTCCTCTACATTCCATGAATCATAAGTGTAGTTCATCACCAACTTATAAATCATGTTTTGGAAAGGCATCACATATTGTTGGAATAGTTCATTTCGTTTGCGAGCTACCTCTGGATCTACTTCTCTGTCATATCCTTCGGTTTCGCATACCTTTCTCTCCATATCCGTGCAACCTCTTGATTAAACAATAAAGATGCACGAGGTTCAAATTGGCGAGATATACAATACTGAATCCAACGTGAGTCGTATGCCTTGAACTTAGCTCTTACTTCCTCATCTGAAGGCTTATCTTTCTTGTCCAAGAAGTTGCAATACTCCTTGACAAGTGTGACAAGGTATTTCAAGTGTGGGTTGATGTCCGCTGGCATAGACAGTTCTTTTTGCGCCTTTCTACGCCTCTTTCTGGCAATACTCATATTACAATTTGAATTTCTTTACATAGTACATGAAGATGTGCGTTGCGTCTGCCTCGTTATCGTCTACTGGGTCTGTTTTCCAGCGCAACTTACAGAATCGCATCATTTTGGCTTTATCGGCATTGCCGTCTCCTGTTGCCCATGCCTTGATGGTTCTGGGGTTGAGGAATACTGGTTCTGGAAGGTCGAGTGTGTCACATACTTCCAGCAAAATGCCTCTAAATTCAGACAGCTTGACAGATGATTTGAACTCCTTGCCGCTTCTTCCACAGCTTACGTCCTCTGCCACAACCTGTTTGATATTGTATTTCTGGATGAAGTCAATGAGTGTTTGACGGAAAGCTCCGTGCTGTTTGTTGTTGTTGCGTCTCATCGACTCCGTGAAGTTCCATGTACCTCTTTCGTGGGTTGAATAGTAACCTGTATGGGTCGCTATGTCAAATGCCGCCACTTGGTCAATTGTCAGTTTCTCTTCGTTTGCATGATTAAACATTAAATGTATGAAATGTCATTCTTCTTGTTGACTATAAGTTTGTATGGATAGTTTTCGGCTACATTGCCGTGACTGACCACCAGTGAAGTAATCTGCAAGTTGTTTAAGGCATTGAACATATTGGCAAGTCCAGCAGCATCACAAGCCTCCAGAATCTCATCCAATACTAACAAGTCTAAGCCTTTTCCTTCTTGGCAGTTTACATTCGTCAATTTATGCAGTGCAAGGATATTGGCGAGATTTACTCTTGCCTTTTCTCCTTCTGAGAATTTGTCAAATGAACCGCAATCTACTCCGTCACGAATAAGGGAGATAGAGATTTTGTCCCTAATCTTTCCAGACTTTAGCACTGTAAAGCCACTGAATAAGATTCTTATGTCACTGTTAATGGCTTCCAGAAACTCATTTGTCATCTGGCTCAATGCTTCTATCTTAGAGTTGGCAAGGTGAGTCTTGAACTCTACGAATGTCGCTTCCTGCTTCTTATAGGCTGCGAGCTTCTGTTCAATTTGCTCCTTGCCCTTGATGGCGGTTTCCAGCTCTTTCTCACGTTTCGCCTTACTTTCTTTTAGCGTTTCAATGATGTTGTTCTCAGCTGCGTGTTCAATGTCTCTGATTGATTCCTCGTATGATTCAATAGCACCGTTTGCGTTTGCGATATTGGTCTCGCATTGTTTCTTGCTGTTCTCACACTTGTTGGTCTCATCGTCAACAATATCGTAAGCTTCATCAAACATATTATTGCGAGCTGACCCAATGAATTTGTTGAGCTGGGCAATATGGCTGTTGATGTCTGCGATGTCGTTTTCAAGTCTAGATGATTTGCGAGTTAAGCTATCAATATTGGATTGTGATTCAGTTGCCTTTGCCGACCATTCTGACTTTTTCGCTATCAAGTCATTCTGCTCTTCTCGAACTTTCTTTCCCCTTGCGGTATCTGCATCAATCTTATCTTGATTGCTGGAGATTTCTGCGTCTATTTCTTGCAACTCTGCATCCTTATTCTCCAACTCCTTACGAAGCGATGACAAATCGGCATCTGGGGCAAGCAAGAACTCATGCTTGCATTTCGGACAAGTAATAACACCACCCAGAATATTCTTAATGGCTGCAATGCGGCTACTAACAGTACGATACTGCTTGTTCAAAGCGTCATTGGCATTGCTCAAAGACTTTACAGAAGCGAGCAAATCATTGATTCTTGCTGTAACTTCTTTTAAGTCTCCATCGTATGAGGCGGCAAACTTTTCGTATTCTTTGACGAGCTTGTCATGTGCTTTCTTATGCTTGGAACATTCTTTGTTATGCTGCTTAATCTCCGCTTCTTTATCTTTCAGTGATTGCTGGAGTGTTGCGAGCTTTTTATTAGCCTCTGCAATCTTTTCCCTATAGTCACTGATTGACTTTAGATTAGCTGGAGTGAACATTGCGGTAATGCCATCATAGCAATTATCAAATGCCTTGTCACTTCCTTCCAAATCAGAAATGCAGTTATATATTGCATCCAACTTAGAAAGGCTCTGTTCCAAGAGTTCTGCTTGTTCATTCTGTTCACGGATGTAAGCTCGCTTGTTTGTGATTGCTTGCGTCCATTCTTCAATGCGTTGTGCCTTGGTAGAAGTACTTTCCAATGACTTCTGAATGGCATTTTGTATCTGCTCTTCCAGCGTGTCTATACCGCCTTTGACACCAGCAACTTTTAACTCGGCTTGTGTCAATTCTTCAGCAACTGGCTCCATGTCCTTTTGGAGTGCTTCAATCGACTCGTCTACCATAATTCCATTGCTGAAACGATTTATCAAGTCTTTCTTATCACGGTCTGAGCTGGAGAGGAATGACGAATACTTATGTTTGGAGAGAATAAAGTTGGAGAATATATCATCCTTGCTCAATCCCAATGTCTCCAGCACAAATCTGTTATAGTCTGCAACCGAAGCCTGTGCTACGCTTTCTGCATTGCCGTCAGCATCCATAAACTCAACAGTTATTGCCTGTGGTGACTTCCTGGAAATGATACGAGTAATGCAGAATGTCTTGCCTAACTCATTGTTGTTTAGCTCAAGCTTAACTTGTGCCTCATTCCCTGCATCATTAATGATTTCATCCATCTTAATCTTTCGGAGCGTTTCTCCTGTCAGACCAATAGCGATGGCTTCAATCAATGCCGACTTGCCAGAACCATTTGAAACCTGGGAATCGTTGTCTTGGTTGTTACCGAATACAAGCGTTGTATGTCCTTGCTCCAAGGTGTAATCCATCTCCTTAAAGGCGCACAGGTTCTTTGCATATATGCTTTTTAACTTCCACATAGTCAATTAATTTTATCCAAATACTGCAACCCCATTGAGGAGTCAATTACTTTCTCGGAACAGAAACTCTCGTATTCTTGCTTGATGCCTGTCTTGTCAAATTTCCTGTCAAGGCTATGTGCTTCAATGGCTTTTGCCACTGTTTTTTCAGTAACTATCTCCACTTTTGCAGCCCCAGCCTCTAACAGCTTCTGCTTGTCAATATTCTGTACATCAGTAGCGGAGCAGTTTATACGAGCTTTGACTTTATACTTACCATCTATTTTGACATTATTCAGCTCATCAATCAGATTATTGTCAACATCTTGTAATGTCAAGTCAATCATTTTGTATCGAATGTTTGCTTGATTTTTGGCGAACTCGTATGAACCATCACTATATAATATGGTATAACCCTTCTCTTCATCCTCACCAAAATTATGCTGACGTGAAGCTCCGATATACTCGATGTTCGTGCCTTTTATCTTACAACGGTTGTGATAATGTCCGACAAGCACTTTATCGAAATCCTTAAATATCTTTGTTGGCAACTCGTTTTCACTTGGAATAGTCAAACCTCCATTGATTCCTTCGTGGATATAGAGAATATTGTATTTGTCGGCATCGAAATCATTGTCAAGAATGTCTTGCAGTCTGCTGACGAATGTGCCTTTCTCTGGGAAATAGCTCATTACATACAACACAACATCATCAGAGAAATCAAGTACTGTATAGTCATCTATAACGTGGACGTGCGGATATTCTGAGAACACATGGCAATAACCCAACATCGCCTCTTGATCAACAAGGTCATGGTTGCCCTCTGCAATAGTCAGTTCCAGTCCTGCAAGTGTTGCCTTTATCAATGCTTGTCGCACTGCCAGCAATACATCGAGTGTTTGATATGATGAGCGTGATTGCAACATATCTCCACCTATGATTAAATCTTGGATGTCTTGCTTCTCGCATATTTTCAATGCTTCATCCCAGTTTTTTTGAAATTCTGGAATGTTGTCTTTACTGATATGAATATCATTCATCAGTAAAGCGCACGGTATTTTTTCTTTAGACATAGCTTTGAAGTTAAAAGGGCGGCATCATGGCGAAACCACAACACCGCCCTTGGTGGTTGAATAAAGTTTATCTACGTCTGTGGGGACGAGCAGCACGTCTTTCTGTGCGAACAGGTGCTTCTGCTGCTGGCTCGTTTGTATCATCGTTGCGCTCACGTCTGCGACTTGCTCGTGCTGGAACTTCTTCTTCCTCTTCCTCCTCTGACTTTTCTGGAGCTGGAGCTGCTGCTGGAGCATCGTTCTCCTCTTCTTCCTCGTCATCGGCTGGCTCATCTACAGGCTCGTCTTTCTTTGTTGACTTTTTTGGAGCTGGGGCTTCCTCCTCTTCGCCATTCTCTTCATCCAAAATATCCTGGATTTCATTGAGGAGCATTTCGTTGGTTTTCTTGCGTGTGATGCTGACATCCAAGTCGTTATCCTCAATGAACTCTTTGATAGAGGTGCGGAGATTTTGACTTTCCTCGCTCTTGTCATCGAGTCCTTCGTCACATAACTTGTCATACAAGTCCCAAAGACTGTCAAGGGTAGCGGCATCATCGCTTCCGGCTTCACCATTGTTCTTGCCGTTCATGTTGAAATGCGACTGGTCATCAGCTGGCAAGCAGAGCTTAATCTGGTCGATGCACTCCTTGATAGCTGGGTCTTTCATCACTTCCATTCCTGTTGTCTCATCAAACTGGTTGAGGTAGGCGATGGTTGCCTCCAGATGATAGCGTGTATAACGATACAGTACTTCTGGGAGACGAGGCGTGTTGAGAAGGTTCTGCAACTCGTCCTCGGTCAGCTCATCCTTCGGGGAGAGGGTGTCGATATTGAAAGAATAGTTGGTTTTCTTGTTCTCTGTCTTACGAGTAATCTCTACTGGGAAAGCGTCTGCGATTGATGAGATAGGGCAAGGCACATTGCCTTTCTTGTTGAGCTTTGCCCAAGTCTGGAGTTTACGCTCTTCCAGCTCTTTATACTGCGAGTAAGAAAGCTGGAATACTTGGATGCCATCGTTGCGCTTGTCTAAGTCGAGAATGTACATGCAACGCTTAGAATCCCACTTCAAACCACCGTTGAAGCTGGTCTCCTTGACTTTCTTGCAGAGTTTTTCATCGTCTGAATACAAAGAGAGTGCGAGTTCGGTGTACTTGTCAATAAGATCTGACTCCAGTTTCGGGAAGGCGTACTTAGCGTTGCAAACATTCACGAAGGTCTGCTTGTTATTATCGCCCTTGATTTTAAGTACGAGTTCCTTCACTGGGTATTCGTAACCCTTACGATCCATAGGAAGAACATTTCCGTCTGCGTCAATAACAGGCGCAAGGGGTAAAATACGGACGGCTACTGTGCCATCGCCCGAAATACGGAAATACTTTACACGGTTTCCACTCTCTGCTGCGCTCTTCTTTTTTGCATCATCAAAAGATTCCTGGGTAGATGCAAAGATGTCAAGAGCAGACATCTGATTCGTTAATTCACTCATAGTTGAGTTGGATATGAATTAGTTTTGAGATAGAAACTTCCACATATCAGCGTATGCTTCTGCATAAGGTGTACGAGCTTCTGCTTCTCGTATTTCCTCTCTGGTAGGAATCTTTATTCCCCACTGGTCTGCGGCATGTTGGATAATCATTTCTATTACACTATCCAACTCAATTGATTTTTCGCTTTTTAGGTCGAAGTATTCAAATTCTTCGCCTTGAATATTAGATTTATGAATAGGTGCGTACACCTCTTCAAAATATCTGTATAATGCCCCTGGTGATGGATGTGAATCCAACTTTTGCGATATGGTTTTCAACACTACACCGAAGAGGTATTTCAATTGAGGTAATGGGCGGTTCTTGGAGTTGTCAAAAATGTAGAATCCGTATTCTCCATCTGGCAAACTGTCTACCGAACTTTTAAGCTCATTGATGTCGGCACTACCCTCGTAGACATTGATAATGCCCTTCTTTTTCATCATCGCATGATGCTTTGTTTTGTTTTCTGTTTGCAAAGGTATAGCAAAAAAGTGAAATATGCAAATGATTTTCAAACTTTTTGCTCGTTAAAAATCTAACGCCTTACTAAATACCTGTAAATCAACGATTATAAAATATTTAATACACCATTTAGATAGTGTACAAAACTGTACTTTTATTATTGCTTTAAGATATACATTCGGTTTTACGTAATAGTTTTGTTATGTCTATTACATCATAGCCAGCCATATCATCCAGTAATATTTTATATAGCCTTTGGTTTGTTGTCAGGCTATCAAGACCTCCAAAATTAACGATATATGCACCGAGTTTTATATAGTCAAGTACTACTTTATCCTTATATATCGGATAAAACCATTCTGGCAGTTTCGCTCTTCCAGAATACCACCCAACCTTAATCTCTGGAATAGCGTCTTTCACATGGCAAGCCAAATCATATACAGCTTTAGGGTCGCCATCGCCTCCCATAAAGCATACTGCCGTTATTCCATCATTCCGCTTTATAAGGGTATCAAGCGTTTCTGTTGTCAATTCCGCTCCTATGTCATCAGCTAAATAAGGAGAGTGGCAACCCTCGCAATGACAAGGGCAACCACTCAAATTGATAGCTAATGTTATTTCACCTGGAAGTTCACGAAAAACAACTTTGGTGTCAACATACTTTAGCATACTTATACTCCTTTACTATAAACTCGCTTTCCAGCTTCTATCTGCCGCTCTATTCCAAAACTTTTTATTGGGCGTAGATACCCAATAATTCTTGTGTACTGTGTTATGTCTGTGCTGCCACAACAAGGACACTTACTGATAGGCTGCTTCACAATCTTTCCACAATTCTCGCATTTGGAATTTGGTATATTGAATGTAAAGTAGCTCGTACCTTTAGCTATTGCAAAATCAATCAGCTTCAAATATTGCTCTTTGCTCAGATGTTCTTCCAGATTGATGTGGGCGGCAGAACCGCCATCGGTGTACTGGTAGGTTTGATTACCATGAAGCACAAACTTGTCAAGTACCGAAGTATCATCATGCGCCTCATAGAAGTATGAGTTGTAGAGATTTTCATCCTCTGGAATCCAGTACCCATCTGCTTTGTCCCACTCATAGTTCTTGCTTCCAAGTCCTTCCGCTGGCACAACCTCACTATTGAACAAGAACGGACGCTTCTTGTCGTGAATAGAGTGCAACTTATTCTGTTCCTTAATCGTACCAAGTATCAGTTGTAAGAACTTGATATACTCTGGGTTATTCGACACTTTCAGTCCCAAGAATCTGGCAGCTTCATTCAAACCATTAATACCAATGGTAGAATAAAGTTTGTTGATATAAATATAGCCACCATTTGAAGCAGCAAACATCTTTTTATCCTCCATATCATAGAGCATCGTCTTGAAAGCAATATGATACTTGTAAACACGCTGGAGAATGTCTATCAAACTGTCACGAATGAAAGAAGTGTTCTCCTTCCAGCCGCCATGCAATCCATATTTTTTAACACAGTCCTGTACAATACGGTTTATGTTCAACGTAATGACATTGCAACTTCCAGTCATCACGCCAGTTAAACCAGATGTCGGATTAAAAGTATTCTCTGCCAGTTCGTTGCGCAATCTACAACAGCTTGCCAATGAGTCTGCACTTTCTGAAATATATGTAAAGAATGAATGACCCTCTGCATACATTTCTGCGCACAGCTTTTTATAGTCTTTGTCTACGATGTCCTTGCCGTCATGCACCATTGCAAATGTTTCCACTGGGAATGTCAGCACTTGCTTCAGCCGAATACGGTTAAACCACTTCATAAACATTCTCTGGAGCGTGTCTATCGCCTTCCACTCTGGCTTGCTACCGTCTGGATAATAGAACTCTCCGAACAAAGAATCGAAGTAAGTCTTGTCGTAATACGAAATGTTTGTAAATGGACTCTGATAACTACGGTTTCCTGCTGGCTGGTTGATACCCCACACAAACTGCTTGAATGCTTTAAGAATATTGTCTTTTACCGTTCTGCGAATTGCGCAATAGTCCGTTGATGTCGGTGCTTCCAGATAGCAATACCACTTCTCGCCAAACTCTTTTACAACATAGTAGTTTAATGCTATGAAGTACTCACTGATAGCCACAGCACCTTTACACTGTGATGATAGTAAGAATACGAGATTTGTTATCTGACCGCTAAATGATTGCAAATCGTTTGGTGCTGAAGGCGTGACCCCATCAATGTTTCCAACTCCTTCAGACATAAGAGGATAGAGACTTACGGCCATACAATATTGCTTCAAAACTGGAGTTGCGCTCTCATCATGGCAGTAAATAATGTGATGATTTAAGTCCTTTTCATACTGCTTTGCAAGCTCTGGAAAGAGTTTATTCAACTCGTCCTTCATTCTCTGTCGCTGGATGATACGATTGGTTGTTTTGTAAACCTCGCCCTCTAAGTTTGCCACATTTTTCATTGTGACATTAGCATTGGAGTCTGTTTCAGATGAAGTTGCGGCATTATCGCCAGACTGACTATACCTATCCATATAGTCAATACGCTCCTTTATAAAGCGACTTTCTTTGTGCTGCTCACGATAGAGTATGTATGCTTTAGCTACTTTATAATAGCCGCCGTCCATCAGTGTTTTTTCTACAATGTCTTGAATTTCTTCAATACATGCAACCTTACTGTCATTAATAAGAGATAGATTTGCCGACAAAGCGTTCTCTAAACCTTTGTCATAAGTTTCATTCTGACTTTCAAATGCTTTTTTAACGGCTTCTACAATCTTTTTGAAATCAAAATCAACGATTCTTCCGTCACGTTTCCTAACTTTTTTAATCATTCTTGTTCATAGTTGTTTAGTTGATTGATGGAAGATACTGCCCTCTTTGCTTTTCAGAGAACAAGGATGCGTAATTACGCATTTCATTTATAAATTCTGGAGTGTGGTTCCAACCACAGCAGCGTCCTTCTCCACATAGTCCACCACGATACACACATTTGCGAACCATCATACTTGCCAAATCTGGGTCAACCTTTGAAATCTCGTCTTTAAGTGCTTGGAATACTTTTCTCGTTTCTGGAGCAGCTTGCAAACAAAGGCGTAACTTTGCCATATCAATAAGCGACTGAGCATTGATAAGCAAACCGAGGTTTACTGGAGTATAACGATCTGAATTTTCTTGGAGCCATGTCAAATCATGTACGGCTTCACTTATCACTACATTTCTATTGTCTTCGTCCATATCCAGCACTTCTTCAAGCCGCTGCTTGATATAGTCAATTTTCTGGATAAGTCCAGGATTACCGCCTTGCCTATCTGTGCGACAAGTGAGTTGGAACGGTACTGAACCAACATGATGACGAAGTAAATGGGTCGAAATGTACAATGGGATTCCTTCAAACTTTACCCAAAAAAGTTGTGAACGTACTGGGGAGTGTTCTGTTTTGTAGATGCTGAGAAGTGATTGATGACTCTTCCCAATAAAGGTCATCTGACATGCTTCTCGCATGAGGTCGGCATCAGTTAGCTTCCTAACTGACACAACGAAATCTTTCATACGATATTCGTTAAAGTGAAAATAAGAAATGGGAAGATATACGAAGTCAATTTATGAAACGCAAAGTTAGTGCTTTTGTGTTATAAAAACAAAGAAAGCCGAATAAAATTACTTTAGACGACTTTCTTTTTACGAGATTTATACGTTTTTTAACTTTCTGCGTCTCTGAATATAGGTAAATTCTGTTATAGCATCGGCTTGTTTGGGATGGTGCGTATGACATCCCATTTTTCTGTATTCTATCAAAGCTCTTCTGAATTTTGATTTTCTAAAAAGGGGATTCAACGAGGCATATCCCAATGCCTCTATCATATCAACATTTGGCTCATATCCTCCAGATACTTCCATGATAATGTCATACTCCAAAGGTGCTTCATGCTGGATGAAATATCCAAGCCGTGTTTCATAGAACTCTCTACGTTTCGATTTCTTTTTCTTTCGTCTTACGCTTCTTCGCTGACTTTTCGGGGTGCTGTGACAAACTTCCTGTTGTTTGTTCTTCAGCTTTTGATTCTGTAACCTTGTCATGTTGTTCTCTCGCTTCTCGCTCATTACGTTCCATACCGTAAGAGTCTTTGATAAAATTATGAATTTTCATTGTTATGCCATATATGAGAATGATAAAGATATTGTTTTACCGTGGTGACTGCAATAAACGACCACGCAATCCTTGCTGCCCCCAGCTATTTTACAACCCCAATCACAGTTGCAATCAAGTGTCGCTCTGAAAGCTGCATCATAACGAGGTGCCGAAATCTGATTGGGCAATCTAAATGCCACATTTCCTGTATGTACTGTCACAACCTTGCCTTGAATACAAACATGGTCTCCAATCTGACGAGCATACAAATCTGTTCCAGAGATATTTATCCAACCTGTATCGGCTATCTTAGACTGGAAGTCGCCTGTACGAGCAGCACCGATATTCTCACAGATTTTCTTCTTGTCGGCATCAGTCTTTGCCATGTCTGTAAGATAATTGGATATTCTTGGTACGTCATCTAAAGCTCCGATAGCAATTGCCCCTATCTGACTTCGCAATGCTTCTTTTGTATTACTTCCTGTGATAAACTGACTTAATCCAAGTATCTTGTCCGCAAACTTCCCTTCAGCTTCTGACTTGCTATATACAGAATTGACATCTGCTTTAGCTGTCATCTGTGTTGCTAAATCTGTTTTCTGTACATATTTATCTGTAAGAAGTATTCCGTTTTCCATAATTGCTGGAAGGAGGTTGACTGCACTTAAACCATTGATGCAGACATTAGCTACACGATTATGGATATAAAACACATTGTCTGAAGTAGACGAAAATCCAGCGTATGCCATCTGTGAATTTTCAGAATCAAGCCAACTAATTACCTTTACAAGACTTGTATTGCCTTGCTGGAGTGTGCTGTGCTTCAGCTGTAATCCATTTTGCAAAGCTGATTCTATTGTAAGACTTCCAGCTATATCTACCATAGCACTCTTACCGTCAACGGAAATTATCGCTACTCCTTTGCCATTACCTATAATGGTATTCCGATAATAGCTGTTGCCATCATTGTAGCCCTTATAATTAATATACAACGTTCCCTTGTCAGAACCTGTACCAGAGTTGTAGATATGGTCTGCGTCACATGTAACACTGCCTAAAGTTCCTTTGCCTACTGTCAATGGCTTGGTAAGTGATATGCCATTTGCAGCAATCGACATGATGCTTACTCCATTTATAGAGAATACATAGCCGTTACTCTGGTTAAACGCAAAATCATAAGATGCGCCATTGGTAATACGAGACTGAATGTGGAAAACATTGCCATCATAATACATTCTACAAGTAGCCTCGCCCTTGGTAAAAATAGCGTCATCATTTAGATTTAATGCGCCATGTACTTTCATGGTGTTAGCAAAAGTAACAGAATCGCCTATCGTCTGCGAGCCTACCGAAGAGTTGAGCAGTAATGCGTACTTCCCAAAGAAAGCATCGTTCAGACTTCTACCGCCAACTCTCAGTATCTGGATGTATTGTGGCACACTTCCAGTAAGAGCATCGGCAGATGTTGGCACTGAAGAACCGATAGAACAGCCGTACACATTGCGTCCTACCTTGTCTGCGCCACTTGCATAGGCTACGCTCTCTGCTTTGTTCGATTCATAGATATACTGAGGCCACGTTGATATTCCTGTTGCTCCAGAAAAATATCTCAGTTTTCCGTTTAGATATACATAGCCAGCACTTATTGAAGTACCATTGACCTCACAACCGCTTACTACGAAATTGTCACATGATGCAAAAATACTGGAAAATGCAAGAGCCAGTTCCTGCAAGTTTATAATGTCGTCAACGTATGTATAACGACCTCCAGTTTGTGCGCTAAATTCTTTCATCAGTCAAATTTTATTTTATATGTTTTGCCAGCCAGACGGTAACGCTCTATCCAATAGGTAAGCATTGAAACATACTGTTCTTTGGAAATTAACGATGTATCTATAGCTGGAGTGTGAACTATGAAACTGTAAGTATTCTGATCAGTTCGCTCATTCTGATAATAGAAAGCCTTTCCTTTGCCTTCTTTTTCTGTATAAAGTGAAAGGTTGTCTGTCTGTGGAATGTCGGCATTTTCATTGTGTATCGGCACGCCAAGGGAAGCGACATTGGTTATCATTATGCTTCCAGACTTTTGTAGAAAGTATTTCTTAAATTTTCTGTTCAAAAACCAAGTGAAAGGTAATATCTGGGAGGTCATGGATGCTTCTATACGTTGCTCTTTAGCATATTCCGAAAAGTCATCATTCAATACTTGTAATGGCGATACCAATGCTTGCATTAACAATATCAGCTTACGCCCACCGATGTAGTGTGGCGTTAGCTGATTGATTGTTTTGTCGAAGTTTATCACATATCTCATTAGCTTTCTCCTTCAACTTTAAGGGTGATAGCTTCTTTCCATGTCTGTAATGCTGCTTCATCACCAGTTTTCGTGCTTTCCTTAATGTAACCGCTATTCGGAACAAAGAAGCGTTCTATCTTTTTTTCATAACTCGTCACATTACCGTCAGAACCATACGTTGTCGGTATCAAGTTATTGTCATCATCATACTGGGCAACGAATATTCCTTGATAGTCTGTTGTGGCATTGTCTATATAAACATCTACCACATGCTCTGCTGACTGAATGGCATCTATGATTTTCTGGACGTATACCACACCATTGAAATCCATACTATTAATATAATTGTTCAATGAAGTGGCGATATTGCTGTACACTTCATCATTGGTAACTGCACCGTCATGGTAAACTGTGACACGAGGAATGAGTATATCGCCTTTCCTACTTACCACTTTTACAGATGTGCCAGCAAATACAATCTGACCGATATACGCTCGTATCTTTACCATTTCGTTCTCTTCTATTTGTGAGTAACTTCCAGGGTCTCCAGTAGCTATTTTTAGTAACAGTTGTTTATCAAAGAATCTGTCTTGTGCCGATTCGGAATATGCAACCTTGGAGATTATCCTTTTGGTCTCATCTACGGCTGGATAGGAAAATGAAGTGCCGTCATCACTTATTTCAAGTTCGTCTCCAGACTGGTACTTTAGTAAAGCGTTGGCATAATAAGCTGGAGTACCGTTGATGCGATTCTGGATGTCTTTGGCTATATCAATCTTAAATACATCCATGATATTCTCAAATGCCCATATACAGGCAGATGTAGTCCATGTTATCGCATCTAAAATCGACATCTTTGACGAGTTCTGAAACTCTGTAAGTTCCAGATGCTCGTTCCTGCTGTCTTTCGCAATTGTGTATATTTCTGATAATGTTCTTGCCATTATTGTCTTGTATATATTTTGTCATTGATGTTAAATACCCAGTTACCAGCTTCATTCCAAGCATCCTCACCAAGTATCGTCTCTATCGCCTTTATGCCTTTTCCAGTTGGCTCTGTTGTCAAATAAACTGTACAGTCTCGTCTGCCGCCATAGTTTTCAACGATATACTGAAGGTAATCATCCAATACCGATATGTCGGCAAAGTTCACATTCCTTAAATCAAGTATCTGTAAACTCATATCTCCTATAGGAAGTAGATTGTCTATATAGCAACCGCTTAAATCTATAGAAACCGTACCATCAAACAAGAATAGCCCTTGCAATGGATAGCTGTTTGAATGTGACGTATATTCATCAACAATCATAGGCTTCATCAGCATCAATGCTCCGCCTGTTTTTGTTGTATCAAACTTAATTATCTGGAAGTTACCATAAACTTTGATTCTACGCTTTTCTGCCACGTTATCAAAATAATGTTCCACAACTTGACGCTCGGTGGTCAGCTGCACTGTTTCCAAATCTGAATTATCTCCCCAGTCTATCACCATGATTCCAGAACCGCTTGCAATAAATGATGAGCAGTTAAATTTTGAGTCTACGTCATACAAGAACACCAAATCTTCTGCTGGGTGTTTCAGATAGACATGTCGTTCTCTATTAGCTGGGATGAGCTGCTTGTCATCTATCACACTTTTTATACCATCATTGACAACGAAATAATCATGGTATTCCAATTCCATTCCTGGAATAAGATCTGTTGTCATGTTTAGCCATTCATTGCTAATTAGCAAGTCAAACAGCCCTTCTATTGAACCATATAGCAATAATGCTACGTCAAATATATTTTGGTTTGCCTTTACTTTATATGTTGCCATTAATCATCTGCTGCAATTGCGTCTAAGTTAAGCTGATTTGTCTCGTAATCAAATGATGCTGAATTTACTACCACACCATCATCAGAAAATTCCGACTTGATAGTGTCTGCAAGTGCTGTATAGTCCATGTTGCCATTCATCCAGCGTATCAAGCCTACTCCAGATATAGGATAGCGATAGTTGTTTGTCGGCACACAAGCAAGCAGCATATTCGAGTTTTGTCGATTAGCTTTCACTATATTCAAATCCGACTCCAAGGCACTGTAAACATTCATAATGCCTTTATCAAATTCAAAGTAATATTCATTGTCGGCAATCGTCATCAGCTGTGAGGCGTATACATTTTTGCTACAATGAGTGCCATACAGATTACTCTTTACAACAAACCACTCCGTTCCGTCTACTGGATTCTGGAGATATTCATACAATCCATTCTCATACAACCGTTTAATACGCACCATAAACTCTTTATAGACAGGTGTATATGGTATAGTTGTATAAACACCTTTCTCTCGAATTGTATTGACAGAGATATTGTTCGGCACAATAATTTCTCCATAGATATAACGAGACAAACCAGTGGGATTTGATACCCACTGGAAGTCTCTCAACTGATAGCTACTCTTGGATGACAATGTTATATCGCCTGTTCCAATATGTATTTCTATGTCTTTGCGCATTAATCCTGTATATCAAGAATTTGAATATAATACCCTGTTGCTGGCGTAAATACTAAAGCAAAAGCCCAACTATCACCAGCCCCTAATGGCATACGATTAGCTCCATAATGTTTATCTCTACTATAATCCCAACCGCCATTATTATTCACAATAGACCCACCTTCTTCTTTCCCTGGGGTATTTGATGCTGCGGATGCTGCGGATATGCAACAATTAGCAGAACCACTTCCACATACAACTCTTACTGGCACGCAAAATGATGTATTAGTGTCGTTTATTCCTAATTGTTGTCTTATTTGCGATAATTTTGGGAAAAAGAAGTCATGTGATTCATTTGCTCTATTAAATAAAAGAAATGTTGTACCAAAAGACAAATCAAGAACTGTCGCATCACCATCTTTAGTATATTCCATAATGCAACCAGATTCTATCACACCCCCATGAACTTGAAGTCCACCAACAATTCTAAGCCCTATATTTCGATTTGCCACATTGTCAGATATAATTTGTGCTGCTGGGAAATACACATCTGACACAGAGTTCATTTTTCGATATATATATAAAGCAGAGCCGCAATATTTATCATCCTTATAAGATTGTGTAGGGTCAGATCCTGCACCAATACCTATTTTTTGAAATGCAATATCCCCTGGAGTAAAATATCCAACAGATTGACTCATTCTAATAAAGTTCGGGCCAATCTGAGCCATATTCAATTGACTGTCTTTTGACCAAACTTGTTCGGATGTATAATCATCTGACCAATTATAAATATAACTATCATCTATCGAAAAAGCACCAATTTTACCAGATGACGCATTTATTTTACCTGTAACCGTAAGCTCTCCGTCAGTTGTCCAGTTAATTTTTCCGCCTGCCAAATATCCAGACCCATCTTGTCTTAATATCCAAGCGATATTTTCTGCACTACTTTGAATTGTGCAAGCAGATATAGTTCCAGCAGTTATATTGTCAGCTGATACTTTTGCCTTAAAATTTACTTCCCCATTTGCGTTCCATGAAATCATATCACCAGCAAGAGAGCCAGAACCGTCTGCTTCCAATCTCCATTTGTTACTACGAATACCTGTGCTACTAAAAGTTATACTTCCATTTGCATCCGTAAAACTTCCAGCTTCCGTTTTCTTCGTGCCAACAAACAGGGCATCATTTTCAATATTCCATTCTGCAATAGAACTCACGCCATTACTTCTTAGCTTGAAAATCTTTCTGCCACTGGAATCGTATGCGGCAAATGATACGCCATCTGTCTTAGTTTTCATGTAAATGCCGCCATGAGCATCTATATAATCTGTCAAACTGGATGAGGCTAAGTTGTCGAAGTCTGTTCCCTCAGCAACCGACATATAGATTCCAGCATTTGTCGTATCTGAAATAATAGCCACATTTGGATTTGATAATCTCTTAGCGTTAAGATTCCAGCCAACTATTGAACCTGTTGATTCTGAAAACTGCACTTCACCACTAAGAAACGATACAGAGCCATCGGTATCTATATACCAACTTTTACCCCTCATTCCTTGTGATCCGATAGTAATTTCCCCAGATGAGGCTGCATATTTTTTCGACATATTGACTTTAGTTCCCATATACATGGAATCCCCATCAAATGTCCAGTTAGCAATCTGATTAGTCGAACCAAGCGAAAAACTTATTCGAGAAATATATAAGCCGTTCCCAGCATCCAATCTTGGAAGATAGCTTTTCAATCCATAATTGTTGGAATTATTGTAAAACATATAAACGCCACCAAACTGCTGTATGGCAGTATTCATATTTTTAGGATCATACACAGATGCTCCGCATACTCCCAATAGCTTATTTACACTATCAAGACTAATATGATCACCGTACAATACGCTTTCTCCAATAGTCCAACCGCCAATACTGCCGCTTGCAGCTTCGATGATTCCTGTAAATGATGCGCTTCCGTCACTATTTAACATGACATTGCCCTTAGCGAAAGTTGCGCTTCCATCCTGGAATAATGCCCATATCACTTCATTTTGTTTAGTCCGATAAAACAAGTTGCCATCTGAACCTAAGCTGACAATGCCTTTATCATTTGATGTTATAATACTATTGCTGGAAATTGCCCAGCCGCCAATCATCGCACCATTGGCATTGATATGAAAAACATCCTTACCAGCTTGATAACCATAAATTCCTGCCGTATTAGTGTCATCTGGCCCAATATATACGCCTGTTAGCGTCTTCAATCCAGCTTCATTCTCAACTTTCTTGCCCACAAAAATCTTAGGCGTAATCAAATAAGAGTCGCCTATCACTGTTTTATTGTTCTCCCAGTCCAGAATCCAATCCAACATTGATGTTTCTCGCACTACCGAATAAGTAAACGTGACATCTGCCACAAATTCATCATCTGTAGTTATCGTAAATGTCAAAGCTCCACTCAACACATCAGAAGGTATACTGGTGAGTTTTATACGCTTTGTATAGCCGTCAATGGCTGTTTGTTGATATGTTATGGTTGGATTTGATAGTCCCGAAAGTTTTAACTTGAAGGTGTGCTTCTCTTCACCACGAACAACAGTTATATCCGTAAAAGCATTTTCCAAGTCTGGATGTGTTCCATCGAAATCTGCCTTTATCGCACACGAGTCTGGAGTAAACAACACAGAATACGCATCGTTCACATTGACAAGTGTTATTGAACCTTTTGCTATTGTTGCCATATTGATTTATATTTTATAAAAGAATAGGAAAGCCAATTCCTTCAAAGGGCATTGACTTTCCTATAATTCCATAAGGTCGTATGCTTAAATCTCTGCAATGAATTTATCCGCTATGTCTTTTGCGTGCCGTCTCCAGACTTGCATTTCCTTGAACTCTGCAAGTGACTCTTCTTCACCATCATCAAGCAGATAATTATTGACGATGGCTGTCATTTCATCTGAATTGTATCGTGACTCTATAATTTTGGAAATAACGGTATCTCGGCTATAATTGCCAGCTGGAAGTTTCACTGTAAGATAACGATACTCCTTTCCTTCTGATCGCTCTTTCTTTTCCAACTTTTCAACATCAAAGTTGATAGTATATTCATTTCTTCCTAAATTTCTATTGCAGACAATAAACTGTGGCTCTATGTCTGAATACTGATAGTTTACATTCATTCTTCTGATAGCAGTTTACGAGTTAGTTTATATTGATTCTTAATACATACTTTTGCAAACTTGCCTTCTACATAACAGCATTTCCAAAAGTATGTGCAATTCTTAAATAATTTGCGTCTTATAGCATAGCTATTACAATGTATCAAGAAACCGAAATAACTGTTCAATGCACATACCACTTTGTCAAGTTCATAGTATGCTTCCAATTCTTTTTCTGGAGTGGCACGAACTGCGGTTTTACATATCTCTTCGGCTTCTTTTACACGATTGACAAGGTTTCCTACTGTACGGTTGCTCAGGTATATTCTGTCATATTTGATTACGCTACCGACAAACTTAATGCCTCGCTTGACTTCCTGGAGATAAAACTTATCGTGATGTAATGTCAAATGCAGTTTGTTCTTCAAATACAAGTCTGCCATCTTATATATCTTTAATATATGCTCTTTCTTACGTCCTGTTATGCAGAAATCATCTACAAACCGTACATATTTACACTTGTACCGCTTACAAAGCCTCAACATATACTCATCAAAGAATGACATATAGAAGTTTGCAAATAGTTGGCTTGTAAGATTTCCTATTGGCATACCAATAGCGTCATCTGCATAAAACAAACTTTTGTTATGTGCCAAACTATCAAACAACCAAGTCTGACCTTTCTTAACACAATTATTTTGTGGACGATGGCGAACAATGACTTTTACAAGGTATAGCAAATCTTCAATGTCTTCGCCTTGATATTTCTCCTTGATGAAAGGAATGAGCATATCTTCCAATATCTTGCAGTCTATACTCATAAAGAACGAGCATATATCAAAACGACCAACATACGCTTTATACCTATAACCGCCACTTACATTGTACATCTGAGCAGCGAGTCTTTGCACTGCTTTTTGTGTACCAAAATTCTTGCGACAATTATACGACACATTGTTTTGAGACTGGAAGCGTTCCTCAAACAACGGTTCCAATCTCAAACAAACCCAATGCTGTACAATACGGTCTCGGAAATTTGCAGCAAATACTTCTCGCAACTTAGGTCTAGTTACACAAAAACAAATGCTTACCGTAGGCTGGTAAGCACGTTCTTTAACTTCTGTTGCGAGTAATGGCAAGTCTTCTTCAAAATTAAGTCGATATAGAGTGCATTGTATACTGGTTTTCTTGCATCTGCAACAATCGTAGAAAGCTACCAACCAACTCTGTATATCTTTATCAGTTGCGGAGACTGCCCTCACAACGTTGCTGTTGTACTTGTTGTTGTTGTTGAAGTTACCATTACCGAAGTTGACGTTCCATGCGTTCCAACTGTTGTTCTCGGAACTACTCCAGCGATTAGAGGACTGTGCTGCGCACATTGTCTTGTTCTTAACTAAGGTATCTACCCCAGTAGTGCGCCCATTTAACAAAAATATACCACTTGTCTTCATTCGTGAATGTCAACAGGGCCAATGCGTGTTTCTACTTTCTTCCTCCACTTACCTAATTCTGTCATTATCTTGTTCATAGCTAATGAAAAAGTAGATAATTGGCGATCATTGAGGACATGGATTGTAGCACTTCTATCAGAATACTCTTTGAGTATCTTCACCGCTGTTTTCACTTTGGTCATGTGTAGCAATACCATGTCAATGCAATCTCTAACATCATTCCAGTTTTCCGATTGCAATCCCAACGCCACAGAAGTGAGTGCATCACTGATATTGTGAGTACATTCTTCCGCCAAACAACGGAGTGCAATTATTTTAGGAACTCGTGCTGACACAGGTATAAACCATATCATCACATTTTCAATGGAACGATATATAGATGATTGCGCTGCTTTCATATTATCCAGTATTTAATACACGTCTATATCTGACTTAAATTATACATTTACTTACGAATAGGGCTTTGATTATAAAAAGTTTTCAGACAAGTAAGAAATTTAACCCCGAATGTAAGATTCGGGGTTAAATTTCTCTAAAATGCGGAGACTGCCCTCACAACGTTGCCGCTGGACTTGCCGTTGTTGTTGAAGTTACCATTACCGAAGTTGACGTTCCATGCGTTCCAACTGTAGCTCTCGGAACTACTCCAGCGATTAGAGGACGTAAAATTGGTCATCTTGCCAGAAGCTAAAGCTGCCTTAAAGATGTTCAAATCATCATCCTTACCTCGTTGATAGTACCAATATAATCTCGCAAGCTCACCAGAAGAAGGCAAATACCAGTTATGCGCCTTAAATCTATCGGCAAGCTCTTCACCATCCAACAATACTTTCGGCTCATACGCATAGCAGTATGAAGCTGCTGGATAATAATATTGCTGGTATTTCGATGCACTCATATTAGCAATAATCTTCTCAATGCAATCACGGACATTTTCAATCTCTGTTTGTGTTGCCTTTCCATTCGCATACTGTGCGGATGGTATTGGATAGGATATAGCATCCAATATCTGATTGCGATGCTGTATGATTGCCAATGTATGCTGCTGACCACTTGGAATCTTTCTGTTTCCAGTATGCCCAGCTCCGATCATACTCTTTTGCTCTTCTGTCGGTTTAACCAACTGGAGGTCTCCAGCTCCAGTATTTGCAGCAAATCCTGTCTTGAAGCCATACTTATCGCCAGTCTCTTCATCACGATAGTTATTGTCTCCAATATACAATACAGAATTATTATCAGAACGTGGCTCTAATCCAGAGCTTCCAAAATCTGTAATGCCAGCAACATTATACGCATCATTTATACCATCAATCTTAATGCCTTCTATCACATAATTCTCCATAAATGTAGGATCTGTATTACCAGTATATCCAAACAATCCCCAAGGACATGATGTTGCGCCATTCAAACATTCCATATCTTTCAAGGCAACCATCCTTCGGTCTGGAGTTCCGTCACTATTGTCTTCTGACCCAATGTAGAAACAGATACCAATGACTGTTTTCAAAGGGTTCAACATATCGCTATATGTTCCGTCTGAATACACATAATCACCAAGTTCCGCTGGACGATCATACAGATACAATGGGAATGTTGTTTCCATTGTTCGGTCTGTAGTCACTATGGTACATTTCAGTGTAACTGTCAACGCTGTAGTCGAAATCTTATTACAAGTAACAACCCCAGTATTCTCGTCAACTGAAGCGTATGCCGATGTTGTAAGCGACCACTTGATGCTTTTGAAATTGTTGGCGTTTGGGCTATTCGGTATCAGCGTAAACTGTCTACTTCCTGCTTCTCTGAACGTATTGTCACCAGCAATCTGTACGCTGCTTATTGTACGCTGGACGTATGAAATAAACAGCGAATTACTCTGTGAATCTATATCACCAAAGCGTTCCATCAGCTGCTTCTTCAAATCAAATGTCATATACTCATTTGCAGCAAGCGTTATACTTCCAGTGATTTTCAAATTGTCAATAGTCAGTAGCCATTTCAACAGGTCTACAGTCACATCTTTCCAGTTTACGTTTTTTACAGTCAAAGCTGACAACATTCTGGATTGGTCTGTCTCATCATGCTTGGCATCATACAGTTCTGCTATCGTCTGATATAAGTCAAGTTGACCGACATTCTCGCCTATGATAAACGAAGTCAAATAGCTATACGCTTCCAATGTCAAATTATTGAGCTTTGGCAGATTGTTAATTTCCAACGCTGTTATATAGCCACCTAATTGTACTGTCGTAAGTAATTCAGAAGCTGGAAATTTCACACTCGTTATCTTGGTATCACGAATATCCAAACTCTCCAATCTGGTACATATAGACAAATCAAGCTGGCCACCGAGTTGACTTTCACCTTTTAACGATATAGTCTTCACCAGCGGCGTACTAACATTCAACTTTGTAGGACGGAACTCTGGATCACCAGTCGGATTTGCCACAATCTCAACCAATCTGTCCCCATTCAACGTAAAATCGTTAGTTGGCTTTACAGACAAATCACCGATATTACCGAATGAACGATAATAATTACCACCTTTTAATCCACACACTGTATCACCTAAGTTACCGCTATTGTCTATCACAAAATGGTAGGTCTCAAATGGCTTTACTCTGACATGAGGGTTACGCAATGTCTGACCTACACGAGCTGTCGGGTAAAGATACTGGTGAGGAACTATATCCAGCACTGCTGTTGGTGATGAGCCATCAATTCTTGGATAGGTGTTGAAACCGAATCCATTACTACCATTCAACTCAAATTCACCATACGCTGCATACGAAGAAGCATATACAAGCCTACGCTTCATATACTGCTTTTCTGCCTCCAGTTGGTCTCCCAAAGACTGTGAAATTGGTTTTACATTACGATCACTAACATAACCAAGCATTTCTGGATATTCATAACGTATACGAGCTGTCTCATTGAAAGCTACAGCTGGGAAATATTCTTGTATTGAGAAGAAATACTTCTGGAAACACCCCCAAGCAGACTTTTCGATACCTTTTTGCTGGTCTTCGGCTGTAATGAGATTGGCCATTTCGTTAAGTATAGAGTTCATCATACTTGCCAACTCATTGCTTCCACCTTCCCACATCAACTCTATCAAATTGAACAACACATTGCCACCGCCCTCTGTATAAAGTAATTCACCTTCATCAGAATACGGATGTAAACGGTCTATATAGTATGGCTTAATCTGGTAGCCAGAGTTATCCGTCTTGAATATGGTGTCAAGGTCATCTTGATGCAATTCGATAAGATGCGTAATTGGATCAAGCGCATAATATGTATTCTTTGAGCAGTTATCTGTTCCAGCTATCAAGTGATTGACAAAAGCATAATGGAATAGCAGCGAGTTCTTGTTAAAATAATCGCCAATCTCTGCTTTTGCTTCCGCCACGATTGCTGAGATAAAAGCTGTATTCAACTCATCCCATGCGCCAGCAGGAATACTACCAATTTTTGAACCGTAGAGTGTCTTTAAGTTCTTGGTAGCGTAACCACTTGGGTTAGATGAATCTGTCAATCCTGCTGGAACCCATTTCTTATCAACAAAGTCATAGCGAACCACATCATACATAGATGCACCGCCTCCAGCTTGCGTCATCCAATACTGATACGAGGTATCGACTGTTGTATCATCCTGGAAGGTGGTAAAGTTGCCGTCTGTGTATGCCTTGATTCTCGGATTGTGCATAAAAAGCCAATTCCAAGCTGTAGCATAATACTCAACGATAGTGTCAGATGGCTGGCCTGCTACATGACCTTCATCATCTGATTCCTCATACGCAACGCCACAATCAAAGTCAATATTCCCATCACCATTATACTCAAAGTATTCCTCATCTGGATTGTACGATACCTTACTGTCCCAAGGTACACGCATATCTGTCAGAGGCTTGTTATTGTCAGAACCTTCCATCATGGCAAAGTCTGGGAATTTATTTGCATCATATCCCCATGTCTTTTTGTCCATCTTTCCAGGCCCGAATGTACCAAGTCCGTGAAATACAGGCTCGCTATCATCTGGTGTTTGAATAAAATACAGCACAGGACGCTCCAATACCGCTACACGAGCCTTTGGATTTGCTTTCTGCATGGAGTTCTGACCCGCAAGTTTTGTGTGCAAAATATTATAAAGCTCTGTTGCGCCTTGCTTATGGCTTTGCATAGAAGAAGCGTAGTTTATCTTCAACACCATCTTTGTTCCTGCTGGAACATCATCTGTAAGCTGATACACATTCCCTCTTTCTACACCATTACCGTCAATCCAGCCATCATCCTTAATGGTTGCACCTGTATCGTCTTTCATCTTATTGATGTCCCATTGCTGGTTCCACCAATAATATGTCTTGGCAGTAGAACCTTGCCCCTTATCAGGGACTTTGCCATATTTTTTACCGATAGTTCCACTGTGATCATTGTCTGGAGAACCATCGGCTTTCAATAATGAAATCTCCAGCCAACCAGTCTGATTGTCTTTTTGGTGTCTCCTCGGCTCATAGCCGTGCCATACAAGCACATTGTACTTTTCTTTAGCAAGTGCATAGTTTATCTCGCCATTCAACACAATAGCGTTGGCGTTGCGAAACTTCAACTTGGCTTCAGATGTCGGCAGTGTACTCATATAGTCTTGCATACAGTCATCTGCCGATAAAGCCTTTTTATAACAACGAATTGAATATATATCTATATCTGCATCTGACTGACCGATACGGATGCCGCCATGTCCTGCCGAACCAATAAACTCATTTGGTGTAGCTGTATCAAAGACAAATTCACGGTTCAATACGCCATTCACGAATACACGGACAAGTGATATAGTCGTGCTGCTTGTAGCTGAAGAACGAAGGGAATGGACAACATTTATAGCAATGTGAGTACGCTTATTCTCCATCCAGGCAAAATTCTGGTCTGCTTCTGTTGTCTTAGTGACTGTATTAATAAAACCGTCAAGCGGACGCATATACAAACCAAGTGGCTTGCCTGTTGCCTGTACTATCGAGCATACTTGCAGAATTGGGTCTGTCTCATTAGTGATATTACGCACCTTAAAATCAAACTCCAATGTCATGCTGGTAGCAGAGTTAGTCTTAAACTCTTCCCACGGCTCGTATGGTATTGTCAGATGCTGCCCAGCAAGTATGCGCAATACGCTTTGATTGTCTTCTGCTTTCAACCATCCGTCATTGACAAACCCAAAGTTCTCAAATTTTGCGCCTGTTATCTCTTGATTGTCCTTTGCTGCATTGAGAATACGAGCAGGATTTGCTTCACTGTTATTGCGTATCTTAGGATTCAAAAAGAAATCAGCACCGCTTGTAGGGTTGAACTTCTCGGTATTGTCAACTTCAATGATTTCCGACTCATTTCCAGTTGACTCCTTCATAAAATTATACTCTTTGCCGCCAACAATACGATAAACATGCAAATATGTGTATATCGTATCGTCAGAGTCATTCTCCACTTCTACTGTTGTGTCAATAGAGTTGGCTGTATTAGGCATAACTTCACTCCCTAAGCGCAAGTATTCTGTCTTGCCGTCATAATCGCCCAAAGAAACAGCAATATCCATTGTCTCACCGCTTGGATTGTAAACGGCATAGTCAAACAATACTATTTGCTCATAGTTCACGACATCCTTACGGAGGTTCTGGATAAGCAAATAAGGTGTCGTATCAAATGCGTCTGTTACAATCATAAACGAGTTGACAATATGCGAAGATTCCAATTCATTTCCAGAACCATCTACACAAGTTACCCATGCCTCTACTGTATGCACACCATGATTGATTATCTTAACAGGTTCTGTACTTGTGTCTGCAATTGGTGATACAGTATAGGATGAGGTAGTGTAGGTATTTGTGCCTATCTTATACTCCAATTCCAAATATCCATCCTTGCCAGCAGTTGTCTTTCCACTTACTTTCAGATGCAGCGTCTTAGATACTCCAGCACCGTAAATATAATATGATGGCTGGAGATAATTCGTGGTAACTGGCCTGTAATACTCTGAAGCCAACTCTACTTGCAGCGAGGTAAGTACAATAGATTCAAAGATTATCGGGTTGGACTGTGTGCCGAATCCTTCATCGAACACATACACACGAACACGGTTACTACCTGTTGACAGATAGCTTGTAATGTCAATTTCATCATAATTTGCAGTGGCGTTCTTGGAAGCTATCGCCATAGTGCCTTGCGTAGCCCACTGACCGTTGGCGTATGTCTGGATGTAAAGCACACCGCTGTTGCCAGTGTCATAGCCAGCAGAGGTACTTGTGAACAAAAGGTGCAATACAGCCTTGCCAGTAATACTTACCAAAGATTTCAAGTCATCGGTTGTCTTCAAACTGACTTCCGAACCTTCGGCTGTATAAGGCAAGGTCACAACACCGTTCTCAGGCTTGTACTCGTTAGTTCCCATCTTTACCACCTTAACGCTCGCTTGATTCTCCTGTACTGCCGTAACTAAGGCGTTCCATTCATCAGAAGTCACCTTCTCATTAGCTGGAATTGTCTCTGTTGCGGCTTGCTGACTGGAGTTCGGCTGCTTGTTAAGCAGTTTTGAAATGTCTGTTGCCATAAAATTTATTGAGATTTGTAATTCATTTGTATAGATGAATAGTGTTTTCTACCTCTGGCAAAGGGTAGAAAATCTCAATTATTTTATCCCCACCCAGCAAAATACTGGATGGAGATATAAAATACTAAGCAAGAATAACAGGGAATGTATATGGGAATACGGAGCTGCCATTCTGTAACTCGCATATAAACAGGTCGCTACCTGTTATCTTATATCCTAACGTGATTTCTTGCTGTGTCCTATCAATCGCTTCTTGTATCACATTGCCGTTAGCATCTTGTTGCTCATTCCACCAGCCATTTACTTCATTGCTGACATCTGGCAGATGGAACTTCTTCCAAACAAACGTAAAATTATCTTTCACAAAGTCTGGGTCAACAAGCTTTCCTTGGTAATAAACATCAGCATGAAGAATTGTCGAGCAACTTCCATTCTTGAATGACTTACCTTGATTGGATGTAACTTCCACCGTATATCCTACAATATGCTGCTTTCTAATAGTAAACGTGTCGCTATATGTGTTTGCGCCTATTGTTACCATACATTTCAGCGTCAACACACTGCCGTCATTCCACATAGCAGAATCTGGATAAACGATATATTGCTTGGCATTTGCGGATTTTATCTTAGTCCATTCATTATTATTCAAATAGAACCATTGACGTTGGCTGGATGTTGATGTGATATTCTCTTCTTCTATATTAAGAGTTATCGTCTTTGGGTAAAACTCTGTAGCAGAAGAGGATTCGTCACCCATCATCGTAAAGGTATCTGCTCCATTGATTTTGATTGACTTGCTGGATATTTCCTTTCGCACAGTAGAATCTAAGTTCGACCAATTCAATGTAACATTTTCGCCAAAGGTGACTTTTCCGCTACTATCCCACTCAATATTCATATTTGCGAGATAGCCAGAGCCATCAACCCTTAGTAAAAATGATTTTGTGCGTGTGCCGATGCTTCCAGCTCCATCAAAATTCAACTGGAGTAATGGGTTCTGAATTGTGCCACCTATACCGCCTCGACTAAACCATGCGCCATAGTCTTCACTGAATTTTACTATCTCGTCTGTTGGCTGGTATTGCGTGACTGATTTACCTTCCTCCAGTTGCGGTGCTGACAGATAAACGATTTCCTCGTCCGATTCATTTTCCTTACCGCTAAATGTTGGAGCAAGCGTTATAAGTAAAGGGGTATTCTCGTCCACCCCTTCATAAAGTTCAAACACAACGTTTTTCCGTTCCCAAGCCAAGCATTGAGCAGCATTAAAACGCATCGTACCTATTATGTGGCCATTCTGCAACACAGACACTTGACAGGCTTCCTTGGCGTACATCCAGAACGACAGACAATACACTTTGCCTACATGCTCTGTAAGCCAGGTTGCTTCTTGGGCTTGCATTTCTACTTCATCAGAGAAAGCATATACTTTGCCTACTCCACACGGTGCAGGAAGGTCTGTTGCTATCTCTATAGATGAAGCGAAATTGACATCTAACGAGTTAAGAAAAGCGTTGCGATGTATCTTACCAGCATAAAAAGTTGAAGCAAAACCATTCTCGTCTCCAGCTGTCAGCGTACCAGAAACATGTGCCGAACCAGATGCAAACAGTTTCTGAAAGTAGCCACCATAACTATCAAGCTGACCAAACACAGGATCTATCAAGCCATCAAGTTTACCAACTCTTATCTGACTCGCATCATCAAAATTGGTCAAACTGGAGAGCAAAATGATATTAAAGTCAGCTATCTCCACATTGTCATAGTAGTCGCAATTACGCTGGAACTTGAATGTTCGCAAATGTCTTCCAGACCAATCTATTGTTACGACATGGAGTTTATACTGCCATTCTGTTGTCACTGGCACGTCAAATTCTGCATCCATGTGTTCGCCATTGGTATAACCCAAAGACGCTTTCCATGTCTGCTCACTGCTTCCCTTTATCTTATACGATATTACGACACGATTTGGATTGACTACATATTCATAAAAGTCCTGGGATATGCCGACAGTTACATTATTGTCAGCAACAGACACGCCCATCCTAAGAATACGGCTATTATCTTGTTCTGAGCCTCCATATTCATAAAAAGCTTTAGGCTTGTTAATACCTACATATTGTGATTTGGAATCTTCATATTCTGTGCTTACATCTTCTGGCCAACACAAACTCTTGTTCTTTCCGATGCCATCTATAACATCCATATAAGGTGAAGCGACATCTGAAGCCGTAAGATATAGCGCACCAGATCGCTCGACATCAAACAGATTAGTTATTCTGGCAAAGTCTAATATCTGGTCACTGGATGGCGCATCGCCTTCCAGTAAAGCTCCTATAAAATAGTTTCGCTCTACTATCTCTTGTGTTTCATCGTCAACGACTTCTTCTGTACCGTATGATAATACGCACATCAGCGAATATATCAGATTCTTGCCGTCAAAATATTGCCGCCTTACTATATCACCAGTCTTTAATCCTTGTATTTTCTTGGAATCATGGCGCAGCGACACCTTATATTTTTTATAATTGAATAAAGCCATTTACAAAACTTCTTCTACAATATCCCCAGAGCAAGCATCACTAACCCATAGAGAGCCGTTTGTAACTGATATTTTCTGGACTTCCAGCTCATATATGTGCATTTTCTTACGCACTGTCAATTCATCAAATGTTGCCGCATAACCTCCATATAATTGGCTGTTTGCTATTGCCCATCCATATCCTGCAAAACCGCTGGCAAATCGTTGTGAACTGAGCGTACCTATATAGTAAGAGTTACCTTGATGCTTCAAGCCATCAACAACACCTTCCAAATATACAGCATCAGCAAAATATAACACGTTCTCAGCAAGCCGTGTTTTGTATTTCTCGCTGGAAATTGAGAAAGCGGTTGATTCTACAGGCTTGCCAAGCCTAAAGAACTCAGCTTCTGTACTTAACTCCAATGTTGCAGACCACTCAGAACTCTGATTTTTGAATAGAGATTCTGTCTGGATATACTTGAAACTGAATGGGATATGCTCTGTTTTATTGTTATCGTCAACAACTCTTATATATGGCAATGACCAATACAATATTGTATTGGTATCATCAGTATACATATTTGGTGCTGTATCTAACTTGCCCAAACGTATCTTCTTATAGAAAGCAACGCCACATTCTTTATCTGAATTATGATATGTGCGTAACACGGTATCTCCAGATGAACTGCATCCTGCCTCCAGAGAGTTTCTAAAATGACCGTCTCCATATTGACTAACAATACGATAGGCACTATTATAATCCCAAATTTCTGTCTGAAGTGATATGCGTGTAGTCTTGGTTTCGCCATCGCTATCGCCAAGGTTCATTACCTTTCCTGGGGCTGCAATGGATATGATATTGCTGTCTTCGCCGCCTCTGACTTTGATAACGTATGAGCTACCGAACTTGATACCGTATGTTGGTGAAATAACAAGGTCTGAAGCTAATGCGATATGGGCGAGCCTGTTGTCAGCATCATCTTGAACTGAATACAACATCTTATTGCCATACTCGCCCAACTCAAAACCATACAAAGAGGAGAGTTTTCCAGATAGGCTATATGAGCCGTCAACGGTCAAGTCGCCATACACATGGGCATCTTTCATTGCCCAATTGGTATCTTTATTGTTACAGTTTCCGCTATGATAGAACTCATAGTCACCAAATGTCACGCCATTTTGAGTTACTTTGAAGTTGCCAATAGACAATGAACCGTCAATACTAATTTCTCCAGCAAATTGTATATCTTGATATGCAAAGTTGAGTTTATTGTCGGCAATCCATATTGTCTGATTATCTCCAAAATACAAACCATTATCAGATAGTGATAACTTTCCTCTTACCGTTGCACTCTCATCAACAATAAAATTGCCATAGACATGAGCAACTTTCTTGTCGCTTGCATCTATAGTCGTATCGAATATCATCTTATTGTCATATCCAGCCTGGAAGCCGTACAATGCTCCTAACATACCTGTCATGGAATCTCCAGAACGAGATATATAGCCAAGTCCTTCTCCGCCACTGCTACCTCCTGAACCGCCACTGCTTACCGAAGAAATAATAGCATTTGCCATCATATAAGCAGAATTTTTCATCAGTATATTGGAATATTCAGCAAGTCCTTCAGCTATTTTCTCATTGTTGATAGAGCCGTCTTCATTCAATGGTGGATTAGTGGAATAGTCTGGAGCATCAACTTTATTAGCTTCAGTCATTCCTTGATAGAAACGGCTATACAGGTCGTACAAACTGGATTTTTTATCCAAGCTGTCCTCGTTGAAATTTAACTTTGCTTCTGCCATTATTTCTGTACCTGTACTTTCTTTGTCAAGAATCCGCTATGCGAAGACTTGAATGAACTTATCTTAGATTTCAAAGCGATAAACTGCGCCATATTCAAAGGTGGCTGTGGGCCAAGCTGGGTAGTAGTCTTTATCTGGCTGATATAGCCGACAATATCCATCAGTATATCTGCGAGTTCACCACCAAGCACGGCATCATCAACCCCACTGTCACTGCCCAAGTAGACCGTTCCATCCTCAACTTTCACCTTTGAGCTGCCATATTTCACGGTACTCTCGCTGCCATTCAATTCAAGCTCTGCCTTGTCATGCTTGGCTCTTACCTTATCATGGTTTAACAAGACTTCGCTCTCGCCATCGCCAACAGATGCGTTTATCTGGTTGCCATCCATAGACAAAGAGGACTTATTTTTATCGTCTTCATCCTGCACTTGATTAACAATGGAGTTTTTCTTGTATGTGGTCTGTGAGAATACACCTGTCTCTTCCAGTTCATTTACATCTGGAGATTCTTCATCGCTTTCGTTAAATGGCTCACGCTCTTTAACGCCTACTGTTATAGTGTCGTGAGAATCAAGCTGGATGATGTCAACATGGGAGAACATGGAGACGTATTCTGTATGCGATTCTGGGTCTGTAACGATTGTAACTTCAGAATATAGCTTCGGTATAATGACCATGCCGTTCATATTGTTCTGCATGGCACTAAGCAATACTCCTTCATGCAAGCCAACTGGAGTGTCATCAGTGGACTCAAATGCCATAGTAGGGTATTCTTGAACGTCTACAGTACCAAACAGCTCATCACTCTCATCAGAATGTATCTTACAGACATATCCTGTGATTCTGCCTGTGTCGTGAACGGTATTTGTGCTTGGGTCTACCAAACCACGCAAGGCTATCTTTCGGATAGCCTCACGGATGGTCTGATTCTGGCTCAAATCACTATGTAGTTTTCTTGTCATTCTTATCTTCTGACTTTATCTTTGATATACAATATGGCAACTTTATAGTCTGACGATAACCGCTTGTGCTAAAAGTTGTCGAAATTTCATCTATTAAATAATAGCCGTTCTTAGCTGGATGGCGTTTGTCTGTAAGCTGTACTTTTTGAGCTGTTTTCAAATTCAAGTCTCCGAACAGTGTAAGTTGTCCTTCTATGCCATTCATATTGTAGCTCTCAAAATACTTGATTGCTTCTTGCAGCAAGGCTTCTTTTGTAATGCCTATTTTGCGTGACATATATGGTATAACAGTATATTTGCTCAAATCAACTCTATCCTTAGACTTCGTTAGCGGTGTTGCCCCTAACTTCATGGCTTTCTTCGACAGCTTTGTTTCGTTCATCACTTGCCATTTCTTTGAGCCTTTCTTGCTTGAATCGTAGTCTGGATTCTTACGAATGGTGATATGATAGAACTTGTCATCCTTATCCAGTCCTGTAGCCTCAACAGCCAAGAAATCCTTGTCCGTACTCATCAAAGTCAAGCCGTTATTAGCGACATGATAATCAAAAAGGATTTCTGGAATATCTGTTTTGTTATCGCTAAAGTTCAGCACTGAATCTTTTCCTGGATTAGAGAAATATGAACGTCCGACTGCTATGTATGGCTTATCTCCATTATACTTGATGAAAGCGAATACCTTATATTTACCCCATTCTGTCAACACATCAGCTACTGTCAAGTCTGTTGTCAAATTCACTTTACCGATATTTATTTCACAGGATTTTGTGTCTGGATGCAGTGACAAACCTGTATCTTTTAGCAATTTATACTTACCATTGTCTGCAAGGAAATCGTTGACTGTCATATTTTTCTTTGCTGTAACTTTCGGACAAGTTTTTTTCTTTAATCCACTGGCAAGATTTTCACATTGTATCTCAATAGGCGTGTCGATACTGCATTTTGTAATGTAACCTTCAAACATTACCTTTAATGCTTTCTTATAATTAGCCAGTTTATCGCTATCATTAAATATTGATTTCTTATTAGAATCCAATTTCGTCAATGCAGCAATCTTCGGATTTTCTGTGTAGCCCAAATAAATACGTATTCTTTGACCAACCTTAAAATCCGCAACTGACGCAACCTTAGAATCTGTTCTGGTGGTAATCAATACTCCAGCGTCATCAATGGAAGCCGACACTTTATTGGCGTTTTCTTCCTCGTCTATTGTTGTAATAGTCTTTTTGATGATTGTACCACGAGGAAACTTGACAGATGCTGTACCAATAAGCTTTCTATATGAATCATCTATCTGGATGCTTTCCACTTCAGCTATGCGCAATGGACTGTCTGGTTCTGCCATTGGCTTCTTCGGGTCTTTCATATCCCACACCTCAATGAGGCAAATAAGGATATGAAAGCCTGGTTTCTTTGTTATTTCTGCCATTATATCTTACCTACAAGGTCATCAAGTTTATCGCCAGCAGCACTAACTCCTGCGTTAATAGAAGAGCTTGCTGCTGAAGCTGCCGCATTTGCAACAATCTCTGTATACTTGTTGTTCAAAATCAATTTATACCACTTGCTCATCGGACTAACTTCTATCTCTTTGTTTATGACGGCAATGGTATCAGACTTTACAACTACATCTTCATCTGGCTCAACAGCGACACAAGTAAATGTGTATGGCTGGATATTCTTGAACTCTTGATTTTGCATATTAAAGTCCTTGATAATGATTTTGTCTACATTGAACTGCTTGAACTGGAAGTGGTTGACATTTACAACACCACCATACTGCATTATCTGAATAAACTTCTTTACATCATTCTCTGGATAAACTCCTTCCTCATTACTGACAATCTCTCCAGTTACAGTAAAATTCAAGTCTCCTCCAGACACCAACTCCTTACGAGTATAGTCACGACCTTGCACAGTGGTCATAACGATATTCTTGGAACTTTGAATAGCTACATCTGGATTTAAGTCAATGAAGCATACTGTCTTCGTAGCGTATGAATCTGTTATTTGTCTTCCGCCAACTTCCTTTACATCAGAGACCTGTACAGAAGTCTCGCCATCGTAATACAGTATCAATGATTCTTGAACTCTATTGCCATACTTATCCTTTGCGATAATAGTATGGCCACCTTCTGCCGTGATTTGCCCCCATCCTTTCATTTGGGTTTCACGATTTTTGATAAGCTGTATCTGATTATTCTGTTGTTGCTTCAACACCGTCTTTCGCAAAGTTTTCTCCAAATACCTCTGATATTTCGGAAACAGCTTATTGATTTGTCCCTCAATGGTAGACATCGCCAATTGCTTTGCCACATGAACAAGCACTGACTTATACGCACGATTATTCCTATATATTATTGCTCTTTCTGGGGTGTGCGTATATACCCAAGAAACGCTGGAAGCTGCATTGGTAACAGCCTTACCAGTGTTTAACTTAATATTACCCCATATACTATTCGACATTCCTTATCCGTGCCAAGTTTCATCAAAATCATGTACCACGTCAACCAATGCCTGTGTAAGCTGCGACTTGACGTTATCAATTACTTCTCGATTATCCTTCTTGCTCAAATCTATCGACTTCACATTCATCAGATTCTCTATCTTTACAATAACCTGTTTAGGTGCTGCCGTCTGATTGTTATAATGCTGCTTATAGTCAGCTTGGCTTGCGCCTTTAGTATTGTGAGCAGCTGGAGTGATTGAACCATTGCCAGCACGACCATTGCGACCGCCATTCTGATTTCCAGTTTTCTTTTGATTTCTAAGAGTGCCTTGCATGGTGTTATTATCCATTGGCAGCATTACACTCCACCCAGAACCACTTATAGGATTCCACATACCTGTAGAAGCATTATATTGGTATGTAACGCCATTTACTGTTTTCTTAGCTCCATTATTTGCTGCATCGTAATTTGGATGCCCATTATTAGCATTAAAAACAAAACCTCCAGCAAAAGTATTCAACTGAGTCGCTAATGACAACAAATTTGAGGCTGCATCCTGCGCTGGAAGCCCAAGAGCATCAATAACTTTTATTAAGCTCTCTAACTTTTCTTTCGCTTGTTCTGCCTGTGTTGTAGTCTGCCACTTTCCATTATCAAAGCCCAATGCCTTTGCCCAATCTGTAGCTGTTTTATCCGTATATCCAGCAAGCCATGCACCAAGCTCTGCATTGACAGATGAAATAAATTTAACTACTATATCTTCTGTCAATGTCTTATTGTCAATGGCATTAAAATAAGCATCAACATTCTTCCATACATCAGCATTTGCACCATACAAACCATTCATACGGTCATATAAGCCTTGCTGATAAGCATAGGTGTTTACTTTATCTGCTGCTGACCATGTTTTCAAATCATCCATGCCCCAACTAAACGCATACGGATAAGTGTTTTGCGATGCAGTGATTGTACCATAATTCTTTTGCCAGTCGTTCTTAATTTTATCGAAGTCTTGTCGTGTGCCGTGCATCATGGCAGCGTACAAACTATTTTGTATCTGCTGTATTGCCATCGCCCCTTGCGCACCATTTACACCTTCCAAATATAGAGCTGACATTGCAGCCATCACGTCTTTTTGATCATTACTACCGTCTGGATTTCTTAAACGGTTAGTGTGACCTTGCAAATCAACCCAATAATAGTCTCCATCAGTTACATTGTAAAAAGCTCTTCCATTTGGATGGTTAAAATGATTAATGCCAGTCATCTTCAGCGCATTTAATCCTAACTGATTAACTGCGGATATAGCATCTTCTGCCATATTACCAGAGCCATACCATGTATCTCTTGCATTAAATTTTGCAGCCCATTCATCATAGACCTTGCCATCCCAATTAGCTGTGTCTTTATTATTACCTGTTGATAGACCTAATTCTTCATTACGAAGCCTTATTCTTTCTTTAATAATGTCATTGATGCTCAATTCTTTATTGTTGACTAAATTCAAATACCTTTCTGTAATGGTATAATGATCCCCACTTAGCATACCATTCTCATCAGTCAACGAGCCAAGACATTTTGTAATAGCTTCATGCGCTTGATTAGCGGCATTATTCAAATTTACCATATAGGCAATAGCACCGCCAACGGCAATAGCACCAGCAGCACCCCAACCAATAGGGCCTCCAGCCATAAGACCAGCCATCATGCCAAGACCGCCAATACCAGCTCCAACTGTTCCCCAAAGTGAATCTTCACCGCCAATAGCTTTTCCAATTTCATTACCAGCGAGTCCGCCAACAAGTCCGCCAACAGCAGGTAAAAGTATTCCGCTTGTGCCACTTGTCGCACCTTTTACAGATGCTCCTTGACTTCGCACTGGCGCAACCCCACCATACATCCTTAAATAACGTTCTTGTACATCTGGTCTTGCTGCTGCAAATTTTTCGCCAAAGCGCCCTGTGTTATAAGCTGTTCCCCAAAATTGATTAAGGCCGAATCCACCACCGACTATATTTTTGGCAAAATTCAACATACCAACAGATTTAATTGCAGAAGCCAAAGCTACAATCCTACCTGTCAACAAAAATATCTGACCAGAAAACTTAACAATACCAGAAACGCCTAAAAATGCAGCCTTGAATACTCTCATCAAAGACAATATAGGCCACATCTTTAATTGAAACTCTACAAAAGCTTTAATGATAGGTCTAAATTGTTCATAGAAAGCCAACAACTGTTTCGTAACGTCATAAATCATTTTTGCAAAATCCATTAAGTCTTTTGCTGCTTGCTTTATAAAATTCTTAGCTTCGTCAGTCTTTAACCAGCTCGTAATACTTTGCAAAAAGTTCTTTATCGGCTGCTGTATCTCATCAAACGCCTCAATACCATCTTCTGTAAACATAGAAGTAAGCTGCGCCCACAAACCTTGTATGGTATTCTTCTTTTCATCTGCCAATTGCTTCGCCAGACCTTCAGACATAAAGTTTGCCTTTATTATCTCATTCCAACCCTCAACATCATTCGCCAACGACACAGCACCTTGCGCTGCTGTTTTATGGAATATCTGGTAATAATCAGACAGCGACAAATCCTTCTTGTTCAAATCTTCAAAGATGTCAACAACGTCACGCATATTGCCGTTCTTGTCTGTACGGCTTACACCAATGCGCTTCCATGCTGCTGCCTGTTTCTTTGTAGGATTAACGATATTCGCCATGATGGTACGCATCGTTGTACCAGCCTGTGAGCCTTTAATACCAGCATTGCCCAATATACCCATAGCAGCAGTAGCTTCCTCAAACGGCACATCACCAGCCGACAACAAAGAAGCGGAATATTTATATGCTTCCGCAATCTCCATCAATGTTGTATTTGATTTGGTGAAGGTCATCGTCATAATGTCCGCTGCCTTGCGTACTTTTTCTGGAGAAATATTGTAGCCTGTCATAATATTGGTCACAACATCTGCCGTCTCACCAAGGTCTGTATCACCAACAAGGGCAATATCAGCTATAGGCGCAATTGACTTATTGATTGCGTCTACATCAAAACCAGCCATAGCTAAGAACTTGGAGGCATCAGCTACCTGGGGTGCTGTAAACTTGGTCTGTACACCAACATTACGCACCTGTTTTTCCATTGCAGCAAACCGCTCCTTGAAGTCAGCACGTTTGTCATGCGCACCAAGGATATTCTCTGCGGTTTTCATAATATTGTTATACTCCGTATAGTCTTTTACAGAGTTACTAATCAACGAACCAATTCCAGCAATGCCGTATGCTATACCCATACCTTTAAGCATATCAACAGCCATGATGCCGCCTGTGTCAAGTGGTGTCGGGCCAAGGAGTTTATAGCCTAAGTTCTTCGGCATATTGCGAGCAATAACGCTATTAGAAACTGCTGTTCTTCCAGCAGCGGCAGCAGTAACACGCTTACCTCCAGTGTTACGGCTACTCGTACCACCAGCAGCCACACCGCCAGCAGTATTAATGGAACCTAAATTGATTCCAGCCCCTTTTGCTTCTGCCTTCAATCTGCGAAGTCTGCCTATCAGTTTATCTACATTATTCACCGCCTTACTTGTCTCCAACTTGACAGTATATGTCTTGGCATTAAGTTTCGTCAGATTGTTCTGTAAATTGCTGATAGATGTATTGAGTTTGCGGAACGGTCGCATAGCTTGGTCAAGCTTCTTTGTTGCCTGTGTAAAGCTATTGATGGCTGTCACCGCATCCTGTGACAATACATTTATGTCATAATTGACTGTATAATTCTGAGCCATTATATATCATATTTATTTTTACAAGAATAGAGTTTATCAGAAATATATAGGTCACTGTCAACGAAAAATCCCTACCTTCAAATTAATGAAAGTAGGGATAACAAAAACCTATGCAAGAAGTCCAAGCGTCTTTACTTGATTAACCTTTATTTGGTGCTGGTCAAGCCATTCCGCATCATTGGCTATGATTGCGAAATCCTCATCGCTTAGAGATTCTATGTCGATTCCTGGGAAATAATGCCTTATAAAGATAAGTTTCTGACGCAAATATTCGTCATCTTTTACTTCCCAGGCTTTGATAAATTTACGAGCGTACCATTGCGCATCTGGATGATCTGACCAAGCTGCCCCATCAAGCCAAACAAGAAGAGCGAATCATCGTCAACAAGTTCCTTGTCACCTCCTACGAAACAGTCTGTGGCAAGCGTGCGCATAGCGAGTGCTTGGTTGCTCTGTGAAGCGGTAAGATACTTCGAGAAAGCCTTGAATGAAGGCTGACGGAAATAGCCGATATAAACATCCTTGTCATCATCCTCCGTACCCTTAATCACAAGAGGGAATACTGTTTTGAGTTTCTGCTCTTCCTTGATTTCTGCGGCTTTCTTATCAACCGCTGCCTGAAGTTCCGCACTGATATTGCCGTTCTCGTCAAAAATTTCTGTTACTACTTTTGCCATAATGATTTAATTAAAGTTTTGAATTTCTATATAGGAATAGGGTGGTTGAGAATGGATAGTTTGAAAAAGGGGAAAGATATTTTGCTATCCTTCCCCTTTCATCTAAACTTTATTCAACCATTATGTATTTGCGCTCGTGCTGCAAATAATCTTAAACGGATTCAAGTCAAACTCCTTTGTAATGTTGGTTGCGTCCTGTTCTGCCTCCATTCCGTCCTCATTGAAGAGGCATCCTTTCAGTGTTACAGTTTCCTCAGTCCAATCGTCTGTTCCCATTTCATTGGCGAATGACACTACGAGGTCAAACTCACCAAGTGCCATGAGAGAACCCTGTAAAGCTCGTAGCTGAACCTGGGTGTTGTAGTCCATAGTAATAGATGCCGTGTACTCACGATTGCCAAAACCACGGTTTACAGGTTCACCACCAAGACCGTAATTGGTCTTCATATTGCGCTTAATGTTCCACTTGATTGCCGATACACCCTGCAAAATAGTGGGGTTGGCATCACTTGATCCTGTAAGTGCTGGAGCAGTAAGCTCTATCTGTGCCCATGAATAGGCTACATTATTTACTATTGTTGCCATTAAGAAGCGGATAACACAAGTCCTTCAGTAACCTCAATGGTCTTTGCACAGCCAAGAGGAACGATAGTGTACTGAATGACAAGTTTGTCGTTCTTTAAGATGTTCTGAGTTGCTGGAATGGTAATCTTACCCATGCCAGAAATCTCTTCTGCATCTGTCATCGCTGTAAGGATGTCAGAAATCAAATTGGTGAATATAGTAATCTGCGCTGCGGAAAGCTGTCCGTTACTGCGATTTACCTTGATAGGCGAGTTCACATAAGGAAGCAATGCTGTACGCACAGAGCGTCTTGATTTGTTGATTACACGATTACGAGCGATAGTGCAATAGTCGCCACTTGAACAAGTTTGGTCTCCAGAGAAGTAAACATGTCCTTCAAGCCCTGTATAACGAACCAAGAATACATATCCAAGATTGTCAAGCGTGTCAAGTTGAGTCTGACTGAGCGAAGAATACTTGGTAGAGTTCTTCAATGCGTTACTCTCAACTTCTGAATCACCGAAACCAAACTCGATGTCAGGGAAGTAACCTACGAGGTCGTGGTTCTGAACCCAACCCATGCACTCACCGACATTGCACTGTGTAAGCTCGCCAAGTGCTGCACCAATATTGCCTACTGGAGTGGTGGAACCCAAGGCGCACTGCATCTTGGTAACATCAGTATCAAGTCCTTGTCCGAGCAGCACACTCACATAGCGAGCATCTACAATACAGGTAGGAATCTTACTAAACACTACCTTTGTAGAATCGCCACTGGATGTTGCAACCTTTGATGTGTTGGCATTGAGCAATACTACACAAGGTGCATTATACTTGTCAGCAAGTTCCTTGGCTGTTGACTGCAAATCGCTTACAATCTGGATGCTGTATGTGTCTGCTGAAGGATCTGCCTGCTTCCAGAGACGCTGTTCAGTCCATACACCAAACTGATTGATAACGCCATGCGCTGCCTTCTGCATGTCTACAAGCACATTCCAATTATTTGAACAATCAGCAAATGCGATAAACAATCTACCAGAGTTATTGCAAGCCGTGAAGAAGTGCTTGATGTGGTAATAAGGGATGCCAGCGAGAAAGTCCTTGCTATTGGAATCGCTGTCATTCTCGCCTGTATATGCGACAAGACCAAGTGTCTCAGCGTCCTCAATTGAATTAAGCTCAACAACAGTGTCCTTCAAAGCAGCTGCGAGCTTAACTCCTGCGCCCTTAGTCCAAATGTCTTTCTGAGCCGAAATGTCAAATACAAGACCACAAACCTTTTCTGTAAGGTTGGAAAGCTCCTTTCCAATATTACCATCGGTGTCGGTCATAAATACGCCACCTAAAGCCATTATTTATCTTTTGTTATGATTTGTAGAACGGATTTTTGTAAAGAATAGCATTACCCCTTACAAAAGGTTCAGAGTCTTTCGGGAATGTACCGCCATACTTGGAAACATATAGTTCTGCTTCTTCTGGATAGCATTTCAAAACGGCTTTCACATCCTCTGGAATATCCTCTGACTGAGCGGCTGTTTCAGTCTCGCTCTCACTTTTCTTTTTCGATGCTCTTGTTTTCTTCTCTACTGGAACTTCTGGAATATCCTCTGACTGAGCGGCTGTTTCAGTCTCGCTCTCACTTTTCTTTTTCGATGCTCTTGTTTTCTTCTCTACTGGAACTTCTGGAATATCCTCTGACTGAGCGGCTGTTTCAGTCTCATTTACAGATGTCTCTGTATTTTCATTAACAACCGCATCAGTTCCAGCTTCTACAGAAATAGCATCTTCGGTTTTCTTCTTTGCCATAATGATTGAAATCTAAAAAGGGGAATGGAGTAAATTGACTCCACTCCCCTTGATTTATATTGAGTTACTGAATTGTTGGATTACTCAGTGTACTTGTAAGTAGTCCAGAGAACTATCTCTGAAGGAAGTACGATGTTTACATCGACCTTCATGCGCATCTGGAAGAAGTACAACTCACTGTTTGCCTGAAGTTTCTCAACCTTAACAGACTCTTGGTCTGTTGCGTAGTCAACGCCCATCCAGAGGCACGAATCCATGTCACGAGTGAACTTGCCGAGAGCGATAGTCTGCTCTGGAATACCATCAATGACCTTGATTTCCTTGCCCTTGAAGCGGTATTTGTTCACATCTGCGTTCTCAGAATACTTCACATCCTTGCTTGAAAGGTATGCGTCATACAAATCCCAAAGCTCCCAACCCATGACGAACTTCAACTTGTTGCTCTTACGGAGCTTCTTAGGACACTGGCGATACATTGCGTAAAGGGCTTTTTCTACTGCCTCACCAGTAGTCATTGCTGTTGCGCCAGCGAGAACAACCTTACCAGTAGCCTTCTCATTCTTCTGAGCTTCAGTGGGAGAACCAGCAGCGTTTGCTGCGAGGTTGTCAAGACAGCGAACTACAAAACCGTCAAAATACTTCATCGGGCCAGCATCGCTATCGCCACCAAGAGTAACATTCGTAGTAGGCTGGTCAGAAGTAATGGTAGAAACCTTTCCGCCCTTCTTTGAACACCAGATAGAGTCACCGATGTACTGGTCTTTTCGGTCAACAAGCAGATGAAGCATTGTTGCCTGCACCTTCGGATCGAGGTCACGGAAAATCAGCTCGCCCTCTGGCTGGAAAGGTCTCCAGTATTCCTCAAAGTCACGAGGATTAAACTCCAGATATACCATGAAGTCCTGCGGCTCCAGATAACGCTCTGAGAATTTGTACTCGTTCTTGCCAGTAGAACCGTCAGCACCGCCTTGCGTTGAAGTAGGAGTTGCTACATTATCCTGAATGATTGAACCGAGTGAAACATGAGGCAGAGTCTTTCGCTTCTGTATACCAGGAACAATGTGAATCAGCCCCTCATTGTATGTATCGTTACCATGTGCGGTATATACCAAGAGGTCTTCAAGTACCTCACCAGCATAGGTATTACCAGCGTAATTAATTGTACCCATTTCTATTAAAATGTCTGGAGATTAAAGTTACTGCCTACGACTGCCTTGACCTTCTCTGCCATCTTAGCGTTGACATCTTCCATCGCTTTCTCAGCGTCTTTCTTGTTCTCTGGGTCACTGGCAATGTCATCTACGATATTGTCACGGCCAGGAATGGAATCAAGCGTCTTCTTTACCATTTCCAAGTTTGCTTGCGCCATGCCAATCCAATCTTCCTTGGAACCAGCATCAATTTTGCCAGCTTTAATTGCATCTTCAACCATAGCTGTGATAGAAGCATTGCGAGCTTCCTCTTCGGCATCTTTGTATACCTTCAACTCATCTTCAGCATCATTGAGCTTCTTCTGGAGGTTGTTCGCCTCAGTCTCCTTACCTTTGAACTGAATCTGAAGCTCGTCCAGCTTACTCTTCACCGTTTTCAGCTCTTTCTCTGCATTGATGAGCTGTGTGATTCGTGCAGAAACGGACTGCAACGAAGTCTCAGCCTCAAAACCAAGCTGTGCTGTTACGGCATTGAACTGAACATTTTCGTTCTCTTTCATTGTGTTTTGTTCTTGCCCTGTAGTAACAGGATTAAAATTTGAATTATTCTGTGTACGAATAGAAACAACTTCTGAGAGAAGTTTATTTTCATCAACTTCTTTCAATGCAGAGTTCATTATGTCACAAATAGACGCAACGCTTTTTACGCCTTCAATTTGACTTTTTACTTTTTCAACAACTTGTTTGGATGTCTTGATAACATGTGTAGCTGGGATGATTCCAGCATCAACGGCTTCTTTGGCATTAAGGTATGTACCGTCAGCATCACCATCGCCATCCATGATTGCACGAACCTTGTCCTTGGAAAGACCGAAACGCTTCACATAAATCGTCTCAATCTGCTTTCTGAAGGCATTTACCATATTCTTCACACTTTCGTCTTCCGAATCAGAATCGTAGACAAATGGATTGTGAATCATAAGAATTGAATAATCGTGCATATATAGATGATCTCCAGCCGTCCAAATTACGCTGCCCATTGATGCAGCTATGCCCTCAATAATACAGTCTACTTCAATTGGACATGACTGGATAATGGAAAACGTACTCATGCCATACATGACAGAGCCTCCATCAGAATTAATAAGAACGACAATCTTTGATGGCTTCACATAGTTTTGAAGCCATAAAAACTCTTCGTTAAAACAATCGGTGGAGCAACTGTCAACAGAACCAAAGAATCGAATAATAGCTGGCTGGTCAATTTCAGCCTTGCCAACAACGTACTTTAGATTATTTACGTCCATTAACTTTTATATTCAATTTTCTGAAGAATAGAAATGTTCAAATAAAAAGGTTGAAATGGGAACAATTATTCTGCATCAACATTCTCAAATTGCGCTGTTTCCTCAATTGTCGGTTCCGTATGATTTTCATGTCCGTCTTGATTATGCTCTGGAAGTTGGTCAGAGTGGTTGGTGAATGGCGGCATGACGATATAACGCTCTACATAATCCTTATATCGGTATGATGTGTAGTCATTAAACGCCACTTCATAGTCAATCCAATATGGCTGCACGCCATCGTCAAAAGTCTCTGGCATATCCCAATACGCCAACTGGAATTTGTTTACCAATGCTGGGAACTTGTCCTTATTGGCGTTTATGGCAGAATTTATCAACTCAAAGGTTCTGAATCCACTAAGTTCCACATCATCATCGCCATTATTCAAGTTGTTCAATACATAATGAACACGGACTGTACATCTTCCAGCATTGATATTCGACTGACCTACAAGCCAATTCATATTTATATAATGAATGAAACAAGCTGGAAAACCTATGACGTATTCCTTGTTGAACTCGTTGGTTTTAATACGAGTAAGTTGCCCTGTTTCTAACTTGATTGTCTTGAAAAGCAGTGGACTTGTATCATCGTCTGGGTCTATATGTATTTGCTCCAATATTGAACGTAATGCCAAATAGACTTCAGACAAGGCATTAACCTTAACTGCTTCTTCCACTGTCAGATTCTTCAAATCTACAGAAGTAGTACCGTCATCGTTTATAACTTCCGTTATGTCCTGTGAAACTTCTTGTCTCTTTTTCTTATCTACTATCATTTAGGAAATCCATTAAATAAAGTAGTTGCTGCAAGTTTTTTGAACTCATCTTCCAAGTATGAAGAATAGCCTATAAATTGTCGCTGTATACTTTTTACTCCAGACTTACCGTAGGTATGACTTCCACTCGTATCGTTATGCACAGCAGCATAGCAGAATCCTCTGTGTCGTGCCGCTGTTCCAAAAGCCGTAGGGTCTGTATAAATACGAACAATCCGTTTCTTGCCCCCTAACGACTTGTGCTTTATTGAGTTCTTCAATGTTGAGGTTTCTTTGAGTATCGGATGCGGCTTACGGTCACGCCTTGCTTGCCAAGGTTGCGAAGAAGCTGTATTGAATCGGTGCATTTCAAACGACTTCTTAAATATCTCTTCTGCCGTACGCCCTATGCGAACCTCAAAATTATTCAAATTCAAATCAAACCTGTGTGGCGCATTTTTCCACTGCTGCATCATTTGCATAGGAGTGATTGCACCACCTCCAGGAACTTTGCCTTTAGCCATTCATATACTTGTCTTTTATACGCTGCGCTATGTCTCGCAAATTATTCTCATCACGGCTATCCACGGCAAAATAAGGATGCTCGTCAGAGAATATTCTACCGCCAAGTGCCACACTTTCCTTGAATGTCCGATTAAACCAGTCTGGCATAGTTGGCATTTTTATCTTAGCGTTCTTTATACTCTTGATTGCACCAACAATGGTGTCTTCAACCAAGTAACACCTACATTGATGTTCAATGGGTGGTATCAGCCAAGCTGGGAATTGTGATTTTGGAGCAGAGAAGCCTTCATACTGTAAATGCCAAGGTCTTACTCGCTCATCGCCCTGCGTCATATATGTCAACATAGTCCCATCAGCAACGCCAACAAGACCAGCTGCAATAATCATAGCATACTCAGCGTCTGAATTTTCAACTTCCGCATAACGTTTATTGTATTTCTCAAAGATTTCCTCATAATCTTCCTCATCATATTCTTCATCATCTAAACTGGGAAGTTCTCGTGCCATCTGATATTCTTCAGCAACAGCAAAATCTATGAGATTGTCAACAGCAGCAACAATAATATCACGCTTTGCTGATTGTTCATTTGTCAAGCCATCTGCATTTCTCAATAGTTCAAGTGCTTCGCCATATTCAATATCGAAACCAGACAAAGCGTGCTGTATCAAGAACTCTGCTCGCAAATCCATAAGCTCTTCCAGTATTTCTTGCGAATCAGCCTCATTAGCAAGACTTTCTATGAATCTGGAGAAAACTGCCAATAATACTTCGTATTCGGCTTTCTTCTTATCCTCATCATCATTTGGTAGTCTGTTTGCCTGTACACTGGAGAGAGAAGTGCTACCTGTTACTTTCTCTCCCGAAGAAAATTTACGGCTTCTCCACGATGCCGCCCATATCGCTTATAATACTCTTCGTCTGTCATAACATACTGGCCACCATCACCACCACGGACAACGCCTTCGCCACCAGCACATCCAGTTTCCAAGTTCAACTGCCTGCCAACGGTCACGCCAAAAGTTTTTTCTATCTCATCAGCACTAATCTCAAACTTATCCGTAAGGAATCGGTAAAGTTCTATCTGGTCTTTGTCTGACATTTCAAGACGCTTGGCGTACTTGAATACATTACCAGGCTTCAAATAACCCATAGCGACAAGACGAGGTATGATTTCCTCGTTCATAACATTTTCTATATACTCACGGTACACTTCAATTCTATCACGAAACACATCTTGGTGCGCACGAGTAGAACCAACATACGACTGTGTTTCTCCAGCCATATCCTCTGAGCCAAGAATAAGGTTTGAAACTTCCTTGTTGGACAAGCCTATCAATCCTGTGAATATATGTTCCGAGTTTGACATTGTGAACGTCTTGATGTCAACTTCATCATTCAAGCCTGTCACAATAACTTTGTTCTGTGCTGCCGAAGCTATATCGTTAGCCAACTTTTTACGGTCATTGGTGTTTTCGGATTCTGTCTTTCCATGAATGATTGGCTGTCCGTATGTGTGACTAAAATTCACATAGTTAGCCAAGGTGAATTTCTTGGCAAGAATCAAAGGAGCAGTAGCCGAAAATAAACCAAGACTTCCAGAATTAATAAGTACATAGTAGTCACGGTATTGTGGGTCATCAAACGACCATCCTGGATTCCACATCCCCTGTCTGCGAACAATTCTTCTTTGGTCTGGAAGAATATTGCGTCTTTCTATTTGATTTACACAAGCCAATTTACCAGTACGAGGGTCTATATCTGGGAGAATTTGCAATCCTGTATAACCGAACATTTTTGACTCCACAATACCACTAATAATCTTAATAAATGACGAGCCTTGTACTTTTTGTGTCTCTCCCACATCCTTGACATACCGTCCCTTCTCATTCATACGACACATCATATAACGCTCACCGAGTATCTGGGAGTTCAGGGTTTCAAGTACGGAACGTAAATGGGCATCCTGTTCCACACAGGCATCATATATATCTATAATACGTCCACGGTCATCCAGCACACAGCCATCATTGACTGTATGCTGCACTGACTTAAATCGACAATGCCTGTCGATTTCTCTTACATATTCTTGTATGGTCTTTTTGCTGGTTCGATAGATACTTTCCAACAATTCAAGATCTACTTTTTCTTTTGTGTCAACTGTTGCCATTAACTATAAAAATTTCTTTCTGAAGAATAGAAAAACCTATTGAATACCGTTTTCCTAAACATGGATATTTGAAGGTTAAAGCGACATACGAAAACGATTTTCACTGTGTTAATTTGAAAAACAGCATAACTTCAAAACGCCTACAAACGCACTGCTGCTATGTTAAATAATATGTTAAATACACATTTTCGTTTGTATATAAAACGAAAGGTGACTATCTTTGCAACTGATTTTTTAACTCAACAAAAGTTTATATGAAAGAAACATCAAATTATTACAGAATCAAAACCGAGTGGACAAAAGAGGCTGCTGACGGTCAATTGCAAAAAACCAAAACAGAAGAGTTAGTTTACGCAACGAGCTATTCAGAAGCTGAAGCTGTGGCTTATGCTTTACTGGAGGCTGAGAATAGAGAACAGTATAGTGACGCTACTATCGAAATCGTTAAGACAAAGATTTCGGAAATGCTCTTTAACGAAACGCTTGACCATGATGACAAACTCATCGGTGGACTTGTCTGCAATTTCTTTGCCGAGGGCGAAGATTCTGGAGTTGGAATCTACAGCGTAAAGGTAATGCTCCCTACTGTTGATGAAAAGTCTGGAAAAGAAAAGATGAATAGCGAAACTATTTTTACTCCAGCTTCGTCTAACACAGATGCTGCCGATCGTATTCACAAGCATTTCAAGAACTCAATGCAGGAATATATCATCCGTGACATCAAATTCGACAAGGCTGAAGCTATCCTCTGGTCGCCTTCAATGCAGAAGCAGAAACAAGCAGAACTTGATTAATGACATTCAAACCTTCTGGAAAGCCTTTGAACATTCAATGTAAAGAGCAAGCGTTTCCAGAATTTCCCGAACTGCTCTTCGGAACTACAACTGATAATGGCAGTGTTTTCGATGCCACCTCTTATCTTCAAAGCAACCAACTGACGGTTGATGATTTTCTACAAACGTGCGGATTTCAAATTCAAGCACTTATCAAGTCGTATGAACTTGACGAAAACAAGTGCATGTTCATCAATAACGATGGGCATATTTTAATTGATGGTTCCTTGGTGTACCTATTTTTATCTTTTGTCGAACCAGATTTCTTAGCGTATATGTGTGACAGATGCCACGATTTGTTTACAAATGGGGTTGCTGTATCTGACTCGTATATTCTGGAGCACGCCTTTATGCGCCTTGACGAGAAGTCTATAAATAAGATAAAAGATAATGGCAAGAAACATTCTGAGTGAGCCAAAGCGCATCTTAGTTTTTAACCCTCTCAAACGACTGGTTGCAATCTTCCAGTCCTTGAACGCAACGGCAAATGCTTTTAATTGCCGTCCTCAATCAATCCATTGTGCGTGTTCTGGCGAAAGCATTTCATGTAACAGACTGTACTTCAGAATACTGGAGGATGACATCGAAGTAACTTTCGATGACCTTGGAGTGTTGCGTGTAGAAGAATACGACAAACTTTGTGGCATAGAAAGGAAATACTACAAAAACAGCAAAATGGTGAGAAAAGGAATGAAATATAAAAAGAACAAAAACAAAGAGTAATTATGAAAATCAAAATCATCAACAAATCAAAGCACGAACTGCCCAAGTATGCAACCTCTGGCTCTGCTGGTATGGATCTCCGTGCAAACATTGATAGCCCTATAACACTAGCTCCTGGCGAGCGAGTATTGATTCCGACAGGTCTTCACATCGCACTTCCAGTTGGTTACGAGGCGCAAATTCGCCCTCGCAGCGGTCTGGCTATCAAGAATGGTATTACTTGTCTAAATTCTCCAGGAACGATAAACTAATCAACACTATTCTTCCATATAAAACACAAAAGTATGGAAGTAAATAAAATTAAGGTACAGTGTGCAGTATGTGGAAAAATTGAGTATGTAAATCCAAGCAGAGCAAGGAAATACAAGACATGTAGTCGTGAATGTATGGGCAAATACAATCACATTAGATATTCTAAGAAAGTAAAGATGATCTGTCAATATTGCGGTAAAGAATATTTTGTTAAGCCATCACATATTTACAGAAGTCATTATTGTTCAAAGAATTGTCAAATAGCTGATTTGCCTGTAAAATTTCAAGGAAGCAGAAACCCAAACTACAAAGGGAGAACTCTAAATAGTGATGGGTATATTAAAGCTCCATGTCCAAAATTTACACTACATCGTGAAACAGTAAAAAAGATATTGGGGGTCGAAGAATTACCAAAAACATTAATTGTTCATCACAAAGATGCTGATAAACATTCAAATAATCCCGATAATCTTATTTTACTAACACACAAAATACATACTTGGCTACATAAAAATGTTGGCAACTATGTATTAAAAGCCATTTCTGAAGGTAAGATTGATAAGCAAACAATTATTGACCTTGCGCCTGATGAAGAAGCAAAACAACGATTGGAATACATATTCAACACAAACTGCACCATGCAATCTGTCGTTCTAAAACAGGGTGAATTGCTGGGAAGTCCAATATATGATATGTTGGATAATCAGCAGCCAAGCTCGCAAAACGCATAAAAGTAGCGAGAAGGTTCAACGACTAATAGGTGAATAGCGTAAATAATAATCCTAACACGAGTGCCCTGCCCAGTCTATAAAACTGGTGATGATATAGTCTGAACTGCACGAATATATAAAGGTGTAGAACTGTCGGATAAAGAGCCGATGGGATAACAAATGAGATTCTGATTATCGTGGAGATATTGGCGTAGAGCTTATCAATCATGGTCACGAACCTTTTATCATCAATGATGGTGAACGTATCGCCCAGATGGTTATTGCCAAGTACGAACAAGCCGAATGGGTTGTTACGGATGAGCTTGATGAAACAGAGCGTGGCGATGGCGGTTACGGACATACAGGAGTGAAGTAACTATGGAGTATTTTATTAAAGAGGGCTGGAAGCTCAACCCTAACGATAAAATCGTAAAAGGAGTAACACGAGGCATAGAGCGTAATAATGGCGAATGTCCTTGCCATAACGATTCAGAAGACAAGCATTGTCCTTGCTCCAATTATCGTTTGCATGACCATTGCTGTTGCTCCTTGTATGTAAAAGAGTAACAAACAGAACATTAACAGGGGCAAATTGATTCTACATTGATTTGCCCCATTATTATTTCAACTATGGAGAATTTATCTAAACAAGAGCTTCTTGACAAAATCAAGAAACACAACGAAGAGTATAGGACTGGAAATCCAACTATCAGTGATAGCGAATATGATAGTCTTGTTGAACAATTAAGAGGCATTTCCCCAAACGATGAGTGGTTCAACAGCATAGAGCCGTCCCCAGTGTCCAATTCACGAAAGCGCAAGCTGCCACTTCCTATGAAATCGCTTAACAAGGTGAAAAACATCAACGATGTCAAGAAATGGCTCACTTCACTTGGTCTAAACGGTGACACACAAATTGTTCTTATGCCAAAGTTCGATGGCTTATCACTACTTCATAATGAAACCACTGGAGAGGCGTGGTCTCGTGGCGGTGCTGAAAACGAAGGGCAAGACTGCACAAAACATTGTATCGCCGCCAACATCCATTCCAACACCGACTATCATTATACTTATGGCGAATTTATCATTTCCAGAAAAAGCTGGGAAGCAAACTTCAACGGTAAAAAGTCCCAATACACTGGAGAGCCATACAAATCGCCTCGTAACACTGCCGCTGGTTTCTTAAACCGTGATGAACCTTGCAATGAAATCAAATATGCTTCGTTCTTCAGATATGGCATTGATGCTGCCGCAATAAGCGAGTTCAAAACATTCGACAAAGTTATTGCTAAACTATGCACTGACTTCAATCAAGAGCCGCTATTCAAACTTGTACAGGCTAAAAAAGCTGCGGAAAGTTCTATGCTCGCTCTTTTCAAAAGTTGGTCACTCCTTTATCCTATAGATGGTATTGTTATCTATATCAACGACCTGCAACTTTGGGATAAGATTGGTAGGAATCAAACAACTGGAAATCCACTGTACGCCATAGCATACAAGCATCCAGACTTCACTGATGCTTTCGAGACTACTGTGAAAAATGTGACATGGCGAGCAAGTAAGGCTGGCGCATTAAAACCTGTTGTAGAGATTGAAGCCGTGAATACTGGCGATTGTGTAATGGAAAATCCTACTGGTTATAACGCTGGATGGATTACAGATATGAGCATTGCTAAAGGCGCAAAGATTCTTGTTACACGTTCTGGCGGTGTTATTCCTAAGATTCTACAGACAATAGAGCCAGCCCCACAAGACGAACTGGAGGCGATGTGGGATAGCCTTGCGGAATGTCCTCATTGTGGTCATCCAACCGCATGGAATGAATCACACAAAGAATTGATGTGTACCAATCCAGATTGCAACGGCATCCGTTTCGCTAAAATCATATTCTTCTTCAAAATATGTGACGTAGAGGATATGGGCGAAATGATGTTTGACAAACTCTATGACGCAGGATTTAACTCAATCCAGAAAATTCTTAACATCACAGCTAATAACATTCTGGATATTGAAGGCTTTGCAGAAGGTACTGCCAATATCATCCTCGCCAACATGGAGAAAATCAAATCTGGAATTGACTTGCCTACACTGATGCAAGCGAGCGATTGCTTCCCTGGAATCGGAACTATCAAGGCACGAAAGCTAATTGATGTACTTCCAGATGAGATAAAAAGCAATCTATATAATCCAAACTTCATATATGGCACAGAGTTCATCGACAAACAGGTTGAAGCTTCCAGACTTGAAACCGACAAGTCATTTTGGCATGGATTTAACAAGTTCCATAGGTTCATACAAGAAAATGGACTGACCATCAAACAACCAAACGTAATATCTGTAGATACACAAGGTAAATGTGCAGGAATGGCGGTTTGCTTCTCTGGTATTCGCAACGCAGAACTGGAACAGCACATCATCAAAACTGGCGGTACAGTAGTAAGTGGAGTTTCAAAAAAGACTACCCATCTTATCGTAAAAGATGTCAATGCAACTTCCAGCAAGATAACAAAAGCACAAGGTCTCGGCATTTCTATCATCAACATAGATGACTTCATCAAGCAGTTCTAAACTGCTTCACAAAATAAAAGCGGCAACAAACGAAATGTTGTCGCTTTTATTGTAAATGGATGTTAATTTATATAGTATATGGATAGTTTTCGTAAGTATTCCTTGCTAACTTCGTTTCATTTATATACCTTTGCAACAGAAATTGAAACAAAACAATATATCATGGCAAAGAAAAATCAACTGACCACTTCAGATTATCTGGAGTATGAAGAGTATGAAAGGCTGCTAAGTTGCCTACACACTTACGGCAAATACATCTGGGAGCTGTATGCACGGCTTTCTTTCTGTACAGCGTGTCGAGCTTCAGATGTCTTGCAGTTTCATTGGAAAGACGTGCTTGATGTGAATAGCTGCACCGTAACAGAACAGAAAACGAAGAAAACAAGAACTATTCCATTCAACAAGTCTGTGCAGAAAAAAATTCGTGAACTGTATGAACTGCTTGGAAGTCCAGACAAAAATGAATTTGTGTTCAAAAGTAAAGTTACTGGAGAGCCTATCACCATCCAGTGTGTGAACAAGCGGCTAAAGGATTTTAAGTACGATTACAAAATCAAAATTGGTAACTTCTCCACGCATACATTCCGTAAAACTTTCGGACGATATGTTTACGAAACGCACAATCGTAGTGCAGAGAGTCTTATACTACTGAACAAAATCCTTAACCACACAAGCATCCAGATTACTAAAACATATATTGGTATCACACAGGATGAAATAAACAACATCTTCGAGTCCATAAAATAAGGACAACATCTTAAATTGAAGCGCAGCACATGCGCCCTTGCATCTTCTTTATTTTACTTAGCCGAAAGGCTACAATCACACAACTATGACGAATAACGATGCAACGAAGGCGTGTGCAAACAAGGATATGTGTTCTTGTTGTGGTGCGCCAACAGAACTTGCCGACTTTGATCAGCAGGCAATTCTTACTATTATGATGCGTAAGAGACAACTTTGTTTTACTTGCGCTTTCTGGCTCGACAAAATCGAGCATCCACATCCAGACCGTGAAATTGTCAACGGTCTACATTGTATTTTCCATCAATGGCAAAAGTTGCCTCATTTTTCTGCTTTCCGTGGAACAACTGCCTACATCCTTAAAAAGGATGGCACTGTCAAACGGTCTAACAATGTATGGTTTCAAGGATGTATTCCAGAACGCTTCAAGCCGCAACTTCCAGACACTGCCAAATTTATCACAAAGGAAGCGTATTATAAAATTCGAGACAACGTAAACTTCTTCTGTAACAAGAAAGGATGCTGGGATAGATACAACTGCTTCTTCTATCACAAGGAACTTATGGAAGCAAATGGTGCATGGAATAAAATTCCAGAATCTCATAAAACAGGTGATGAGAATTGTGAACTATTCCTAAACAAAGATAAAGTATTCACAGAACAATGATTGCAGCACTACTTATATTAAATTCCGCCACAATGCTCATATTGTTATTTACGCTGTGGAGTTTTTATAAAAGAAGCATCTTAAATCAAAAGGCAATCTTGTCGTATCTAAAATATGACGAGGAGTTTAAGAAATGCACAACTGACACGAATCTCTGGTATGTACATAGCATCAAATATCTGCTCATTGCAATGTGCCGCTATATAGACAGCATCAAAGAAGAAGCTGTCCGTCAAGAAAGATACGAAGACGCTAAACGTTGTCAAGAGGCAATCAAAGAAATGAACAAACTTATAAACGCATAGAAAATGAATATTATAGGACTCATCGTGATCATCGCTATTATCTGGGCGATGGTTTGTGTAGCAAAAATCATAACTAAAGAAATTATATGCAAAGATTGCATACTAAAGAAAGAATGTGACGAGCATTGTAAGCAAACAGGTAAGACATTTTGCGACAATCACGAACTCAACAACTATTTCAACGACTTTTTCAAATATCCATTAGCATGAGACATTACATAACAAAACTTTCTAAGGACGAGCTAAAAACCGTCCTTCATAAGAATATACTGGAATGTACGGAATCTGACATTAGAACCGTATTCGACATCTTCGACTTCCAGCTCAAAGAGTTTTTTAAGTCAGACAGTAATGTGGACTTCGAGATTCACTTCAAGCGCACATATCTTATGCGCATACAAGCTGACAAAAATAAGCTGGAATGTACCAATGAATATATCACGTTCCAAACAGGCGCAGACGGCAGTAGCTGTCACGGTCTCGCCATCGGGCTTCCAGCAACACTTGCAGAAGTGCTGATATTCTTCATCAATTCGTTTGCACCCAACATTCTAAGAAGTGCTGGATATGGTGTGAGCTATGATGCAGAAAACTCACCTTACGCTTCATTGGAAGAAGCGCAAGGATATATGAAACTTGTACAAGAAACCTGTGAAACAATTATCAAGAAAGGAAACAAAAATGAATGAGATTCTAATTTTCAACGACCCAGAGTTCGGAAACATAAGAACAGCTGGAACATCTGATAAGCCACTGTTCTGTTTAACAGATGTGGCAAAGGCATTGAAGTATTCAAACCCTGCAAAAGCGGTTATTGACCATTGCAAAGGGGTTACTGTTTTGGAAACCCCTACAAATGGTGGAATCCAACGAATGAAATACGGAGACGAAGGACAAATGTACCGATTAATACTCAGAGCAAATACAGAAGGCTCTGAACGATTCCAAAACTGGATAACAAACGATGTTATTCCGTCTATCCGCAAACACGGTGCATACATGACTCCAGCAGCCATTGAGAAAGCTTTGACCGATCCAGACTTCATCATCGGACTTGCCACTCAACTTAAAACAGAAAAGGAACGAGTAAAACTGCTTGCAGACGAGAACAAACACAAAGAAGAAATCATCGAAGGACTGGTAGCAAACATTTCGCTTGCTGACATGAGACAACGCATCACTCAAATAATTCGCAAAAATGGCGTATCAAATACAAGAGGCTCATATCACCTTTTATACAGCGAGTTCAACGCAAAGTATCACATCAACGTGTATACACGCATGAACAATATTTTATATAAAGGCAACGCAATGGACTACATTGAAAAAGAGCTTAAAATGCTACCACAGCTCTATGATCTAACTTGCAAACTATTCGAGGATTCGTATGAGAGCCTTATGAAATCATGGGGCAAGACAATCCAGAGAGCAACATGCGAAAGAAATCTTGCAAAGCGCAAGCTATTATCGTAATCGAGTTTTCATAGATGGAGTCGTTTCAAACGGCTCCGTCTTTTACCCAAATTATATGGAACAAATAGATTTCTCACAAATTCCGTACTCCCAGCACCATCGTGAAACAGCAATGATGCTGGGCGCACCAAACAACTTGTCGGTATTCACATACCTGTTTGACGAGTTTTTATTCAAGTTACGCTCTGGCAAGCCGACATCGTTTACAATCTCTCGTAGACGCATGTCAACTGCTTGTCAGATGAATTGGCGTACAGTACAAAAAACATTAGATAAGCTGGAAGTTATGAGACTTATCACTATTGACGGAGATTCCGTTTCTGTTGATGGCGATATGTATTTGTCATTAATTTCTGCTTTTCACAACACAAATAATAGCAACAAGCAGCAGTTCATTGATGCACTGTCCATTGGTAATTTTGAAGAACTGGAAGGTTTAGGTGTTGTATTTTTACACAACTGTTCCGATGCTTTTATGGGTATGTCTGGTTCATTGTGTAAAAATACAACAGGTGTTGCAGAAATACAACAACCGTTGCAAAATTACAGCACCTGTTGTAAAAATACACAAGGTGCTGTAAAAGTGCAACAGGTGTTGCAAAAATGCAGCACTGAAAGCGATAAAAGTGTTGTAAAAATACAGCACCTGTTGCAAAAATGCAGAACTGTAATTAACGAGTGTTGCAAAAATACAACAGAGAGTGTTGCATTTTTACACAACCTCAGCGATATTCTGGATGAAGAGACCTTAAATGCCTTTTCAAATGCCATTTTTGATGAAAATTGCACGATTTCTGAGGAACAGGGGTGTTGTATTTTTGCAGCACTAATGGTCGAAAAGTGTTGTAAAAATACAACAGGGGTGTTGCAAAAATACAACACAGTAAATAATAAAATAAATAATAAAAAAAATAACCAGCAAGCTGGAGAATTTTTTGAAAATTTTGAGCCGTCTGAAACAGAAGAAACAGCAGAGGAACTTCCAGGCAATCTTCCAAAGTTAGAAAAAGGCGGCAAGCATTTCAAGAAAGTCGAGTACCCATACTTCCCAGCTTCAGAAGTTCTAAATTTCATCCAGGACATCCACCAATGTCTTGATGATGATGTAAAGCTGTTTCTCTATAACTTCAACCAGGAACTTCATGCAAGATATGATCAAGATGCGGAATACGATGACGAAACTGGAGAACTTATCAAACAGCAAGCAACAGTAGATACTTCCCAGCTTATTCTCTCCAAAAGTGAAGTTGAAGACATCGCCAGCGTTGCCATTACAAATGCCAGAGCTGATATAGCAGACAAAGACATTTACGTCAATGATGAACTCGTCAGCATAACAGCAACAGATAATCTCGACCGTCTGACAAAATTCAACATCATCGACTGGAACTTTGAGCTTGTCGGAAATGGAGAGAAAGTTTGCCAAGTTGATTGGAGCCGTATTCAGAATCCTAATGCAGAACCCATGGAAGACTCCCAGCACCCCAACATAAGGTCAAGACGAACACGAGAAGGCGAAGTCAACAAAGAGCGTGAACTTAACAAACAGTATATAGCCAGTATCATCGAACATTCGGAGACAGACGAGAAGTGGGAGAATCTATCGCCTATGGAAAAACTTGTCTACAACTTCCTTTGCGATCATTTCGAGTTTAGCGATGATGGCTTGGAAGTGATAGACGTGAAGGAAGACAAGAAGTATCTTAACCGCAATCTCATCTTCCAGTTTTTCCAAAAAGAGCTGGATAGCCGTCCAAACACTCCAAGTCAAGAAGACTTCTTCTCAACATTCGCCAAAGACAAGCCAGACACCTATGGCGGCATAAAATTACGCCCCAATATGTTCTCGGCAACTAAAATTCAACGATGGAACGCAAAACACGGCTTCCAAAGCGTTATTTCTCCTTCAGACGTACAAGTTACCAGAGAAGAATAGAAAATCGCTCAGAGAGGCTAAAAACAGGCAAATTTGTCATTTTAGAGTGCAAGTCTGTCTCGCAGAAGTTCCTGGAACCGCCCTAAATACTCCAACGCCTCATCATAGCTCTTGAAATAATTGCCAGCTATGTAACGGAAATGAGACGTTGGAGTTCCTTTTTCCCTATCCGTTACAACAGTCATCTTATCAGAGATATACCAGTATTTTTCTCCCTTGGCTACTTTAGGCTCGGTTGGCTCAATTCTATGCAGCTTATCATTCCAGACCTTACCGAACTTTTCCAACTCCCTATTAAGCCTTCTTGCGGCAACTACGGTCATTGGGTTAAACTGGAAGGACATTACATCGCATACTCCAGTTTCGTGCATACTGTAACCAATCTTCTTGTCGCTGTAAATGAAATAGCAAAAGAACTCAATGATATTTTCAACAGGATTTATAGATCTGACAACCCCCAGTCCAATATAATTGCCACAAGAAAATTCCACACGCTCGTTGATTTCTGGTATGTACTTTTTGCGCAAAGTCTTTTTTTCGTAATCAAATTCAAAACCTTGCTTGGCTAAAGAAATAGTTAGAGTCTTGTTGTCAATATCGCTAACAGTAGAAAGCCTATTAGAATCAAGCTCGCAGTTTTCTTTCTTCCATTTCTTTCCATTTTCTTCCAGATTGGAAAGAATGGCACAGGATTGAACTGGAGATATAGACGAGCTACTAATAACATGATAGCTTCCAGTTTTCTCATCAAGAACTATATCGCCAATTCCAAATCCGTTGCGATACCAGTCGATGAATGTTTGGGAATTGATAGCTCCAGACTCTGTAAACGTAGGAAAATCTTTTGGAGTAAGCCCACAGTTGCTTTGACAAAATAAAGAAACCATTTCACAGTCTTCTGCCGATGCGAAATGGTTGGACTTAAAGAAATCTATTACTTGCTTCTTTGTTTTCATTTTGGGGAATATGTACGAATCAATTTGTGAATATTCAGCAAAGGTAAGTATATTTTTCGGAAATATCCATTTCCAGCTTAAAATTAACGCAATTATAGTTCATTTTATTGAATAACTAAACTTCCAGCACACTTTTCATACTATTCAAAGCCATATTACCGCTTTATTTTCGATTTGACGGCATTTCTTGTGCTGGATGGACAACTTATCCACCATCATGGAGAAAGTGGTACAGAGAGGCTTAAAATTTGTTTTGCATTATTGGAGCTTGTTAGGAGCATTTGGCGGCTTGTTGTGGGCATGTTTACGGAATAGTTGGCGAATTGTTAAGGAATGTTTCCAAGAATGGTGTGGAGCTGGAGGTATCATCATAATAAAAATCTCTCCAGTTTTACATTTTGCCAGAAAACGAATTGAAATTTTGTGGTCGGGGAAAATTTTCGGAAAATGAATTTTGGGAGTTTTATGGGAGCTGGAAGAGTTTTGGTGAAGTTGCCAGCCCAAAAATGAAACTCAAAAATCGGGGCAGAATATATATATGGAATCCGCACCAGCAAGCACACCCTCTACCTTATTTATTTCTTTGATTATCAATTAGTTAGATGTTTCACTTATAGCAAAAGTGAAACATTTTTGCTATTTTCTTTGCTTTGTCTAAATTATTGAATATCAATATAAAACCTTACTTTTTTGTTAGATTTTCACTTTAATATATATTGTTTCCGTTCCTTTATAGTCAAAATATCATTTTGTTATACCTTATATACTTTCATATTGTTTTAGCAAAGATATATTTGCTTTTAACCTTATATTAACTAAATAAGCCGTTTTGTCAGGTGTTAATATATGTAAATTCGATTTAAGGCGGTTTTTAGGCGTTTTAAGCCACTTTACCCTTTTTGTGGTATAGTTGCCCACTTCAAAAGAGATAAAGCAAATCATTGATTTTCAATAAGTTACAAACATAATCCAAATGTTAATTATTTTAACTACAAACTTTCGTGTTATTGTTTGTTAATTTCTTTGTTGTTCCAAATATATTTTGTATTCGTGCGTATATAATAATGTGTTATTGTTTTCTTGTTTATGATACCTATATAATTGCACATTTTATCTAACTTTGTGCAATTATTTAGATTTTCTTTTTGCCTTATATAATGTACGCATATAAATAAGTAATGTATTTAAGGCAAAAATTTCTTTGCTTTATAAATCGTTGATTTTCAATGACTTATAAAATACTTTCATTTTTTTCAAAAAATAATTGCTAAAATAATTTGTAGTTTCAAATATTGTTTATACCTTTGCAACGTCAAACAAAAAGAATGACAAACAAGTAATAGCGGTTACTCTGTTAAGCGGTTTTCAGTTATCCCACATATAATGCTCAATGATAAACCGCAAACTTATTGCAAAGGTTTTCAAGTGATACCTAAACACTTGAAACGTGTACGAAACGAAAACGCATACTTTGTATGTATGTAAGTAGTTTAAAACTTAAAAAGTAAGTATTTACGTTATTCGTTCTTTGGCTTATTGAAAGTAGTTTTTTTTCACTTTGTGAAAGTATGAAGTTATCAATGTATTACGCTTTTTACAACTACCTAAAAAATAGCGTTTTAAGTAGTTAGCAAATGTAAAGTAACTTATTTACTGAAAGCAAATGAAAGCAAACAAGTATTGAATGTAATGAAATTGTAAAATATCTTTGTATCGTATTTGTAAATCAAAAGTAAAAGCAAACAATAAACTATTTGTTAGTAATTTGTTAGTAATTGATATTTAAGCTAAATATATTTGTAGGCGTGAAAGATAGACAAACAGAAAAGAATAACGCTAAATGTGTGTACAAAGTTAGTTTGTATGTGCTTAAAAATGTTTCTGTAAAGTATTTTATATTTTTGCCGTTATCCTATAAGGTAGCGAAAAGTAAAGTATTACTAAGTAAGAGTAACAAGCGAAAGCGATAAAACACAAAAAGCGAAAGCACACAAAGTTTGCGAGTGTGTGCAAAGTAGCTATCTATCAATTAGTTATTAGTTGGTGGTGTAGTAAGTATGTCAGAAACTACAAACAAAAGCACTGAAAACAAGATTTTACAACAAGTTTGTAAATTCAGTGGGTGGATTGTATCTAAATGCGATGAAAGTGTTTTCTGCAATCCCTAAAGCGTGTACACTGTGGAATTTCCCACGGTGGGAGGCGTTATGTACATAGCGAATATGTAACCCACTACGATTTAACAAACTTAATTATTAACTTCCAAAAAGCGTAAATTATGGAAAACTTTGTAAAAACTTCGTTTGAACTCGTGAATGGTAATGTAAATGTGGCTAACAAGTTGATGGCTCGCTCTCTCGTGCTTGCCAACGACAAAGGCACGATGTACAACATCACCGCCAAAGTGCGTAACACCGACAAGTTTTCGGTGGTTCGTGCATTGGCTAAAGCCGTGCTCGTATCTATGCGTGAAGCCAACAAGTTGAACTCAACTGAGGCAGCACAGGAGAGCAAGAAGCGTGTGGCTAACAAGATTACCCCTGCCTTGTCTTGCCACGTTATAATGGTAACAGACAAGAACGGAAACATTCTCACGGACTCTATCCTGTCAGTCCGTGAAAGCGAGAAAGACACAGGCAAACTCCGTGACGTAATTCGTATCACTAAGGGTATGCCACTTTACAAACTTGTTGTGGAACAGGGCTTGGATTGGTCTAACGAAAGCGTGGTCGCTGCTCTCAATGCGTGGACTACTGCCACCATTGAGCAGATGGACTATGTAAAGAACTTAGATAAGGCGTTGGCTGAGGCTGCTAACTCGACTGAAAAAGAAGAGAAAGCGGCTGAGGCTGCCGCTAAAAAGGCTGAGGCTGCCAAGAAAGCAGCCGAGAAGAAAGAAGAGAAAGCGGCTGCTTAAAGCGTGGCTTTTGACAACATATTCGGTGCTATGTGGTGCGTAAAAGCGTACAACATAGCACTTTTTTCGTTGGTGCTGTACATGGTGGATATGCACGAAATGGCGTAAGTAAAGCATAAAGACCCACGAAGAACGTGGCTTGAAAGCGTGACAAAAGTAGGCGTATGCGGTTCGACACCGCCACGCACCTCTAATCAAAACATAAAAGACAATGAAGAAAGTGTATACTTATTATCAGACAAACGAGCCTAACCTTTTAGGCGGTTTTATGACGTATTCCACACTTGATGAAGCGTGGAAAGCAGTTGAAAATGGTCGTGGAAATCAAATCACGGCTGTAACTTGTGTGAACTCTGAATGGTGGCACGGAAAAAGGACTGGATATTTGTGCGAAGTGCTATCAAGCGGTGTAATCTATAAAGCGTAACAACTATGCCAAAATTAGCAGACTTACTGCCCGTAAGCGTGAATAATAGTAGCGATATGGGCGCAGAATGGCTCGTGAATTTTGCCTATCTGCTGGGAATGGACTTGTGTAAAGCGCAATCGGTGTACGAAAAGTATGGCAAAGGCTACATCTATACTAAGAGTGGATTTGCTATGCCTGACACGCCATACCAAAGGCGCAAAATGGTGGCAAACTTTGGTGACTGTGTAGTCGTGGAAATCACTGGTGAAATATGGGTGCGAACAAAGCGTAACATTGGTGCGCTCAATCGTAAACGTGCCAAAATTGCCGATAACGTGGAGCGTAGAAAGATACACCGAGCCGAGCAAGAATTGCGTGAAAGCAAGCGTGTAAACCGCCTGTTTAAGGATGGGCAAACCAATCCACAACCGAAGCGTGGAGGCAAAGGAAATAGTCATGCCGACATTGGTAAGTATGTCAATTTCCGTGGCATCCGTATGGAAATGACGGAACGTAGAAGCGAAACGAAATTCGCTAAAATCGTAGTGAACATCTAAAATTGGAGGGCAAATAATGGAGAAATTACAAGTACACAATAAACGCTTGAATACATGGTTTATCGTGGATAATGGCAAGGTGTATGATGCGAAAACTATGATACAATTACCAAGATTTTCAAGAGAGGCGATTGGTGCGCTTCAGTTTGTAAAGAAACGCTTTGAAGCCTTATGGGATAAAATGGGTGAAATCGACCCAATCTGGGGTGACATCAATCTATATCAGCAATACGAGCATGATTGGCTTCGTTGCCGCCAAGCATTATACGGACAAAATTAATTGGAGGAACAAAACATGACACAACAGGAATTTACTGCCAGAACTGGCTACACACCCAAAACCGAGGATGAATTTTGGGCAATCCATGACGAGTACTGCAACAGCCCTTTCGACAAGGACGAGTTTTGCCGTAACTGGAAGCGCATCCATGCTCCAGAATACCGACAGCCGTGTGTAATGAACTTTGCTACGGAGGCTGAAGCCGAGCAAAAAGTGATAGAACTGACGATGAAAAATCGTGTATTTCGTGTAACAGGGCGCAAACAGATTTATGTGTACTGATACACAGGAGGTGCTTATGGTACGTTGTTGGGTTCGACTCCCGAAGCACCACAAATAATCAAAACATTAAAAGATATGAAAAAAGTACATTTTAACCGAGTTTATGAACTGATTTTGACGTGCAAGGGAAAGAAAATTATCCGTTATACGTCTGCCATGCTGTTAGCTTTGGTTCTCACTGGATGCACGAAAAGCGAGAGTAAGCAGCCTGTGACTTATGACGCTCGCATGGTGTATGTAGACAAGCCTGTGGATTTTTCCCCAGCTAAGAAAAATGTGGAGTATGGCGTGATGAACGACCATAATCCCATCCAGATTGCGACCTGTGAGAAACTTCTTGACGAGTGCATAGAGTGTGGAATACTTGACCACAAAGGGCAGAAAGTGTATCGTAAGATAAAGAACAGTCCTTCTGTATCTCGTTATATGGAGCTTATCGAGGAGTGCGAAAATGAGGAGAATTTCTATGATACCGTTGGCGAGGGTGACGCATGGTGCGACTATTGCGACTATGTTCTCGCCCCTCGTGGTGAATGTTGTCCAGATTAAAGAGGAGGATGAAGTATGAAAGCACTGGAAATATTAGGGCGAGTTTTGTTTATCGCCATCCGTATCATTGTGCGGTCTATGCTTAAATTTGACCGCTACATTTTGAAGCGTTATCTCAATATCGAAACACCGCTGTACAAGTTTTGGTGGAATAACCATACCAAAGCCATGCAGCGAAAACTCAACAAATATTATAAAACAATTTCAAAAGCAGCATAACTATGTTTACAATCAAATGCCTGGAAAAGTTCGAGAAAGCCGTGGAAGCGGCTCGTGAACACCGTGATACAACTTTTGAGAAGTGTATCTTTCGTCTTGTAACGTATCTCACTTGGAACAATGCGGCAGAGGTTCGTCTTTGCAGTGACTTTGGCGAGCATTGTTTTTACTTTGTCGTACTGGATGCAGAAGGTCGGCAGATGATGAATGGCGGCGTGATATTCCACGGCTTTCCAGAAAGCGGTTACAAACAGAATGGAAGTGTGCAAATCGACCCTTCATACGGTTGGCAAATACACACATAACAATGATATTTCACAAGTTCTTTTATGTTTTGAGATAGAGCCGTGGTTATTTATTTAGCTGCGGCTCTTTTCTTTAATGAATGTTAAAGTCATAAAAGTGGTCAACTTTGGACTCCTCAACATTCCTATTCATAAATGAACAAAACAACCGAAATATGAAAATTTCCAAGACTAAGCAGCTTGCCTTGCTTAAAGATTTAAGGCGCAAATGTGGCTATCTGTACCGTGAAGGCTGTCATGGCTATGTATGCCATTGTGGTTATCGTGTACCTAATGGGCCGCATACATCACATTTGCCTTGCGCTTGCAATTTGGCTTGCGGATATTTGAAACGCAAGGCATTTAAGAATGGCGTGGATATAACTATCTCTAAACGAATACTATCAGCAATTTAATAAAATAATAACCTCAAAAACAATAAGATATGGAACCTTGTGAAAAAGAAGAATACCGTGGTTGCACAATCAACGTCTACTACGATGAAACTCCAGATGACCCAAGAAACTGGAATAATGTCGCAACATTTGTTTGCGAGCATCGTCATTACGACCTTGGCGACGAGCATGATGTTGAAGGGTGTATCGAAAGCCTGTTCAATGACTATGTTCCCAGCAAGACAATTATCGACCATTTTGTGAAAACTCGTGATGCTCATCTTATTCCTGGCGAGGAAGATGATTACAGCGACCAGTATTACGAGTATGAGGTCGCTGTATGTGGTGAGAAGCATACTCGCCATATTGATGCTGATACAAGTTATAGCGAGGACAGTATTGCTGGAGAAATGGCTGAAGAGCTGGACATTTGTGAAAAGATGGAGCTTCTTGAAGCCACTGGCGAGGTGGTTACTTTGCCTATCTCAATGTATGAGCACTCTGGAATAACCCTGTGGCTTGGTTCTAAGTGGGATCATTTTGATGCCCAGTGGGATTGCTCTTCTATTGGCTTTGCTTATGTAGAGAAAAGCACGGCAAAGAAAGAAGGTATGCTTGACCCTGGTGAGGAATATGACCATGACTGGAAGAAATGGGCATACGCCATGATGGAAGGCGAAATGGAAACATACGACCAGTTTGTTCGTGGCGAGGTTTATGGCTACATGATTGAGGACGAGAATGGTGAAGAAGCATCTGATGCACAGTTATGTGGCTGTTGGGGGTTCTTTGGCAATGAGGGCAAGGAAGATATGCTGGAAGCAGCAAAGGCTGATATTGATGCTTACTTGAAGAAAAAGAAAGAAACTCGCAAGAAAAACCTTGAAACGCTGGTGAAGAATATCGCTTCTATCTACGGTATCACATTTACTGACGGAGATTATGTGTATCGTGTAGCAAAGGACATGTTTGGATTTGATTACATTGAAAGAGCCAAAATTTACAAGTCTGTGGTCGATGCTTATGTACAGATTGGATTTTCTAACCTGGGTGATGAGATATTGAACGATATGGTTGAACAGATAAACAAGAAAGTGGCATGAAATTAAGCGAAATAATAAAACTTGGCGTTATCAATTTTGATAACCCAAAATCTCTTCAAGGGCGTGTGTTTATCAAGGGCAAACCGACTACTTATATGCAAGCAAGAGTTGTAAAACCCTATAATAATCAAGACTGGTGGACTCAATTTCAATTTGGAATTGACATCTATCCAGAAAGCGGTATTGTTCTCACAACTTGCGAGCGTAAATGGGACAATACTGTGTTTGGCTTGTTGAAAGAAATGGCAAAAGCTGACAGACTTGATGCTGGCTATGGCGTGATTGTGTGTGATGATTCATTTGAAGATAGTAAAAATACGCCATTGATAGACACTAAGTTTTTGGATGGTATTGAAGAGATAGAGTTTGATATATGAAACAAAAAAGATTTAGTGTCAAAGAGTTGCAACAATGGCTCTTTGACACAGCAGAAACGATGCTTACTGACAACAGTTTGTGTGATGGTGCTTGCTACTACCATAATGTATGCAGTTGGTTATGTGTCGTAATGTGTTGGTCTGAATATGACGATTTGGATTATGTTTCAGAATGTAGATATATGCAATCGTCTGGGAGGCGAAAGGATTATCCAAATGGTGAGGAATATGAACACGCCTACCAGTTGGAAGTTTCCCTTCGTGTTCGTGAGCCTATTAGCTCGTGGGGGGGATTTGCCAAGTGATTTCCAATATGCTGTTGACGAGGAAGGCGGTTTAGGTCTTTGCAATGAAGACTTTGCCGACAAAATGAAGTCTATGGCTCGATACCTTTCAAAGGAACGTACTGAACTTATTAAAAAATATAAATGTAAATAAATCATGGTTGATATAGGAATAATTTACATGAACATTGCAGAGTGCAAAGATTATGTACACGATGAAGATGGGTGCTTTGACGAAATTATGGGGAAAGTGTTGGCAGATGTTCTGCAAGTAAAAGAACTGCTTGATGTCGATGTTGCTCTTCCACACATTCAGCTCGAAGAAAGTGTGTGTGGTGATTTTCTTGACTGCAATATTGACGCTGTATTCGTTGGTGAAGATGATGCTATCCATATCCTTGCTTCGTCAAGAAACGGGGCAATATATCAGTATTTCCCTTGGCAGATTCCACGAGAAACAATGATGGAAGTTATGCTGCAAATTGAGCAGCAGCTAAAGTATACCGAGGAGAAGAAATGGTGGGGCATCTATCAACACTTCTTCAAACAGGATTTCCAGTTCTGGCGTAGAGAGGGACGTGATTTACTTTACTCTCTTCAGATGGCGGTAATGGAAACCAAGAATTTGAAACATAATCCATTTAAGCCAAATGGTGAGAAAGTCAACCAAATTATTCTTCAGCAGTTCTGCCGTCAATGGGAATATACAATTAATGACATCATCAATGAAGTCAACGAGGGCGCGTCCTATGACGATATTCGAGTCTGTGATAATTGCGGACTGCCTATGTCAGATGGCTACTATTTGGGAGGCGAGTTCGCTTGTGATGACGAGTGTTGTCTTGCTTTATACAATGGCGATAAAGCGCAAATGGACGAAGATTTAAGCCATGTCGATGAGAATGGAAGCGATTGCTACTATACTGAATGGGATTCAATATTTTTCGATTAACAACAACTTAAAACATACAAGAAAATGGAAAGAAACGATGCACTAAGAGTGTTTACAAACAATAGCGGTTTCGTAATGATTGATCGCAAGTTGCAGGAAGTAAAATGGCTGCAAACCAAATTTCAATATCACCACAAGGATGGCGAGTTCTTGTTCTACACTTCTGTGACAACATTCAGAAAGCCAGATGGTACTATTGATGCGCTGGATGACTATGACAACGCATTTGATAGCGTGGAGAAATATGAGAATGGCATTTCTGCCGAGACATCATATAAGACATTGTATACTCAGAAAAATGGCGGTGATGTTGTAAATAACATCATACATGGCGTAAAGCGTTCTTCCCTTCCAGTATACTGGACATTTGACAAGTCTTGCCAGGCTCCAGTTGAATACAAGCTGGAATATGAAGAGTTCGTGTTTGACTATTCAGACAATCGCTTCCACACAGACGAGTTTCCAAAAGGCTGTGATATTTATGACACTAAAGAAGAGGCGTTGTCGTACAATACTTACAAGGTTGTCGAGAAAGACGGAACCGAGTATGAGCGTGAGGGCGTTAATAAACTCATTATGTTGGATGATGACCAGCGTGAACTTTTGAAGCAGTTCGAGGATATATGTCACAAAATGAGCGAGAATGATATGATTCTTATTTGTGATACCTGTGAGGATATGTCGGTGTTCAATATTCGTAGAATTAGAAACTTCGCTCTTGATTATAACGATACTCCAGATGTTATGGATGGAAATCCAGAGGATTATGAAAAAGTAGATCGTTATGGAATAACCTTTAGGGTAAATCACAACATTGCCATCTGGGGCGATGACAATAACCTCTTTATCTTACGCAAAGATGCCGAGAATAAAGCGGAGTGATATTGTTAAACTTAACGAGCATGTTTCTTTTCTGGTTGGCCTCTTGAATGAGGGACAACTGGAAGAGTGCATTGCTTGGTGTAACGAAAGAAAGGAATAACGATGAAAATTATATCAGACATAAGTCTTAAAGACTTTGGTTTTTGGAGTGGCGCAAGAGATTGTGCAGACAAACTTACTGATGAGCAGTTTGACCAAGTGGAAGCTGTGTTGGAAGATATGTACCCAAATGGCATGACGGACACCCAGCTTAACGATATTTTCTGGTTTGAGCCAGATTCCGTGTATGAATGGGCTGGATGTTTCCCAAAGTTCTTCAAACTTACCGCTTCTTGTGGTCGTGTTAAGTATGTCAAGGCTGAAGATAGTGATGATGTAAACACGGTTGACAGTAGTTGTTGCGAATCTGAAGAGGTTGAAGAAAGCGAGTGCGAGGAAGTTGAAGATTTGTACGATGTTGATCCAGATGATTTCGATGACCTTAAATACTTCGCTATCCGTAGCCGTATTAAGAAGCATGAGAAAATACTTTACTGCCAGGGCGAATCTGCTGATGACTTGAAAGACGCTTTTTCTATGTGTGAGATTGAGGAAATCGTAAAAGTTCCTGCTGACGGCATTGATATTGAAGAGGATTGGGAAGATTACGAGAACGACCAGGTAATGATTGACGAGTTTGCTTATGATGAGGGTGAAATGTGGAATAGCTATGACATTCCAGTATATGCAATTCCTCGAATTTGCAAGTTCATTCTTGACCCAAATGAGACTCTTGATTATTACAATATTCCAGAGTCTCATGCAATCAATGAATATAATCGCAATTTGGAGCTGAATGACGAGGATATTAAGAATATTGATGAATTTATCGCTAATCTCAACAAGATGATGCCGCAAGGCTTCACAATTGATTGGGATGAGGAAAGTGTCGGTTCGCCTTACTTTGATTCTTACCCAGCTTTCGGAAAGGCTATGGATTGTGTGAAATTAAGAGTTTATCCTAAAAATCAAGAAGATGTTGACAATTGATATTCCAGAAACTACTGCACGGCAGAGTACGGAAGATGAGCTTGCACAGTTTATTCTTAATAAACTGCAAGATAACGATACGGCTTGTATTACCTATTATCATGCTGGATGCGAGCGAGGTAGCTGGAAAGATGGAGAATGGCATGGCGATGATACTTTACATAAGTGTGATTGTCGTACTATCTGGAGTGTTGCAAGAGTGTTTAGAAGCAAAGGATATATTGTGAACGATACTCTCAAAGGTTATAATGAGAGTGTACTTAAAATATCAAAATAGATATGGCAGATTTATATTTTACAAAACTTTATTGTGCTGAATGTGGCAGTAGTGAAGTTGAAGTGAGAATGTGGGTCAACCCTAATACTGATGAGATAGGGGGAGATTGTAATTCACCATTGGAAGAGGAAGATTGTTGGTGTAAGAATTGCGAAGACCATGTTCTTTTGAAAAATCTAAAAGAACTTTGGAATGACTTTTCTGCAATTCCTGTCAACAACGATGATGAGATTGAACAGGATTTTCTTTGTTTCAAGAAAGACACATCCAAGTTTGATGTGTGGCATTGGTTTGATGAACGATGCCCGAACAACTTGCACGATGACTTAATGTTTAATGAAAATACGGAGGATTAATTTATGAGTTTCAAAGAATATGTGCTCGACTGGTTTCATCAACTGGTTGAAGAGCATTACACGGATAAGGAGTGGCAGCGTGACCTGTTTACACAGCTTGGCTACAACGAAGTTGAATATCTTGAAGATGGTGAGTCTATATACGATTTCTTGCTGAGAATGTCAGACGAGAATGAGGTGTATGAGGCTTTGTTTGGATATGATGCCAAAGTAAAGAACTTGGATGACCTTCCAGATACTGAAGGTTTCTTGACTGCAATGTTCAAGAAGGTTGGCAAAGACCTTATTAAGGAATATGATTTTGCCGAGGAATTGTTGGAAGATATGGTGTCACATTGCGATGGATATTCTAATCCAATAGGTTTCTTCCAAGACCTCCAGTATGGCGGTTGTCAGTCTGGAATGGTTGGTATGTTTATCTACAATTCGGATTGTAAGCAATTCTATATTGACCACATTGACAGTATGGAGTTCTTTATAGAGGATTTTTCAGAAGAACTTGGGGAGCCTGTTGTAAAGAGTAAGGATATTCCTTATCGTTATGTTTGGGCTTGCTGGCTCTGTTACGAAGAACTGGCATATTGGATTGTGAGAGAACTTTGGGGAAACGATTTCTAATATGAAGACAATAAAGATAGCCGTATTGGACTTTGGAAGTGGTTCGGTAGACATAATTAAGGTAGATAAGGACTTCATCCAGAGACATTATCACGGTGATGAGGAAATGTTCTTGGCTTGCTGGTGTGGCTATGACATTGATAATATTCAATGGATTGCCGATGAGAAGCTGGAAGAGAACTTGAGCATGACCATTGATGATTTCGATGGTGATGAAGATATAATTTCACATAAGACAGAAGACGATGAAACATACTAATTTTTATGAGCATTTTCAGAAAATTCGTGCTCATATTTATAAAGAGTTAGAAGCGGCTCTTATTGCTCATGGCGGCTCATATTCATGGGAAGACGAAGATGGCTATCCAGATATAAGTAACTGCCCTATTGTAGCAGCTAATCCTGATAATGCCATGCCAAATCCGCTTGATGTAGATATTATAAAATTGGAGCTTGATGGTGGCGTTATTGAAGTAACAGCTATTGAAAAAGAATATGGTGATGAAGTGGAATTATCTCTGGACGATATTTTTGTAGAGCATCTGGAGTTCATCTTTAGTTATATGAATGACGCACCAGAAGTTTCTGACGTATCAATTCCTTTCAACAGCTAAACACTCCAAGCAACTTTTGAAAGACCGTGCGAGTTTCATTACTTGTACGGTCTTTTCTTTTAATGAATGTTAAAGTATGGTCAGCTTTTCACCCCATCTTTTCATTCATTTCCTATTCGTAAATAAACAAAACAACCCTCAAAACAGTAAACAACATGGGAGCAAGTCATTCAGAAATTGGTCATAACTGGGCACACCAGTTAAAATCATGCCAAAGAGATCGTTACAGCTTTGGATTTGAAGGAACGAAAATCAGATCTTATAGTACCGTTATTGGCGAAATCGTGTACACAAAAAGCAACGAACCTATCTATTTCTTAAACTATGGCAGTTATTCTAATTCTACCTGTAAGCACCAGAATTATGCTTTTGGAGCAATACCTAAGTATGCCACAGTATTCTCGGCATCATGCGGAGAGTTCATGTATGGCTGGAATGGAATAGCCGACTGGAATGGAGAGATTACAGAAGCGAGAGCTGCAAACTTCGTAATGAAGAATCTTCAGGCTGTATATGACTCTCTTCTTGCGTTCAAGGATTCCAAAGCATTAAGGAACGAGAAAGAGTTTTCAATCCACTATTTTAATGAAGCTGTGCGCTTTATGGAGTATTTCCCCCTTACATCATTCTCGAAGATTCTTCGTATCAAGAACGACACATTAAAGAAATTCTATCATATCGAGAATCCTACAACATTTCGCAAGGTCGTAAAGGTTTTGATAGCTGGAGAAAAAGAATTAAAGGTGTTGGTTGACATAGCGTGTGGAAATGGTACTTACGATACTTATTACAAGCGCACTATGGGTATCAGAATGGTTGACATTACCAGAAAGTACAATCATCTGTGCGGTTTTGAAGCTGCTGGGCATTATGACGAGTGGTATGTGCCTTATCCATACTTCAATGGAAAGAAACGTGTCGCTAAAAGGCCGAAGAACTATACATATATCTCCCATACCTTGCGAGCTTCTGGTAAGGGTTTTACAACTAAGGAAATTCTCCATCATCGTGAGAAAGGTGATTTGGCTAAGGCTTTATATGAAACAAGGAAAGGTAAGTTCAAAGCCGCATGTCTCATGTATGAGGTTAATGAAAGCATAAAGAGAAAAGAAGCAGCTAAAAAGCGTTTAGAGATATTTATAGGGCTTCGTGGCTTTGACCCCTGGTGCAATCGAAATGCCTTCATTTCTTTCAGCTATAACGGTGCTGGATATACGTTCCACAGATGGAATGAAGAGAGCGAACTGACAGATGAAGAATACGCCGCATTTGGAAGAATGTCTTCAGAAGAGCGTAATGCCTTTATTATTGCGAAGCGTGCTGAAATGCTGGAGACATTGCAACAGCAGGATTATGAATATGAGCATCGTTTTGAACTTGCCGAGAAAGCTCGTATAGAGCGTGAAAGGAAAGAAGCTGCAAAACGTAAATACATCGAAGAGCAGAAAGCTCGTGGTGATGAGGGTTTGCGTCAGTTGTGGCATGAAAACTTGCTTAGTTCTACATCACTTTGGAACCAGCCAATTACTTTGTTCTATGGTGGTAACGTGTTACTCAAAGTTGCAGAGTCTGGGGATAAGGTTGTGACATCGAAAGGTATTACAATTCCACTGAAAGAGTGTAAGCGTCTTTGGAATATTATCAATCGTTGGCATGAGTCCAAGACTGAGTTCTGCCAGAATAAAGAGATTGTACATGCTACTGGTCATCAAGATTGGAGCATCCAGCGTTACCAGAACGACATTATGATAGCTGGATGCCACGCAATCGCTTATAAAGAAATGGCAACGATTGCCAAACAACTTAATTTTTGCTAACAATATAAATTCAGAATCATGGAGGAGTATATAGAAGAAATAACGGTTTGTAATGAGCAAATCTTTAACGATAAAGAACCGCATACAATAACAATGCGGTTCTACGATGGCTACGCTATCTCAACGAATAACTTGTATGGAATGTCTTATCCTACATTATTCCAGGTTCAAAGCACAGATTGGATGCAGAAAGAGATTACGGACTATTGTGGTGATGGACGTGATGGCACAGACTATCCGTTTGACATTGCATTGAAGTATGGAATCTTATTCAAACTTCCACAAGACTCTAAGTTGGAGCGTAGGATCAAGTGGTTAGAGCTGTTTGCAGTCGTAGATGCTAACAGAAAGGCTGCTTATGAGAAATACTGTAATGAGCTTGATGCTCCCAATAAGGAGTATTTTGTTCTTTACCATGACCGCACTGGCGATGGTGGCATGTCTGTGAAATACATTGGTGAGTGTTGTTGTGACGATGAAGCTATTGAAAAGGCTTTCTCCACACAAGCTATTCCATTTGATACAGTACATTATTATCGTGCAGAGGACGTTGAAGCCGCTAACATGGCTGTTGATTACGGTAAAGATATGGAAGTGGCTGCTGTTTATCATTCCAGCTCACAATATCTGGAAGAGTATTGGACGGTCGTTTCAATGCCTGCATCTAACGATAAATTTGCTGCCTTTGTGTGGAATCGTGGCGATAAGTCGCAGCATGTAAGCAATCGCTTCTATACGTTTCCATCATATATTGCTATGCAGAATTTTGTTCAGCAGGAGAAAGTTAATGAAATGCAAGACGAACTTCCAGAGTTTAATGTGTCGTGGTTCTTAGAGGACTTGAAAGGCGACACAGGATTGACTCCAGATGCGACACTGCATAATATTAATATATGGGCGCAAGAAGGTTATAACGTCTGGATTGTTTGTGGAACGTTCAAATAATATAGAGGATTATGGCAAAACGTAAAGAGTTTACGCATAATGGGATAAATCTGGCTTTCATGGCTTTTGCCATAGGCCAAACCCACCCTAACGATAGTGCATTGATTTGTGCTGAAAGAATTGTTGAGTATTCCAAAGCATTTACATCATGGGAAGTACAAAATGTACTTAGTTTAGAAAATGGTTGGGGGACTTACCAAGAGAGCGGCGGTGAGGACTATGAATCGGTTATTTATGAATGGGCTAAAGAATTTGAAATATGAAAGATCAAGTTTATGTAGTTCTCTCGGAATGGGAATCACAAAGTGGCGATTTTGATAGTTGTATTCTTGGTGTCTTTTATGATATGCAGAAAGCTATTGAGTGTCTAAGAGCTGAACGTGATACGATATTAAGCGAAACTTACAATACATCATTCGATGAATGTGAAGGTGTTGCGATAACTGGAGCTGAAGAGAATCACATCTTTATTTCCAGTGAATTTGGCTATCGTTGGGACTCTCTTACAATCTATGAGAAAGAGGTTGAGCAGCGTGACTTTATAGCTATTCAGTTTGAATATGATGGTGAGACTTTCAATGAGCGTATTTATCTGGATGATATTGACCGCACCCATTATGATGACCATTGGGACTGGTGGTTTGGCTCACATGAAGGCTCAAAGCATCCAAATTTGAACTTCGAGGTATTTGGTGATAAAGATGACGATGGAAATATTATCTATGATGCTTTTGAGATAAATATCTATGAAGAAGAGGATGCTATGGATCCTATTACTACAACTTGTGATTTTGAGCTTACTCAATCATGGTTAGGTAAGAAAAACGGTTTTATAAAATATTATGACTATGCAAAAAATTAAAATAGGCTCCGCTCGTAAAGTCAACGGACAATACATTATTACTCCAGAATATGCCGATATTGATAGCACATACGGTACATTCTTCAAAGATTCTGAAGCATACGAGAATGACTGGGATGCTCCATGTTATGCAGAAGAAGCTTGTTTCGATGATTCTCCAATGACAGACCGCTATTGGACTCACGCTTCGCTTTTGCTGGAGTGTGGCTATAATGAGAAGCTGTGCGATGTCATGTTCGCAGAATTAGCTTGGCAATGCCCAGACACTTGGCTAAATGAACTTGATGAAGAGGATTACGCTCAGTTCTGGTCTTGGTTAAAGGTTGGTAGTCAAGCTTTCTGGTGGCTTAATGAATGGTGGGATTATGGCTTTTATGAGGTTATTCGTATTGAAGATTGCTTAGAAGATTATAATCCCGACACTGTAGTATGGCTTCGTAGAGCAGACCCAGATTGCCCTGGAGAGTATGGGGAAATTGAAGCTCGGCTTTGGGATTTATCTGAAACAGATATTGCTCGTCAGCTTTTTCAGAAGAAAGAGCGATATTATCATAGCTTCGTTAAGCCAGATGCAAAAGTATGGTGGAATGATCCAGCTGGAGAATCATCTGATTGGTTCTATGTAGACAGTATAGAGGATGATGGTTATTCTTGGGGCGATGAAACCGAAGTGTGGTTAAAGATGAATAAAAATGACAAAGTGGCAACAAATCAAGTTCTTATGCAAGAACTTTCTATAACAAATAAATAATTATAAGTTATGAAACATTCAATTTCAATTAAAACGATTAATGGTGTTCTTTCAATCTCAGATTTTAAGACACAACGCACATCAAAGTCTGATGTTATCGGTGTAGTTCTTCAGACCGAAACAATCGGTATGATTATTTCTCTTGACCAGTGGAATGAAATCTGGTGTAGTGAGAATAATTGTAAGGTATTCAATAAGGCTTGTGGTGAAGCTGAGGCTTTGCAGACATTAAGTGGTCTGGAACTTACTCGTAACATTGTCAAGCAGAATGAAAAAGATGGCGAAGATATGACTGCTGCTATGCGTTGCTGGCAGTACAGCAAAGGCAACCTCCAGTGGTATCTCCCAAGTCTGTATGAGCTTGGAACAATCATCGCTTATCGTGATGAATTGAACGAGGTTCTTAAAATGCTTGATGCCGACCAGTTCGATAAAGATGATTGGGGCTGGAGTAGTTCCGAGGGCAGCAGTTGGTACGCGTGGGGCGTCTACTTCGGTGGTGGTGGCTTCTACAACAGCTACAAGTACTGCAGCGACGTTGTGAGGGCAGTCTCCGCATTTAGCCCATTGCAGCGAGGCGATTTTTCATCGCCGAGCGAAAATGGTAACTGTTCGTCATTTACTGAAGAATCTGCTATAGAATACCTACGTCAACTGGGTTATATTGGTGAGTTGACAAAGAAAATCAACGTATAAACCATGAACACTTACGAAATTGAATGGAATGGTCAATCATATCGTGCAGCAGACATTACTATCTTCGCTGGCAAGGAAGATGAATTAAATGTTATGATTGCAGATACAACACTTGAAGATGCACTTTTGTCACACATGTATGCTGGTGATAAATTGGAAAATCAAGCATTTGCAATGGATGATAGGATTGCCTTTTTCATACTTCCTAACGAGTGGCAACTCGATAAGGAATATCTTGTTAAAATTGTAGAAAGCTCATATTAATGCCATACAAATCAGAGAGTATTCCTATAGCTGGTACTAAGTTAGACCAGCGTAGGAAACTTTCTAATGAGCAGAGAGAGGCTGTTAAGATTCTTGCTGATAAAGAATATAGCCAACGAAAATTAGCTGAAATGTTTAATGTCAGTAAGAGTCTTATACAGTCTATTCTAAATCCGCAGCGAAGAGCTGCGCAGAAGAAACGCTCTACTGCTTATTGGACTGAAGCAAAAAGAAAATACAGACAACGGAAACATCAACTATACAAAACTGGAAAATTGAGTGAAAAGAAGACAAAGCGTAGTCGTCACAATTAGTTCGTTTATTAAAGCGACATTGCCTGTATATGGCATGGTAAACAAGAGGGATTTTGTAGTGACCGACAATTATGTTTGGATGCCAAAACACCCTAAAAGAGGGCGTGTTCTGGCAATTCTTAAACAAGAATATCCACAATATGCTTTTTATTGGGTAACTCCAAAAGTATTGACATGGTGTTAATCTAAATATTGAAACAATGAAGAAAACAATCAAAACTGCTGAACAACAGCTACAGGAAATACTGGATAAGTACGGTATCTCCAGTCTTGAATATAATGGCGATAATGTTTACTATGCTGTAAGCGAGTCAAATCAAGCTATTGTAATTAGAAAAGATGGTGAGGATAAAGATGTTGATTCGGACGGTATTCGTGTTGAGATTTATCCACCATACGAAAAGTTGAGAATCAATGATAAAGTCATTAATCTCTTGTACGATGATGCTGTAGGTAATCAGAATTATGAATATCTTGGTAAACTTGTGTGTTGGAAGAAATATGGCAACAAAGACTGTCAGCCAAATCCTGTAAACTTGTATTACATTGACAATGTAATAGATACCGCTGGAGGTGATGTCTTTTATCTCACAGACGAGGAAGATGATGGCGACAATGGAGCTGAGTACGAGACTCGCCATGCCTATATGTCTCCATATATTTCTTCTTTGAAGGAAATGAAAGACAAACTTGTTTATCTTATCAATTACGATTTCAAGAAAGGCAAGCAGATTTTCAGCGATACGCAAATCCGTTATGCTGACGATGATGGCGATGCCGAGTCTGTAGGGGCTAATTCTTGCGTAGGTGTCTGCCTTCAAATGTCGCAAGATGATATTCCAACGCTTCAACTGTCATTTATCTATGGTGACAGTTTTGAACGTCCAGCAACTTCAATTGACGTGCCACTGGAGAAACTTTCAGTGGAATCTTTAATTCAAATATACGAAAACTTAATGTAAAATGTTTCTAATCGACAAAATCACGAATTTTATCAGCAGCTGTAAGGAATCGAGAGCTGCTGCTAATGCGGCAGAACGCAAACAGTTTGCAGAGCGTGACGCTCTTTCTCGTTTCAATATCAGTTCATTTGGCGGAAAGCCTGTCATCATCTATGGCGATGTGGTGATTTCTGTTCCAAATGATAAGACAACTGGAGATTCACTTATCCAGTCTATGCTGAAACTTCGTGAAATCTATGTCCAGTCAAAATGTAACAATGGGCAAAAAACTTGAAAAAGTCAAAGACTCGTATTTCCGCTACATCGAACTGTCTCAGTTTCTCTTTGGCAGTGGCGATGCAGCGGTATATGATGTCAATGAAATTCCAACTGATAACAAGTTTTATCAGCTGGCTCGTGATTTGGCTGATTCTATGGAGATTTCCTGGGAATCCATGACACATGAGGAAAGCAACCGCATCATGCTTGCAATGCTTGATGATTGCTATAATGCCATGAGCAAGGGAATATCCAAGAAAGACAAGCCTAAGCTTGTGATTGATATAAACTTCAAACTCTTAAAGTGATATGTGGTTCAAAATTCCAGAAACATTCAAGCCTCAACTAAAGAAACCAGATGCTAATATAGTGTCGGTATCTATTGGCAAAAAAACAATGAAAATAAAGTAGTAATGATTGGAGATATAATTCTGTTCGTCAAGAAATGGTGGAAACAGAACGTTACTTGTATTCATCATTATGAGCATCGTTCAAACTTTGCTTTCTCTTACGATGAGTGTATCAAGTGTGGCAGAAAGAAGAATTATTTTCGACTTCGTTAAATAAAGGTTATATGACAAACGAGAATTGTAAATATTTGAATGTATGAACAAACAACGTAGACAACAGCTATATGATGCAATCGCAGCTCTCGAAGAGGCAGTTGCTGTTATCCAGGATATTCATTCTGAAGAAGATGAAGCCTTTAACAACCTATCTGAAGGTTTGCAATGTGCTAAGACAGGTGAATCCATGCAAGATGCTATGGATAAACTGGATGGCTTTGTAGACAAGATCGAGTCTGTTAAAGGCGAGATAGAAGAATTTATCGAAAATAAAAAGTAAAGTGGCTTATGAAAATCATAAACATTGATGCTAATACATTTAGGAGCCTCATTCCAGCTCCTATTGACGAGAAGAATATCTGCTCTGACGCTCTTCTCGATATAATATATGATAACTGCGCATATACAGAGAATGGCCATCGGTCTGTAGGCTTTGTAGATAATATTGCAACTATGATTACTTATGGTGATGCAATGATGGCTTATTTCCTACATTCATATCCTGTAGTAAATAGAGAATATATTGTGTCACTGTGGCAGCAAACTATTGTAAGTAGACTGACTGGAGTTATTCTTTCTTCAGATAAAAACAATGTCTACATACTGGATGAAGAGTACGGATTGGTATATGGCATTTACTGTGATAAAGAATCTATAGCAGTTGTTATAAAATATAATCAGAAGAAATGAAGAAATGCGTATTGGTAGCATTGATGATGTTTTTGATGAATATGACTCATGCGACTGTTACTCATGTTACATTGACATGCTATCAGCCTGTAAAAACACAATGCAATTCTCAACCACTTATTACTGCTGACGGCAGTAAGATAAATTTGCATCATTTACAGAAAGGAAACATCCGTTGGTGTGCTATAAGTAGAGATTTGCTTTGGCTATTTCCTAAGAATAAGCCAAAACGGATATATATTGAAGGGTTTGGAGTGTATCAAGTCCGTGATATAATGAATCGGAGGTTTACTCATAGGGTTGATATTCTTATCCACCCCAGAGACAGTAAAAGAGTAAAGCTGGATAGGGTTAAAATAAAAATATTATGATAGACGAAAAGAAAATACAGGAAGCTGCCGACAATTATATTGGTCACGCTCCAGAGATTGATGAAGGCATTTATGTCTCTATGAGACGTGACGCTTTCAAGGATGGTATAAAGTGGTTCAAGGAAAATCTTTGGCATAGTACAAAAGAAAGACCGCAGCAAGACGAACCCATTATTACGAAATGGTGGGATGAAGTTGACGGTGTATGCTATGAAACTGACAGCATTAGCAACTCCCAGGATTGGAGTGGCTATTGTGTCAGAAATAATATTATGGCATGGTGCTATATATCAGATTTATTACCATAGGGCGAATAAAATTGTATTGATATGAGCAAGAAATTGTTACAAACAGCAATGGCTCTGGTAATGGCTAATTTAGCTGCATACAAAGACATGTTCGATGATGGTTTACACATGCAGCAGCCAGATTCAGAACCTCGCCCCATCCTCAAATCTCAGCCTAAGAAAGAATACTGTTTCGTTATCAAAGGCAAACAGATAATGGCTATGTCTCGTAAGGACGCAATCAAAAAGTATAATCATAAATACAAATAGCGATGAACAAATACCAAGCTAAAAAGTTGTTACCAATAATAGAAGCGTTTGCTAATGGGGAGCAAATACAGACAATAGCGCAAGTAAATACGACTGGAATGTGTATGTGGGTAGACACAAACGAGCCACGCTTTGAAACGGCTTCAGAGTTTCGCATTAAGCCAAAACGAATTTATCGTCCTTTCCAAAATGCTGAAGAATGTTGGGAAGAAATGCAAAAACATCAACCATTTGGATGGCTTAAAACAGATGAAGGATATGAACAAATTTGGCATGTAAATAAAGGCGATGATTTCAGTGCAACATTGAAACACTGTACATTCGCCGATGGAACGCCATTCGGCATAAAAGAGGGTTAATTAATAGGGTGTCCAGTTCTGTGTTCCTATTTTTAGTATCAAAAACAGTATAATAACCATCTAAGCCATTGATAATCATTCACTAAGTAAACTATAATCTTGTGCGAATCTACATCAGTTTTTTTGATAGCAAAAATTGCCTTGCATTTTGCACTTAGTTTATTGATTCTTAATACTTTAAGTTGCTAAAACGTAATCAAAAACTAGAACATGGAACTGGACACTCTAGTTAATTAATGAATATAAATGAAATTGTGATGACAGTACTGGGAGTTTGTGCTATTGTTGTCATGGTAATAGCGTCAATATCATTTTCCATTGCGATAGTGTGTATGACGTATCAAATGATTAAAGACTGTCGGAAAAATAAAAATTGGTAAAAGCGGATATTTATGGAGCAATATAAGATTTTTAGAATAAAGATTGAAGATAAAGATCAATTTTTATTAGATCATCCAGACATTAAATATTTTGAAACAATACATCCTGGTGGAAATATTACAATGTGGAATAAAGTATATGAAACTGGCACTGTTCCAGATAATGTCCGATCTCCTTTTGGACAGTATGATAGTGAAGGTAAATTCCATTTTATAGACAATGATGGATGGGAACATATTTGCTATAATCCTAAAACATTAGCTGAAAGGCGTAGATTTTTATATAAACGACATATATGAACAATAGAGTTATCAAATTTCGTGGCAGATGCGAGAAAGAAAGCCGCTATGCTGGAGAATGGGTGGAAGGTAGTTTGGTGCAATGTGAGGATGGAGCTACATTAATAGTTGTGGCACATTCAGACAATTGTACATCCACATATCACGTTGACCCAGAGACTGTGTGTCAGTTTACTGGAGTAGAAGATGACTGCGGTAATGAATTGTATGAGCATGACTATGTGAAAACATCGAATAGCCTTGCTACACAAGAAATATTGTGGAGTGAGGAAAAAGCTGCTTTTATTCTCAAATATGAGGATAATGATGCAATCTTTACTCAAATGGGTGATATTTGGTCTCGCTCTTTAATGAAGATTGGTAATGCTTTTATGCGTCAACGCATTAAATAGCATCAAAATTCAGTCAATATCGCTCAATCCATGCTCATAGTCGTCATCTTTGATAAGGTTGTGACTGGCAAGGGTTGAACGGTATTGGCTTTGAAATTGCGAATCTGGGGTGTAAGCATGAAGACGAGATTCAAACATGGCTTTAGCTCGTTGTTGCGCTTTTACAGCACTTGCTTCTTCCTTTGTCATAGAACGGTTGACTTTCTTAGGAGTATCTGGATGTGTAACATGACGAGACTCTGCTGGCTTTATAGTACCACATAGAATACCGAGGTAATATTGCACTCTTTCATTTAGCTGACGAAGATATGGTTCAACATCGTCTAATTTGCCATGCTTATTCAGTTCTCGTAGACAGTCATAGCAAGCTCGTAAGCGTTCTCTTCCAATTCCAGAAGTATATACGTCTACAGCAATAGCTTGACTCAATCTTTTAAGAGCCTCGCTTGTTTCTGCAATATAAATATTGCTTGATTTAGTTGGTAAATGCTTCTTGAAGTAAGAAAGGGGTGAAGCTTTTAACTTGTTGAGAGCAGCAATTTCTGCTTGTGTCAATTTATGTAGTGTCATAATCGAGATTTTTCAACAAAGGTACAGGAAATATTTTGTAGTCCCAAATATTTTTCTTATTTTTGCATCAAAAATATATAAAATGAATAGAAATGAGTTCTCACAGATGTTAGTCAACACAAGAGAAAATGCTGGTGTAGGCAAAAATGCAATGTGTCGGAAAACAGGATTTACTTTTGTACAACTTCAACTTCTTGAAACAAAACCGAATAATTTTGCAATGGATAAGGCTTTTCACTACCTTGACTCCATAGACAAACAACTTGTTGCCTTTAATGATAGCAATAATGTTACATTATTTAGTATAGCATCAATAGCAACATGGCTTAAAGACGCTCGTAAAGGCGCATACTCCCAGCGTTCTCTGGCAGAAGCTGTTGGATGTACATATCCAACAATTGCCAATATAGAGCGTGGCTCTAACAAAGTTACTGTTGACAATTTCTTGAAACTTGTTGACGTGCTTGGTTATACTATCAAAATTGAAAAGAAATGAAGGGTATAAATCATCAATATATTATACTTCAACAGCCGAAGCTAAAAGTGAAGTTGCTTGCTGGAAGTGAGCCGTGGAGCGTTGTTATTGCAGGAGTGCAATATAACGTAAATATTTGGATGGAAGCGTTATTTGCTTCTCTTATTTATGATTCTAATAAGGAATCTAAGAGTGAAGTTATGAAATATATCGCCTCCAGATATAATAAGTCAGCAACGCCTGTACATGCAGAATCGTTTATTGCCATATTCAAAGCCGAGCATCCAGCAGAACAATTACAATCATGCAATTTGTTTGATATTCAACTTATCAATATAATTGATGATGGTTGCGCTGTGCCTATTTATAAGTATGATTGTGCGATTTCTGCTGATGATGAGAAGAAACTTGTTCAGCAGATTCAGAACAATGCAAGAGAAGTGTGGCATGAAATTTATAAGTTTTTCTATGAATATTTAGAGCAATATGGGCAAAGTTTCTACCCGAAATTGGGCACTATCAATGAAGCTGCGATAATTCAAAATAATTTCTTTAGGATTCATGGACTTCCAGTATCATTGTGTGAAAAGCCGCAGCCTACAACCCAAGAGAAACGGAAATACAATATATATTTACTTGGACTATTGATAGTGCTTTGTCTATTTTGTTTCCTGTCATGTTTTGATGCTCACACATTAGATAGTACAAAGGGAATAGGCGTAGTAATGTCTATTGCTGGCTTCTTTTCTTGCATACTTGGAATTATCTATCAATTCAGGAAGAAGCATGTGATAACAGCATGGCTGAAATCACATCATATTGTGTTGGCATTGATCATATTGCTTATATGTATTGGTAGTTTTATTTTCTTCAAATGGGCCACATACAGACAGCCGTCACCTTCAGAAATGATGATACAAAATAAATGATACGCTTACGTCAAAAAGACATTGAACGCCTCGCCATCATAACAGGTGGAGAAGTCGATTATCTGACCAAGCTGGTTTCGATGGGTTACATAGATCATAACAGGGTTCTGGATGGCCTTATTAAACACAGCTACAAGAAACTGAAGACTGCAAAATGCTACACTCCAGGCCAGATAATAGAGGCACTGATGCGTGAGTATGGAGCTTCCAGAAGCAAGGTGCAGAGCGCAATTTATAACAAGCGGTCAAACGAGCATTTCTGTTCCGAGTGTATGAAGAAGATTTCAGCTTCTGTATACAAACGGAACAATGGCTTGTGTGACTCATGCTTTGCAAAACATATTCAAATTGATATTTAACATCTTAAACAAGTAGAATTATGAACAAGAAGGCAAATGAGGCATATTGCTACTATAAGCGGCAAATGCCAGATACCGTATGCTTATTCCGACTGGAAGAAGTTTATGTTGTCATAGGTGACGATGCGGTACGAGTGGCTAATCTTATTCCAGATGTAAAGCTGGAAGAGTTCGACAATCACATGGCGAGTCTCAAATTGCCTGTTGCAGACATACTTGATATTGTCGGTATCTTAGCTGAAAATGGAGTCAAGACAAAGATGATTCAAAGTCGCAACAACTTGGGAAAATTCGACTTTCCAGATGTCAAAATGTTGGAAAACGAGCGAAATGCTGATTACTGATAAAACTTTTTTCACTGGTATAGTAATTGTTTTTCAGTATAGTCCTTTATCATATTCAAATACAGGCAGTTATGAGTCCATAATAGAAATTTAACAACTTACGATAAACGCTTGATTATCAATGATTTACACTCATAAATTGTTTGAAAATCATTCGTTTTTCTTCTTTATAAATTGTACTTTTGTGGTGCATTTCCTTTCCGAATGGCTGGGAAATGCACCACAATTGTTTTATTGCAAATTCAAAAATTGACATACAAAATGAGTGATATTAAAAATCCAGAAACAGTTAAGGAGCATGTTGAGAAAATCAGCACTAAGCTCAAGTTCGTAAAATCAGACAAGACCGATGCCTATATCGGATTCGTATCACAGAACCCGAAGACAAAGCGTTTTTGCGGTGTTCGCCAGGATTCGCCTTATCCTAAGAAGGTGTGCGTACTGGACAAGAAACTAACGTGCGAGATTCTTACCAACGTGTTGTATGATGTGGAGCTTATTCCCATGCACGAGCGCAACGGCTATGTGGTGATTTCTGCTATACCTTGCGAGTTCAAAGCAACAATCGAAACATCGTACATTCCGAAAATCCAGTACCGAATAGACGTGAAGTTCGGTAACAAGTGTATTACTTTCGATCCTCTTGACGGTACAAAGGATAGTGTAAGAAAGCTGTCTGCTTGTCGTGCTGTTCTGGAGAAGCGTGTTGACATCAAGAATCTTACACAGGTTGTGGATGATTTTGATGCTGCTGCTAATGGATTGCTTAACCGTATGTTCGCTGATGGACTTGCAAGAAAAGTATACCGCTAAGAAGCCTAAACTTCCTCGAAAGAGGAAGAAGGCTGCTATTAAGGCGCAAGGACGCAAATGGTATTATCAAACCATCCAGCTTTACAAGACTACGCAAAGGCACGGACGCTTTTATGAGCCTGTCTGCAAGTTCTGGATAAATGCTTCGGTAAAGAATATGCCAGTTGTGTGCAGCAGTAAAGCCATGCTTGTGCCTGTTGCAACAAGATATTGGTAAATATGAATAGACCAACTGAAGGAATTGCGGTAGATGCCGCTCACTCAACCAAAAATCTGGTAACAGAGTTTAAGGGAATTGACCTTGCCACAGGAGAACAGATTTTCTATAAGAATTTAGGAAATCAAACTGTAAACATAGGCGAGTTCTTAGGAGTAGTGGAAGCTGTCAAGTATATAATCGAGAATGATTTTCAACCTCGGCATATTTACACTGACAGCGTGACGGCTCTAACGTGGTTCAAGAATAAGTCTACGGCATCTAATAAAAAGTGCAAAGATCTTCAGAAAGCGGAAATTTTCTTGAAAGCTCTTTCGCATGATGTTGATACAATAGAAGTCAGTCATTGGGATAATAAAGCTTGGGGCGAGACTCCAGCTGATTTTAACAGAAAGTAACAAAATTAGCGGGAAGTACAACCGATCGAAGGCACGACCAACTTAGCAAAGTTCACGCTTTAGGCCATTTTGCGTGAGAAGTTTTGTATCGTCCAGAACGTAGGCTGGCGGTGTGGTACCGAGCAGGGCATTATATCGGTACATCTGGAAGTCATGGTGGAGTCCAATTTGTAGTTTGCCAGACTTGTAGGTTCGATTCCTACACTTCCACTACCCAAATTGTTCATTTATAATTTCAGTCATAATGCTACTGTGAAGCAGCTTGTGGCACTCATTTTATCAACTTGGAAGGTTCTGGCTCGTGAGAGTCGGAACATTTTTCAAAAATAATCACTGAATTTACAAACTTGCTGAAATCTTGTTTGCTATTCATAAACGTAAAAACATCGCAGAGTAGAGCAGCGGTAGCTCGCCAGGCTCATTACCTGGAGGACGCTGGTTCGATTCCAGCCTCTGCAACTATTAGACAGTGAAACAAAGAGCATGACAATAACGTAATAACATATATTCGTTCATAGTTGGAATGTCTGGCGTTGCTGTTCTCCAAACTGGCAACGCCAGTTTATTCTTTAATAAAACAAAAGCGATATATGGGAATTAGTATTATGAAACGCGTGAGGAACAAGCTCGGCAAGTTCTTTCACAAAGACAAGAAGGAAGGAACTCCGATGTTTGGCATTGATTATAGCGATCAATTTACATGTGGCAATTGCAAGTTCTACCAGTATTTAGGCAGCAATGGCGTGATAGGAGTTTGCACGCATGACAAAGGTTTGCATCACACATTGGCAACTGGAGAAAGCACTTATGGTAAGCCTACAATGAAAAGCTGGTTTCTTGCTGTTATGCCTCACTTTCATTGCGGTATGAACTCTTTTACGGCAAAGTAACATAATAAAAGGTCTGGTTCTGTAGCTCAGTTGGTTAGAGCAGTTGACTGTTAATCAGCAGGTCGGAGGTTCAAGTCCTCCCAGTTCCGCAAATTCGGGGTTGTAGCTCAGATGGTAAGAGCGTATGCTTTGCAAGCATAGGGTCGTGAGTTCGAGTCTCACCTTCTCCACGATACATATTTCCGTTTGGCTACCGCTGTATTCAGTTAGGAAGACATGCAACGTGATACCTTGTGTGTTAGGTGGTGCGAATCCATCCAGCGGTTCTATAGGTTTAGTTTTGAGGTTAATTAGGTTGTTTAGTAGGATTGTGAGCCAAATTGGTTTTTATTGTTTTACCAATTTGGCTCTTTTTCTCTTTCATCTGATAACTGATATTACTTGACCAATGTTATGACTTAAAATGTAAATATATGAAAGTAATTAGTAGAAAACAACTTCCGACACAGAGCAATCTGTTTTTCAAGGGCCTAACATCGTATATTGCGCTGGACTATTTTCATGCTCCTGGATGGTTGTGGGGTGTTGTAGGCTGTATTTTTGTATTGGCCGCAATAGGCAGAATATACGCCTATGCCAAAGAGAAGGAGACATTCATCAATTTATAAATTGACTATGGATATTTCTAAGTGTTATAAATGGTTGCTCGAAAGCAACCGTACAAAGCATTTGGCCGTTGGTTTTATCATCGGATTTACATTCGGATATAACGCAGCAATTGCAGCTGGAGCAGCGGCAGAGTTCAAGGATTGGACATATTCTGGATATAAGGGCGGCAAGTTTGGTTTCATGTATGGTAATGGTTTTGATTGGTTGGACTTGGCAGCTACAGCTCTTGGTGGATTGGCTGGTCACATCACTTCCAGTATTATTGGACTAAGATAAAATAAGATTATGCAAAAATATATAGGAGCTAAAACTGTATCGGCAGAGCCGATGAACGAGCTGGAAGCCTATGATAATGGTTATGCTCGCAGTTATTCAGTAAGTGGGCATGGTAATGAGCCGAAGAAAGGCTACCATGTTCAGTATACAAACCCAGACGGCAGCATATATGACAGCTGGTCTCCAAAGGATGTCTTTGAGAAGGCTTACAAGGTTGCAGATACTCCTTATGATCGCATGGTTATTGAGTATGAAGAAGAGTCAACACGATATGAGAAAGGCAAGCAGTTTGTTGATAGTCGAAATTTCGACAAGCTCAACTATCTCGCAAAAACTCTTCTCTCTGCACAGAACGAGACACAGCGTGAATATTGTTACCTATTGAGCGATAGAATGGCTCAGATGTCAAATAAACAGGTAGAACCGACAAATTACGACTTCGGTACGGCAATCAAATTCTTAAAGGCTGGTGGAGCTATTCGTAGAGCTGGATGGAACGGTAAAGGAATGTTTGTCATCAAGCAAGTTCCAGCTAACATCAAGGCCGACATTATTCCAAATATGCAGTCGCTTCCGCAGATAGCCAAAGATATTTTGATGACTCGTAGTGATGCCCATATTGACTATACCAATCAGATGCTTATCATTAATCCAGACGGAAGGGCAGATTCATGGGTTCCGTCGTCAAGTGATGTGTTTGCCGAGGATTGGGAACTTGTAACAGAGTAAACATTTAACCACATAAATTATATCAGTTGCGGAACCGCCACTTGCTCGTGATGAGTAGGTGGCGGTCATTTTTATGTCTATATGCAAGCTTGCATGAAGGCTTGTTGTAATTTATATTGGTTATCCAGGCTATTGCCGTTGTAATAGTGTTTCTGGATGACTTCCACGCTTGTTCCAGCAGCCGAAGCTATATAGGCTATTGGCAAGCCATGATCGAGAGCTACTGTTATTGCTGTATGTCTGAAAACATAGGCGTACAAGTCAAAATCACATTGTAGCTCGTCACCGACATCTTTAAGCCATACGTTGAGCTTCTGACGAAACTTCTTAAAGATGTAATCCTTCGTAACGTGTTTCTTTTCTTCTTCGTCATCCATGATAGGAAACACATAACCATCCTTTGATTTTCCAGCATATTTACAGATTATCTCGTCCATCTTAGGAGTTATTGGAATCTCCACCATTTTGTGCGTTTTCTTGCGTCTGGCAAGGATTGTATGGTTTCTGGTAATATGCTCAACCTTCAACTTTATAACGTCACAGGGAGCAAAAAATGACTGAAACATGAATACACAGAAGTCGTAGTACAGTTCTACTTTTCCTCTGTCCGTCCATTCTGGGGTAAGATTGAATAAGTCAACGTGCATGAAGTCCTTGATTTGGTCTTTGGAAAGCACATCTGGACGCTTCATGTCATCCTCGTATTTAGCAGGATTATAATCGTTGAAATTGAAATCGCCTATACGCACAAGAGAAAAATCTACTTCACGGTCTTTCGATGCTCTTCCTAAGATGGCTCTAAAAGCTTTTGCAGTACCTCTAAAACCGTTGTACTTGGCAAATATTCCAGCTATTCTTGCACAGAAATCATAGTTGATGTCAGAGAACTTAATGAGACTGAAGTCTGGAATGATTTTACGACACTTTGTAAGCAGCTTCTCATAGCACTCAAAGTTGCAGCCCTGCTTCTGTTTCTCACGCTCTATGACAACTTGAATGAACTGCTCTAAAAACATTGCAGAACCAGCAGCCTCAGTTTCTATACCGTGAGCCTTGTTTAGAATTTTGGAATGGGAATAATAAGATGCAACCTGTCTGGCATTGTATTCCGGATGTTCCATGCAGAGCTTACGATAAACTTGCTTGAAATCCTCCAGAGCCTTGTTATTCTCCCGGTAAGAGGTTGCATAAGTTGAGAAACGCTCTTTGTCAGCTTTCCAGTGTCTGTTAATATTAGGATTACCGACAAGAATACTTTTGACGGATTTGTAGTACCTTGCCTTGCCTTCGCTTATACGAAGCACAAGAAAGCCGTCTCGTACAATGAATTTTAGCTTCACCATAATTTCGCCATTTAGTTAAAAATGTAAAAGAAGATGATGAACCAATGGATAGAATCCTCACTGAAAGATTGTTCCGCACACAAGTCTGTACACTGTCAAAAGTTCGTGTCTTTACTTGTGAACCTTTACGGATTTTCACTTTGATGGTTCCGTGCTACTTTCGTAGCTCAACTAAATAGCTCGTAATAAATGATTTATGTACCGTATTGGTACATTTTCACCTTAACGAAAAATGAGGAACTTTTTAAGGCTCCTCATTTCATAGCGGTGCGTACGAGATTCGAACTCGTGACCTCCTGCGTGACAGGCAGGCATTCTAACCTACTGAACTAACGCACCTTTAAAGTGCAATCTGGAATGAAGAGCGGTGCGTACGAGATTCGAACTCGTGACCTCCTGCGTGACAGGCAGGCATTCT
>ERZ808242.26-NODE-26-length-109927-cov-5.007627_pt1 | contig 109927 bp, 85 predicted proteins | sample MGYA00521244_ERZ808242 | MGnify/ENA primary metagenome ERZ808242 (study PRJEB31516, sample SAMN03275573) | gut metagenome | biome: mammalia-associated habitat; material: feces | host: Papio cynocephalus | place: Kenya | collected 2012-07-27 ... | reverse complement strand
AATGGTTTCCGCTACTCATGTTGGCTGCCCCCAAGAGACTCAGACGCTGGTTACCGATCCTGAAACTCTTGCCTGCGGAGAGTGTACCACCAAGATCCGGCATTGCCTTGATCCTCTTTACCGAGAATCCGGTATCGAATATATCATGTGTCTTGGCATAGTCCCCGAAAGCCACCATCGGTACACTTCCTGCCTTCGGATCAACAGATGACTGTGAGAAAAGGGATACATGATCCATCCTGTAGAAGTCCTGTCCTATTGTATTGAAGTAGCCTCCTGTCTTGAAATCTACCGTAAAGAAATCCTCTTCAGCATTGTCCTTGGTTTCTATATTGATATGAGCACCAGAATAGTCGGCATAAGAGGCAACGTCATAGACCTTGCTTACAGTAACATTCTTTACTGAAGATGAGGGAAAAATCTCAAGCGGGATCAGCTTGTTGTCAGGGTTTGGGGATGCTATCGGCAGTCCATTTAGCGTCGTGATGCTGTATCTGTCACCAAGTCCACGTACAACCAGTTGGCCTGCTGACGCGAGGGATACTCCAGTGATTTTCTTGACGCTTTCTCCCACATTTGAGAGTCCTTTGGTTGACATCTCCTTAGCACCCATATTCTCGATTGCGATATTTGAAGCTATACGGTCACGCTGAAGCACTCGCTCAGACTCCGTATCTCGCACTGCAGAGACGCCACCAGAAGCAAGCTGCTCAGTCTCCGGATCAAGGGTAATGGCAAGCGGCTGCATGCCTTTTGTCACATTCAACTCGATCACCTTAGGCTTATACGCTATATATGAGAACTCAATTGTATGGCTACCTTCACGAAGCTCAATGGAGAAATTGCCGTCAATATCCGTAACGACACCGGCTCCATATACATTTTCCCCTTCCGATTGGGATGTAACTTGCATTACGGCTGCACCTACAAGAGGCTCACCCGTCGCGCTGTCCTTTATTGTTCCTTTTACTTCTACGGCCTTTACCGCCACACTCATAAGCATTGTCGCCATAACAGCGACGATAATCTTCTTGATAATCATCATTTCCAGTTTACGGCAACAAATTTACAGGTCGATTGTTACGAAAATGTTTTGATACCGTAATGATGATTTGAAGAAAATAAGACAATTTTGCTACAACGCTATTGGAAGTAAGCTATCGTCTAAAAAAGACATCCGGATAAGACATAATGGGTCTACTCACAAAAGATGGAACGGAAGTTTAAGACATAATGCCTGACTAATCGTATAGCAATGACATAAAACAACAAAAAAGGCCGCACCTTGCGAGGTACAACCTTTATACAATATAGACTGTGCCGGGGAAAGCCGGGCAATTTAGAGGCTGTTTAAATTTTTGTCATTATAAATTTTATGAGGGGTTTTCCAGGATGTTTCTAAGATTTTTTGAAAAGGATAGCAGGCGCTATCTGAATGATAAAAATCTAACGAAACAGACAGAAAAGATCCATAAAAGAATTTTTGACAAAATTTTAAACAGATTCCTAGTCAGTAAGGGAGAATCTGCGGAACTCAACTACCTTGGCATCCTTGTCGGCTGTGTGGATGTAGTCAAGTACGGACATCTTATTGTCCCAGATATACTCTTGATCCTCAAGGGTCTGCTCCTTGAAGAATTTCTTCAACTTGCCTTTGGCGATATTCTCAAGCATAGCCTCAGGCTTGCCAGCCATCTTCGGATCCTCTGCTATCTGCTGCTTGTACATCGCAAGCTCCTTCTCTACAGTCTCCTTAGGGCAGTCAGCCTCTGAGACAGATACTGGATGCATTGCAGTTACCTGCTGTGCAACGTTCTTGCCTATCTCTGCAGGGACTTCCTTGTTGAATGCGACAACGGAAGCGACCTTGGAGTTGTTGTGTACGTACTGTGCAATGTACGGAGCTTCAACTGTAGAATAGTAAGCGAGGACATGTTTCTCACCAGTCCTTCCTGTCTGGGCAGAAATCTCTTCCTCAACGGTGTGGCCGTCAGCAAGCTTTACATTCTTCAATTCTTCTACGTCCTTGGGGAAGGCTGCTATAGCTGCGTCAGCGATATCGTTTGCAAGTTTCTTGAAATCAGGAGTTGCGGATACGAAATCAGTCTCGCAACCAAGGCATACGATAATGGCCTTGTTGCCATTGATACGGACAAGAACCGCACCTTCTGTGGTCTCGCGGTCTGCCCTCTTCGCTGCGACAAGCTTGCCTTTCTCACGGATAATCTCGACAGCCTTGTCGAAATCGCCTTCAGCCTCTGTAAGAGCCTTCTTGCAATCCATCATGCCGGCACTTGTCATCTTACGTAATTTCATTACGTCAGCTGCTGTAATCTGCATAGTTTTCTTCTGATTAAAATTATTCCTCTGTCTTGGGTGCCTCTGCTGCGGGAGCTGCCTCTGCTGCTACTGGAGCAGGCTCAGTTGCCGGAGCGGCCTCTGCCTTGGGTGCTTCTGCTGCAGGAGCATCTTCCTTAGAGACTCTGCGTGGACGAAGCTTCTTCTGAGCAGGCTTCTCTGCAGCCTCTGCAGTAGCCTCTTTCTCCTTCTCCAGCTTTCTCTCGTCCAAGCCTTCCTGAATAGCCTTGCAAAGTGCATCGGTGATATACTCTATCGACTTTGAGGCATCATCATTGGCCGGTATCACATAATCAATCGGGGTAGGATCGCAACATGTATCAACCATAGCGATTACCGGGATACCCAGACGGTTGGCTTCCTTGACGGCATTTGCCTCTTTCTGGATATCGACTACAAACAATGCGGAGGGAAGACGGCTCATATCCCTGATTGAGCCCAAGTTCTTCTCCAATTTTGCTCTCTGACGATCGATCTGGAGTCTTTCACGCTTTGCAAGCTTGTCGTATGTACCATCTTCCTTCATCTTGTCGATGGTAGACATTTTCTTTATAGCCTTACGGATTGTAGGGAAATTGGTGAGCATTCCGCCCGGCCACCTCTCAGTTACATAAGGCATATTGACAGAAGCGGCTTTCTCGGCGATAATGTCCTTTGCCTGCTTCTTTGTAGCCACGAAGAGGATTCTACGTCCTGAACGGGCTAATTCTTTCATAACCTCAGCTGCCTCGTCTATCTTGACGATAGTCTTGTGCAGGTCGATGATATGGATTCCGTTTCTCTCTATGAAGATATAGGGAGCCATCTTAGGATTCCATTTCCTCGCAAGATGTCCGAAATGGGCACCTGCCTGAAGTAAATCCTGAAAATTTGTTCTTGGCATTTTAAGTGATGTTTCTTTGTTACACTTTCCCGAAAGGCCTTAGCCACGGCCTATGGGCTCTTTTCATCAATCCCGGAGTAGCGGCTATACCGGTCACCGGAATTTTCCGCAGTCTCGGCAATCTTCAGGTAGCTTGAACGGGATTCACATCCCACGCAAGATCCGAAAATTTCACAACCGGACTGTGCATGCAAATCAGTCCTTCTGCAAGACTAACGCTTGCTGAACTGGAAGCGACGACGTGCGCCAGGCTGACCAGGCTTCTTCCTCTCGACTTCTCTTGAGTCACGGGTAAGGAATCCTGCGGCCTTGAGTGCAGAGCGATAAGCCTCGGAATCAACCTCGCACAATGCGCGAGCAATACCAAGCCTAAGAGCTTCTGCCTGACCTTTGATTCCACCTCCTACGAGGTTTGCCTTCACGTCAAACTGACCTGCCGTTCCGGTAACTTCAAAAGGCTGTGATACAATGTACTGAAGAGACTCAAGAGGGAAATACTCCTTAAGTTCCTTACCATTGATAGTCACAGTACCTGCACCGGCACCGACATAAACACGGGCCACAGCTGATTTACGTCTTCCAAGAGCGTTTACTGTTTTTTCCATGTCTTCTGACTAAATTTCGTTCAACTTGATTTCCTTAGGCTGCTGTGCCTGATGAGGATGCTCGGGTCCTGCATAAACAAACAAGTTGCCGATGAGCTTGTCTCCGAGCCTTGTCTTGGGAAGCATACCCTTAACAGCACGCCTAACCAACTCTGCAGGTCTGCGATGCAGGATCTCCTGAGGCGTGGTAAAACGCTGTCCACCCGGATATCCGGTATAACGAACGTATACCCTATCAGTCATCTTCTTGCCTGTAAGAGCAATCTTCTCAGCATTGACAACGATGACATTGTCACCGCAATCCACGTTGGGAGTAAAGCCAGGCTTGGTCTTGCCTCTAAGGACAAGAGCAACACGGGCTGCAAGACGACCGAGAGCCAGATCAGTAGCATCGATGACGACCCACTCTTTCTTCACAGTCGCCTTGTTGAGGTAGACTGTTTTGTAACTTTGTGTGTCCACTGTCTTGATCTTTAATCGGTTAATAACATAAATATTGCGATCCCCATACAATATAGGGGTCGCAAAGGTAAGAATAATTTTTCATTCGGCAAAATGTATATTTCAGAGTATAGAAAGAGCGTAGAAAAGGCTCGGAAAACACTGATTCCGAGATACGAATCGGGCCGGGAAGAAGTCAATCAACCCGGCCCACGAATAAGAATAATATTAAGTTGGTTATGTCAGTCCTTATTCGTCATTTGAATCATGAGCCGCATACTCCGCGAGAAGCTTGGCTTGAACATCACCTGGAACAGGCTGATAATCTGCGAACTGCATATTAAAAGTAGCACTTCCTGAAGATAGCGAACTCAATGCTGTCGAATATCGGTACAACTCTGCAAGCGGTACTCTGGCCTTTATAACCTCAAAACCTTTCTCACTTGCCATGCCTTCGATAATAGCCCTCCTATTCTGCAGGTCAGACATACAGGCGCCCATATACTCTCCCGGTGTCAGAACCTCAAGATTGTAGATCGGCTCCATGATCTTTGGTCCTGCATTGCGGAACGCTTCCTTGAAAGCGTTGCGGGCCGCCAGCACAAAGGAGATCTCGTTGGAATCCACTGGATGCATCTTGCCATCATATACGAATACTCTAATATCCCTGGCATATGAGCCCGTGAGCGGTCCTTCTGTCATCTTCTCCATGATACCTTTAAGGATGGCCGGCATGAAACGGGCATCTATGGCACCTCCGACAACGCAGTTATAGAATTCGAGCTTACCGCCCCAATCTAGATTGTAACTTTCCTGACTCTTTATATTGAGGGTCGTGTCCTTACCATCGATCTTGAATTTATTGGTGAACGGGACACCTTCTACGATAGGACAGATGAGCAAATGCACTTCACCGAACTGCCCAGCACCACCGGACTGCTTCTTGTGACGGTACTCCGCTGTCGCAACTTTGGTAATTGTCTCTCTGTAAGGTATCTTGGGAGGGAAAAGCTCTACTTCGACCTTGAATTCATTCTGCAGACGCCACTTGACAACGTTGATATGCTGCTCTCCTTGACCACTCAGGATAGTCTGCTTAAGCTCCTTCGAGTATTCTACTATCACCGTCGGATCCTGAGCCGAGATCCTCGAGAGGGCATCACCTAGCTTCGTGTCATCCGCCTGTACCTTGGCTCTTATTGCCGTGCGGTACTTGGGAGCCGGGAATTTGATATGCTCATACGATATGCCTGTACCAGGTTGGGACAGAGTCACATTGGTCTTTCCTGCCCGAAGCTTTACGGTACAACCTATATCACCCGCCAACATGTCCGATACTTTCTCTTTCTTGGCGCCTGCAACTGCATAGATAGTTGAAATCCTCTCGCGCCCCCCTGTCTCGGCATCTTCCAGATCCATCCCCTCGTCAAGTTCGCCACTCATCACCTTGAAATAAGAGACCTCTCCAAGATGCGGCTCAACGTCTGTCTTATATATGAACAGTGTCGTAGGTGCATCCCGCTTGCATGCTATCTCCCTACCATCTTTAGTGGCGGACACTGTAATCTCCGGAGAAGCGGATGTCTTAATAGTAAATTCCATAAGACGCTTCACTCCTATATCCTTGCGGGCTGACAGGCAGAAGACAGGAAGCACCTCACCTTTACGGATACCTATACCAAGGCCTTTTCGGATCTCGTCCTCAGTAAGCACGCCCTCAGCAAAGAATTTCTCCATAAGGGTATCGTCATACTCTGCCGCCTTCTCTATAAGTGTCTGCCTGAGAAGCTCAGCCTCGTCTTTAAGGCTCTCCGGAATCTCTAGGTCCTCTCTCTTTCCGCTATCATCTTTAAAATGATAGTATTTCATCTTGAGAACATCGACAAAACCGTCAAATGAAGCTCCCGGATTGACGGGGAACTGAACAATGACAGGCTTGTTGCCAAACGCTTCTTTCATTGAGGTCTGCACCATATCCCAGTCAGCTTTGTCCGCATCGAGCTGATTGACAGCGACAATGATAGGGACATTGTACTGCTCTGCATAACGGGCAAATATCTCCGTACCTACTTCTACTCCCTGTTGTGCATTTATCACTAGAATCCCGTTCTCACATACCTTGAAAGCAGATACAGCCCCACCGATGAAATCATCTGCGCCTGGAGTGTCAATGATGTTGAACTTGGTGTCCATGAACTCGGCGTACAAAGGCGTCGAGAATATAGAGCGCTGATTCATCTGCTCAATCTCCGTGTTGTCCGACACTGTATTTCTGCCTTCGACGGTACCCCGTCTGTCAATGACTTTACCCTCGTAAAGCATTGCCTCCGCCAATGTGGTCTTACCTGACTTCGTACTGCCAAGCAAGACCACATTACGGATGTCTTTAGTAGAATAGGATTTCATGACATTATGTGTTATTAATACTTATCGGTTATCTAAGCGGCTTCGAAGGCCATATCCCGCTTCAAATTTAGACGGATCCCCGCCGCAATAGGAAGCGGCAATCCGTCATCGCCTATTGCAAATCTAATAAAATAAAATTTTAATAACAATACCGTTTTAATAAAATAAAAGATGGCTTCAAAAACGTCTTATGACGCTCAATTTCCCGCAATCTAGATACGACTTCTCTGCCGGTAAAACCGAGCTCATCATATATGTATGAAGACAAAGCCCTCCTGTCTGCACCAATAATACGGCATATCTTGCGGTATGTCATCCTCCTGTCTCTTATTATTTCAGGAGAAGAGACCATCAAGGCAAATCTCTCGTACGACATGACAAGATTGAATGTACAGTCAACCATAATATGACAAATTTTTATGTTCACGGCAAATATGACAAACTTGAGCGTGATAAAGAAAAATAGTGACACAGATTTTATGATTCTTTAATGTACTAACAGACCCGACCGTATGACTATATTTTATGTGCATTACGCATAATATATTGTCATTTAATTTAATAGAATCAAAATAATTTTGTCATTACTTATGGACAATGACAAGATAAAAAAGAATATCTCGCAAAGAAGGATACACGAAGGCATCTCTCAAGACGAGATGGCCAGAAGGCTCGGAATTGTCAGGAACACATACAGAAATATAGAGAAAGGCAACTCACTGATAGTGAGCAAGCACCTTAACGACATAGCCACAGTATTGGGCACTACGCCCGAAGAACTTGTGCTTGGATACACGCCCTTGAAGGACTCAGGAACTGTCAAAGAAGCCAAAGTACAATATGAAAATAAGCTTGCCGAGCTGAAGGAGACATATGAAGCGCGTATCGCAGACCTAATAGAGAAGATAGAAGACAGAGACAAGACTATAGCTGACCTACGGGAGATCATCCAGTCCAAGACTGAGATCATTGCCCTTCTCAAAAGACAGCTAACTGATGCGAAAGACAATTGCTGAATTAGCGAAAGACAATTGCTGAATAACAGGGCATTTCGAAAAGCTTACTAAATTAGCGTATTATTTCATCATATCAGAATGAATACGCCAAGACTTGCAACATCATATACAGAAAAGCTGCTTGAAGCAGGATGCGATGAGGCCGGCAGAGGCCCGTTGGCAGGCCCTGTATGTGCAGCAGCCGTGATTCTACCGAAGGATTTTCACAATCTGGAGCTCAACGATTCTAAGAAAATGACTCCTGCCGCAAGGGAGAGACTCCGCGAAATTATCAAGAAAGAGGCTATCGCGTGGGCTGTAGAATATGTATTTCCAGAGGAGATCGACAGTCTCAATATTTTATGGGCATCCGTGACCGGAATGCAAAGAGCCATTCTAAGACTTAACCCAAGACCCGAGTTTCTTATCATAGACGGCAACAAATTCAGGCCTTTCGACAGATATGGGGTAAATGATTACAGAACGATAGTAAAGGGTGACGCGACATTTGCCTCGATAGCAGCCGCCTCTGTATTGGCCAAAACGGCACGCGACGAATACATGAAGAAAATATCAGTCGAATTTCCGATGTACGGTTGGGACAGGAACATGGGCTACCCTACTCCGGAGCATCTCGAAGCTATACGAAAATACGGATTCTCTCCTTATCACAGGCGAAGTTTCCACCCGAAGGGGCTTGATGGAATCCCCGAAGACGGGTATCTTCAATTCGGAGACAAATAATAGCACTTATCGGAAAGCCGCTGAAGGCTCAGAGCCAGACGACACAAGCGGCGATACAGACAGTAAAAGATGGTTTTGAAAAATTCAAAACAGTTTCTAAATTCGTACATTTAAAGTAGAAAACGGATTCTAACAAGATGACGCCCGTTATTTTTGAAATTCAGATTAAATTTACAACAACATAATGAAGAAAATACTCTTGACAGCGGCATCTGTCTTAGCTGCAATCTGCCCATCCTTCGCTGATGAAGGAATGTGGCTTCTCCCTCTTTTAGAGAAAATGAACAGCAAAGTCATGACAGATATGGGCTGCAAACTCTCGGCAGAACAGATCTATGACATCAACCATTCCTCGCTCAAAGACGCGATTGTCCAATTCGGAGGAGGATGCACTGGAGAGATCATCTCGAATGAAGGACTCCTTGTCACAAACCATCACTGCGGCTACTCCACTATACAGAAGCTCAGCACTCCCGAGCACAACTACTTGGAAGACGGGTTCTGGGCTATGAACAGGTCTGAAGAATTGCCGGCAAAGGGACTCAGCGTCACTTTCCTGCAGAAAATGACTGATATAACACCGATCATAGAGAAGGCTAAGGAGGCAGCTCTTAAAGAATACAAGGATAGCAGCAATGCAGATGATTATGCTGAAGCCGCTGCCGAGGCTGCCGTGAAAATGCTCAAAAGCACAGCAGAAGGGGAAAATCCCAACTGCAGAGTGACCATCATGGATTTCTACAATGACAATGTCACCTACCTCATAGTATACAAGACTTACACCGATGTCCGCTTCGTAGGGGCTCCGCCTGCTTCTGTCGGCAAATTCGGAGGGGAGACCGACAACTGGATGTGGCCGCGCCACACTGGTGATTTCTCCATGTTCAGGGTATATGCGGGTAAGGACAACGAACCGGCAGACTATAGCAAAGACAATGTTCCATATACGCCAAAGCAGTCTCTGAAGATCTCCCTTAAAGGTGTGGACGAGGGGGATTTCACCTTCATCATGGGTTATCCTGGAAGGACACAGAGATTCCAGACGGCTGACCAGTTGGAGCTTATGCTCAAGAAGCAGGACATACGCATAGACGTGCGCACACTAAGACAGGGCCTGATGAAAGAAGCCATGGAAGCCGACCCCGAGGTACGCCTTAAATATGCCAACAAATATGCAAGCTCAGCAAATGGCTGGAAGAAATGGATAGGTCAGCGAAAGGCATTCAAGACCTTGGACATCATTGGAAGAGAAGAACAGAAAGAATCCTCCTTCATAAATTGGGTGGACGGCAATAAGCACAGAAGAGAGAAATATGGACAGGCTTTAGAGGAGATTAGGACAGCAGTAGACAGCTCTGCCGCAGACGTATTGGCATTTACACTGCTAAGCGAGACAGGCCTGGCAACCGCCCCATTCCAGCTTGCAGGAGCTTTCATAAACAGCTTTCGTAGTAATGTCCGGGAATCAGAAGATTCAGCTGCAGCACTACAGGCCGGCAAAGAGGCAGTCATCTCATCGCTCAAGGACTATGATGACGCATTGGAGAGAAAGATCGCAAAGGCCCTGCTTAGCTATTACAGGGATCATGCAAGAGCGGAAGATGCGCTTGAGATTGAGGGAGTGGATTTCGCTTCCATGGATATTGAGACATATGTAGACAGCCTGTTTGACAACACTTTATTTACATCTGCAAATAAATTAGATGACCCAGACTTCACATACGGCACCTTCAAGAGCGATCCCGCAACTGCACTGTACAATGCCATAGGGAAAAGGTATATATCCCTCTACACGGCACAGTCAAAATGGAACGACACTCTTGCCAAGGGAAGCAAGGCTTTTGCAGCAGGACTGCTCGAGTGGGAAAAAGGTAAGCCGACCTATCCAGACGCAAACTTCACCATGAGGCTGACTTATGGCACAGTCAAGGGCTACTCCCCTGCAGATGGTGTGATCTACAAATATTACACGACTCTTGACGGGGTGATGCAGAAAGAGAATCCTGACGTATATGAGTTCCACGTACCGGCAAAGCTTAAAGAGCTGTATGAAGCCCATGACTTCGGTCAATATGCAGATGCCGACGGAAAAGTCCGAACCTGCTTCATCACCAACAATGACATTACCGGAGGAAATTCCGGCAGCCCTGTAATGAATGCAGACGGTGAGCTGATAGGACTGGCATTCGACGGCAACTGGGAATCAATGTCTAGCGATGTTATGTTCGAGCCGGACCTGCAGAGATGTATCTGCGTGGATATCCGCTACGTTCTGTTCCTTGTAGACAAAGTCGGAGGAGCAGGATACCTTCTTGATGAAATGAACATAGTAAGACAGTAACAATGACAAAAGACGATATTATCCAAATGCTGAAGGATGTGCATCATCCAGGCAAGGGAGATAAGGACATCGTGGAACTCGGATATGTGGAGAAAGTAGAGATCGATGGGAGGAATCTCACGATAACGCTCGCATTTCCAGGAAAGAGAGACCCTCTTGCAGAATACATCACCGGTAGCGCAAAGGCTGCTGTTTTTAGGCACACTTCCGACTTTGACAATGTCAATATAGTGACGACAGTAAAGGAAGAGCCTCAAGCCAGAAAGCATGCCGGCCTGGAGTTTAGCCTTGAGGAGTTGACCAACGTAAGGCACATCATAGGTGTGGCTTCAGGAAAAGGAGGTGTCGGGAAATCTACCGTGGCTGTCAATCTTGCCGTCGCATTGGCTCGTTCTGGATACAAGGTCGGACTGGCAGATGCAGATGTCTACGGGCCGTCTATCCCTGTCATGACGGGCACAGAAGGAGCGATGCCTGAAGCTATCAAGGAAGACGGCAAGGACATAATTCTGCCCATTGAGAAATTCGGGGTAAAATGGATGTCTATCGGGTATTTCGCCAAGGAAGGGCAGGCTCTGATATGGCGAGGTCCCATGGCTTGCAATGCTTTGAAACAGATGATACTGCAAGTGAGATGGGGTATCCTTGACTATCTTCTCATCGACATGCCTCCAGGAACAGGCGATATACACATAAGCCTCGTACAGGATATTCCTATGGAGGGAGCAGTGATCGTCACTACGCCTCAAACTGTTGCTTTGGCCGATGTCGAGAAAGGTGTGGACATGTTCCGCAACAAGAACATCAACAGGAAACTATTCGGTATTGTAGAGAATATGGCATGGTTTACTCCAGCAGAGCTTCCGGACAATAAATACTATATATTCGGCAAAGGCGGCGGGGAGAAAATGGCAGAGAAATACGGAATACCTCTTCTTGGCCAGATCCCTCTCGTACAAAGTATTCGAGAGGACGGGGATGCGGGAGAGCCTGCCGCTCTGTCTACAAGGCCAGACGGCATGGCATTCGTAAACCTCGCCCAAAAACTTGTAAAATCGGTAGACTTGCCTTAAATTTGCTCTTCACGCTATAGGAAGAGCGCAAGCTAATAGCGCACTGGGCGTAGTCATACGCCGGACGGAGCGAATGAAGCATTGGACTTACCAATAGCATGAGCGGAAGTCCTGATCGTCCCCTTGTAAGGGGATTCGAGGGGTTTGACATATAGAGCGCAAGCTAATAGCGCGATGGAAGCGTGTCCGAGCGGTTGAAGGAGGCTGCCTCGAAAACAGTTAACCGTGTCAAAGCGGTTCGCAGGTTCGAATCCTGCCGCTTCCGCGCAAAGAGGGTGATTATCCGACAATGGATAATCACCCTCTATTAGTATCCCCCCCCCGACAAGAAAAATTGGGCTAATAGACATTTGGTAGGATAATATCGGCAGATAAAAGAGCACATAAAGCCAGAGCAAACTATCCTCCCAGACGAATCAGCCGTAGATAAACAGAAAAAGAGCCGACTCCCTGTAAGAGTCGGCTCTTCAGCATATTCACCTGCACTATGCAGGAGGTGATTGATGTCTACTTCTTATATGTCACTACAAGTTTGTTGAAGCGCATCTGAGAATCTGCAGTAAATGCCACCTTAGAAGCCTCACCTGTCCAAGTACAAGTATTGGCATCGAAAGACCCCTTATCCGCAGACAGAGGGCCGTTCTTGCCTCCATATGTCGTAAAGACTATACTTGTAATAGTCTTGCTGCCAGCATCAAAAGTGAGAATATCACCTTTATAGAACCTAAAACCTTTATCTGAAGAACTATATTTAGAAGGACTGGAAGTATTATTCTTGGTATAAGTAACAGACAGTGTTCCCCATGTGTAATTCTTACCATCTTCAAGGGAAGAATCGGCATCACCAGTAAAGCAGTCAGAGATGAGGATTGTCTCAGATGAAGCAGGATCAACCGGGTCAACCGGAGTGTCTTCAACCTTGGAAACGAAAAAGGCATTGACAACCTGTTTCTTATCATCGTGTGAACCGACAGCGCCTACGATGACGATCTTATCGCCGTTTGCAATACCAAGTTTCTGGAACTCTTTCTTAGGACCGCCCCAACCGGAAAGCAAGCCATACACATAGACAGAACCTGACTCGTCCTTAAGATTGAAATTGCCATAAGCGTCACCGTCCTTGAGACCGTCCACAGTACCTGTCAAGCGGAAATAAGTCGCCTCGTCATCTTTCTTGGTTACAAACTCGGCAACAGTGATATCATCTACACTCTTGAAAGACTCTACTGAAGCATTCATGAGCTGAGGATTGCCCTTATGGGTTGTCTTCTTACCGAAAAGGGTGATGATATCGCCTTGAGCTATACCCATATCAAGCCATTTCTGTGATTCGCCTTTGCCATTCAGTACTCCATATACATAGACAGTACCAGTAGCATCCGTCACATAAATATTGCCATACTTACTTCCCGTATCTTCAGAGATATAACCTGTAAGGCGATAGAGGCCATCGTCGGCAGCAGCATTGATCTCGGCAGCCGTAGCATCGATAATAGAACCTTTCTGACTGATCTTGGCCTCAGCAGTGTACTCTGTGCCTTTAGATGTCGTAGAGAAAGTAACAGTTGCTGACCTGTCACCTAGAGTATTTTCAAGGACATTGAAAGTAACCCTTGCAGAATCAGCTTCAGACTTTACACCGATAGGAAGAAGCCATGACTTAGCATCATCAGGGACATTGATGGAGACTCCGTCACCCTTGCATGCAAGAACAACCGTAACTTCACCTCCGGCTATGTCGAGTGTGTCATTAGGCTCTACTCTTGCTAACGAGATAAGAGATTTCTTTATACTTATGACAGTAGCGTTTACAATCTCCACAGTCTTACCATAAGTAGTTCTGGGACCCTCTATAGTAACACTGTCACCTGGCTCAAGTCCGAGTTTTTCGAACTTCTTCTCAACTCCTTCATACAAAGTACCGTAAACAAGAATCTCACCGGTATTATCCTTCAGATACCAATTGCCGTACTCTTTATTATAGATGTTCTTCGCAACACCTTTAAGGCGATACTGCTTTCCATCTTCACCGGCAAGCACTTGGGCTACTGTAGAAACAGGAAGCTCCACCTTATTGGCCATCTGCATGAGATTGATAGTCTGCTGAGCAACTATCTCATCATTCCTGTAGCAATCGAGAGAAAGCACTGCAGTCCTTGTAGTGTCACTCTTTTTTGCCTTGAATATCACATCAAATTTTCCAGCCGAACCGGAAGTAGGTGCAACCTTGACCCAGTCTGGAATCCCGGACAATACCCAATCAGTCTTAGCGACGACCTTAACCGTATCTTCGCCTCCGGCAATCGGCAAGGCAACATACGATGAGGATACGCGTACTTCGTCAAGAAATCTCTCCTGCGTCTCCTCGCAGCCGGCCAATACTGCAAGAGCAGTGGCAGCAGCCGCAATTATAGATTTAAATTTCATATTCTGGATAAATTAATTGAACATGTACTTGATACCTATGGAAGCATACCAGCACTGACCTATAGCATGATTGAACTCCCAAATCTTGGTATTGCCACTAACGGCTTTCGGGGTAGAGAATGTAGCATATCCTTCCTTGTCAATGCCCTTATACTCAAGGATTCTTCCTGAATTGAGCTCAGGGTTCATATATTTGCTGACTCCCCAACTTGAATTGAAGAGGTTGAGCAGATTCTTGATATCGAAGCTAAGCTGGAGTACATTCATAGTCTTGCCGGCCTTGATCCTGAAATCATGCTTGTAGCTAAAGTCAACCCTGTGAACCCAAGGAGAGTATACGCTGTAGGCCTCAGCATAGTCACCCTGATGCTTGGACAGATATTTGTCCTTGTGAACGAATGCCATGAAACGATCTCTGTCACCATCCGATACAAAACGGAAATCACCTTTAGCTACTTCCTCATCTGTAGGGATGTAGATGGAGTCGTAATTGTAACCGTCACCATTGATATCATTAACCATGCCGTAAGAATAATTGGAGCCGCCTCTCCAGGTCTCATATATGAAGCTGAAGTGGTTGCCGCACTTGTCATTGTGAGTCAAGGCTGCAATAAATCTGTCAGGAGTGACATACTGCGAGTTGTGCAGACCAGGATCGTTAGGACCGTTGACAGTGAAGATATAATTCATCACTGACGAGGCGTTGTTGCCCGGCATACCGGTAACTTCCTTGGACACGGTATGAGTATAAGCTGCCATGAGGTTGAGTTCCTTGATAGGAGTCATGTTCACTGTTACATTGGCAGAGTAGCCATAGCCTTTGCTTGTATTTGAAAGCACAAAGGCACTCGGCATATTGACAGTCTTGCCCTCATCGTCTACATACATGTATTTGTAGTCCTGGAATATAGGACGGTTGTCAGCACCGTTGAAGTGAGCGAATCCATTGACCGGCTTGACACTGTAATCTTCCATAGTCACAGCATTCACAGCTTTGTTGAAGATACCTTCAGCACTGATTGAGAACGGGAATGACGTAGGGAAAGAATAATCGATTGCGACAGAGGTCTTCCATACCTGAGGCATCTTGAACTTAGGATCTACTGCAGATATAGTAGATGGAAGTGTACCATCAGCAGGACTTATTGTAGAAGGATAACCCAGCGAGACCAGCTTGTCACGAAGAGCATCAATAGTAGCCTTGCCATTGGCATCTGTAACAAGACCACCTTTGAAATTGTCCATCAAGTTAGGATTGGCCTTTGTATTTGTCAACTGTGCCTGATACTGCACCATACCTGAGCTGGTAGGCATGTTCGTGAAGAACACGAGAGGGAGACGTCCTGTGAAAAGGCCTGTACCGCCTCTGAGTTTCAAGCTCTTATCTCCAAGGATATCATATGTAAAACCGATACGAGGCGAGAAATACACCTTGGAAGAAGGCCATTTGCCAGTATCGATATGTCTTCCTGCATAGTCAAGGTTATAGATCTTGTTGTTGTGCATAAGATCCTTGTTGCTGAAGAAGAGTCCGTCAAGACGAAGGCCATAAGTAAGCTTAAACTTGTCTGTTATAGACCACTCATCCTGAGCATAAAGGCCAGCTTTGTTGTAGCGTACACGGGCAGCCGGTGAAGTCTCACCATTGTATCCGTAAGTAAGGCAGACAATCTCAGGAGCAGCTCCTTCCATGAAGTCATCCATGCTGCGATAACGGTAGTAGCCTGTTCCGTTTCTCATATATGAGTTGTCGGCCATCTGATACTCGTAGCTCAGACCACCGGTAATCGTATGGTTGCCTACATAATATGTAAGGTCATTCTTGACATTGAAGACGTTGTTGTGAACTCCGTTGTTCCATGTAAAGAGTTCATAACCAAGAGATATATAAGGAAGGATCTCGCTTCCGTCATCATTTCTTATGTCTATGAAAGGGAATTCATTGGAATTGGAACCTCTCCTATCGTCAAGCTTTGAGAATGTGGCGATGAAACGGTTGGAAAGGTTGTTCGATATACGGCTGTTGAGCTCGGCTGCTACTGTAGTCGCAAGCTTATTAGAAGAGTACATCGAATTGGCGTAAGCCATCGAATACTGGGAAAAACGGGCATACGCCGAACGCGAACCACCATCCATTGAAGTAGCATTCGTAGCAGTCCAACTCTTGTCCATAGTATAATTGTAACGGACAGACAGGTGATTCTTCTCGTTAATGTTCCAGTCTATCCTTGCAAGAGCTTTCATATTGCTCTCGTCTGCCGGGAAACTCTTGTAAGAACCGGTATCGTATCCGTATTTGTTCTTGACAAAGTCAGAGATCTTCTGTAGATCCGCTTCTGTAGTCCTGGAGACAAAGTCTTCTGGGAGCATCACTCCGTCAGTAGAAGCACGCCAACGGTTGGCGACTGTAGGAGTCTTGGAATATTCGAAATTGACGAAGAAGAATAGTTTGTTCTTGATGATAGGGCCTCCGAATGTAGCACCGTAGATAGTGTTGCGATCCTTGTCACGGGCACTGGTTATCTGCTGTCCATCGATGGTATCACCGCGAAGATTTTCATTCTTGTGATATACGTAAGCCGATCCCTTGAAGGTATTTGTACCTGACTTTGTGATAGCATTTACACCTCCTCCGATGAAGTCAGTCTGACGGACATCATATGGTGAGATCACCACCTGCATTTCCTCAATGGCATCGATGGAAATAGGATTACCACCGCCAGGAAGATCTTCATTAAGACCGAAGTTGTTGTTGAAATTGGCACCATCAACAGTGAAATTGGCAGTACGGCCGTCCGATCCGACGAACGTCATTCCATTTCCTCCGTAAGGAGAGAGCCTCGTAACATCTGTAAGACTTCTACTGACCGTAGGCAGAGATGTTATCTGGGAATTGGAGATGTTTGTAGCCGCTCCCGTCTTCTCTGTGCTGAACTTTGATGCAGCTGTGCCTATGACAACAACCTCTTCAAGGAATTCAGAAGACTCCTTGAGTGTAGCATTGATGTTGGAGACTTCGGCAAGCTGGAGAGTGATATCCTTGAATACCACAGTAGTGTAGCCCAATGCAGACACCTCAACTTTGTAAGGGCCGCCGGTACGCATACCATTGATTGTGTACTGGCCGCTGTTATTTACTACAGCGCCATAAGATGTACCGGATGGCTCGTGAACTGCAACTACTGCAGCACCGATAACCGGCTCTCCGCTTTCATCGACAATTCGTCCGCTCAGAGACGACGTTGTCACTTGAGCATAAACTAAGCCACTCGCCAACATTGAAATGCCGGCAAGCAACAGATGCTTGAATGAATAATTCATAGAGATAATAAATTTTGCCGCAAAAGTACATTTTTACTTTAACATATGAAAATAAAAACAATATTTATAACTTTTTAATAATCAACAACAAGTCATTTGTCACCATATTGTAATAATAAAGCAAAAATATTTTGGCAAATCAGAAAGTATAGCTAACTTTGCAAAATACGCGTGGAAAGATTTGACTGCTTGCAACCACCATAAAAAATGCTAAAATGCCTCTACCTCGGACAGGCCTTATGGCCACTCTTCCGGCAGCATATCAGTATTTGATGAGTTTTTGGTTGCAACGTCTCTCAGCGCGGAGATGTTGTTTTTTTATTTTTATACAGATATGGATTATTTATTCACATCAGAATCAGTATCTGAGGGGCATCCCGACAAGGTCGCAGACCAGATATCCGATGCAATCCTTGACGAATTCCTAAGACAAGATGAAGAAGCCAAAGTAGCCTGTGAGACTTTCTGCAGTACTGGATTGGTAGTTGTTGGAGGTGAAGTAAGTGCAGAGCATGCTTATGTAGATATCCAGACAACGGTAAGGAATGTAATCAACAAGATCGGCTACAATAAGGCCGAATACATGTTCGACGGCAATTCCTGTGGAGTCCTGTCTGCCATACACGAGCAGAGCAGCGATATCAACAGAGGCGTAGTAAGAAGCACCCCCGAAGAACAGGGCGCTGGAGACCAGGGCATGATGTTCGGATACGCATGTACAGATACAGAAGAATATATGCCGCTTCCGCTTGCCCTCTCGCATCTCGCCCTCTTGGTACTCGCTGATATCAGGAAAAACAACAGGGATCTTATGCCCTACCTTCGTCCAGACGCCAAGTCTCAGTTTACAATAGAATATGACGAGAACCATCATCCTGTAAGAGTGCATACCATTGTTATCTCTACACAACATGACGAGTTCGTAGCTCCTTCTCTTGGCAACATCACCTATGAGCAGGCAGTAAGACAATACGGGGCTGACAAGACGGACGCGGCCATGCATGACAAGATCGAGGAAGATATCCGCAACATTGTACTGCCCAAGATTATAGCCCAACTTCCAGAGAAGACAGCAAAACTGTTTGACGGCGCATTCATACTTCATGTCAATCCTACGGGCAAATTTGTGATCGGAGGCCCTCACGGGGATACCGGGCTGACAGGACGCAAAATCATCGTGGACACATACGGGGGACGCGGAGCGCACGGTGGCGGAGCATTCTCAGGCAAAGACCCTTCAAAGGTTGACAGATCTGCGGCTTACGCTGCAAGATATATCGCCAAGAACCTTGTGGCGGCTGGAGTTGCAGAAGAAGCACTCGTACAACTTGCCTATGCCATAGGAATACCGGAGCCAGTAAGCATCTTCGTGGATACTTTTGGCACTGCGGCTACGGGCAAGGACGGCAAGAAGTTAGAGGATGCCTATATAGCCGATAAAGTCGGAGAGCTATTCGATCTGCGTCCTGCCAAGATCATCGAGAAATTCCAACTCAAGAATCCTATCTATGAGCCGACTGCGACTTACGGCCATTTCGGACGCAAGCCCTACAAGCAAGTCGTAAAGCTGATACGTGACGGCAAGCCGGTAGAGAAAGAAATTCTATTCTTTGGTTGGGAGGCACTTGATGCCGTAGACAAGATCAAAGAAGCATTCGGAATATAAACCCCGGCACATACAACAAGGCGACATACATATAAAATATGGGGCTGACTAAAAAGCATTAGTCAAGCCCCTTTTTCTTGTTTTTCAGCGAGGTAAACCTCGACCATATCTCTGAATAGTCAATCAGTACTCCCCCCGCTCCATAGCGCGGCGAAGGTCCTTGTCCTTGATAGACTGACGCTTGTCATACATTTTCTTACCACGCGCAAGGGCAATCAGCAACTTCGCATAGCCATTGTCTGCTATATACATACGGACGGCTACTATTGTTAGGCCTTTCTCTTTGACTTTCTGATGCAGATGTCTCAGCTCCCTCTTCTGCAGAAGCAGCTTCCTGTCTCGCAGCGGGGCATGCTGTCCCCACGAACCCCACGTATAAAGCGCTATATTGATCCCACGCACATAGAGCTGTCCTCCGTCGAAATAGCAGAATGCATCGGACATGGAAGCCCGGCCGGCACGGATCGACTTAATCTCCGTTCCTACAAGCACTATCCCCGCCTGATATGTCTCAAGGAACTCATAGTCAAATGAGGCCCTCTTGTTGTTTACCTGTACTCTGCTCTTCGCCTTCGGCATACCTTATATATTATAAATTGAATCAAGAGGCCGACACCAAAAGACACTTTTCAGCCCTTTGGGTCAGCCAATTCTGCAAATTTAAAATCAGTTTTGCTTATTGTCAATATTTTCGAAAATTGATTACAAACAAAGAGATTGTAAACATATAGCAGTCAGCCTCCAACGATAGGGCATCCAGATTGAGAAATAATATCTACTCGACATAGTATTTGAAAAAAAGGTAAACAGAGACTATCTTTGATAACAGGAATCCGTATTGCCTGTCACACTATGTTTATTGAGCCTTATGCCGACAAAGAATCCATACAGTAACACAATGATAGCAGATCTCCCGAATCCGGAGACAATCAACATCGAGGCGACCGTCAAGGCCTATATTGACGGAGATATCGACCTTATCTGCGTCCTTGGCCCTACCGCATCGGGTAAGACACGATACGCTGTCAGACTTGCACATAGTATTGACGGGATATTGAGGCGACTCTCTCCAGTCAAGACCGCTCGCGCTGAGATTTTGTCAGGGGATTCGAGGCAGGTGTACAGGGGTATGGACATTGGCACGGGCAAGGACCTGTCTGAATACGGAGATGTACCATACCACCTTATCAACATAGCGGAAGCCGGCAGCAAATACGATCTATACCAGTTCCAACGGGATTTCGAGAAGGCATACAAGGAAATTCGCGATAGAGGCAACGTGCCTATACTCTGCGGAGGTTCCGGCCTGTACATTGAGGCCGCAACATGCGGATACGAGATTCCGGACGTGCCTGCAGATCCGTCTTTACGGGAAGAATTAGAGGAGAGAAGTGATGAAGAGCTAATTGCGCTCCTTTCAACTCTCAAGACTCTGCACAACAAGACAGACATAGACACCCGCAAAAGGATGATAAGAGCCATTGAAATCGGGCTCTACCAGCAGTCACATCCAGTCACAAGGACTTCATACCTTCCTAAGAAGACTTATTTCATCGGCACCCTTGTGAGTCGGGAAGAGCGTAACAGAAGAATTGATGCAAGATTGGACGCAAGACTTTCAGAGGGTTTGACAGACGAAGTCAAGCGGCTTATAGACAGTGGGATACATCCCGAAGACCTGATATATTACGGTCTGGAATACAAATTTGTCACACAATATGTGCTCGGGATTATCAGCCTTGAGGAGATGCGCACATTGCTCTCTAATGCAATACACCAGTTTGCCAAACGCCAAATGACCTGGTTCAGGGGTATGGAGCGCAAGGGCGTGAAGATTCACTGGACTCTCCCCTGACACTAACTGCACGACATCTATCACTTAACTGAACGATGTATACAACTTAAGACTATACGATGTCTACCACTGACATACATAGCGGTAAGAATTGACGGAATATCTCTGGTGCTGACAGGATGAAAGCCGAGATTCTACCGGGAAGCAGGGCGTTGATGACCGGGAAGCAGACGCGGTTTCTCCTCTGCCCTCCAATATGCGGCATCAAAATTCGGGTAGACGAAATCCCCTTCTCTCTCTATTCTGAATGCGATGTAATTGATGGGAAATCCCTGCTCAAGGAAATTCTTCTCATAGAAAGTCTGTACCTCGAAAAGCTCGTCCGGAAAGCCCGGGCAGTCCCTTTCCTTTGCATAAAGATCTGATGTACAAGCCAGTATCTCCAATCCATTAGCCTCACAGACCGCCTTGGTATATTCATATAGGAAAGTACTGTCTGTCTTGAGCCTTATAATCCCTTCTTTACGCAGAAAATGTCTGTAGCGCTCAAGGAATACGGGGCTGGTAAGACGACTGTTCTCGCTCTTCATCTGAGGGTCAGAGAATGTAAGCCATATCTCCGATACTTCACTGGGAGCAAAAAAAGCCTCTACAAACTCAATCCTTGTCCTCAGGAATGCCACATTGGAAAGAGAATGAACCGAAGCATATTTAGCACCGGTCCAAAGCCTTGCGCCCTTAATATCCACACCGATGAAATTATTTTCGGGATGTCTCTCGGCAAGGGCAATTGTATATTCACCCTTTCCACAACCAAGTTCAAGGACAATTTTCTTATCCTGAGTCTCGGCTGCTGAAAGCGAATTACCGAACATTTTTTCTGCCCAATGCCCACGTATGGGATGCGGCTTCAGATTGAGCGACTTGTCACCCTCACATTTCTCCGACAACACCTCTTCTGTACTTGGTTGAAGGAGGCATGAGAATGTATCGTTCTCGTTAAATTTCTTGAGTTTACCGTGCCCCATATAGGTTAATTTTTATCTTCATGGCAGCTTTTGGGAGAGATACTCCTATTTATCGCGGTTAGCCTTCTCCACCATAGTCTGAGACTGGAGGTTGTCCGGCTTAGGCTTATTTCTCTGCGACTGACGCTGATTGATACCGTTACCTGGCCTTCCGCCCTGCTTTCCTGAATTAGATCTCTTGCTCTTACGTTTCGGAGCATCGAATCGGGTAATGCTGTCATCTCCCACTGCAGTGACAAACTCAGGCGACTCCGGCTCTGGCTCTGTCTTCAAGGACTCCGGCTTGACTCCGCGACGGTTCATCTTGATGACTTCCATCACCTCAGATGCGGAGAGCGGGTAAAGATTGGCCAAAGACCCCTTGTCATAGGAGAAATACATTATTTCTCGCAAAATATCTGTCTTCATGAGGAAAGCCTGACCGTCCTCGAATTCAAGAGGTTCTGTCACCTTAGGGATGCGGGACTGGGCGTCAAGATATGTTGCAACCTCATAGTTAAGGCAGCATTTGAGTTTGCCGCATTGTCCGGCCAACTTCTGGGGGTTGAGCGAAAGGTCTTGACAGCGGGCCGCAGCTGTGGTGATGGACTTGAAATTGGTAATATAGTTGGCACAGCACAGTTCACGGCCGCAAATACCTATACCTCCAATAAGGCCGGCTTCTTGGCGCGCGCCTATCTGTTTCATCTCGATCCTTATCTGGAACTCTTCGGCAAATACTTTTATAAGCTGTCGGAAATCAACTCTTCCATCGGCAATATAGTAGAATATGGCTTTGGTCCCATCTCCCTGGAACTCAACGTCTCCTATCTTCATGTCGAGGCCGAGCTCCACGGCAATCTGTCTTGCTCGGATCATTGTCTGCTGCTCCCTTGCTATGGCTTCTTGCCATTTCTCTATGTCAAAGCTCTTTGCCTTGCGGTATACCTTCTTGAACTCTGTCTGTGCCGGGTCGATGCCTTTGCTTCTCATCTGACGCACGACGATAGGTCCGTCAAGAGTCACAATACCAAGATCATGACCGTTCTGGGCCTCGACTATGACCAGATCGCCCATCTTGACGCTCTGCCCTGAAGCATTGGTATAGAAACCTTTACGCGTATTCTTAAATCTCACCTCCATAAGCTCAGAATACTGATCCTGAGTGATCCCCTGAAGCCAGTTATAGTCTTCAAGCTTGCAACAGCCCCGGCGGTAAGTGCAGTTCAATTCATCATTGTCATCGCGGAAAGTCATGCACCCACGGTGACAATCGAACTGTATATTCTCGTTATTATCCATCTATAGTCTTCTCTAACTTACAAACAGACGACTTACCATGTTCGTGAATATGATCTTCTGGTTCACATTCCTTGCGATCATGGAGTTGGCTCTGCTTATTATCTTTAATGCGCGAGTACAGAAATCCGGCCCGCATTTACGGGCTGTCTCCTTGTAGAAGTCCATATCTTCAGGCCTTATCCCGGATATACCTGGAAGACCTTTCTGAAGCATGAAGATTTTCCTTACGCTATCGGAAGCAAATTTACAAAAAGCTTTTTGTTTTTCCCTTGAATCCAAAGCAGATAGAGTATCTCCGACATCAAGGGCAGTCAATAAGTCCCGTGCTATGACTGCGTCCATCAGAGCCATGAATGTATCTGTCATTACGACGTTCTCATCTTTTTCCGCAAGACTTCTGATAGCTACGCCAATACTTCCAGCACAGAAATTAGCCGCATATATAGCCTGCTCTGAATCTACACCTGTCCACCTCGGAAGAGCCTTGGCTACCTGATCCTTAGTCGCAGGCAGTACTCTTATGATCTGGCAACGGGAACGGATTGTCTTTAGGACTTTCTCCGGATCATGCGTTACGAAGAGGAAAAGAGTGTTGTCCGAGGGCTCCTCTATTATCTTGAGCAGTCGGTTGGCGGCCTCAGTCTGCATCTTCTCAGGAAGCCAGATAATCACACAGCGAGAGCCGGCCGAATATGACGAGACGGAAAGTTCGCTGATAATGTTCTTGGCCTCGGCCACAGCAATGCTACACGATTTCTTCTCTATCCCTAGTGCTTCATAGAGTCCATTTTCAGTAAAGAAAGGATTCCTTATGAAAAGCTCTCTCCACTGTGTCATATAGTTCAGCGATGTCACTTTGTCTCCAGCGGTAGGAAACACGAAATACAGATCGGGATATATAAGCTTAGAGATCTGGTTGCACGGTATGCATATCCCGCAAGAATCTGATGCGCCCCGATTCTTACAATTGGCATATTGCAGGAAAGCTACCGCCAGGGCAAGTGCCCCGCAACCTTCACTCTCGTGGAACATGACGGCGTGAGGAATGCGGCCGGCATTGGCCATACGCACCAAAGCCTGCTTAACTATCTCATTGCCAGGTATATCCTCAAATCTCATCTTCTATAGTCACGAATGACGGCAAGCCACAAATGATGCAATCTCCTTGAGCATAGAGATATCTCCGGACTCACCAAGCGGACGCAAAGCTATGACAGCCTTGTCTATAAACTCAGCCGATTTGCGCTCTGCATACTCTATACCACCGTTGTCAATGACAAAAGCAGCTATTGTCTCCAGATATTCCGGATGCGCGTCTATCTCTGATACCATCCGGCGAATGCTCATCTCCTTATCCCGAGAGACATTGGCCAAAGCTCCAAGCAAAGGAAGTGTGATTTTCTTCTCCTTCAGATCTGATCCCACTGGCTTCCCTATGGCTTCTTCATGTCTGTAATCGAAGATATCATCCCTAACCTGGAAAGCAAGGCCGATATTTTTAGCATAGGACTTGATAGCGGATATTTTCTCCCGTGAAGCTCCGACAGAGATAGCCCCAGCTACTCCCGTAGCCTCGAACAAAGAAGCTGTCTTATTGAATATTATCTTATAATAGTCCTGCTCGTCAGTATCACCAAGATCTGCTTTCTGGAGCTGCAGAAGCTCTCCTTCCGCCAGATCCGACAGGGTCTTGGAATAGATCCTTATTACTTGTGATGACGAGGATACAGCCTGAAGGATATTTTCCATACCCTTGACAAGCCAATAGTCCCCGAGCAGCACTGATGCTCTTCCGCCTAATAGGGACATAACTGTCGGCACGCCCCTCCTCTGCGTCCCCTCATCGGCCACATCATCATGAAGCAAGGTAGCATTGTGCAGAAGTTCTGATGCAGTAGCATACAGAATGGTATCACCGGAGATAAATCCACCAGAACAGGCGCGCGCACACAACAGTCCGACTATAGGGCGGAGTTGCTTGCCAGAATGCGACAATATCCTTGAATTGACCTTCTCAAGAAGATCTATATCGCTCTTCAGAGACTTAGCTATGCAGTTGTTGACCTTCTCCAGTTCAGGAGCAAGAGCCGCCTTTATACTTTGCAGATCCATAATGCGTAATTCAGATTGCGGCAAGCAATTCTTCAACAGTGCGAGGAAAGGAAATAAGTGCACGGTCTTTGGAAGCAAGCATGCCAGTCTCAACCAAATGATCAAGGAGGGCTAAAAACTTGTCATAGAATCCGTCTATATTGAGGGCGAATATACGCCCTTGATATTTGTGAAGTTTAGCTAGAGTAAGAGTCTCGATGACCTCGTCAAGAGTGCCTATGCCACCTGGCAAGGCCACTGCTACCGCTGTACCTTCGCGCATCTTCTCCTTCCTCTCGGCCATGGTATCGGTCCACTCTGTCAGAGAGAGCTCCGGATACACAAAACTTGACATGAAGCGAGGAATAACACCTATGTGTCTTCCACCTACTTCTTCTACAACCTTGGACACAACGCCCATTGTACCTCTGACACTCCCGCCGGAAACAATTGTATAACCTTTGGCGCAGACTCCCCTAACAAATTCGGCAGCCTTCACATTATAGTTAGGATTTATATCACTGGCTGACGAACAGAATATGACAAGCTTCTTCTCTTGCTGCATATCAGAACATCAAGGCAAGTGAAAATGTGATACCATTGAAATTGCGCCCGTCCTTGAACGCCTCTTTGATATTTTCGCTAATCGTGTTCTTCTTGCCGTTGTCAGAATACAGTGAGCCGAAATTCCAAAAATACTTGGCAGAGATCTGCAATTTCCAAACATCTATACCGACTCCAAGACCAAGCCCGTATTCCCAACGAGCAAGGCCAGAATCTTCGAAAGATTTCATCTTGGTCTTTGTCCCATCCTGAACATTCTTCACTTTTGCATTAAGGCCATAACCTACAAACGGTTCAGCAAACACATAAGGACGGAATGCCACTAGATCGGGCCCCCACTGCACTTGAACCGGAATCTCCACATATGAGACCTTAGTATTCATATCATAATTGACATATCCCGCCTCACTTAGCTTGGACCCTTTTGTCTGATATAGGACAGAGGGCTGTACCGCAAATCCGAAAGCTATAGGCAACTGAGCCGTAAGACCTATATGGAATCCGCCTATAGAACTTGCATCCACCGACTTGGGATTGGACGCAGAGGAGGTAAATCCGCCTATGATACCACCTCTTGGGCCACCAGCCTCTACCGATGTGCTAAATGTAAGGGCAAGGATCGCAGCAGCAGCTATGGCAAGAACTAATTTCTTCATAATTGGACGTATTAATTAAAGTAGATTATCGAGTTTCTCGGTTATTGTCGACTTAGGGACTGCACCGACAAGTCTGTCAACTGGCTGATCTCCGCCTTTAAAGAACAAAAGTGTAGGAATACTCCTTATACCAAATCTTGCAGCCAAGTCTCCGGCATCATCTACATTGCACTTTGCCACCTCAACACGGCCTTCATACTCTGTCGCAATCTCATCAATTGTCGGAGCTAGAGCGCGGCAAGGACCGCACCATGTTGCCCAGAAATCTATCATTACAGGCTTACCGCCTGCCAATATCTCAGCGAAATTCGCTTCATTAACTATTTTTGCCATAAAATCAGAATAATTTAAAATTATACAAAATAATCCTGCATAGGTGCACATCATCACATGCCTCCCATGCAGAATTACAAATATAGCAAAAGTCGAGCGCAATGTACCGAACTTGTTCGAGAACATTGCCGAGACGCATCATATATTCGGCGAAGCCCAATATAGCAAAAGTCGAGCGCAATGTACCGAACTTGTTCGAGAACATTGCCGAGACGCATCATATATTCGGCGAAGCCCAATATCAGAAACCGGGCTCGACGGTCCAGACGAAAGCACGAAGGCCAAGCTTCGGGGTAGCCTCGTCTTTGGCCTTGAGGTCACGCATGATGCCTTCCACGCTGGAATCCTCGACCATAGCAAGGATCGCATTGTTTTGCACCGGCCATGCATGGCTTCCGTAATGAGGCTCACCATCTATGCTGCCTCGGCCGTCTATGCCTTCCCAACGGGAGAAGCCTCTCTGCTTGTGCGCATCGAGAACATCGTTGATCTCCTCATTGTAAGATTGGTTATATGATATGAATAATGCTTTCATTTCACTAATTATTAAGATCTACTTTGCCTCGGCAAGTGCCTTGGCTGCTTTGCGAGCCTTTCTCTTCTCCTGCCTTGTAGCGAAGACGCAGTACATGGTAGGGATGAGAATCAAGGTTACAACCGTGGAGATGGATAGACCCCAGCAAACTGTCATACCGAGAGATTTCCACATCTCTGAACCCTCTCCAGTACCGACAGCCATCGGTATCATACCAAGCACGGTGGTAAGGGTTGTCATAAGGATAGGACGCAGACGGCTTCTTGCTGCCATTACAGAAGCGTCAAGTATGCCCATTCCTCTCTCACGACACAGTATCAAGTAGTCAATAAGCACGATACCGTTCTTAACTACAATACCGATAAGAATGAGGATACCGATCATGGCCATGACCCCAAGGGCGGTGTCTGTCAGCCAAAGACCGAGAATGACACCTACAAAGGCAAACGGCAGGGAGAACATTATGACGAACGGACTCATCAAAGACTCGAACTGAGATGCCATCACCATATATACCATAATGACAATCAGCACCATCAGAGTCAAGAGAGCTCCGAACATATCCTGCTGGTCTTCATAGTCACCGGCAATGACAGCAGATAGCTCTGACGGAATTGAGGTATTGTCGATGGCTTCTCTTGCGGCTGCTACACCATCACTCATAGCATAGCCGTCCTCAATGACGCCTGATACAGTAATCATCCTCTGCCTATTCTTTCTCTCGATCATAGGAGGCACAACAGTCTCGATGACATTTCCAAGATCCTTGACCCTAATAGCATTGCCAGCAGGAGTATAGACGATTATATTTTCAATATCCTCTACAGAGGTCCTGAACTGGGGAGCATAGCGTACCCTTATATCGTACTCTTCGCCCTCTTCCCTATAGTAGGAGCCGACTGTACCGCTCATCGCTGCACTTACCGCCGCAGCGGCAGTAGTGGAATTGAGTCCGTTCACAGCCAATTTAGTCCTATCGAAATCGACCTGATATTCAGGGGTATACTGGTCACGGCTGAGAGTTACCTGTGCAAATGCCGGATTGGCAAGCAATTTCGTCTGAATCTCCTGGGCTACCATATCAGTAGTCTCGAAGTCGTATCCGTAGATCTCAACATCGACTGTAGCTGCACCACCGGTCCCGCCCTGGCCTTCAGTTACAGTAGCCTTGTGGACTTCCGGATATTCCCTGAGGTCAGTACGAATGATATCTGCTATCTGGCTGGCAGAACGCTTTCGGAGCTCCATACTTCCGAGGTTGATATTCATCGAAATGACATTGGATCCGTTAGTCTGAATACTTGCCCACGCATTGTCTGTATCTGCTTGTCCGAAAGTATAGCTACATACCTTCATCTCAGGTACTTCCTTGACAAGCCTCTGATAGAGATTCTCAGCAAACTGGCCTGTAACCTCTTGGGAAGTCCCGGCATTGAGCTCTATAGACACCGTAAGACGCCCCTGGTCAGCATGAGGGAAATACTCGCTCTTGATATGCGGGCCAAGAAGGCCTACAACAAGCACGAAAATACCGAATGCACCGAAGATAACAGTCTTGCGATGGCGCACGGCCCAGTTGATTATCTTGGCGTATACTTCTGATATCCAGTTGAGACTCTTGTCAATAGGGGTAAAGAGTATTGTATAGAGTTTGCTTGACTTATTCTCATTGGTAAGCATCCTCGAGCACATCATAGGCACGAGAGCTATAGCGACCAAAAGAGATACAATCATGATGATGCTGACAATCCAACCAAGCTGACGGAACATGATACCAGACATTCCAGATACCAAGGTAAGCGGCAGGAACACGCAAAGCATCGTGAGGATTGATCCAACGAGGGAAATACCCACTTCCTCCGTTCCATGTACAGCAGCCTCTACAGGCTTTTCACCTCGCTCAAGATGCGTCGTTATGTTCTCGAGTGCCACAATAGCATCGTCCACAACCATACCGATAGCGATGGAAAGTGCTGACATCGATATGATATTCAGGGTGTTACCTGTAGCAAAAAGGTATACGAGAGATGCAAGAAGGGAGATAGGGATAGACAGCACGATGATCAAGGTCGCCTTCCATCTTCCAAGGAAAACATAGACCACAAGCATCACAACGATGAAGGTAATGATGATAGTTTCCTTCAAGGTGTTGATACTATTGATAATGTTGTCAGAGCTATCGATTACAGTCTCAACCTTGATATCGGAAGGAAGCGTTTTCTGAATAGAAACAAGTTCTTCCTTGATGCCGTTGATAACATCCACAGTGTTAGCCCCAGTCTGCTTCTGTATGACAATCTGGGCAGAACGTGCTCCGTTGGTAAATGCCTGCTGCTCTTTCTCCGCAGGTTCGTCAATAACCTCGGCGACATCACGCAAATACACAGCATTGCCATCGGCATAGCCTACCACCACGCTCAGAATCTCGGACGGATCATTAAACTCCTTCTGGATTCTAAGAGAATATGTCTCTGAACCTATGTCAATATTGCCACTCGGGATATTTTTGTTCTCATATGATATGATGGAAGACACCGTCGAAAGCGAAAGTCCGTAAGCCTGAAGCTTATGAGGGTCACAATAGACATGTACTTCTCGGGTAGGCGCACCGGTAACGGAGATTGTACCTACTCCTTTCACACGGGCAAGAGGCGTGGTTAACTTATCGTCAAGGATCTTGTCCAATCCCGGAAGACTTTGGTCAGCAGTTGCCGAAAGAATGAGAATAGGCATGTCATCCGCACTGAACTTGAAGATGACAGGCGTACTGGAGCCGTCTGGCAGTTGAGAGTTGACCATGTCAAGTTTGTCACGTACATCATTGGTCGCATCCTCAATGTCAACACCGTAATTGAACTCCAAAATAAGTATGGAAATATTTTCCTTGGAACGGGACGTGAGGTCTTTGAGGTCACTCACACCGTTAAGGCCGTTCTCCAAGACCTTGGTAAGATTCGTCTCGACATCTTCGGCACTAGCGCCAGGATAGCTCGACATGACCATGATGACATTGGCATCAAAGTCAGGATACTGTGCTATAGATGTCTTCAAGAAGGAGAACACTCCGAATATGGCGAAAGCCACGAATACAAGGGCAGTCGTCACCGGTTTGTTCACCGCTGTTCTGTATATACTCATCTGATGATTCTTTACTTCTGTAGTGGAAGATTATTCCTGCACATTGACTTTGGCCCCATTCTTCAGGCTGGCCTGACCTTTGACTACAACTTTGTCCCCGTCAGACAGACCTGTAAGTATCTCGTACTCAGTATCGAAATGACGTCCGAGAGTAACAACGGTCTCCTTGACGGTATTGTCACCTTGAAGCACGAAAACTGTGCGTACGCCTGAGCCCTGCTGCTTAACTATACAGTTGTCAGGGACAGTGACACTGTGCCTTGTACCGAAATTGACAGTGGCACGGCAATACATTCCAGGTCTTAGTACCCTGTCTCTGTTGGCTATATGAATCTCTGTAGTAAAGGTATGGGTAGTAGGATCTATAGTGGGATAAATTCTGGAGATAACTCCGTCAAAAGTTCTTCCAGGAAAAGCGTCTGCAACAAGCTCGACCTTGTCACCTTTGTGGACTTTAGTGTAGTCCGTCTCGGAAATGCCGACATAGAGCTTGACCGGAGTGATCTGCTCCACGGTATAGATAGGAGTACCTGAAGAGAACATATCTCCCTTGTCATAGTTACGCGCGGTAATGACACCGGCCACAGGTGAGCGGAGAATGGTATTTTCAAGGAGATTGTCATACTGAGCCTTGGAGACGTTGTACTTTAGCTCCATGGCGTCAAGATCAGACTTGGACACCCCACCTTCTTCGTACAGCCCCTTAAGCCTACCGAACTCGGTAGAGTCATTGGTCACAGTAAGCTTTGCCTGAAGCAGGGACACAGCATCCATCTTTGCAACGATCTGGCCTGCCCTAACATAATCACCGACTTCAACATATATCTTCTCAATCCTTGAAGGTGACTGAGGTGCTATATTATTGGTAACATAAGCCTCAACGGTAGAGGTATAAGTCTCAATCTGTGGCACATCCTTGCTTCCTACCGCAAATACTCCCACATTGGTCACGCGCTCGGTCTCCTGACTGGTAGAGGCTGCCTGCTCTTTGGTGTTGCTTCCGCAGCCAATTACCGACAATACGGCAAGTACGCATGCTGCTTTTGTGATAATTGATTTCATATATGAATTTTTCATTTTATCTGTTGTTAAGATCGACATTGCCTTCGTCATCGATAAAATCATGACCGAGAACTTGTTCAAGAGAAGACTTTGCAACCATGAAGTCATAGATATTTTGCGATACGCTCAGCCTCGCTTGAGTAAGAGCAAGCTGGGCATCATTGAGCTCAGTGATCGTACTTCTTCCTACATTGTAGGATTTCTCGGCAATGCTATATGCCTTCTGCGCTGTGGCAACTGCCTCTCCGGAAGCTGCCCAGCTCTTTGTCTTAGTATCCATTGTATTGAGATACTGACGTATGGCTATCTTAAGCTGTCTCTCGGTATCATCTATCTGCAAAGACATCTGAGAAGCCTGTACTTTGGCCTGACGAACGTCATTGAGCCTTTTTCCGCCCGAAAAAATAGGAATATTGAGACTAAGACCCAAATATGAATACGGAGTCCAACGATAGTCGCTGAATTTGAAGTCATTTGTCATGGCGTTCATACTATAGGAGAATGCCACAGACAAAGTAGGGATATAGGCAAATTTCTGAAGCTTGATTGCTTCTGCAAGCTGGTCAGCCTGGATTGCCAGCTGCCTCATAGTAGAGTTGTAGTCAAGGTTAATCTCACTGGGATTCTCATACTTCATGTCACCGGCATAGTCTTCCAATGTACCTGCGACATCTATATTTTGATCAAGAGAGACTCCCATCACAGCCTTGAGCTGCCACAGAGCAAGTATGACAGAACTCTCGGCATTGAAAACATTAGGAATTGCATTGGCAACAGTAGATTTCGCCCTCGTGAAATCAAGTTCAGACGCTTTCTGAGCATTATATCTCATCTTTGTCTGCTCGAAATTCTTGACCGCATTGTCATAGACTTCCTTGTAAGTGTAGAGGACTTCCTTTGACAGAAGGACGGCATAATAAGCTTGTTTCACTTGAGTCACCATATCAAGCCTTGAAGATCTAGCTTTCTCAACTGCAAGTTCAACATCCTTTCCGGAAATCCTTATGCTCTGCCAAAGCTGGGCATTGATAATAGGCATGGAAGCCACGACTCCCCCATTGTATGTATTCCAACGGCCAACTTCTATCCCGCCACCGGATGTCTTGGCAGAAGAAGAAGTCTCAGTGTCTGAAGAGCTTCCCGAGCCTTCAGACCCAGAGCTAGCACTACCTCCGAAGCTACTCATGTCTATGTCCATATACATGACCTGCTTCTTTATTGTCCTCTGGAATGACCCAGTAAGATCTATCTGGGGGAAGAGAGAGGCATATGTGCCTTTTCTGGCATACTCCGTACGCTCAATCTCCTTGTCTGCGATACGGACAGAAGCATTCTCACTTAGGGAAATCTTAAGTGCCTCATCCAGCGTCAAGACCATCGCGGTCTGGACATTAACCGCCTCCTGCGCATAGGCCACAGCGGACCACATAACCGAGCCTGCTGCCAGCAGAATGCTCGGAATAAGAAATTTCATATAATTGTTCTTTAAATTCTTTCAGCTCTTTCACAGAGCTCAAACTTTACACTAACCCAAAAAATAACACAGAGCCAATTATGTTCAAAAAGAATACCTAAAAAGGGAGAGAATTTGTACTTTTCCTACTTTTTATGTTCTAAAAGATGAAAAGACCGCTTGGTGCTTCCGAGATTCTGACCATACATCTCTCTACTGATAGACCGCCAATATAGATGATCTCGGAATATGTTTACTTCTCCTCGGCCATCTATCTCAACGGTTTTGCATAATGGGTGACCGGCTTTGTCTGAGGTATCTTGTCCGGATGTACAAGCATTGCAGGCTGCTTCCTCACACATGCATATATCAGAAAGCCTATACCTATGAGTATAAACGGAATACTCAGCAACTGCCCCATATTGAGAATCATAGTCTGCTCGAAATCCACCTGTGGCTCCTTAATAAACTCAATAAGGAATCTCATTCCAAAACATACTATGAAGAAAATGCCGATAAACATCCCCCTATACATCTTCTCAAGCCTGTATTTGTAAAGGGACATGAGGACAATCCCTAAGATAAGATAGCTGAAAGCCTCGTAAAGCTGTGTCGGATGCTTCGGCTCAACTTCACCTCTCACGCTGAATATGAAACCCCACGGCAAGTGTGTCACATCACCGTATATCTCAGAGTTCATAAGATTGCCGATACGGATAAAGAATGCGGCAAAGGCAACTGCTATACATAGTCTATCTAGAAGCCATACAAAGTCAAATCCATTCTTCCGGCCATAATGGTGCGCATACCAAAGCATTGCTATAAACAAGGCAATCGTCCCACCATGGCTCGCAAGCCCGCCTTTCCACGGCATGAAAATCTCCCAGAAACCCTGCCAACTTCCAAAATAGTAGTCTGGTTGGTAGAAGATACAATGCCCTAGACGCGCGCCTACAATGGTAGCTATCAATAAAGTATAGAGCAGTGAATCTAGCAGAGACTCAGGCACGCCTTCTCGCTTGAAGAACCATTTGAAGATAAACCAACCGAGTATAAATCCGGACACGAACAGAACCGAATACCAACGTAGCCCAAAAGACCCGATATGAAACATTACTGGGTTGACATCCCAGTTGACAAACAATAAATCAAACATGTCTTAGCGCGCCATTTTGTACAAAGTTACGCAAAATCGGACGCTATTGAAATTTTTTCTCCCTCACAATGGAGTCACAATTGAAATGGAGTCAGGACCTGCACAGGTTGACAACAAAGAAATTGATATCATAAAGAGAAGTCAAAACTGAACTCCGATAAAAACAAGAAACAGGGGACGGCTCTTTATTCTGAGTCTTCCCCTGTCTAAGAAGCTTAATTATCCGAAGAACGGATTATTTCTCAATGGCAGCTATGCCAGGAAGAACCTTACCTTCGATAGCCTCAAGCATGGCGCCACCTCCGGTAGATACATAGCTTACTTTGTCGGCATAGCCCATCTGAGTAACTGCTGCCACAGAATCACCACCACCTACGAGAGTATAAGCACCGTTTTTGGTAGCTTCTGCAAGATATTCCGCAATCTTAAGAGTTCCTTTTGCAAAATTGGGCATCTCGAATACGCCTACAGGGCCGTTCCAGAGAATTGTCTTGGAAGACAGGATAATCTTCTTCCAATTCTCAAGAGACTCGGGTGCAGCATCCATACCTTCCCATCCCTCAGGGATATTGAAGATATCAACAACCTTACTGTTGGCATCGTTGCTAAAATCGTCAGCTGCAACAGTAGCGACTGAGAGAGAGAGATTTACACCTTTCTCCTTAGCCTCTTTCATAACCTCGAGAGCATCAGGAATCAGATCATCCTCGTGAAGAGATTTTCCAATATGGCCGCCTTGAGCCTTGATGAAAGTATAGCCCATACCGCCACCGATGATAAGGTTGTCAACCTTGCCAAGAAGATTCTTGATAACTCCGAGCTTGGAAGAGACCTTAGAGCCACCGATGATGGCTGTGAAAGGATGCTTTGCATTCTTAAGCACATTGTCTATAGCCTTGATCTCCTTCTCCATAAGGAAGCCGAACATCTTGTCGTTGGGGAAATACTCAGCGATAAGAGCTGTAGAGGCATGTGCTCTGTGTGCTGTACCGAAAGCATCGTTGACATAGCAGTCACCATAAGAGGCAAGATGCTTTACGAACTCTTTCTGACTGTCCTTGACAGCTTTCTTGGCTGCTGCCTTCTCTTCATCCGTAGCGTCGTCCTTGAGTCCCCTCGGCTTGCCTTCCTCTTCTGCATAGAAACGCAGGTTCTCAAGAAGAAGAGCCTCGCCCGGTTTCAAAGCGGCTGCCTTGTCGTCTGCCTTCATGCAGTCATCAGCGAATTGTACAGGTACTCCGAGGCACTCTGATACATGATCAACGATGTGCTTGAGGGAGAATTTGGGGTCTACGCCCTTAGGACGTCCGAGATGTGACATGATCACGAGAGCACCGCCTTTTGAGAGGATGTACTTCAGTGTGGGGAGAGCAGCCCTGATACGGGTGTCGTCTGTAATCTCGAATTTCTCGTTAAGAGGAACATTGAAATCGACTCTTACAAGAGCTCTTTTGCCCTTGAAGTCATAAGTGTCAATGTGCTGTTGCATAATATTGCGTTTAAAAAATTGCATTTATAATAGTTTCGCCTAACCGCGACGGAGCAAGAGCATATTGTCGCAAAGATTGTGCTAACTGATGCCACCACCGCGATTATGGTCGCAAAGTTAATAATTTTGGACAACCTCGGAAAATAACCTACACATTAAGAAGACTTAAGAAGCTCCGAAGAAGCATTCTAACATAGCAGCGAGACAAAAGCAATCAGTTTTCTGCCACATACATGCGACAGATACCAAAGGTGAAAGCCTTGTGGCGGACATCTTTGTACCCACATGAGCGCAAAGTTGCCATAAACTTATCCTTCGGAGGGAATGCCAGCACTGATGCAGGAAGATATTGGTAGGCAGCCTTGTCTCCAGAGATCATACCACCTATCCATGGAAGGAAATGCAGGAAATACAGATTGTATATAGAGCGGATCACTTTGGCCGAAGGGACTGAAAGTTCAAGTATTACAAGCTTTCCTTTCGGCTTCAGAACTCGCCTGATCTCAACAAGAGCCCCTTCCCTATCCTCGAAATTGCGGATGCCGAAAGCAATAGTCACCCTGTCGAACGAAGCGTCCGGAAACGGCATATCCAGACAATCTCCTACCTGCTTGGAGATGACATCACCAAGACCGGCAGCCTTCACTTTCCTATCCATCACGGCAAGCATCCCTGACGACAGGTCAAGGCCATCTATCTTCACTCCAGGATTTACTGCCTCACCGTGCCTCTTGGCATACCTTGCCATATCTATTGAAAAATCTCCTGTACCGCAAGCGACATCAAGTATCTTCAAAGGGGCATTTTCCCCTGCATTTGAGGCTGATCCTGCCCTGGGGACAACTGCTGGCCTCGACATCGGTGCAGTCTTGTCGACAGGCTGGATTCCGGAGAAGATAGCGCGCATGGCCCTTCTCCTCCAGGTCTTGTCTATACCCATAGACATCAGATGATTGAGTCTGTCATAATCTCCGGAGATGTCGTCAAACATCTTCCTTATCTTCTCTTTCTGCGGCATATGATTATCTTCTCAGACGAACAAATACACTCAGGGGCAGATTCTTCCCGAATCGATCCCTCAAGACAAGCTCTCCACTCTCCAGGTCAGTATTGGCGTCAAGAGAGAACGCCTGCCTTACTACAGTATCTCCAAGCACTGGAGAAAATCCATTGGAATATAGATTGAGCACCATGAAACTGTCTTTTGGGGCAAGAATTGTGCGTATGCTCTTCATCATCTCAAACAGGCACTCGTCAAGCTTCCACCTCTCACCGTCAGGGCCATGCCCGTATGCCGGAGGATCGAGAATAATTCCTTGATAGACATTTCCTCGGCGGGCTTCCCTTGCAGCAAATTTCATAGCATCCTCAACAACCCACCTTATTCCGTCAAGACCACTTGCTTCCATATTGCCACGAGCCCACGTCACCACCTGTCGTACCGAGTCAAGATGAGTCACATCCGCCCCAGCCGCCTTTGCAGCAAGAGAAGCTGCCCCAGTATAAGCAAAGAGGTTGAGCACCTTGGGGTGAGCGTCCTTCCCTTGAGCTTTGAAAGCTTCGCGGATACGCTTAGTCTCTCTGTAGATATAGTCCCAGTTGGAAGCCTGCTCGGGAAACACTCCGACATGCTTGAAAGAAGTAAGCCCAAGACGAAGAGACATCTCCTGCTCACCGGACGGCAGCCCTCTGACAAGGAGACTGGCTTTATCTGTCGGCTCAATTACGCCTGAAAACCCAGGTTTATTGACAAGTCCGACATTGTCTGGAAGTCCCAATTTATATCTTATATACCACTGGTCATCAGCCTTCTTCAGTTTCTCCCATATACCGCTATCTTCCTTTCCAGCCTTTGCAAAGCCTGCTCCCGGCTTGAAACGGATATGTGCGGTCTTAAGCCATTCTTGAGGAGACATAGATTTGGACCATAGGGCTTTGGGCTCAGGACGGATAAGAAGATACCGTCCAAATTTCTCTAGTTTCTCTCCCTCTCCCGAGTCGACCAGTTCGTAGTCGGCCCACCTGACGGAAGGATATTCAATATGTGTCGTCATCACTTTATTATATAAAGTTACCTGTAGAAACGATGTTGCCAAGTGAGTCTTTCACGCAGGCAGCATCAATTCTCTATACAGGTACATAAAAACAGCTATCTCTAAAAAAGAATCAGAGATGTAAGCAGAAAGTCTTCTCCAAGAGTCAACCACCACAAAGATAATGCTTTTCCCACATTCAGAGCCTGTCAGAGCCTGTCGGCAGAGTCAAAAAAAACAAGTGCAACACGGGGAGTCCGAGACCGTGGGTGATAAGGTACGGAAGCCTTTGTACTGTCCGCCGAAAAGAATTGTTGAGCTGTATTATTTAAACTACTTCTCAAGCGCAGCAGAAGCCTTAGTATAAATGTATTCATAATGAGCCCTATCCTCAGGTGTACCGGAGTGGCGGGCAGAAGCGGCCATATTGCGGACTTTCTTTACGAAATAAAGCCTGTAGCTGCCCATCTCGTCAATAGCGTCCGTATCTACAGCTTTCTGATAAGGGAGATTGCCCTCACCAAGGGTGACCTCACAACCGCACCACATGCCATCTGGGCATTCGGACTCTTCTTGCAAGGACTCTTCTTGCAAGGACTCTTCTTGTAAGGACTCTTCCAGCACAGACTTCACTTTCTCAGAGGCATCATTGAGCAAAGCCCTCTGCAAAGTCTTCTCCTGAGATGTAAGTTTTTTCCCGGCAGTACGGCCATATACTGAACTGAAAAGATCGTCATAATAATCCTTAAGGCTGTAGCCTTTGTCCTCTCCTGCTATTGACGAAGAGAGAATAACTCTCTTGGGAATCGACGTCGAAAGAAGTTTCGCTGCGGAGAGGCATACTTTATTGGAAGCAGGTGCGGCAAGAGGAAGATTGCCAGTCACATCCTTGTTGTCAAGCCAAGCCGAGGAAGAAAGCTCTTTGACTGCCCATTTGAGAGATGATGCCTGTACAGAGGCAGGGACACTCTCAGCAGGCTTGATCCCTGAATCTTCGCTTGCATGGCCGAGGTATATGCCACCGACCTGTGCCAGAACATGACTTATATATCGGTAATATTGGTTATAAATCTGCGAATATAAGTCATTCCTATGCGAATAGTCACGATCTTCTCCAGAGAGCCAGCCATTCATGTGCGAAAGAATGTATTTAAGATTGCTGATGCCATAGTTTCCTGATTTGATAGGATCATCACCGAGATCTTCGTTTCTGGCACTCGGATCATATTCAGCGTATATAAAGCTTCTACTCATCTGCTGTGCTCCATAACGATATTCCGGATCACCGTCTTTCTCATCAAGAATCTTAGATGCGATGGCTGCCTCTTCCCACATATCCTTTGCCTGAGGCACGGGAGTATAAAGCCACTTGATTGCATACATGTCATAAACCCCTAGAGAAGGAGGTACAAGTTTCACTCCGGTATCACCTGGCTGGGCTACATAGTTAAATCTCGCGTAATCCATGATAGAAGGGGTCGTACCGTGAGTAGCAGTAAATACCGGATCTCTCAGGGAATCTGTCGGATATGCCGAGGAGGCTCCCATATTGTGCATTAGTCCGAGAGTATGGCCAATCTCATGGGAGACCACATAGACAAGAGATTCATCAAGCACCTCCTGAGGCATCTTGACGCTTCTCACCCGAGGATCAACCTGTGAAGTCTGGACGAAACGCCAATTATTGATAAGCTTGATCACGTCATTGTATATAAGCACCGAAGCATTCAATATCTCCCCTGTAACAGGATCTCGCCAAGAGGGTCCCATGGCATTCATCGTGGCATTGGGCACATAGCGGATACACGAATACTTGAGATTGTCAGGATCAAACTCCGGGTCTTCTTCCGATGTCGGGAAATCCCTTACCTGCATTACTCCTTCGAGTCCTATCGCCTCAAAAGCCTTGTTCCACGCAAGAATCCCGTCCTTTACCGGCTTCTTCCAACTCTCTGGGAAAGTATTGTCCACATACCATACAATCGGAGTCTTTACTGTAGTCTTACCTCCTGCAAGCCAGGCAGCGGTGTCAGCCAGTTCAAGTCTCCAACGGGATGCTAGAAGATATCCTCTGAACCCGTCTTCCTTGGAAGAGATGTCATATTTGAGAGAGCCTTCACTCGGACCTTCAGGAAATATACCAACTCTTGAATCCTGGATTCTCGGCCTCATAAGAGTCTCTGGAAGCATAAGGAAAGACACTGTATACTGCAGAGTTCCGCTGCCGAGCCTTGCTTTCAGACCAAGAAAAGATTTTGTAAAATCAACGTTCGAAAACACCTTGACTGAAGCATTGTCCTCAAACGACTTAAGATCCCCGTACCACGTAGTCTTAGTATCAGAAGCCTTTACAAGAGAAAAGTTCGAGGATTTGGGAGCGGCATCACCTATAAGACCTGTCACCTCAAATATCACGGTAGAGCTGTCCTTGTCATAGGCTTTGACCGGCACCCGACGTACAATCCGTGGAAGATAGTTCTTTTCCAGAGCTTCAGTCATGGCTGGATCAGAAGAAGTGGCGTTGGCCCCAGGCATACTGAAAACCACTACACTATCAGCAAGCTCTATTTTGAGACAGACTGGCTTTGTATATTTATATCCGATATCAATATACGCCGCATTGCTTACCGCACTTACTGTGCTGCCGACAAGAATACGCTTTCCCATATACGACTTAGGCAGCCCCATATAGAACTTGTCCTTCGCAGTACGGTATAGGGTAAATGTTGGCCCTGTAGCTGAATCACATACATCTTTCATAAGCTTTTCATAGGGCGTGGCCTTCTTTTTCGGTGTCGCCTTGGATGCCGTAGCATCAGCCTCTATTTTTGCTTTTTTCTTCTTTCCAAAGAATGGAAATGCTGTCGCATCCATTGCAGGAACAATGATAGCGGCAGCAATAATACCAAGGAAAATACTCCTTACTTTCATTACAATGTCTTGTTGTTGATAATAATTGAAATTTACATGGAAAACTTCCCATGACTGTCAATCATGACATCATCTGAGCCTGCAATAGTAGATGACCATGCCGAGGTAATATGTTGTCATTCTATACCCTCAGAAAACCTTTGGCCAGCAGCACCTCTGCTATCTGTATAGCATTAGTAGCCGCACCTTTGCGGATATTGTCTGACACACACCAGAAGTTCAGGGCATCAGCTATGGAGAAATCCCTGCGAAGCCTACCGACAAAAACATCGTCATGACCAAGGGAATATAGAGGCATAGGATAGATATTGTGAGAAGGGTCATCTTGAAGCGTGACTCCAGGAGTCTCCTGCCAGAGCCTACGCACATCCGATAGCTCAAAAGGCTTACGAAGTTCCACATTGACAGACTCGGAATGACCGCCTATCACAGGCACTCTTGCTGTAGTCGCACTGACACCTATACTGTTGTCACCAAGAATCTTATGTGTCTCATTGACCATCTTCATCTCCTCCTTGGTATAACCATTTTCCTCAAATACGTCAATATGAGGGATAATATTCTCGTCTATCTGATACGGGAACTTGGCCGGATATTCTCCCCACTTGGCACCGCCTCTCTCCACCTGCATCTGCAAGACTGCCTTGCTGCCGGCACCGGTAACGCTCTGATATGTAGATACGACTATTCTCCGGATTCCGTATTTTCTGTGCAGTGGTGCGAGCGGAAGTAGCATCTGGATAGTTGAACAATTGGGATTGGCTATGATATAGTCATCCACCGTAAGCACCTCAGCGTTTATCTCCGGGACAACGAGTTTCTTCGTCGGGTCCATTCTCCAACAAGAAGAGTTGTCGACAACACGGCAACCGACGGCCGCGAATTTCGGAGCAAGCTCTTTGGACGGGCCTGCGCCTGCCGAAAAGATCGCAAGATCCGGGCGTGCCGCTATGGCATCATCCGCGCTGATCACAGTGTACTCCTTCCCCTTGAAAGTCACCTTGCGCCCGACTGATCTCTCTGAAGCCACAGGGAGAAACTCCGTGACAGGGAAATTTCTCTCCGCCAGCACCTCCATCATTCTCGTGCCCACCAATCCGGTTACACCTACTACTGCTACTTTCATATTTTACTTATATTACACAACTCGTCCGACTCCATCCTTCGCCATGCAAAGCGATAAAACCGCATTCAGGCTAATCATAATCGATACCAAACAACTGCACCCACAATACAAAGAACAGCCTCAAAACATCTGCAACTGAAATATTATTCCAATCCGCGAGCACGAATAAGGGCCTCGGGATCAGGGTCTGCGCCTCGGAATTCATGATAGAGGATCATCGGTTCCTCACTGCCGCCCCTCTCAAGGAAGATCCTGCGGAAAGACAAGGCCATCTCTGAATTGTAGAGGCCTTTGCTCTTCCAGTACTCGAAAGCATCCTTATCGAGGACTTCGGCCCACAGATAACTGTAGTAGCCGGCACTGTAGCCGCTGTTGAAGATATGATTGAAGTATGTACTCCTGTACCTGGGTATGATCTCTTCTATGAGTCCCATCTCTGCACATACCTTCTTCTCGAATGCAGCTATGTCTAAGTTCTCCCAATCTGTATCTGCAGGCAACTCATGCCATTTCATGTCGAGTATGGAGGCCGCTGTAAGTTCGGTTGTCATGAAACCCTGATTGAACTTGGATGCATTGCCTATCTTGACAACAAGAGAGTCGGGAATCACCTCACCGGTCTTGTAATGAGTCGCATAAGTAGCGAGTATCTCTGGCTGGAAAGCCCAGTTCTCGTTGAACTGTGAGAATGTCTCCACGAAATCGCGGGCCACATTGGTACCGCTCACATCCACATAATGGCACTTTGTCAGAAGGCCGTGCAGGGCATGTCCGAACTCGTGGAACGCTGTAGACACCTCATCTATTGTAAGTAGCTTGACTGTATCCTCAGGCTGACCGAAATTGCATACATTCACAATGATAGGACGAATGTCATGGCCATTTGCATCCACATACTGCTCTCTGAAATTGGTCATCCAGGCTCCGCCCCTCTTGGTACTGCGTGGCAAATAGTCTGTCATGAAGATACCGAGCGGAGAGCCGTCACCGTCCGTTACACGGAAAGTCTCGACCTCAGGGTTGTACACGGGAAGACCCTCTACCTTCTCTATCTTGATACCATAGAGCCTCTCGGCAGCCTTGAATACTCCGTCACGCACATTGTCAAGCTCAAAATAAGGCTTGGTCTGTTCCTCGTCAAGGTTGTAGCGAGCCTTACGCACCTTCTCCGCATAATACGACCAGTCCCATGGCTCGATGACAGAGCCGGCAGGAAGAAGTCCAGCCTTGATATCCTCGTCCATGAATTCCTGAAGATCCTTTACTTCTTCATCGGCCTTTACCACTGCCTTCTCCATTATCTTGGAGAGGAAAGCATCTACAGTACCATGATTGTGAGCCATCTTGTCTTCAAGGATCATATCAGCAGCGCATGCATAACCCAACAAGGCCGCCTTCTCTGTGCGCAGGCGCATTATATCAAGCACTATCTTGCTGTTGTCATTGTCATTACCGTTGGCACCGCGTGAGGAGTAGGCCTTAAATGCAGCCTCTCTCTTGGCTCTATCCGAGCAGGTTGTCATAAACACTGGATAAGAAGACACTGGTATGCCGATATTCTTCTCGAAGAGATTGTTCTCCGCAAGCAGATTGTTGCCGAATTTCTGCGAGAGAGTGGCAAGGGCAGTATTTATCTCCTTAAAACGGACCTGCGCGGCTTCGTCCAGGGCCACTCCGTTGCCTACGAACTTGTCATATAGCTTCTTGGTCACCATATACTGTTCCCTGTCGAGAGAGGCCGAATCTGCAAATACAGCCTTCACCCTGTCGAAGAAAGCCTTGTTCATGAAAATGTCGTCCTGGTGGGCGGTCACTGCCGGAGTCACCTCGTCTAGTACCGCGAGAATCTCTGGCGTAGCATCCGACTCTGACACATTGTAAAGCACGCCAAGAGTCTTCGCAAGAGTCCTTCCGGAGAGTTCGTAAGCTGCAACAGTATTGTCAAATGTTGCAGGAGCAGAATTGCCGCAGATTGCAGCTATCTCTTTCTGCTGCTCCTCTATGCCGGCCTGCACCGCCGGTACATAATCTTCCACACGTATCTTGTCGAAAGGTGGGAAACCGTCATTTTTCGTCCACTCCGTGAGGAAAGGATTGCCGTTACATGCTGTCATCATCAAAATGGCTGAAGCCGCTAAAATCTTGCCTTTCATCTATTGGCTGATTATTATTTAATAATTTATATGGTAAGTCCCTGGTCTGCTCACATTTATGCCTATTCCTCGATTTTCACACCACCGAGATCAATAAGCGTAAACTGCGTCTCATCCCGGTATATGGTCAATATGCCGGTAAGACTTATAGTCGCACCGCTGCGTATTTCCTGTTTAATCTCGGTATCCGCAAAGCGGGCATATCCGCTCGTACGCACCTGCACATCTGTACTGCCCATATGGAAATACTGGCTCACAGCATAGGCCGAGGCATTCTTGCGAAGTGTCTCCTTAACCTCCGTCAGGGAATTATTGTAATTGTTGTATTGTGCCTTGTCCCATACCCCACTTTCAAGATAGCTCAGAAATCCCTGCTTGGACATCGCCCAAGTATTGACGCCCCAGGTAGGATCCTCGACTGGCTGGTAATTCTTACCCGTTCCTGAGAGGAAAATGCGGTTGTCATTGGAAGACTTATCCTTGTTGGGATCAATGTAGATAAGGCAGAAGATCTCACCAGCAGGGTTGGCCACACTTCCGTATTTAACGCCATTGAGTGTGACATAGCAGCCAAGATTCTCGGGTTTCTGCAGATCTGCTTCGGCCACCACCTTGGGATCAAGCGGATTGTCGATGCTCCCCTTGAAGATGTGGGTGTCGATTATATACTGGACATCTATATAAGCTGTCTCGTAATCTCCTGTCGGATCATCATAGCCGAGTTGCAACATACCGTTGTATTTACCAAGTGTCAAGCCGCTGCATTTCACATATATCCACTGTCCAAGTTTGTAGTCATTGTACAGGCCGGTCTTCCCTATCTTAAGCTCTATGGCACCGCTCTCGTCTTGTATATAAATACTTCTATATACGTTGCCGCTGCGATCTTCGGTGACAACCTGTCCACCGATGACCATATCAGCCTCGATCTTTACGGGATTGCCATCCTTGACATATAGAGCCTTGAGCTCCGCTATCGTGGCATTTGGAGTCATCGTGACTGGTTTCTCAACATCCGCCTTACCATAGTCTGCGGTAAACACCTGATCCCATTCGTCACAAGAGCAGATCACCATTGCCAAGGCTGCAAAAACTAAATATTTCTTTTTCATAAACTTCTCTTATAAATGCCGCTGTTCCGTCCGCACCGCTTCTTAGCAAACTCGCAGATTCCTTTCGGAACATATCGTACTAATTTGAATAAATTTCAAACAGCTTCTAAAAGCGGAAATATACATTGAGCATATAGTTCACACCCGACATATAGAAATATTTCGGGTCGAACCTGTAATAACGCTCTTTGCTTACAGTATTGTCCACGAGCCTTGTCTGCTCATACCCTCCGGTACGCACATCCCTATTATTCAAAATATTGCGTACCTGGAGAGAAAAGCCGAGCTGATACTTGCGCTGGATATACCAGGATTTGCCCACACTCGCATTGACAAGGAAGGCATTGTCGAATTTCTCCTGCGAGGCCATATAATCTATCTCGGCAGGAGTAGCCATCTTGTCCGGTCCGGCAGTAGCCATGTCTGTACGATACAGAGGATTCATATCAAGATAAGCCCTGTCGAAGAAATTGACATCAGCGTCCACGAACCAGTAGTTCTTGTTCCAAGAAAGCCCGAGACTTGCAGCCAACTGCGGGGTGCCTGCCACATAATGTTTCACGGTCTTGCCCTCTACATCCGGATGGCTCTTCCAGTAAGGAATCTTCACTCCATAGGTCTCGGCTATGACCTCCGCGCTATTGTCGTAAGTCTGATACATTGTCGGATTGGAAGTGTAGATATATTCTCCATAGGTAAATACGCCCTGCAGAGAAAGGTTATTAATAGGAAGCGGCACGCGGAAACCGAGTTCCACACCCATATGTCTCTGGTCAATACCCGACATGGCGAAGTTGGTAAATGAGTTCTGTGAATCATCGTAGAAACTCATAACATCGCTCTGATCCTTTATTGTCGTATAGAAACCTGTAACTCTAAGGTCATAGCCTGAGTTGCTGTAGACATAGTTAATATCGGCAGTTGTGGTCTTCACGGTCGTTAGATCTGGGACTATCGAGTTACGAGTCCTCGGAGAGACAAAAGCCTGGTTGAATGTAGGCGCATCCACTATATAAGCTGCATCCGCATAGATCCTATGCCCTCCCTCGAACACATAGCTAAGGTTGAGTTTGCCTGCTCCAGTTAGGAAATCTTTCTTGTCAGAATCTCCGAGAGAGGTGATGGGACGTCCGTCCTTGTCATATACAGTGATCACTTTACCCTCATAAGTCATAGGCTGACCGTCCTTGAGACCTGGGAAAAGACCCTTTCGAAGCAGTCCTTCTCTCCAGAACTTGGAATAGCCTATGCGTCCAGCAAGAGAAGCATCGAAACCACCAAGGGAGAAATGCCCTGAAGCCCAAGCCTCTGCCCTACGTACATGAGCATAGTAGTCATAACCGTATTTGTCCCCCTTCCGAAGTATCTGGGCCGAGCCGTGTGCCATATAATAATCTAGGTCATTTTGGATCATAGTAGGATATGCAGCATAGTCTCTCTCGGCAAACTGGTCTATATTGACATAATAGTCTCCACCGATAAGGTCATCAACCATCTTGTAGAACTCTGTCCTGTTCCATTTGTACGAAAGGCCGCCATTCACAGTGAGGTAGCGGAAAGGATTCCAGGAAGCATTGGCTGCAAGATTGATATCATTCTGGTCGGTACGCCTCTCCTCGATGATGTATTTGGATCGATTGCCGTGTTCTGTAGCATTGTTGCTGTTGACTGTATACAGACGGTCCCAGTTGAGATGAGTCACGGACGGAATGTCATTGGTCCATGATTCCTTGGCCCAGACGTACTTGACGTAATTCTGCCTGTTGTAGTCTGGATCGTCCATATAGAAATAACTCGGCAGATTGCGATAGTAGTCAGGCCTCGGATCGGGGGCATCATACCAGTCCAGAGCCGTATACCCATTCTTTCCAAAGCGGTAGAGGACTGTTGCTGAAGCCCTTACTTTATGATTCTCAGGAGTGAAGTCGTATTTGAGTATAGCTATCGGCTCGTGGGTCTTGCGTACGCGGGCATTGCGTACTTTGCCATTGTAATAGCCCCAGTTGGAGTTATACATATTGTCCCCCATGAGGTCATACACTTCCTGGGTTGAGCCATTCTGAGCACCTCTTTCTCCCGGAGCAGCCATGAAGGTAAGTCCCAACTTGTGGGCATCAGAGAATTTCTTCTCTACCGAACCATAATAGCCGAAAGAACGGTAGAATACTCCGTCAATCCAGTCATTTCCTCCAAGGCGGGCAGATGCGCTGAAAGCATAGGACCAGCCGTTGTCAAGCTCTCCAGAAGCATAGGTAAGCATGAGACGGAGTCTGTAGAGAGCACTGTTGGTCAACACGCTTCCTCTCCATCCTATCCTTACAGACGAGGCCATCGGCAATATATTTGTCAAACCATTGTAGCCGCCGAAGCCGTAGTCCGAAATCTCCGCTCCAGTTACTGACTCCTTGCTCCTTAACGCTTCGTTCAATCCGCTCCAGAGAGAATAAGGGGTATATCCTGTGATAGCGTCATTCATCCTGACACCGGCGAGATACACGTCCTGAGATTCATTCGAATAGCCTCTTGACCTGAATCTTACAGAGCTGAAATTATAGCCTGCTATATCGTTGAAGACATCATTCTGGCCGAAGAGGATAGTAGGGCTGTCCTGGTAGCCGGAGTCGTCCATGTCAAACTCGGAGAAACTGGCATCGTCCACCTCACCTACTTTATGAACCGGGGTAAGCGAGAGACTGAACATATTCTTGACGTAGCCGTCATTTACCGTCACATTAACCTTGGACTCAAGGTATTCCGGAGTCGAGATGACAAGCTCATACATACCGTCCTTAAGATCTGGTATCATGAACGTGCCGTCTTCGCTTGTCTTGACAGCTGCGACTTCGCTTTGGCCGGAATATAGTCTGACTACGACTCCGCCAAGTGCGGTCCTGGCCGATCTGTCTACTACAGTGCCCTTGACTCCTCCAGTATTTGTCTGTGCCGAAAGCAAGGCCGGCATCAGAGCGAGGAGAATTGACAGAAGTTTGATTCTATTCATAATATTATTGAAAGCCCTAACTCGAAAGGCTATTTATTGCTGATTACTATATAAGTAGGATAATGGTCGCTATAGCCACCTATAAACGTGCCTCCAGAAAAAGTCCTGAAAGGGGTACCCTTGTACTGGCCGGTCTGCTGGGTCATGAAAGGCTGGCTGAAGATCCTGCCATAATATTGTTTCTTCACTATGGGGATTATCCTCAAGCTACCCTTTGCTGGGGAGGCCAAGGCTTTGTTGACCATGATTATGTCGTAGATGTTCCATGTGCCACGATAAGCCAAGGAGCCGTAGCCGGCCTTGAGCATGGACAGGAAAGGAGAGAAGAAATCATATTCCCCCACTTCAGAGATGGTCTCCTTGCCGTGCAAGAACGTTGTCATGCTCTCGTCAGTCGGGTTGTCGTTCATATCGCCCATAACAACTATCTTGATGCCGGGGAAGTCTCTCATCAAGTCCATAGCGTTCTCATATATGATCTGTGCTCCGCGGCTTCTTAAGTCAGAGCCCTTGCCTCCGATCCGTGAAGGAAGATGAGCTACGAAGAATGCGAACATCTCACTTCCGATCTCGCCTCGTACCATCAGTATGTCTCTCGTGCGGAAATTCTTCTGAGCCTCACTATCCATGCTGAAGACGATGTCCTTGCTGTTGAAGTCAAACGGGATTGACTTGCTGTCAAGTAGTTTGAACTGGTCTGGGCGATAGAGTAGGGCTACATCCACTCCTCTTCTGTCAGGTCCGTCATAATGCACTATCTGGTAGTTGGCCTTCTCTATCTCGGGCTGAAGCACCAGGTCCTCAAGCACATGCCTGTTCTCTATTTCAGAGAGGCCAAGGACAGTGTGGAACATTTTATTTTCGGTTGCCATGGCAGAAATGACTGATGCCATGTTGTGAAGCTTCTTCTCGTATCTCGGCTCGGTCCATTTGTTGGCTCCATCCGGAAGATACTCATAATCATTCTTACCTTCGTCATGATAGGTATCAAATAGATTCTCCACATTGTAGAACCCTATGACATAGTCCTTAGCCGAAGCCGCAAATGACGCTGTCAATGATGCAATGAGCACCATCAGAGCTAAGGTTCTTGTACACACATGTTTCTTCATATAATGTCTGATTTGACTCGTTATTATTACCACCACCAACTTATGTTCTTGGGATCTTGAGCCTCTACTTGAGCTGCCCCTGACTCCCCTATCTTGGCCGGCAGATTGGCGAAGAAATCCCACCCTGTCTTCTTCTCAAGTTCATCGATTGAGAGGGCATAGGAAGAACTGACATTGGCATCGTCATAATCCTTGTGCTCCATCCATATGGCACAGGCACTGTAGCCTGAGACTCCAAACGTGGATTTGCGGCTGTATCTGAGCACAGCCTTGTAATATGCTACTGGGACAGTGACCTTCTTGCCGACATTGTCAGTCGCGTATTTCGTACTGCCGTCTGTAACACATCCGGTCACCACATAGAGGGTATCGGACCTATCAGCCCAGCCTCGAACCTTGCCTTCCAGATTGGCCCAGATGCTTTGATTGAAGTCTGCACCTCTTTGGGGTGTCATATTCGTGAAATAGAATGTCATCTCGTTATTACCTCTCGTCAGTCGGTCTGCAGACGGGATCTGATGACCTCTGTCAGGATTAAACCCAGCATTACCTTTCTTATATCCTTTGTTGAGGACCGGTTGCTTGGAAGACGGGATCTTAGGATCAGGTTGCCATGCATTTGTCCTGCCTCCATCACCTATGGTCCAATTGCTTAGAGGGTAAGCCACCCATGGAGCCACGAGATTGTCATAGTCCCATACAAACTCGTAGTTTCGTGTCCTGACAGAGCCTATCTTCATGGAATGGGATACATACTTGTAGGGTGAGTCATCAGGGATCGCCGGCAGCTCAAGCCAGCCTGCAACCGGACTCGGATCGGGATCTGCGCCTCCGGATTTGCCCTTCTGCGACAACCTTACAGTCGATATCCCTGACGAAGACCTCACAACTATTGTTGCCTGCCGGGCTGTATTGCCAGTATTTGCGTCATAAGAAAGCACAACACTATTGCTATTGCCGTTGCCTTCTGACGGGTTCGCTTCGACCCAGTCCCTTGCTGTCCCTTCATATGCCACTTCAATTCTCCAGAATCCTGAAGCCTGCACCCCTATAAACTGAGATGCGGCCTCTGCACCTACTTCAGCATTCTTAAGTATCAAGACCGGAGGAGGAGTCGCTTCCTTGTCACAGCTTGAAGCCGAGACGCAGATTGACACCACTGCCCCAAGCAGAGATCCAAGTGTAAATCTTATTGTTCCTTTCATCTTCATTATCTAAAATCCTCACGACCCGTCCACCCTGAGAAGAGCCATGCCTCATGCCGTATCAGCCTTTCCGAGGTATGAACATGTCCTCATACCACAAGAAGTGCTGACCAGAAATCCGGCCAACACTTCCTTATAACATCATACTTTTACGACACTATTTATGAGCCTGGATACCAAAGAGCAAAACGCGATTTTTACTTCCTGTAAATGAAACAGTCACTTTCACGTCTGCCGGAAGTGGAGAACCTCCGGTAAGGGCAGTCACATCGACCGAATATTTATCGGAAGATTCAACAGTAATGGTATATGGCGGGGTGCCAGTAGCACCATCATTGCTCTTGACATCAAATGTTACAGGGGTAGTTCCCTCTCCTAAATTTGCTGTCAACTTTCCCTTAGTCTCACCTTTCCAAGCCACCGCATAGAAACTGAAGGTCTTCGTGCCAGCAGGAACTGTAATCGTAACTGTACCCTGTTTTTTGGATGTACCAAGCTTTATTAGATTATCGACTTCGACACCATTGATGGTTGCAGTTTGTTTGTTATTGGTGGAAGTATTGTCATATGCGTAATCACCGAGAGTCCAAGTTACGTTGCTTGAATAATCCTCTTCGCCAGCAGCTGAGACGCCCTTGTGGGTAAGGGTTACCTCATAGGTCTTGGTTGTCACCTCTGCCGTAGTGGAGACTGTCAGTTTGACGGTCTTGTCCTGTTCAGTAGTATTGGCAGCGAAAGATACCGTAACTTCAGAAGCTCCGTTTCCGGAAGCAGGGGATACTGTATATGCTGCATCGGAAGAGGTCACTGTCCAGTCCACATTGCCAGTCACATTGAATGTAGCTGAAGTAGCATCAGCATTGGCGCTGATGGCTGTCTTGGATACTCCGAAGTATGAACCTGTTCCCTGCTCTATCTGAACAAGCATCATATTCAGGTACTTGGAATTAGAGCCACCGGCAAAGAAACCTCTGTATGTCACGCTCTGGCCTTCATACTGAGACAGATTGAAGTCATCAAGAGGATATGACAGAGAGCCTTGAGTGGTAGTACCGTCTATCTTTACATTGTAATAGTTGCCGCTAATGGACAAGACTCCTGTAAACTCGAACCATGTAGCCTTTGTCTTGTCGAAGCTTGAGATATTGCTTGCATCTACTTTGACCGGTGTCGGATATGTAACAGAATTGCCGGAAGAAACGGTCTTGATATTGTCATAAGTAAATGCCAACTGAGGAAGGGGGTCGTAAGACGTCCTTGTACCTGACACCTGAATATTGTCACCTATTTTAACATCAGGAGCGATAAAATTGGAATTTGCGTTGTAGCACAGGAGATAGTCCTTCCCGTCAGTAATGACGCACCCTTTCTTGTAAATGCCAGCGACTACACCTTCAGTAGAGCATTCTGCACCCTTCTCCGCAGCAATTACATCTGCAATCGATCCGCTGACAGGCTCGACTGTGCCACCGCCTTGCCCGTCAATGGATATGAGCTCATTATTGGCATTCATTTCAGGAGTATCGCCCATATAGAGGACAATTGTACCTTTCACTACGACTGTCTTGCCTACTGAGAGCTGATCCTCAGACGTAAATTTCTCACCTCCTATATATTTGCCTCTGTAGATAGTGAACTCGTTCGTGGTCTTGCCGTCATCAGAGATATTGTATGTGTAGTTGCCAAACTGATCATTGAACTCACCGAGAGATGAGATAATGCCCTTTACATACACTTCAGCAGTAGGCACATTCGCGGAATGAACCAAATTGAGGGCTTTTGCCACATTGTACGGGGAAGTTTCTGTACCTTCTCCTGTTGCACCCGGAAGATCTGTCCAGTCTCCGCCAGTGCTGCCGCCGCCTATTGCGATCTCAATGCCTTTTGAGAAATCAATAGCTGTACCTGCCTCTGAAGATACTGACAGGTTAAGATCATCAAGACGGTATGCGCTTGCAGCATCAGCTGTCACATGCACACTGAGGGAAGTTGTCCCTTCAGGAAGGGTAAATGTCGACGTGGCAAGATCCCATCTACCTTCTTTGTCTCCATTGGGGAATGCATATTCAAGTTCTACCCACTTGCTTCCATCGTTGCTTATATAGACATGGAATTCATCGTGATTGAACTTGGAATCCCCTTCCTGAAGATATTTTTCACTGCCGAAAGTAAGGCTGAAGTTCGATCCTTCTGCAGGAAGAGCTATACCGCTTACACGGAAATATGCCGATGATCCGAAAAAGAGATTATTGCTTCCGGATCCCTCATAGTCTGAATATTCACTTCCATTAGACTTAGAATTAGCTCTTACGGACATACGTTTAAAATCATATGTCTCGCTGCCTACTCCCGAACCTTCAGCATTTTTCCATCCATCAAACTTGTCAAGATAAGGCCAGCTGGAGCCATCCGTACCAAATTTTTTTGTAGCTTCTTCCTTATCGAAGTTGTTCTTGTAGACGATTGCATCTGAAGCTGAGCCACTGCCTACCTGCTCTACAGTGAGAGTCTTGCTGGCAAAGCCTATGTCGAAAGTTACTGTGGCAGAACGGTCGAGACCTGCATTTTCAAGTACTGTGATCTTCACATCTACCGCTGACGCCGAACCTTTGCCTGATGCAGGGTCGATTGCAATCCATTCTGCATCGGTCTTTGCAACCCAGTCGCGGGTGGCTGTAAGCTGTATTGTCTGACTGGCAGAGGCCTTGTCCTCGAATTTCAATGTAGACTTACTGATCTCAACATTCGGAGCACCAGTGTTTTCCTCTTCCTCTTTACAAGCCACCAATGCAAGGGCAGCCAAGGCAAAGGAAGAGATCCGCCATAATAATCCTCTCACTTTCATGATATATGTGTTTAAACAATCTTATACTGTATGGGTGACAAGCTTACCTTTCTTCAGGAACTGCATGTGAGGGCAAACCGATTCGCCTTTCATCTGAGCATACTGCCCCGAGAAATAAAGACTAAAACTTTCATCCGCTATACGTGCAAATTTAGTAAACCATTTTGGCTATATCAATAATAATGCTTAATTTATAGCTGTTTTTATCTTTAAATTTATCAAAATTGTAACACACTCCAACTGAATAAAGGACAACCTGGATAAAGGAGAACTACCGAGCAGAGCCGGAGACAATGTCGAGGATATCGCTAGTGATCTTCTGCTGACGGTCTTTATTATATTCAAGGGTAAGATCCTGAAGAAGTTCATTACCATTGTCGGTCGCTGTCTGCATGGCGACTGTGCGCGCGGCATGCTCAGCCGCATTGGTATCAAGCTGCACGGCATACATCTTCAACATAAGAACTTTAGGAAGAAGCTCTTCTATCACGGCATCCACCCCTGGGTCTACAATATAATCAGACAATAGATTTGCTCTGCCCAGACCGTTTCCTGTATGTGAAACTCCAGAAGATGAAGACTCCGCAGAACCAGACAAGACACCCGAAGCGGATGACATGGAATCCACGGACAGCGGAAGATAGCATTCCCTTACGGAGGGCTGTGAAGAATTGGAGCGGAAATGGTTATAGACCAACTCTACTCTGTCATATTTGCCCACCATGAAACCATGTACCAATACGGAAGCAAGAGCTGAAGCCTCTTCGTAGGAAGGTTTATCAGAGAGATGCGTATAGTCATCAGGTGAAATATAACCCTTACGTCTCATGGCATCTGCCATCTTCTTACCGATGGAGAATACTGTTATATCTTCTGGATGCAAACCGTTGTCAGTATACTCCTTAATAACCGCTTCCGCACTTTTGAGTGCAACAGTATTGAAAGAACCGCACAATGACGAGTTGGATGCATAGGCTATTATTGCGACCTTTTTTATTTCTCGATTGGCAGAGAGGCTGTCAAGATCATCATCCAAAGTCCCGCCATCAGACAATAATACTCCCGACTCTGACTTATTATCCGAATGGGCCGAATTTGCTCGGTACTGCAAAAGATCTGACAGCATAGAATGCATCAGCTCTTCATACGGCAAAAGATTGCCAATAGCAGACTGTGCCTTGTGAAGCTTGGCTGCCGCCACCATTTTCATGGCGGAAGTTATCTTCAAGGTACTATTGACCGACTCAACCCTGTTCTTTATTTCCTTTAATGACGGCATCTCTCATTATAATTTTATTCATTGACTTCCTCAACGCGGCTCACTGCCAGGAAATCTACAAAACCGAATTGCCAAATGACAGTTGCGCAACTCAACGACCTGCCGGAGCAGTGTTGTCACCGAAGGCCAGGACGGCATCCTCAGCCTCATGCTCGATAGTCTTGGCTATCTCGTCATTTATCTCTCCGCGTGACAACGGATCAAGGACATCTTCCTGATGCGTCGCCCTGAGCCTCTGCAGAAACGCTTTCTCAAAAGCGCCAACTTCTGCAATGGGGACTTCGCGCAACAGAGAATGCGTACCACAATACAATATTGCAATCTGCTCTCCTACTGGCATAGGCGAATACTGCGGTTGGATAAGCAGCATCTTGTTCTTACGGCCTTTGTCCAAAGCCAGAGCTGTAATCTTGTCGACATCGCTGCTAAACTTGGAGAACGACTCAAGTTCGTCATACTGGGCCTGGTCTATCTTGAGAGTACCGGCCACTTTCTTCATACTCTTGACTTGAGCACTTCCACCGACACGGGATACAGAAATGCCTATGTTTATTGCTGGTCTCACGCCTTGATTGAACAGGCTCGTCTCAAGATATATCTGCCCATCTGTAATGGAAATGACATTGGTCGGGATATATGCAGAGACATCTCCGGCCTGAGTCTCGATGACAGGAAGAGCCGTAAGAGAGCCACCGCCTTTGACTTTGCCTTTCAGAGAGTCAGGAAGGTCATTCATCTGCTCTGCTACTTCCTGCTGGGAAATGATCTTCGCTGCCCTCTCCAACAAACGGGAATGAAGGTAGAAGACGTCTCCAGGGTAGGCCTCTCGTCCGGATGGTCTGCGGAGAATAAGGGACACTTCTCGGTAAGCTACAGCTTGCTTGGACAAGTCATCATATACCACAAGAGCAGCTCTGCCCGTATCACGGAAATACTCTCCTATCGCAGCTCCAGCAAATGCGGAATAATACTGCAAGGCTGCCGGATCAGCCGCGGTGGCCGCAACGACGATCGTATATGGCATCGCGCCTTTCTCTTTTAGCGTATTGACCAGAGCTGCTACAGTGGAACCTTTCTGGCCTATCGCCACATATATGCAATAGACAGGATTGCCGCTTTCATAACCCGACTTCTGGTTGATTATAGTATCTATCGCTATGGCAGTCTTGCCGGTCTGACGATCCCCGATGATAAGTTCTCGCTGCCCGCGTCCTATAGGAATCATCGCATCTATCGCCTTGATACCCGTCTGGAGAGGCTCGCTTACTGGCTGACGGAAGATAACACCCGGTGCCTTGCGCTCAAGAGGCATCAGAGTTTTCTCCCCAGCTATCTCTCCAAGTCCGTCGATAGGATTACCAAGAGGGTCTACAACCCTCCCAAGCATATTCTCATTGACTCCGATAGATGCAATCTTACCTGTACGCTGCACGGACATGCCTTCCTTGATCTCGTCTGTAGGTCCGAGCAGGACAGCTCCGACATTGTCTACTTCGAGATTCATGACCACGCCCATGACTCCGTTCTGGAATTCAAGTAATTCACCGGCCTCGGCTTGGGACAGACCATAGATACGTGCGACTCCGTCGCTTACTTCAAGCACAGTTCCCGTCTCCTGCTCCACAACGGACAGGTCTGTTGCCTCAAGCTGGCGAAGCAGCACATCGGAGATCTCTCCCGGTTTTATATTATTCTGTGACATAACGATAATTTCTACTTGACACTGTTATTCTTGGCGACAAGACTCCGCTTGATCTTAGCAAGACGGGTGGCGACACTCGCATCTATCTTTCCGTCATTCACCTCTAAAACAAAGCCTCCAATCAAAGACGGGTCGACCTTCACCTCCATCTCAAGACTTCCGCCTGACTTTACCGAGAAAAATCTTCTTATCTCCTCTTCCATCGCATCAGAAGCCATGGCAAGGGTAAGGCAAGCCTCGGATATACCCCTTGATTCATTGTACCTCAACATGAAAGAATTGAGGATATAACGAAGATATCGCCCTCTGTCATTGTCAAAGACCAATGTAAGGAAGCGCTCCAATAGCGGAGAAATCTTCTCTCCGCCCAAGACCTTGGCAAGAAGTGCAACCTTTTCCGCTACCCTTCCGGTCTGCGGGTTGTAGACTGCATTCCTGAGCGGCAGACAAGATGACAGAGCTGACGAGAGAATCCTCACTTGCTGCAGCACTGTATCTGCGGCAGAATTCTCATCAGCATATTTCAGCAACGCTTCCGCATATCGGGAGGCAATTATTCCTGTATTCATCTTCTTTATAGTCTCCTGCTACTTTCTTACGAGAGAGCAACTTAATAGCGCAATATACTTTCTTTTAGGCTTTAGCACCTGTATTACCATGAGAGTCAAACTCAGACAGGACTTTGTCGACATAGGTTTTCTGCTCCTGTTCTGAGGAGAATTTCTCCATAAGTACTTTCTCTGCAATCTCTACTGCGAGAATTGCAACGTCCTTGCGTATGTCGGCAAGAGCCGCTTCTTTCTCGGACACTATCTCGGCCCTTGCCCCGGCAAGAATCTTGTCGGCCTCTTTGCGAGCATCCTCAGACGCCTTCGCTATGATATCTGCTCTCATCTTGGCAGTATCAGCGAGGATTCTGTTCTGCTCATTAGTAGCCTTGGCGACTATGGCTTCTTGCTTCTCGTTGAGATCAGCCAAAGTCTTCCAGGCTTCGTCTGCTTTCTTCAAGGCGTCATTGATAGATTCGGTTCTTTTCCTCACCATCGAAGTGATGACGGGGAATCCGAATTTGGCCAAAATGAAGAAGACGATTCCAAAGATAACGACCATCCAGAAAAGGAGGCCGCTGTCCGGAGTAATCAGAGACATTGCAAGATTAGTTAAGAGCCATGAAACATACGATGATGGCGAACAGGGCAGCACCCTCGATCATCGCAGCAACTATGATCATGGTAGTACGGATCTGTGCATTAGCCTCAGGCTGCCTTGCAATGGACTCCGTGGAAGAAGAACCGATCTTGCCTATTCCGATTCCGGCTGCCAAGGCAGCTATACCTGCACCTATCGCTGCTCCGGCCTTTGCCAGAGATGCGCTTGCTACCGCCTGTAAAAGAACTGTAAGTAACATATTTCAGATAATTTATAAGTTAATCATTTTTGCCTTGCAAGGCCTATGAACACCGCTGAAAGTATGGTGAAAATATAGGCTTGAAGGAATGCTACAAGGACCTCAAGAAGGTCCATAAAGACACCAAGCAATACTGTCACTACCGTCATGCTCCCAAATATGACTGCATTGTATTTTGCAAATATGAAGATAACGCAAACGATGCTGACACCGATTACATGACCGGCAAACATATTTGCAAACAACCTTATCATCAGAGACAAAGGCTTTGTCAGTGCACTAAAGAACTCGATGACCGGCATGAGTGGGATCGGAAACTTGAGCCACCACGGGACATCGGGCCAGAATATGTCCTTGAAATATTTCTTCGTACCGAAAAGGTTGATCGCCAAGAAAGAACAGATTCCGAGCACGCCCGTCACTGCAAGATTGCCTGTGACATTCGCGCCTCCGGGGAAGAAAGGCACTATTCCGAGCATATTGTTGATCAGTATCCAAAAGAATGCTGTACACAAGTAGGGGGAGAATTTCTCATAATCTTCTCCTATCGATTCCTTTACTATCCCGTCATCTACCATCATTACGGCTGGCTCCATGAAAGCGGCAATCCCTTTCGGGGCTTCCTTTGTAACATCATGCCTGCGATACCATCTCGCCGTAGACAGAACAAGGACAATCAGCAAAGTACTGCTCAACAACATGGAGAAGACATTCTTTGTAATGGAAATATCTGTCGGCCTAACCTCGCTACCGTCCGGACAACGCTCTACTATCTTGCCAGCTAAGTCGCTTGACTCTGAGATATACAACCCCTTGTATGAAGCTCCGCCATCGAATCTGGACGACATGAAGACATGCCATCCGGTAGAAGAACGGACTATAACTGGAAGTGGGACGGCAATATCATGGTCGCCTATCTTGGTAATATGCCAACTGTAAGCATCCTCTATATGACCGAAGATGACTGACTTGATATCAAAACCAGTACTGTCGGCCCGATCTGCCGAACCATCTTTTGCAGACATTGCCAGCGATATAACTGACAATAACGCTACAAGTATGATCCTGTACAACTTCATAATTCGACACAAAGAGATACCCTGTTGTCCTTCACTTCGACAAAGCCGGAACGTATCTTAAGGCTCTTCTGCCCATCGTCCGTCTCATATATCACTTCTCCATCTCCGAGAGCGGCAATCAGAGGCGCATGATCGACAAGTACTTGGAAACGTCCTGAAAGTCCCGGAAGGGACACCGATGTCACCTCACAATCTATCGCCCGATCCTCTGGCGTCATCGCGACCAATGTCAAAACCTTATTGTCCATAGCAACCGCTATTTTGAAGCCTTGGAGAGAATATCCTCACCTTTCTTGATCGCATCTTCGATAGTCCCGACATTGAGGAATGCCTGCTCCGGAAGATAGTCAACCTTGCCATCAAGTATCATCTCAAATCCCTTGATAGTATCTTCAATATCAACCATCACGCCCGGAACCCCGGTAAACTGCTCCGCCACGGCAAAAGGCTGGGACAGGAAACGCTGTACCCTTCTTGCTCGGTTGACAGTCTCCTTGTCCTCGTCGGAAAGTTCGTCCATACCGAGGATTGCGATTATATCCTGTAGCTCCTTGTTGCGCTCAAGTATTTGCTTAACTCGCTGGGCGGTATTGTAATGACGCTCCCCTACTATATTCGGGTCAAGTATACGAGAGGTCGATTCGAGAGGATCGACGGCCGGATATATACCAAGTTCAGTTATCTTACGGCTAAGCACTGTAGTCGCGTCCAGATGCGTGAATGTCGTGGCTGGAGCTGGATCAGTAAGGTCGTCGGCCGGAACATATACGGCCTGCACAGAGGTAATGGAACCATCCTTGGTAGAAGTGATACGCTCCTGCATCTGTCCCATCTCGGTAGCCAAAGTAGGCTGATACCCCACTGCCGAAGGCATTCTGCCGAGCAGAGCGGATACTTCCGAGCCGGCCTGGGTAAAACGGAATATATTGTCTATGAAGAAAAGTATGTCTTTAGGGCCGTCTGCCTTGTGGCTGTCCCTAAACGACTCGGCCAAGGTAAGTCCTGAAAGGGCGACTGAAGCCCTTGCTCCAGGTGGCTCATTCATCTGGCCGAAGACGAGGGCGACCTGCGACTTGGCAAGCTCTTCCCTGTCTACAAGGGAAAGATCCCAGTGTCCCTCCTCCATGCTCTTACAGAAAGCGTCTCCGTATTTGATAACTCCAGACTCTATCATCTCGCGCAGGAGGTCATTTCCCTCTCTTGTCCTCTCTCCAACTCCGGCGAAAATCGAGAAGCCGTTGTGCTTCTTGGCTATATTGTTGATAAGCTCCTTGATGAGCACAGTCTTGCCAACACCGGCACCTCCGAAAAGCCCGACCTTGCCACCTTTAAGATAAGGTTCCAACAGGTCTATAACCTTTATGCCGGTATAAAGGACTTCCTGAGATGTCTTCAAGTCCTCGAAACGGGGCGGTTCCCTGTGAATTGGTAGCTCTTCGCTGCGGTCAAGTTCACCAAGTCCGTCTATGGCATTACCTGTGACATTCATCACCCGGCCTCTTATCTGACCTCCGATCGGCATCTCAATAGGATGGCCTGTCTCAGCCACTTCCATCCCACGGTGAAGCCCGTCAGTAGAATCCATGGCCACTGTCCTAACCGTGTCTTCCCCTATATGCTGCTGCACTTCCACTATGAGGTCCTTGCCCCCTTCTCTCTTAACTATCAGAGAATCATGGATTGCAGGAAGCTCTTTGGCTTCCTTGCCTCTGTCCACATCGAAATGAACATCGATAACAGGGCCGATGATCTGTGCAATATGTCCTACTCTTTCCGGCATACTTAATTCATTAACCAAACCGACTTAACACCGAAAAATTCATGCCAATTCGTCAAAGTTCTGTCCAAATCCGCCAAGTTAAAGTCCAAAATAGCTAATTTACGATAAAAGAAAATCTGACTAAGCCTTCTGAGACATCGCTCTTGTCCTTGCCGTGCACATCGATGATGATGTCGCGTTCCAGATGTGAGCCATACTTCCATTTGATACAGTATCCAAATTTATAGTAATTTTGGGATAGGTTTCTATATTATTTACTTTTATGAATAAGAATCTATTAGTGGCAGCGATGGCTGCTTTGTCGTGTGCCTTCATGCTTTCGTGCGGCAAAGATGCACATGAGGACATATCTGTCATACCTACTCCCGTGCACATGGAGAAGACAAGCGGTCATTATGACATTGCCGATGGTACAAGCATAGGGATATCCGACAAAAGTTTAAAAGCTGCTGCGACATATCTTGCCGAATCATTCAGCGGAAAGGCAGCACTTGCCGTCACAGAAGATATAGACAAGGCCGGTATCAGCCTGATTCTCAAGCCTGGATATGAGTCCGGGGAATACTCCCTCAAGGTCTCCCCCTCAGGAATAGTCATAGAAGCTACAGACCTTCAGGGCATAATATCAGGCATAGCGACTCTGCGGCAACTGATGCCGGAGAGCGGCTGCGCAATCCAAGCCATGCAGGTACGAGACAAGCCAAGATACGCATGGAGAGGCTTGATGATAGACGCGTCAAGGCATTTCTGGGACAAGGAAGAGATAGAGAAAGTCCTTGACCTTATGGCACTTTACAAGCTCAACAAGTTCCACTGGCATCTTACCGATGACCAAGGATGGCGTATAGAGATAGACAAATACCCTCTGCTTACGGAAAAGGGTGCCTGGAGACAGTTTGACAAGAACGACAAGGCATGCATTTCCAGGGCAAGACAGGAGGATAATCCTGAACTGCAACTACCTGAGAAACGTCTCAGAATAGAGAACGGTGACACCCTTTACGGTGGCTTCTACACAAAGGCCGATATACGGGAAATTGTCAGATATGCCAGCGACCGAGGCATAGACATCATCCCCGAAGTTGACATGCCAGGGCATTGCCTCGCTGCAATCCAGCAGTATCCGGAACTTGGCTGCAAAGGGCTTGTAGGATGGGGCAAGAATTTCTCTTCTCCACTCTGTGTAGGCAATGACCAGGTGCTCGAATTCTGTAAGAATGTCTACCGTGAGGTGTTCGAGCTTTTCCCATACGAATATGTACATATCGGTGGAGACGAGGTAGAAAAAGACAATTGGGAGAAATGCTCACTGTGCCAGGCGAGGATCCGTAAAGAGGGTCTCGGCTCGGTAGAGGGTCTTCAGGCATGGTTCATCAGACAGATGGAAGGTTTCTTCAAGGAAAACGGCAAGAAACTCATTGGCTGGGACGAGGTGACAAAGGACGGGCTTGGCAACGAAAGCGTAATAATGTGGTGGAGGATCTGGGTACCGGATGCAGTGCCTACGGCCACGGCAGAGGGCAAGAATGTGATAATCTGTCCTACGGAATATATGTATTTCAGCAGGGAACAGACAGTACACTCGATGAGCACCATATTAGGCTTCGACCCAAGCGGCTTCCCCAATCTCTCTGAAAGACAGCTTTCTCTGATAAAAGGTGTGCAGGCAAATGTATGGGCAGAGGGAATCCCTTCATTCAGAAGACTTTGCTACATACTATTCCCGAGACTGTTCGCCCTGTCAGAGATATCCTGGTGCGAGAGAGAGGCAGTGTCTACCGAACCGGAATTCGAGAAAATGCTTCCGCCTCATTTCCGCAGACTTGATGCATTGGGCATAAACTACAGGATTCCCGACCTGAACGGTGTATATGATATCAACGCATTTACAGACACGGTAACCGTAAGGCCAGGCTGCCCGTTCCCAGGAGTTCAGATACGCTATACTACAGACGGTAGCTTCCCCAATATAAATTCACCGCTCGCGACAGACGGCATATTTGTCGATAAGGACATGACACTGAAGCTACGTGCTTTCAGGGCTGATGGAAGCGCAGATGCAGTGCGCACCTGCTCTTTCTTCAGGGAAGAGATGTCTTCGGCAATTGATCCGTTAAGAGAAGGTTCAAGCGATGAGACACTTTACAAGAAGAGCGACAGCAAGCCCACACTTAAGCCAGGCATCAAGGTCAAGTGGTATGGCACAAAGGTGATAAAATGCGCGGACATAGATGCACCGGGCAATATTCTCAAAGGTGAATATACAGTGGATCGCATAGCCATACCGTCCGAGGCAAACGGCATCATAGGCCTCGTATTCAATGGATATATCAAATTACCTTCTGACGGAGTGTACACATTTGCTCTTCTCTCCGATGACGGAAGCGAGCTGAAACTCGACGGGGAAAAGCTCGGAGACAACGACGGAGAACATTCGACCGAGGAAATAACAGTACAGAAAGCCATGATGGCAGGCTTCCATCCTATACAAGTACGGTATTTCGACAGCAACGGGGGCTCACTTGAACTTGCTCTTATAGAAAACGGAGTCCGCAAGCAGATCCCTGCCGAATGGCTCTGGCATCTGGAATAAGGCATCCTGAACCATATAATAGCCATATCAGCGTAACTCATCATCGTTGTGGCAGCAAAGAAAAGGGGCGACGCCGTTTCCGGCATCGTCCCTATTAAATTTATTCTGCCTTGAAGCAATCTAAGCTTCTAAGATAGATTATTTTATCTTGGCGTATCCGTATTTTGAGGTCTCACCGAGTTCCATCTCGATCTTCATCAGACGGTTGTACTTAGCGATACGGTCTGTACGGCTGAGAGAACCAGTCTTGATCTGGCCACTGTTGGTAGCGACAGCGATGTCAGCGATTGTGGTGTCCTCAGTCTCACCTGAACGGTGTGAAGTAACGGTTGTGTAGCCGTTTCTGTGAGCCATCTCGATAGCGTCGAGAGTCTCTGTAAGAGAACCGATCTGGTTGACCTTGATAAGGATAGAGTTTGCAGCACCCATCTTGATACCTTTCTCAAGATACTTGACGTTGGTAACGAAGAGGTCATCACCTACGAGCTGGCACTTGTGGCCAAGAGCCTTGGTAAGCTTAACCCAACCTTCCCAGTCATTCTCATCGAGACCGTCCTCGATAGAGTCGATAGGATATTTTGCAACAAGTTCCTCAAGATATTTGATCTGCTCTTCGTCTGAGAGCTTCTTGCCGTTAGGATCCTTAGGCATACCTGTCTTGAGCTGCTTGTAGTCATAGAAGAACTTGTCGCCTTCCTTTACACTGAACTCGGATGCAGCGCAGTCCATTGCAATAGTTACATCCTTGCCAGGCTCATAACCGGCCTTCTTGATAGCCTCCATGATGCAGTCGAGAGCATCGTTGATGCCGTTAAGCTTGGGAGCGAAACCGCCCTCGTCACCTACTGCTGTAGAAAGGCCACGTCCTTTGAGAACTTTCTGAAGAGCGTGGAACACTTCAGCACCCATCCTTACGCCTTCTGCGATAGAAGATGCGCCTACAGGACGGATCATGAACTCCTGGAATGCGATAGGAGCGTCAGAGTGAGCGCCACCGTTGATGATGTTCATCATCGGGACAGGTAGAACGTAAGCGTTCGGACCACCGAGATATCTGTAGAGCGGAAGACCGAGATATGCGGCTGCAGCCTTTGCAACTGCGAGTGATACGCCGAGGATAGCATTTGCGCCAAGCTTTGCCTTATTCTTAGTGCCGTCAAGCTTGATCATAGCCTCGTCGATAGCTCTCTGCTCGAAGCAGGACATGCCTACGAGTGCAGGTGCGATAACCTCGTTGATGTTCTTCACAGCCTTGAGGACGCCCTTGCCACCATAGCGCTTGGGATCACCGTCACGAAGCTCGATTGCCTCGTTCTCACCTGTAGATGCTCCTGAAGGGACAGCAGCTGTACCTACAATGCCTGATGCCAATACTACTTCAGCCTCGATGGTCGGGTTGCCTCTTGAGTCAAGGATTTCCCTGCCGCTGATCTGCAGAATTTCAAAATCTTCCATAATACTTTAAATTATTTGTTATATATTCTGTCAAAATGTCGTCTGAGAGGAAAATCTGCCATACAGCTTATAATTTCCTCTCCAAAAGCCACATTTGCAACAAATCTCAAGCCATTCACCAAAATTTGCTGCAAATATACGAAAAAGCGAGTGCAAAGCGCAAACTTGTTTGCAAGCTTTGCCGAGGGCATGATCCCCTCAACCCACATTACTGCACACTTTCTCATCCGCTTCTTTACCTTGCTCATATATATAACATAAAAAAAGTCAATAAGGCAAGTATGAATATCATGTCTATAATCGTGATTGCCAGGTGTCCAGTCTCCCACATAGAACCAGCCGTCATATAGGCCTTCCCTCCCCCTATTTATATCGGTTTTGTATTATTGTGACATCATGCGCAATAAAGGCTCTATTAAAATCGAAAGGGATGTTATACTTGTCCAAATCGAAGTGGGACATTACGCGCCTTAGCGAAAGAGTTTTGTAAAACCGAAAATAGCTTTACATTTGTATAACTTTAGACGGTCTTATAGAAGACTCCATTGAAATGAACAAAAAAACACTTCTCCTCGCGCTGTCAGTACTGACAGGCATAGCTTTTTCCTGCACTCAAACCGTCGAAACAGACGATGCCGCTCAAGAATATCAGACAAAAATTCTCAATACTCCTTATGACTGCGATGACAACAGTATTCTCATCTGTATGGCGGACAGCCGGATTCCAAGCGCAGACTCAATTCCAGGAATAAAAGAATATCATAGAGTATTTGATCCATGGCCGGGCAGAGAGGAGGAAGAACACCGCTTCGGACTTGACAGATGGTTCATCGCAGAACTTGAAGATGGAGCCGTACTCACAGAAACCGCGCAAAGACTGGCCAAAGACAAAAGCGTTGCCCATGTTCAGTACAATTCTTTGCTCCGAAAAATCAGCGACGGGATCACAATGGCATACTCACCTCGCGTAAATACAAAAGCGGGCAGTGCCTATCCTTGGAACGATCCTTATATCGGAAGCCAATGGCATATTCTAAATACAGGAAGCCCAGTAGACGGCATTTCTGAAGAGGATAATTTTTCGGTTGCTGGTGCAGATGTCAATGTAACTGAAGCATGGAAACTTACCGCTGGAGACCCATCCATAATCGTTGCCGTTGTAGATGAGGGAGTGGCATACACGCATCCTGACCTTAAAGCCAACATGTGGACAAATGAAGCCGAGATTCGTAACGGCAAAGATGACGACAACAACGGATACGTCGATGATTTCCACGGATATAATTTCGCGGAAAACGGGCCAATCACATGGGATCAGGCAGGTGACGGAGTCCTTGTCAGCGGAGATACCGGACACGGGACACATGTAGCTGGGATAATAGCCGCGACTTCCAACAATGGAGAGGGTATAAGCGGAATAGCAGGAGGTACAGGCTCCGGAGACGGAGTCAGGATAATGTCCTGCCAGATATTTTCCGGATCATATAGTGCTGATATAAGCGATTTTGCCCGGGCAATTCGGTATGCTGCGAATATGGGAGCATCGATACTCCAATGCTCGTTCGGAGTGACCTCCGGAAGCTATACATCCGACAACGGCTATGCGGCCGAAAACCAGCTTGAATGCTTGGCCTACAACTATTTCATGAATTCCCAGAGGGACAATCCCATAAACGGGGGAATTGCGATTTTCGCAGCAGGCAATAACGGAAAGGGAATGTCATCATATCCAGGCGCATCAGAAGAAAACATATCTGTGACTGCAATTGCCGCAGACTACCGGCCTACGTACTATACCAATTACGGACCTGGCTGCAATATTGCCGCTCCAGGAGGAGAATTCTATACAGGCGGAGTATTGAACGGAGGCTCCGCAATTCTGTCTACGGTACCACTTGAATTGGAATTCGATGACTATGAGACCAAGTCATCTGGATACGGTTACAAGCAGGGAACATCCATGGCGTGCCCTGCTGTCTCCGGAGTTGCTGCTCTCGGACTTTCGTATATGAAGAAACTCGGAAAGACATGCACTCCCCAGGAGTTCAAAGCAATGCTACTTTCAAGTGTAAATGACGTTGACACGTATTGCACCGGCACCAAAAAGACATGGAACGAAGAGATCAAGGGTCTCGGAGACTTCAATATCAAAAAGTTCCAATACAATATGGGCACCGGAAATATTGATGCATGGAGACTCTTGATGCAAATTGAAGGGACACCTTGTCTTACGGCAACGGTCGGAGAAGAAAACGATCTGAGTTTGAGAAATTTCTTCGGAGATTCATATAAAACAATGACTTTCACAGAAGTGGAAATCTCAGACGCTGACATGGAAGCTGCAGGACTAAAAGAAAAGCCTGAAGTCCGCAACGGATATCTTGTGGTAAGGCCACATAAATCCGGGAACTTCAGACTTAATATCAAGGCTATCGCCGGAGGCGACAAAATCGGCGGCGAAGAGAATATCGGAGGAATGGAGATCAGCAAGACCGTGTCTGTCGTTGCACGAGGTGTCAGCGGAAACAACGGAGGTTGGCTATAGTACGCCATTCCTCCAATAGATTATTCCACAGGCATTACGATACGGAATCCTAATGAGGCCATATGCTTGGAAGTACTGGACCAGTCACGGGACGCAGACCTAAGCTTGGCCTCTGTATAGTTCACAGTTCCTCCTCTTATGACTTTTTGATTGGCTTTCTCAGGTCCCTGAGGATCTACCACCACGGTCGTAAAGTCAGTAAGGCCGTACTCCTTGTGGAACCAATCCGAGCAGAACTCGTTGGTATTGCCAAGCATATCGTACAAGCCCCAAGCATTGGGCTTAAGCTGTCCAACCTCTTGTATTGCCTTATCAGCATTGGTTATATACCAAGCATATTCCGACAAAAGAGCAGGATCATCACCAAATGGATAAGCTGTCGTACTACCGGCCCTGCATGCATATTCCCACTGGGCCTCGGTAGGGAGGCTGCCTCCTTTCCACTTTGCATATTCATTGGCGGCGAACCATGAGATGCCGCCTATGGGATAGTTCTCGTAGCCCTTGGTAGCTTCCCATTTACCGGTCTCCTTATTGAACTGACAGTAGCAGCCCTTGTCAGAAGGATATATAGCATTTGTCCACTTGCTACCCGTTATCTCTTCATTATTTGCGAATTTTCCATCTTCGGTAATCCCGGCAGCATTGGCATACTCTGCGAACAAGGCCGCCGTCACCTCATATTTACCCATATAGAAATCCTTAGTGAACTTTACTGGATGCTGAGGCTCATATGCGGTCCTGTTTGCCTCAGTCTCGGGAGAGCCCATCATGAAAGAGGAATCGGCAGCGTGGATCAATACCATTGCCGCATATCCCTCGCCGATCTCTGCCGGAGCGATAACTGTAACCGTACACTTTGCAGACACATCAGCAAATGAAGCTGTAATGATAGCCTCACCCTTGGCAACTCCCGTCACGACTCCGCCCTCTACAGTAGCGACATTGACATCCGTGGAAGTCCAAGACAGTACGACATCACTATTTGCGGAAGTTACAGTAGGTGTAATCTTAACGGTCTTTCCGACTTCAACCTCTACAGCTTCGGCATCAAGTACAATACTGTCTGCCACAGTCTCTTCGGTTGAGGAATTCTTATCCTTCTCGCATGAGAAGAGTATCGGCATTACAGATAAGCATGCCAATACAAATACTCTTGAATGATACATAAACAAAATAAGATTAGAATTGTTTCTTAAGCTAATTTACGCAATATTTACTGAATCGCAATTACAGGAAAAGAAGTTCAGATCCAGAATTATACTTTTATCGTTTATATTTATTTGCAAAATCAAATATTATTTATATTTGCAGCGCAAGATCATGGAAAGGACAAATAGAAATAGAATCATCATCGCATGTGCGCTACTGCTTACTTTTCTACAAGTCAGCATCATAAAAGCGGTGCACGTCCATCACCACGATGATTTGGAGATCTCCCAGACCGCCGCTCATGAGCATTCTCACGACAGCGAAGAGGGAGACACATGCCCTATATGCAATTTCTTCTTGTCCCCCTTCATTGAGACTACGGCATTCAACTTTACTTTCTTTACAGAGTCTATCTCTGTCTTGGCCGTACGTCCTGCGAAAGATATCATACAGACCGAAATCCTCGCTCTTTATCTTCGCGCTCCCCCGAAAATCAAGTTCGCATAACTTGATGCCGACTTGACCGTGCGACTCTCACCGCTTGGACTTCGGCTATCAGACCTTACCTCTCTCGTAAGGACTGTATAATCCAATTTTTAAATAAATGAAAACGAGCATAGCATTTGCCGTGCTTCCGTTCTTCATACTGCCATGCTATGCAGAACACTCCGCCGGTAGCAGGCTATATCTTCAGTCTATCGACAGCACTGAGACATACATTCCAGCTGACAGCACGCAAAGTATGACAACAAAGCGTATTGTGCTCGATGCGGCAGTAGTGAACGGAAACAGCAGCAAGAAAGACATACAAATGCGCTCTTCCCTGAACATCGAAAAGGTGAGCGGACAATATATGCAGGATAATTTCGGGGCATCCTTGATGCAAAGCCTCTCGAAGATTCCCGGGATAAAGTCCATGTCAGTGGGTTCCGGAGAATCCAAGCCGATAATCAGAGGCCTCGGATTCAACCGGATACTCGTGGCCGAAAACGGGATCAAGCACGAGGGGCAGCAATGGGGAGACGACCACGGGCTTGAAACGGACCAATACAGCATAGACGCAATCGATGTCATAAAGGGTCCGTCCGCACTTTCCTACGGGTCTGATGCGATAGGAGGTGTAATAAATCTGCAAAGCATCACATCGCCGCAGACGTCTTTCGGTGGGAAAGTAAACATTTTCGCCAGAAGCAACAACGAATCTGTCGGGACAAGCGCAAAGATTTATGGAAGAAACGGAGGGCTCTGGTATAAAGCCAACGCCACTTTCATCGATTATGCCGATTACCGCGTGCCGGCTGACAGCATACCTTATTATTCCTATTATATCAAGTTGCACGACCGGAGACTACGCAACACAGCCGGACGCGAAGCAGACGGGGCTCTGGTACTTGGATATGACGGAGACGGATGGAATACGAGCCTGAGACTATCTGATGTCAACACCAGGAGCGGATTTTTCGCTGATGCCCATGGTCTGGAAGTCAGATTGTCCGACATTGACTATGACACTTCCCGTAGAGACCTTGACTTGCCTTACCATACGGCGAACCACCTTTTTGTCTCAAACCATACCGAATGGCACTGGGAAGGCGGAATGATTGAAGGAAATATCGGATGGCAGAACAACAGGCAGCAAGAGTTTTCCGAACCCGTATCTCACGGTTATATGCCCAAGCCTGCCGATTCGCTCGAACGAAGCTTTATCAAGAACACCGTATCTGCCAGCATGCATGTTCGCCATACTTTCGGCAAGAGTACTCTCTATATAGGGACAAATGTCGAATACCAGAGCAACAGACGTGGGGGCTGGGGCTTCATACTGCCCGCGTTCAGGCAGCTGCAGTTCGGATTTTATGCCTCTGACCGCCTTGCCATCAATGACAAGTTCATCCTTAGCGCAGGTATCAGATATGATCATGGGACTGTGGACATCAGCAGCTACAAAGACTGGTATAAGACCCCTGACGAAAACGGAGATCTCACATATATGGAACGATCCGAAAATATGTTCAAGGCATTCGACAGCTTCATCTGGTCGGCTGGCATCAACAGGAATTTCGGAGACTTCACCTTGAAGGCCAATATCGGAAAGAGCTTCCGTATGCCGATAGCCAAGGAGCTGGGAATGGACGGAATTAACTACAGCATATTCCGTTATGAGAAAGGGAATTCCAGGCTGCAACCTGAAGAGTCTTACCAGGCGGATGCCGGAATCTTCTATGAACGAAAGACTTTCTCAGCCTCCATCACTCCATACATGAACTATTTTCCTAATTACATCTATCTCAACCCGACAGACAACTACAGGGAAGGGCTGCAACTGTATTATTACACTCAGAGCCGTGTCTTCAGATGGGGCTTTGAGGCTGAGTTTTCATACAGTTTCTGCAAAAATTTCGAGCTGAAGGCCAGTGGAGAATACCTTCACGCACGCCAGCTCTCTGGAGAGAAGAAAGGATATTCACTGCCGTTCTCCACGCCATGGTCAGCACGGACGGAACTACGCTATACCCTGCCGTCCATGGGTCAGAGGCAGCCGTGGTTCATCGCAATGGAATATGTGATTGTCGGACGACAGGACGAGATCGTACCTCCGGAAGAACCGACTCCGGGCTACAGGCTGCTGAATGCCTCTGCCGGAAAATCATTCCAGATCGGTGACAATGTCTTACGCCTTACTCTACGATGCGACAATGTCCTTGGAACAAAATATTATGACCATACCAGCTATTACCGACTCATAGGCGTGCCTGAACCGGGACGCAACGTCTCGCTGATGGCTGCATGGAACTTCTGAACAGATACTTATACAAACTAGGGCACAGCATGCCCACAAAACAAAATAGCATCATGAAAGCAAAATTGATTTATGCAGTACTTATGCTGCTTGCAACTCCTGTAATGTTCTTATCTTGTGACAAGAACGACAACCTTGAAACAACCGACAAACCAGTAATTGAACTGTCGGAAGTAGGCGAGGAAAACAGCAAGACCGCAGTCGCCGGCAAGGATCTTCATCTGGAAGGAGAACTGGTGGCCGAAGGGCTGATCGCAAAAATCGACCTCTCAATCAAATCGGCATCGGGCGCGGAGCTTCTGTCAAAGTCATGGACTGACGGGAAATATATTGGCGTGAGGAATACTGTATTCCACGAGCATGTCGATATCCCTGCTGATGCCGCAGTCGGAGACTACACCCTTACTTTTACTGTTACCGACAAGGCAGGGCAGAGCAGCATATTCACTTCTGCCCTGAAGATAGAGGTCTCTGTGGAAGGCGCACCGGTCATCAAAATAACCGAAGTCGGTGAGAATAACTGCAATGCAGCCGTAGTCGGTGGTGAACTTCACCTTGAAGCAGAGATTAGCGCACCCAAGAAAATCGCCGAGATAGAGGTCGAGCTGCACAATACGGCGGCTGATTACGAAAAGGTATTCAAGTTTACTGGGGACTATCTTGGCCTTACTTCAGCCTCTTTCCACGAGCATATAGAAGTTCCGGCAGACGCTCCGGTGGGAGAATACCATCTCCATTTCACTGTCACTGACGGAGAAGGCAATTCGACTACTGAGGAAGTTGAAGGCGTTCAGATCTCAGCGAAATAGACAGAGCCTTCATGGCCGTCATTGGTTAGAAGCATTGAATAATGAAACATATCTTATATATCGCCTGCTGCCTGCTTATGGCAGCCGGATGTACAAAGGATGACTCTAAGGAGAAGGATATGGTAAAGCCTGAAATTACAGACAGCGACTTTCCTTCTCCTGTAAACTGCCAGGTTTATCAGAGAGGCACTTCAATACCTTTCAGCTATATCTTTACCGACAACGAGGAGCTGGGAAACTTCAATATCGAGATACACAACAATTTCGATCACCATTCCCATTCCACTTCAGCCGGTGACTGTCCTCTTGATCCGAAAAAAGATCCGGTCAATCCTTGGATCTACAATCAGGACTATACTATCCCGTCTGGAAGCAAATTGTATGATGCCGAGCTGGAGATACCCATACCTAAAGATGTTGATGAGGGAGATTATCACTTCATGATCCGCCTGACAGACAAGTCCGGCTGGCAGCAGCTGAAGGCAATAAGTATCAAGATCAGATAAAGATAGGGGGACTACAAGGCTGGTTGTTTTTTGAATCAAGCCTACAACAAAGTACGCCGAGGCAATCTTCGCGAATGCCCCGGCGTTTTTTATGTCACCAAGTCAAAAGGAGGTAATTCTGAATGTACCCTCTTGAACCGGTCCCTTATGTAAGACTAACGTATATAGCTTGTAACGAGTTTCATGTTCTCCTCAGGGGTGAAAGTTACACCCTTGGATGTCGCAGGGATGAGCACAGTCTCGCCCTGATGCAGAGACAGAGTGTGGTCTGCTTCCTCATGGTCTATTAGCGAGCCCTTGCCCTCAACGCACATCACGACAAGGAAAGAATCCACCTCTGACAGATCCCTTGTGAAAGGTTTGTCAAGATTGTACTCGCTTGTTGTGAAGAATTTGCAGTCAACAAGGACATTCTCGGCATCCTTATGCTCGGTATAATGAGTCCTGTAATCTGGATATACATTGTAGTCGATGGCATCCTTTGCAAGCTCCGTATGCAGCTCACGAGGCTTTCCGTCAAGGCCGAGACGCCCGTAATCGTAGATCCTGTACGTTATGTCGGAAGTCTCCTGAATCTCAGCGATGAAGCATCCGGCGCCGATAGCATGTATACGACCTGCAGGAAGGAAAAAGACGTCCCCGGCTTTTACATCGAACTTGGTAAGTACATCTGTAATGGTATTGTCACCGACTCTCTTGACATATTCGTCAGGAGTGATCTTCTCGGATAGGCCGGAAAGCAGATGAGCTCCCTTGTCTGCACCCACAACATACCACATCTCGGTCTTACCGCGAGAATTGTGTCTCTTGCGTGCAAGAGCGTCATTGGGATGAACCTGGATTGAGAGGTCTTTCTTCGCGTCGATGAACTTTATCAGCAATGGAAATTCGTCACCGGTAGTCGCATATACTTTCTCCCCGACAAGCTTTCCCTTGAACTCCTTGACAAGCTCCGCAATATTGCGTCCTGCAAATTCACCGTTGTCCACGACTGACTCATGTCCGGGGACACCCGACAATTCCCAACTTTCCCCTATGTTGTGCTGGTCTGTGGTAATCTCCTTGAACGGGGCTATCTTCTCACCGCCCCACACAACGGTCTTCAATATGGGCCTAAATTTGAACGGATACATATCTTCTTTTCTTTTTATTATTTTTCCAGTTGTGCAAGCGCAAAGGTATATGCTCCTATAGAGATAGCCTTACTTGCTCCTATCTTGCTCTTAATCACTCCTATACGCTTCATCGGGTCATATATAGCAGTCTTGTCGGTGCCATACACCTTGATCTGACGGGCCTCGCCCTTGGCAAACTCCGCAAACTCAGCATCGTCATCAAGGTTATAAACCTTGGACTGCACCTTGCCGATAGTATCACCGGAGATAGTCTTCACCGTCCCGCGCATAGACTTCAGAATGCCCGGCATGATGAATTTGTCATTGTTCATAAGGCCACCGCCTATGCAGATGATACCGTCAAAAAGCGATGCCGCGATAGCCATCCCGTCACCTGCAGCCTCCCCGAGATCGAAGAATGCCTTCTTGGCTGCCTCGACATTACCTTGACGCTTTCCGTTGCAGATATCAGCTATATCTTTAGGTGTAAGCCCATGGTTCATATCTCCACTCGCCTCTCCGTACACACGAGTAACAGCACGTATGGATGCGCTGTCCTCAAGAATGTAGCCAGGCATCTTGAAATTGGGCAGACAGTAAGTCTCAACACAGGAATTGTCGCCACGGTTGAGCACACCGTTCATGACAAACCCGATGCCGAGTCCAGTACCGAATGTATAGCCTATAAGATTGTGATATCGTTTGTCGCTTCCTGCAGCCTGCAGTCTCTCGTTAATATAAGGCAACGCACCGCCAAGTGCTTCTCCGTAGGCATACAGATCTCCGTCATTGTTGATATACACTGGGATACCGAATTTATCCTCGAGAAAAGGCCCGAGGGCAACTCCATCCCTAAAAGAAGGGAAATTGGGCAGATAGCCGCCTATGATCCCATGAGGATAGTCAGCCGGCCCGGGAAAGGCGAAACTGATGGCAACCGGCTTCTCTTTCAGATTATTGACCACCGTACTGAATCCAAGAACGAGGGTTTGGAGACAAAGGTCGAGATTGTTGGCATTTGATGGAAGAGTGATAGGTTCAACGATATATTCTCCTCCGCGCATAGCGCTGAATACCATATTTGTACCGCCAGCATCGAGGGTCAGTACAATCCTTGAATCTGTTTTGAAATTTGACATTATTGTTGAAAATTTTCGTAGTGAGGCCATCTCAAGAGGCGGCATACAAAACGACATAAAGCATAGACGCCCCTGCAGCCGCTCACTCATAATTTAAGTTCCTAAAACCAGGATTTGGGCTCCGATCCCATTGTGAAGACAAGATTTCCGCCGCGGTATATATCTTCAAACTCTATATACGGCAAGGAAAGAGGTTCTCCATTGAGAGTGATGCTTTGGATATATTTGTTCTCACCACTGAGGCCTTCAGCCTTAATGTCAAGAACACCGCCTGGCACTTTGACACTCATATGGGGAAATGCCGGAGCACCGAACCAGAATCTCGGATTTGCAGGCTCTACCTGATAGAAACCGAGACTTGAGAGTATATACCAGGCAGACATCTGCCCTACGTCCTCATTGCCGGCAAGGCCGTTGGGATCGTTGAAATAGAACTCGTGATATACCCTCCTTATCAGATCCGCTGCCTTCCAGGGCTGTCCAGCCATTGTATAGAAATAGATTATATGATGACTCGGCTCATTGCCATGTGCATACTGGCCTATAAGTCCGGAGATATCAGGGGAAGACTCGCTACCTTCAATCTTGCTCTCTGCCTTGAAGAGGGTATCAAGTCTCTCGATGAATTTCTCTTTTGAGCCATACAGAGTCACAAGTCCTTCATAGTCATGAGGGGCAAGCCATGTATACTGCCATGCATTCCCCTCGCAATATACATCGGCACGGTGCTCTGAGCTGTAAGGATTGAACGGCTCAACCCAACTGCCGTCAGAGTTGCGTCCTCTTATGAAAAGAGTCTTGGGATCAAAATAGTTCCTGTACGAATGGCTTCTCTGCAAGAAATACCCGTAGTCGTCTTCTTTGCTGAGAGCCTTGCATGCATTGGCCATGGCGGCATCGGCTATGGCATACTCCATGTCGAAAGCCACGGACTCAGCACTCATCTTGTCAGCAGGGATATAACCATACTTCATACGCACGTCTTGCCCTCTGTCCGGACGCATCTCTGATTCTTTCAAAGCCTTGTATGCAAGTTCCTTGTCAAAGCCGGAATAGCCTTTCACCACGATATCGGCAAGTGCCACGACACCGGGATTACCCACCATACAGTCAGTCTCGTTGCCCCATAGATGCCATACTGGGAGCTTTCCCTGCTGACTGTAAATATTGATCATTGTATTTGCTATGTCGTTGATTCTGTCCGAATGAATAACAGTCATAAGAGGCATGGCAGCGCGATAAGTATCCCATAGTGAGAATGTGGTATAGTTGACGAAATTGTTCTTTTTATATACGGCGTCGTCTGCCCCACGGAAGTCAAGGTTGCAGTCGTTGAATACCGACGGCTGTATCATTGTGTGATACAATGCAGTATAGAATACAGTCCTGTCATCGTCATTGTCTGTCTCGATAGCTATCTTGGAAAGTTCTTCGTTCCAGGCTTTCTTTGCCGCTTCTGTCGTAGCATCGAAATCCCATCCGGAAAGTTCCTCATTCATATTAGCCTCAGCACCTTCAACACTTACAGGAGAAATTGCCACTTTGAGAAGTATTTTCTCCCCGTCTGTAGTCTTGAATGACATTCGTCCATAAAGGCCTGTTGTATCGAAACTGTCAAAAGGCTTGCTCGCAGTTGCAAAGAAGAATACTTTCTGGTTCTTTGCCCAGCCGGTAGAATATCTGAAGCCACGTATAGACACACTGTCAACCACTTCCATTGAGGCTCCGGTTGTTTTGTCCCAACATCCTCCATTCTCCAAATCAAATACGATCGCAGAAGAGTCACTTGACGGGAACGTGTATCTATGGAAGCCTACCCTTGCAGTTGCCGTCATCTCGGCATTGATACCGAATCTTGTAAGCGGAACACTATAGTATCCTGGCCTTGCGACTTCCCTCGTCCTGTCGGCATATGACCAAAGACCGGTCTTCACGGCAGCCTCAATCTCCTCTGGAGTAGCATCCTTGGAAGGCTCTACTCCCCTTGCGTATGTAACATTGCCGATTATAGGCATCACTGTCACATCGAACAGATCTCCGATTCCTGTACCTTCAAGATGTGTATGAGAAAATCCTATGACGGTAGAGTCGCTGTCATGATAGCCAGAGCACCAATCCCATAACTGAGGAATACTGGTGGGACCGAGCTGCACAAGCCCAAACGGGACATTTGCCCCGACAAATACGTGGCCGTGGCCTCCGCTTCCGATCTTAGGATTGACATACTGCGTATAGTCCGCCTCCTGCCTTATCTCGGTCGAGCAGGCTGCAACTGCGGCACACAGCAACGGTACTATAAAAAAACTTTTATTCATATAAATCTGTTTTATTCTTCATTTACATCGTGCAAGAATTCCCAACTATAGCTTTGTCTGAGGCTACTTAGATGGCTTACAATTATATATGACTTCTCCGCCATGAGTCAGGCTCAAGTGACTAACTCTCAAAGCTGTGCTCCTCCTGCCTCCTATCACCACACTCTCAATCCTGTCATATTGTCCTTCGGAGAGAGGCGAAGACTTCTTCGTTACAACCAACTTGTCATGACCTGAGTACCAACGAGGGTCAAGCTTTATCTCTATCTGGTCAAATGCAGGTGCTGTCAGCGTATATGATGGATCTCCGGGACAGTCCGGATAGAAGCCCATCATCGAGAATACCGCCCAAGCAGACATTGTACCCGTATCATCATTGCCGGGGATACCGTCAGGTTGGGTCGTATAATACTTATGAAGCAGCTGCGGGACAAGCTTCTGTGTCCTCCATTCAGAGCCTTTGAAACGGCTGAAAAGATAAACATACGCTATATCCGGCTCATTTGCAGGATCATACAGACCGTCATCAAATACTTTCTGAAGTTTGGAGACGAACGCTTTCCTACCGCCCATAAGCGTGGCATAGCCGTCTATATCATGCGGCACATAGAACGTATAGTTCCAGGCGCTGCCTTCATGGAAACCGGGCACATGCTCGAAATTCTCTCCTTGTCGCGGATTGAACGGGGTAAGGAAAGAGCCGTCTTTGCAAAGCGGACGCAACGTACCGAAATCCCTGCTGTAATAATGCCTGTATCCCAAGGACCTCTCACGGAAAAGCTTTGCGTCCTCTTCATGGCCGAGATCGGCAGCCAAAAGAGAGAGGGCATTGTCCGCTACATAATATTCAAGCGCGTGAGATACGGAATTGTCACCGGAGAAATCAGCTGCGAAATACCCCATTGGGATATATCCGTCTGCTATATAAGGATTTATATCCGGACGCATTTTGTTGTCCTTGCCGGGAGTCGTTGCTGACTTAATGAAAGCCTCATAGGCAGACTCTATGTCGAAGTCCTTAAGGCCTTTCAGCCAAGTGTCAGTAATCACCGGGATGGCAGGATCGCCTTCCATTGTAAAGGTCTCACGCCCATAAAGCTCCCACTTGGGCATCCAGCCCCATTCTTTGTAGATATCTACCATGGACCTTACCATATCGAGCTGACGCTCGGGATATACGAGAGTCATGAGTTGGTGAAGGTTGCGATAGGTATCCCAAAGGGAAAATACTGTATATCTATCATGTCCCGGCTCCACTTTACCGATACCACGGAGAGATAGAGCCGCGTCCTCAGTTGACATGGTTGCAACTCCTTGTAGAGGTGCTCCGGTAAATTCCATCAGCGGGTACTCACCGTTGACGTCATTCAGGATATTAGGGTGTATAAGTGCGTGATAAAGAGCGGTATAGAATACCCTTCTATCTTCCTCAGACCCTCCTTTTATCATTATCCTTGAAAGGTCAGACGTCCAGGCATTCACCGCATCAGACCTCACCTTGTCGAAATCAAAGCCCTTCTGCTCGGCATCGAGATTGGCCCTTGCATTGTCTATGCTGACAAATGATACTCCTACCTGCACAAGAATCTGCTCCCCTTCTGCAACATTGTCATAGGAAAACCAGTATCCTATGTCATCTCCGGAAAGTTCCCTTGCATATCTCGTGTAGAGCTTGTATTTCCCTGCATCCTGGTCCCACTGGGCTTCCGCCTTCATGGGGCGCTGCTTCTTCCAATAACCGTCAGAATCAGGCACTTTGCTCACTCTCATGACAAAATAGATGGGAAATACCGCCTGTGGATTGTAGCAGAAAGTACCGAGTACTTTCATACCCTCAATCTCTGTATCGCTTACCTTGCGCACCATTGCACCGGACTCATTGGTAAGGCCTTCTCCCAAATTGATAAGGATATTTGCCTTGCCGGCGGGGAATGTGTACCTCTCGATGCTTGTTCTCTTCGTTGCCGACACCTCGGTACGTATGCCGTATGCCGAAAGGAAATTGGAATAATAACCGGGTGATGCGACTTCTTCTTTATACGGAGAACCGTATCGCGTATATTCCACCTGTAGATCACCCGAGGTCGGCATTGTAAGCAAAGAACCTAGTTCAGGGCAGCCGACTCCGCTCAGATTAACATGTGAAAACCCGGTAAAGAACTTATTCTCAAAGCAATACGGTGTAGACCACCAGCGACTGTCCTTATCGTATACATTTGTCTCCGAACCCATCACATTGAACGGGCTGACGCTCATCATCCCGTTGGGACAAACTGCTCCGGGATTTGTCGTGCCGAAATTGGTAGTACCGATGAAAGGATCCACATACATGACTGGCGATACTTCGCAACTTTCCGCAGCCTTGGCGACCGAAGACGCACCGCAAACCTCTGTAGACTTAACAGAAGCGGACTCCTTATCCGTCATTGCGGATGAAGTCAACATGAGTTCTCCTCCCCCGAGCGAAGACGCCAAGAGAAGGAGAGACATAAACCTATATCTTGCAGCCATGAGCCTACAGGATATTTGTACGTTTGGTAAATTCTATAATTTCAGGGATATAGCCGAATGCCATGCCTGTGACGGTGTCTGCACAGCCATAGTATATGGCAACCTTTCCTGTAGCGGGATCATGAAGCTCGGCACAAGGGAAAGTAACATCTGGGACGTCACCCGTAAGCTCATAGATTTCCCTCGGGGAGATGAGATATTGACCGCTGCGGGCTATGACTTTCCAGGGTTTCTCCAGATCAAGCAGGGCGGAGCCGAACGCATATACATATCCGTTGCATGAATGAAGTACCCCGTGATAGAAGAGAAGCCAGCCTTCTGATGTCTCGATCGGGACAGGACCTGCGCCTATCTTCATGCACTGCCATGCGCTCACTTCAAACGGTGCTGGAGACATGACGTGACGATGATGTCCCCAGTATTCCAGATCCGGTGATTCAGAATAGAATATGTCTCCAAATGCTGTATGTCCGGTATCGCTTGGACGTGACAGGAGGGCAAACTTGCCGTCTATCTTGCGTGGGAAGAGGACTCCGTTGCGGTTGTAGGGAAGAAAAGCATTCTCCATCTGGTGGAATGTCTTGAAGTCTTCTGTCCATGCCAGTCCGATAGTCGGGCCGTGATAGCCGTTGCACCATGTCACATAGAACTTACCGTCAATCTCGGCTACTCGCGGGTCATAGCCGTACACCCACTCTCCGATCTCCGGGTCTGCACCCTCGAAACGTATGGTCTCATGATTGATATCCCATTTGAGACCGTCTTTGGAGAAGCCTGCATGGAGAGTCATCCTGCGATTCTTGTCATCGCAGCGGAAAACTCCGGCAAAGCCACCCTTGAAAGGAACTACAGCTGAATTGAATATACTGTTGGAATCTGGGAGAAGGTCTCTCGGAATTACGGGGTTGGCGGAATAACGCCAAAGAGGATCATTGCAGCCTGCAGGTCTGTCCTGCCAAGGAATATTCGGAAGGGGCTGCCCTTCGATTTTCAGTGTACTCATTGTATCTTGTTATTATGACTATATAATCTTGTCTGACTGTCAACCTTCTGGCTACTGTCATGTATATCACTGCCAATACCTTGCAGATATTACTTGTTTGCCTGCCTCTTTACTTCTGTCAAGCCCACAGACACTGACGGACCTGCCCTCGCCTAACGAAAGCCTGTCGACTCCCGTCAAACTGCCAAGGATTGTCGAAACACCTCAATGGTCGCAAAGTCAGAATAGGCCTTGACGGAGGCTCCGACGAGACAAACCCCGTGCATGACACGCGCTGTCACACCGGAACCGGCAGAACGGCACAAAGATACAAAAGGTTTTTGTCAATGAAAAGAAAGGAAGATGCGTCATGAGACTCCTCACTACTGTCACACACATCGGGGTTCCGCTCATGCGAGACGCAAAGCTGCCCCTGCATTCGCTCCGCCCGATGTCTGACGACTACTACGATTTCATGAGACAAAAGAGTGTCAAGGCACTTGGTTTGAGAATTCCAAAACTGTCACGGGGAGAATATGAAGGATATGATTTTCCGGTTATATTTGTACACTTGGAACAGGACTCTGGAAGAAAGCTAAGGGATATCATTGACATGAGAAGGGGGAAGATCTTTTCTTGTCTCAGATAGAGTCGTGGAACTGCTATCTCAGAACAATGTGATGGGTTGGAGTACATACCCTATAGAGGTTTATAACAAAAAAGGCAATTTGATTCCAGGGTACAACGGTTTCAGCGTCGTTGGATATGGCGGAAACTTTCTTAAGTGTGAATATGATATGAATAAACTTAAGCTTGATGCGATCTACGATATTAGCCAGTGGGACAACAGGAGGCTATTTTGCATGTATGTATGCGCAATATTTGGCAAGCAGGCTCGCAATCGACAGATCGCCTGCCCTATAGCGTTCGGCGTCAAGGAACATATTGAGAATATCTGTCTGCTGCCTGCTTAAAGATACAGAGGAAAGCCTTTGCCAGAAAAACTCTTGTTCAGTACGATACTGACTGTCATTACCGCCTCGTCGAGAGCACCGGATAATTATGCGGCATTACGGCTTGAATAACGACGCAAATTATGCGATGAATTTAATGAAATTTCATCGCACTTTCAAAAACAGCTGTAGATCATATCCGCAAAAGACATTTGCAGAGCCGGGCTGGGTCCTTACTTTGGAAGAAAATTTTGTGTATAGAAAACGTTTAAACTTACACAAAACTTTAGAAATTCAGCTTTTTGTGTAAAGAAACCGTTTAAACTTACACCGATTGAAGTGACAATTGAGTAGAAGAGCCAAGAACCCTGATTGTTTGAGGCAAAGATTCATTTATCCATATCAGACATCAATACATAATCGCGGCGACGTTTACGAGACACCTACGCAACAAGGGAACAGACAATGGCCAAGGCAATGATAAGGGCAACGGCTGGGACAATGACTTAGGCACAATGATAATAGCAGGGAAATGACACAGGCTCAGGTAGGGACATCACGAATCGCGTGGAGATCAGCATCAGTCAGCACGAAGGACAGTTGCGGTGGCCCAGACCTGACAGCCTTCGCAGCGACCGACAAAGCCCATGCCTTCGGTTGTGGTGGCCTTGATGGAGACGCAGCTCTCGGGAACGCCCAATATAGGAGAGATAGCAGCTTTCATTGCAGGTATATACCGGGCTATCTTGGGACGCTGGAGAGCAATGGTGATATCCACATTCCCGACAAGATACCCACTCTCGTGTACCTTAGACACGACTATACCGAGAAGTTTCTTGCTGTCGACACCGGCCCATTCGTCCGAATTGTCAGGAAAATGATGTCCGATATCCCCGAGAGCAAGGCTTCCGAGTAAGGCATCGCACAAGGCATGAAGGGCCACATCTCCGTCAGAATGAGCAACAAAACCGCACGAAGACTCGATCTTCACGCCTCCGAGCCACATCTCAAGTCCTTCACCGATTCTATGCACATCATATCCGTTGCCGACTCTGAAGGGCAACTTACTCTTGTCTCCAAAAGGCAAATGGCCCTTGTCACACTCCCCTTGGCCCGCCACGGGCACTCTTTTTGAAAATTCCATATCATGTACTGTTATGAAACCTGTCAAGGCTTCGATTGGCAAACTGCGGAGACTCTATGCCCACAGCAGCCGCTGAGTATATCTCCGGCAAGCGGAGTTCTTGCGGAATGCATTGCCTCGTGGGCACATAAGTGCTGCAAAATGTAGCAACGACGATGCACTATCCACGCGGATGAAACTCTTTCCGCTGATTATGAGTCAGCCGAAAATGACACCGGTAACGAGCAACCCCTTGCGAACAGAGACAAACCTCTGACAATCAGAGGAATAATTAACACTAGCACACACTAATGGCAAGTCTCATGACAGGCAAAGTAAATAAAAAATATTATATTTGTTTTCCTAAAAAGAAGAAAATCATGGCGATATTCGGCTGGTTCGGAGATAGTGAGCATCGTGTATTTGACTACAAGCCCAGATACTACGACAAGGAGAAGGACGAATTGAAACAGAAATTCGGCAGGGTTGACGGGAGCTACGAGCAGAAAGACTCCACATACGTGCCTGGGGCTGCCCTGCACGGTGCATTCCGCAACGGAATAAAGAAGAGGGGCGAAGCTACACCCGCACAGAAAATAATCACGATTGTGGGACTTATCCTTTTCTTCGGAGTGCTCATCATGATCGCGAAATTCTATTCTGTACTCTGACATGGAGATCCGGATTCTTCCTCACAACATAGCGAACATGATCGCGGCAGGAGAAGTGGTACAAAGGCCGTCTTCCGCCGTCAAAGAGCTAATGGAGAACGCTGTAGACGCTGGGGCGACACAGATAAGTGTGATCGTAAAGGATGCGGGACGAACTCTTATCCAGGTCATCGACAACGGATGCGGAATGACTCCTGACGAAGCCGTGCTTTGCTTCGAGAGACACGCCACATCCAAGATTGCCACAGCCGAAGATCTCTCCGACATCCGGACATTCGGATTCAGGGGGGAAGCCCTTGCTTCAATTGCAGCCGTGGCCGACGTCACTCTCAAGACAAGACGTAGCGGTGATGAGACTGGCTGCCAAGTGGAATTTTCCGGATCGACTCATACTGATACTCGAGAGATCTCCTGTGCTGCAGGATCCAATTTCGCTGTCAAGAACCTTTTCTTCAATGTGCCGGCAAGGAGGAAATTCCTCAAGTCCGACAATGTAGAACTTAAGCATATAATAGAAGAGTTTACAAGAGTGGCTCTCTCGCACGAGAGCATAGGTTTCTCGCTTGTCAGCAACGACAAGGAACTGTATGTACTGAAGCCGGCCAAATCTCTTAAATTCAGGATACAGGATCTCCTCGGTAAAAATCTTGCCGGGCAGATTGTGGATCTTGACGTGAGGACCACCGTTGTTGACATACTCGGCTTCATAGGGCGTCCAGACGAGGCCAAGAAAACCCTCGGCAACCAGTTCATGTTCGTTAACGGCAGGTATTTCAGAAGCGCGTACCTGCACAAGGCAGTAATGAACGCCTACGAGAACATGCTTCCGCAAGGAGCTACCCCTACATATATATTGTATCTCACGGTAGACCCGCACAAGGTTGATGTCAACATAAGCCCGACAAAGACGGAAGTCAAGTTCGAGGACGACAATATCATTTTCCAGACATTATTCGCGGCTATAAAGGAGGCTCTCGGGAGGAATTCATTCGGGGCAAGCATCGATTTCGAGACAAAAGATATGGCAGAGATGCCGTATTTCAGTAGTGACTTCGAGAAATTCCGTCCCGAGGGGAGAGCTCCCGAGGTGAGCTACGACCCTGATTTCAACCCGTTCGTGGACCTTGCTTCTCCTTCGGGAGATAATAACGGGGAAGTCCCCGCTTACAACCCAGCCGGAAGCCATGACAACGACTCTGCCTGGCAAGGGGGTGGATACAGTAACGCTTCACCAGCATCCGGCAGCCAAGGGGGCGGATATCAGAGACAGCATCAAGACTATGGCAAACTGTTCGAATCAGAAGGTGGTACTTCTCATGCGATGGCTGACGTCATGGTCGTACAAGGCAGAAACATCCTCATTTCCAGACCGGAAGGCCTGCTGCTTGTCAACATACGGAGAGCTTGGGAGCGAATACTTTATGAGAGGTTTCTCAATTCATTAAAGAATGGGGAGAAAGTCTGCGAGACGACCCTGTTCCCCGTACAAGTAACAGTAGGAGCGGACAACAGATTAGTTTTCGACGAACACGCGGAGATGCTCCGCAAATTGGGATTCGACATAGCCCCGTTCGGCAATGACACCATCGTAGTAAATGGCCTGCCAGAAGGATTCGCTACTGATGCTCCAAGTGTAGAATCCGCTATGGCCGAAGTGCTTATAGCCCTGTCTGAGAACCATACAGCCCTACCAGGACTTATTGAATCCGCAACAGCCGAGAAATTCGCACGCATGGGTGCAGCAGAAGGACGCACTGTCACTACTGCAGAGGAGGCTACAAGGATTGTGGATCTTCTGTTTTCTTGCAGCAACTGCGAATACACTATCAACGGGCGAAAGATCATGACCTTACTCTCGTCTGACATTTTAGATAAATTGCTTTAAAACATATGAGCTACTACAATTATGGTGGTGGAGGCGGAGGTTTCCTCGCATCAATCCCCCCGGCAACGAAAAATATAATCGCAATAAACATACTCGTCTACATAGCAACCGTGATCAATCGGGAATTCATGGTGGCTACATTTGCCATGTTCTATCCTGCGTCCCCATTCTTCAGACCATGGCAGATACTCACGCATATGTTTATGCATGGAGGCTTCTTCCACATATTTTTCAATATGTACACGCTGCTTATATTTGGTATGCCGCTGGAGAGAAGTCTCGGGACCAAGAAATTCCTTATATTCTATTTCGTTACCGGACTCGGGGCGATCGCACTTCACACAGGAGTGGAATATCTTCAGGCATCGTCCTACCTGTCTCACGGCATAATATCCGCATACGACAATTTGCTTAGGACTCCTACTCTCGGAGCCTCAGGAGCGATCTACGGTGTGCTCCTCGGCTTCGCAATGCTATATCCTAACACAAGGCTTACTCTTATATTCCCGCCCATAACGCTTACAGCCAAATGGTTCGTCCTGATATTTGCCGGCATCGAACTGTTTACCGGAGTCACAGGCACTGCTGACGGAGTGGCGCATTTCGCACATCTCGGAGGAATGATTTTCGGCTTCTTGCTCATCCGCTACTGGAGAAGACGAGGCAATATTTATTATTAAATCATTCGCCTGAGGCCTATAGCATGAAAGCGTGGTTGAGGTATATAGGCAGGAGGCATTTCTATCGTATATTTGGATAGAAAAACAGATTATTATCAGTAATTTATGGAAAGAGAAGGGCAACGAAAGCACGGACTTCTGTTCGGCATCACGGCACGCACTCTAATGTGCATTGCCGGAGGACTTCTTGTGCTAAGCTACCTATCCACCTATATCAATCCATCCAAGGCCTGGTACATGACCGTCTTCGGACTTCTGTTCCTACCCCTACTGATAGTCAACGCCGGGCTTCTTGCCTGGGCACTATACCGGAAGTCCAAAGCGGCCATGATACCGCTGCTATGTCTTCTTCCTGCCCTGCTCTTCTGCGGGCGATTTGTACAGATTGGCAGCAGATCCGGAGCAAAGGCCGGGGATATAAAGATAATTTCTTACAATGTCGGCAGATTTGCACTGTACCGAAAAGGTAGTTTCACTAATCGGAGAGAATGCGCAGACTCAGTATTTGCCTTCCTTCGCCGACAGGACGCTGACATCATCTGCCTGCAGGAGTTCCAGACTATCAGTGGAGAGAATGTGCGTGACTTCATACGCAAGAGACTGAAAGGATACGACATACAGTATTATTTCAATGTCGGAAGAAGAGAAGCATACGGGAATGTGACTCTGAGCAGATTCCCTGCAACGAGCAAGGGTAAGATAAATTTTGAAAAGAGCTCCAATCTCGTGCTATATTCCGACTACAAGATAGACGGACGGCCTCTGAGGGTCTACAATTGTCACCTTGAAAGCTACAACATCTCTCTGTCGAGACTTGCACGGATGGCGGACTACAAGGCTGCCGTCAACGACACCGAGTACCGCATGAAGAGATCTATAAGGAAACGTCCTGAGCAGGTAGAACAGATCTTGGAGAATTTCGAATCCGGGCCGTCCGAGGCTTGCATAACAGGAGATTTCAACGACAATCCCATGTCCTACACATACAACCGGCTGATCCGCGGACGCAAAGACTCTTTCTGCGAGGCTGGCTCAGGAGTCGGGGCAACATATTCGGTATTCCGGCCTCTTCTAAGGATAGACTACATACTTTACCCCGAGATGTTCAGGGCGACCGGACATGAGGTGATCCACAAAAACTACTCGGATCATTACCCAGTGCTTGCAACTATAGATATGCATTATGACAATGAATAATATTGATGAAATCATCTCTTCCTGTCTCAAAGTGCTCAGAGACGGGGGCACAATCCTGTATCCTACCGATACTGTATGGGGAATAGGCTGCGATGCGACGAATCCGACAGCTGTAGAGAAAGTGTATGCGATCAAGCACCGCTCTGACAGCAAGGCTCTTGTACTACTTGCCAGTGATATGGACATGATCTGCAGGTACGTAAAGCAGATCCCAGACATGGCCGTAGAGCTTGTGGAAGTAAACGACCGTCCGATGACCATCATCTACCCAGAAGCCATCTGTGGCAAGACCCCTGCAGAAGGAGAGAAAGCTGTTGCCGACAAGCATTTCCTCGCATACAATGCTGTGGCCGAGGATAGAAGCGTCGGTATCAGAATCCCTGACATGGAGTTCTGCAAGAAGCTTGTCTACAAACTAGGACATCCCATTGTCTCCACATCAGCCAATATCTCCGGTGAGCCGACACCATCTTCCTTTGCTGCCATCGATAATAAGATCAAAGACGCTGTGGACTATGTAGTACCTTCAGGCCTTGAGGCAAAGGCTACAGGCATGTCGTCCCAGATCATCAAGGTTGGCATGAACGGAGAGATCTCGATTATAAGAGGCTGATGGAAATTTTCTGGGCATATAACACGGCCGATGGCATATGCCGCCTTGATAGTGAGGAATCCGCACACTGCTGTCGCGTTATGCGTCACCGTTGTGGAGACAGCATCAACGTGATAGACGGCCGGGGGACAATGTATGAGTGTACTCTCGAAGACGACAACCCTAAGGGGGCTACGGCAAGGATAATCACCACACATCCCGACTGGGGTGGGCACGGATACCGGCTTACAATGGCAGTATGCCCTACCAAAAATATTGATCGGTACGAGTGGTTCTGCGAAAAGGCTGTCGAATTCGGTGTCGACAGGATAGTTCCGGTCATCGGAGAGCATTCGGAGCGGAAAGTGGTCAAGAGGGAGAGGATCGAGAGAATCCTCCTGTCAGCGGCCAAGCAGTCCCTTAAGGCAGCTGTTCCTGAGCTTGACGAATGTACCGGTGTTATCGATTTTGTCCGGGAGGTGGCTTCCGATGAACAATCACTAAAGCTTGTAGCTTACTGCCACGGAGACGAGAGACGAGAGGCGGCAGAACTCATCGCAAGATATCCAGGTAAAGACATCATAGTACTTATAGGTCCGGAAGGGGATTTCTCCGGAGCGGAAATCGAGGCTGCACTCAATGCCGGCTTCATACCAGTAAGTCTCGGGGCTTCAAGACTCCGGACAGAGACAGCAGCTCTTGCGGCAGTGGCCTTAGCTTATTTCCATAAACATTGATTCTCGCAAGCAGCCATCTCTGCAAACAGCGTCTAAGAGGGACTTCAGCGATGCTATATGCTTGTTATCCAATGAAATACGCTTCACTATGTACATAGGAATAATATCCGATACTCACGGGGTCTTCAGCGAGGAATTCAAGGACTTCCTCTCCCCTGTCGATGAGATCTGGCATGCCGGAGACTTCGGGGGAAGTATCAATTTCGTAGACAGTATTGCCGCATTTAAGCCACTTGTAGGGGTATATGGCAACTGTGACGGACAGGACATCCGCATCGATTACCCAGAATACAGATGCTTCGAGCGGGAAGGCAAGAAGATTCTGCTCATACACATAGGAGGCCGGCCGGGCCGGTATGACTACAAGGCGCGGACACTTATAGAGCGCTACCGACCAGATATATTCGTCTGCGGACATTCCCACATACTCATGGTCAAGAATGACCCTGCATACAATCTTCTGTATATAAATCCCGGTGCGGCTGGGATACAGGGCTGGCATATTGAAAGGACCGCACTACGCGTGCATATCGAAGAAGGAAGGATCTTCGGCATGGAACTTTACAGAGAGCCACGAGTCATAAAACCGTTATAACCAACTAATCAGGCGGTTTGTAAGGCGTATTTTTAACGTTTTTAATAAAATTTTTAATTTTTTTGCTTGCTCTTATAAAAATTGTCATTACTTTCGCAGCGGAAAACCAAAGGGGTTGACCATTAAAATTACTAGCATTATGAAAAAAGTATTGATGTCTTTGGCAGTAGTAGCCATGATGGTTGCCGCTGCTTCTTGTGGAAACAATGCAGCCAAGAAAGCAGAAGAGGCTGCAAAGGCAAAAGCTGACAGCATCAGAGTAGCAGACAGCCTTAAGGCTGCTGCAGCGTGCAATGACAGCACAAAGTGCTGCAACGCAGATTCTACTTCTTGCTGCAAGGATTCTACAAAGGCTGAGTAATACAGGCTTTGTAACTTTTCTGAAAACGCGGTATCTTAGGGAAACTCAAGATGCTGCATTTTTTGTATACCCACGGTCGTGACCTCTGAAAGAGGACTCAAGGTATCACGGCCGACAATTCAAACACTGACAACACGATACGATAACATGGCTAAAGAGAAGACAGTATGGTTCTGCACCAACTGCGGCAACGAAAGCCCAAAATGGATGGGACGTTGTCCCGCCTGTGGTGAATGGAATACCATGGTGGAGCAGACAGTTGTCACCGGCAAGGCAACACGTCCTGGAAGCAGCGGCAGCACTTCAAGCAACAAGCCTGTAGACCTAAGGAGCATAAGTTCGGCAGGCGAAAGTCGCATACCCTCTGGGTTGTCCGAAGTAGACAGACTTCTTGGAGGCGGGATTGTAGCCGGGTCTCTGATACTTATAGGCGGAGAACCAGGTATAGGAAAGTCTACCCTGTCACTTCAGTTGCCTATGTCATCAGGCCATCTCAGGACCTTGTATGTATCTGGAGAGGAGAGCGCACGCCAGGTAAAGATGAGGGCAGACAGACTTGCTGGGGACAACCCCATGTCTGAAGACAACTGCTATATCCTGGCAGAGACTGATATCTCCAAGATCATCTCTGAAGCCGAAGTCCTGAAGCCAGACCTTATGGTCGTGGACTCTGTACAGACAATGTTCTCTTCCGGAATAGACTCCACTGCAGGCTCTGTGTCGCAGATAAAGGAAGTGACTGCGCTGCTTCTGCATTTCGCCAAATCGTCAGGTATACCGGTAATACTTATAGGCCATATCACAAAAGACGGATTCATAGCCGGACCGAAGATTCTCGAACACATCGTGGATGTGGTTCTTCAATTCGAGGGAGACAACAAGAGTCCATACAGACTTCTAAGGAGTATTAAGAACAGATTCGGTTCCACGTCTGAGCTTGCCGTCTTCGAAATGACCGGCAAAGGACTGCGCGAGGTGACCAACCCGTCGGAGCTTCTTGTGCCGATGCACGAGGAAGGGTTGAGCGGCATATGTATAGGTTCTGTGCTTGACGGCATGAGGCCGTTCATGATTGAGGTACAGGCTCTTGTAAGCACGGCCGCATATGGGACGCCTCAGCGTTCCGCTACAGGCTTCGATGTAAGAAGACTCAACATGCTCCTTGCCGTGCTTGAGAAAAGGGCAGGTTTCAAGCTCGCGTCCAAGGACGTGTTCCTCAACATGTCAGGAGGCATGAGAATAGCTGACCCGTCGTGTGACCTTGCCGTTGTAGGGGCAATACTTTCCTCCAACTTCGACTATGCCATCCCCGCCGATACCTGCTTTGCAGGAGAAGTCGGCCTGAGCGGAGAGATCCGTCCCGTCAACCAGACCGGACGCAGGATCATAGAGGCCGCGAGATCAGGCTTCAGGCGCATCTTCGTCTCTCAGTACTCGCCTAAGGAAGAGGTCAAAGGCGATATAGAGGTAATACATGTAAATGATGTCTCTTCTCTTACTAGAAAATTGTTCAAATCATGAAAAAGATCAATCCGGAGCTACTCTCGGTATTTATTGCCGTAGTCTCCATAATGCTTACAGTTCTAATGATGTCCGTTGCCAGAAGCAGCAGTGAGACAGCCCAGACCGAAGAAAAGGGATTCACTTCAGAAGAAGCCGGGATCATCAATGCACCGGACAGCCTGCTCCGTGTACTTACCATACTATGTAAAGCCGACTCCCTGACTCTAAGACAGAAATCCGCACCGATAGCCGAATCGGAGCTGAATGGAGACACTTTCCGCACTCTTGCAGCCAAGATGATAGCCACAGTCACAGACTCAACTCAGAACGGGGTCGGGATAGCGGCTCCCCAGGTAGGCATTCTTCGACGGGTGATAGCCGTATGCAGGACCGACAAGGAGGGCGAGCCATTCGAGATCTACGCAAATGTAAAGATCGACTCACTATATGGAGAGAAGAGCCATGCCCCGGAAGGCTGCCTATCCATCCCTGGACTTAAGGGAAATGTAGACAGGTACAGTTCTGTCATCGTATCTTATACAGATCCTGCCACACTCCGCACAGTCAGGGATACGGTGCACGGGTTTCCGGCTATTATCTTCCAGCACGAATGCGACCATCTTGAAGGCATCCTGTATATAGACAAGGCCGATTCGGTAGCTGCTGTCTGCAAGGCTGAATAATACTGCAGACCTCGCCCGATTTCCTGTTAATATGAACTAGGGCTATAGAGGCGTCCCTGATAGGTGTCACGCTCTTCAAGACGACTGTCAAGCAGATGCAAAATCTGGAAATTGCGTATAAGCCCCCACTCGCTCTTGTCTACGAAACGAGGCGGGACCTCACCGGCGATTCTCTCTATTGCAACATCTGGCCGTAGACGCTCAAGAATATCTATCATAAGATCCAGATAGTCATCGAGTCCAAGCCGCAGGAAATCCTCCGGATGCTCGGCATATTCTCTTGCCATTCTTGTTCCTTTGACAATCTGGAGCTGATGGAATTTGACCGAGTCGACTGGTAGTGTATTGATGAAATCGGCATAGCCGAGAAGCATCTGCCTCCTCTCACCTGGCAGTCCGATTATGAAATGCGCACCTGTATCGATGCCTCTTGCTACCGTCATCCCAGCAGCCGACTGAGCACATTGCACATCGTGGCCTCGCCCTACTCTTTCCAGTGTCTTGTCATAGCAAGACTCTATGCCATACTCTATCCTGACGATTGGGGCATCAAAACCTTCCCGCTGCCAGCCATCGAGTCCTTTGGAGAGTGATGCTATCCAGTCGAGCTTCTCAGCGTCAACACAGTCCGGCCGGGTACCTATGACAATGCCGACTACAGAGGGGTGTGAAAGGGCTGCAAGATAGCGTTCTTTCAACACCTCAAGTGGGGCGTATGTATTGGAATAAGATTGGAAATATGCAAGATAATGCCGAGCATTGCGGTAGCGGACCTTGTGAAAGGCTATTCCTTCATCTATCTGCTGCGCTATAGACAAGAGCGGATTGCTATATGAAGGATGAAAAGCCGCATTGTCACAGAAAGAACATCCTCCACGGCCGACAAGCCCGTCCCTGTTGGGACATGTGAAGCCGGCATCGATTACAAGTTTCTGAAGTCTCTCGCCATAGAGCCTGCGGTAATGCCCGACATAAGTATTGTACCGTTTGCCATCGGGGAAATCATATTTGCCCATATCGGGGACAAATTTAGCCAAAAAATGTAAGAAGTTGCGAGAAAGGTGATTTTGTAGTATTTTCGCCGGGAAGCTATTAAAAAGGATAGCTGAGCTATCTGACTGAACAAAAGGCTAAAGAATCATATATGAGACTTATACATATCGCTGTCACGGCATTGGCATATCTGTCCGCATACGCCTTGGACGCAATACCGGTAGCCGCGCAGACATACGGAGTGGTCGGACTGTCCGCCAATTATATGAGGATCAAGCCAGACTACGAGTCGGCACTTGAGACTCAGGCTCTTATGGGCACGCCTGTGGAGATCCTTGACACAAGTGGGTATTGGCTAAAGATCAGGACATCACGGCCGGACTATACGGCATGGGCTACCGACATGGGCATTACAGCAATGTCTGGGAGCGAATTAAAGGCCTACATCGCTGCTGACAAATACATTTGCACAGTTCTATTTGCAGAGATGTACGATGCACCGTCAAAGAAGGGTCTAAGAGTCGGAGATCTGGTGGCAGGAGACTTGCTCCGCATATCAGATGGCCACAAAAACGGCTTTCTTGCCGCACGTCTTCCTTCTGGGGAGAGAGTCTACGTGCTCAAAGGGAACGTCTCCCCTTTCCGTGAATGGGCCGATAGCCGTAGGGCAACTCGAGAGAATCTTGTAAAGACTGCATTCCGCTTCCTCGGCACGCCTTATCTGTGGGGCGGGACAAGCAGCAAGGGTCTCGACTGCAGCGGTCTTGTGTGGAACACCTACTTCCTCAACGGGATAGTCCTGCCGAGAAACGCTTCGCAACAGGTTCATGTAGGGATAGAAGTATCTCTGGACGGGTTCGTCCCTGAAGATAGCGAAGGAGACCTACTTCCTGGCGACCTACTCTTTTTCGGTAAGGCGGCCACAGACTCCACATCAGAGAGGATCACGCATGTAGGCATCTATACTGGCAACGGGCATCTTATACATTCTTCGCACCTTGTGAGGTGCAATTCCATGCGTCTCGGGTCAGCCGATTACTATACTGGCACTCCACGACTTCTTCATGCAAGGCGCATTGTAGACAGCACTGGGCGGCCCTATGACAAAAGCCTGTATCTACTGTCAAATCCATCATATTTCCCCAACAAGTAAGAATACTACCATCGCAGATGAACCTCGCAAGCCCGCAATGCGTCATGTTTATTCCCCGTAATAATCCGTTTAAAAGGGAAAATGATTAACTTTGCAGTCGGGCCGGCGGATCCGGTCACTTATAAATTTATCAGAATATGAATCTAAGAGTATTCAAGAAAGACGTAGAGTATTTCGTCGGAGAATTCATCGATGACTGCTCCATCTTCATCACATTGAACCCAGGCAAGAGTTCAGATAAAATGGCAGCTCTTATCGGGGACGCTGTAGAACTTTACAACAACCTCAAGGACAAGGCAAACTCCAAGCCTGAAGACAAGAAGCCGAAGGCATGGTATGACGGTCTTCGCAAGGACATGTTCGACAAGCTCGATGACCTCTATGCAAGTCTCAGCGAGATCATTGCAGCGGCCAACAAAGAAGAGAAGAACTAAGATCCTCGCCCCGTAAGATTCAGAGGCGCGGTCCTATACAAAGGCACGATCCTATCTATACAACGAGAATTACGCCTCAACACTGGTAGACGAAGAGAATTTCTCCAAGCCACGAGTGCATGAACAAACGAAGAAGCTGACCCAAAAGGTCAGCTTCTCTCGTTTATAAGGATAGTATCTAAATGTGATGATGTGGCAGACTCACAGTATGACACTTGTTGCTGAAAAACCGGCAATGAAGTCCGCTGTGTAGTTGTCGGAAAGCTCTGCTTTATTGTTTGCCGGCAAGATGCTTCTCCCATGCCCAGGCTGCCGCGAGCGTCTGTTCGATAGTACGCTCTGCTTTCCAGCCGAGTTTCTTATTGGCAAGTGAAGGGTCAGCCCATATTGCTGTAACATCCCCTGATCGGCGAGGCGCGAACTTATAGTTGAGCTTCACACCGTTGACTTTCTCGAAAGCCTTGACAAGCTCAAGTACTGATACTGGCTTTCCGGTACCTATATTGAAGATCTCATAGTCTTTCTCCATCTTGCCGTCAAGCATCCTTGCTACTGCATATACATGTGCCTTGGCAAGGTCAACAATATCTATGTAGTCCCTCTGGCAGGTCCCGTCAGGAGTTGGATAGTCGTTGCCGAAAATGCTTAGGCAAGCTCTCTTGCCGATTGCTGTCTGAGTGATGTAAGGTACAAGATTGTTGGGCACTCCTCTCGGAAGTTCACCGATAAGTGCTGATGGATGGGCTCCGATAGGGTTGAAATAACGTAGAGCCATACCTTTGATCGGGCCGTTCTTCTGAACACCAGGTGTAACTTCGCTTCCGTACACGGCATAAGCCTTCACTGAATCACGGAGTATGTCCTCGCTGATCTGCTTTGTGTTGCCGTAAGGGGATGTGGCAGGCTGACGCGGTGACTGCTCCGTAACTGGAAGATGCTCGGGCTCTCCATATACTGTCGCTGATGAAGAGAACAGCACATTGCATCCACCGTGCTTCTTGGCAGCATCGATCACATTGACAAATGATGTCAAGTTGTTCCTATAATATTTCAACGGCTCGGCAACTGACTCCCCTACAGCCTTGAAAGCTGCAAAATGAATAACCGCATCTATCTGGAACTCAGAGAACAACTTGTCTACCGCGTTCATATCGCAGAAATCCATCTTCACGAACGGGATATCCTCCCGGCCGGTGATTTTCTTAACACCCTCGAAGCATGTCATGTCACAATTGGACATATTGTCGGCTACTACCACCTCATAGCCGGCTTCGAGAAGCTCTACCGTGACATGGCTGCCGATAAATCCGGCACCGCCCGATACAAGAACTCTTTTGCTCATATTTTGATATATATTTTGAGATCCTATCTTTCTTTCAAGAGGCGACTCAAGATGTCCTTACCTCACTACGACTGACCATCTTAACAGTTTATGCAACTCTACATTTGTATGGTCAACTCCCTATCGGTAGCCCAATCTCACACATTGCACAAAGTTAGCGAATTTTGCAGGCAATTATGAGTAATTGAGCCAAAATTTTGATTAAAGCGCCTGCTTGTCTTAGACTTGAGAAGTTGTCGCATTGCTTGTAGATCATGCTGTCGTTGCATGAAGATACCGCAACGGACGCTGCAAGCAGTATCGCCATCATAACTAACTGAGACTCACTGGACATGGCACAGGGAAGCAACAAGGGTGTCGATGATTCTGTTGACGGCAGAGGCTGAGTCTGGGCAATTGTTTACCATGATGGAGAATACGATTGCCGGAGTATCAGCTGATTGCGGAGCAGCCGGGCGGTGAGCAGATGATTCTGACGGGCATGTATACGGAATCGATGGTGGCAGGACATAGCCACTGTAGCAGATAACACCGTCCATGGATCCGCTTTTCATCCGCACACGCTCACGGACTGACAGCGGGAAGGCTTTAAGGCGATATTTCATACCTTCATTGCCGGGCATATTGATAGTGGATATATATGCATCACGGCAAGGTGCAGTCCACATTGCTGATAGAAAATCGCAGAAGAAGCTCGGTGACATGTAGTTGTGTCTGGAAAGGCCGCTTCCGTCCACCATCCGGAAGCCTACCGGGAGATGAGACGTCCTCCGTCCAAGACCTGATGCAGGAGCGACACGACTACGATTGCTGGCAAACATGGCTTCAAGACAGCGTACAGCAGCCACGGCACATGAGTCATATGAGGCTGAGAAGGTTGACTGCTTGGACAGCGCCCTGAACAAAGCTTCCGCATAGAAGTTGTCGCTAACCTTGTTGGTCATACGGGCTATCTGCAAAAGGGCCGGAGAATATGTCTCTCCTATGATATGAACACCTGTACGGCCTTGCCCTGCAACCGGTCTATTAGCCGAATGAGCCGCTGGCAACACATCCCTAGATGCCGGGCCATTGGCTGCTGAGATGCTTGCAGGCTCTCCTTTAGAAGTGACGCCTTTGATCTCAATGCCGACACGAGATAGATATTCTGTAAACATATGGGCGCAGGTCCTTGCGCCTTGTTTGTTTGCAGCCTTAAAAGTATATGGCCCGCTTTCCTGTGGGAGAGATCCGGCAAGCACTGCATTGTCAGAGAATGTTGTCGTATATAGCAACACATTGTCTTTATTCCCGGCAGGAGAAGTCCTCGCGGTATTATCCATGGAAAGCCACGGGAGATCCGGATAGACGCTTTCGATAAATACCTTTCCTCCTGCCTTGTCAGAGGGACGAAGATGCAGGTCAATGCGGTTGCGATAAAAGCTGAGGCCATCAGAACCAGGGCCGTAATATGTGCCAATATCCCCGTATTCCCATGTCGGCTGGTCATATTCTCCGTCATAGTACGAACCGTCCCCGATGACAGAGCCTTCTATCTTCCTGATACCGACATTCCTGACCATTGCCGCCCATGCGGAAAACAAAGAATCCGCCGGACTCGCTATCTCGTCCCTTGCTCCTATTGTAGGGTCACCTCCACCAATGATGTACAGGTCTCCGTGCAGGACTCCGTTCCTTATTTCTCCAGCATATCCGATACGGGTGGCAAAGCGGTATGAAGCTCCGAGTCGGCTTAAGGCAAGACCGGTTGTCACAAGCTTGGTATTCGATGCCGGGACCAATTTGCGCAAAGGATTATATGAGACTATGGTATCACCGACTGTCGTCATGGCAAGGACACCGACCTGTGCGGATCGGAAAGGCTCTGTCATCATGACTGAATCCAAATATGCCTGGAGACCGCCAGATACTGACTGTGGATTGCCTTCTGTGACAAGAATCTCCCCGATCCTATCGTTCGGGGAATCTACAGCCACAGCCCTTGGTGCAAGACTCAGCGCAAATGCCAAGAATATCGCCAATGAAAAAAAAGATCTGATCGCCATAATATTATGTAAATTTAGAATCCGCCCTCATTTTTTGCAAATATTACCTCCATAACAGCCAGCAAGAAGAGTAGATCATTTCCTCTTTGCTCCTGTTATGGCTTTTCTGTATATTTGAATTTCTGTATATTTGAATGAGAAATACACTACAGAACGGTGTTGCAATGATAAGACGAACAGGCAAACAATTGAGGCTCATGCTCCTTGTGTCAATTATAGGAGCTTCTGCCAACATTTTCACTATGAAGGCCGACTCTCCGATGCGAGGACAGCAAGGCGATTATAAGGAAGAGGACGAGAACCTGGCGACGATGGCGTTCCAATCCGAAGACAAAGAAGTGCGTGGGACAGTCACGGACGAGAGCGGAGAGCCTCTTGTCGGGGCGATGGTATTCATAAAAGGCACCGCAATAGGACAAAGCACGGATACTGACGGGGCATTTGCCATCAGGGCGCCACGTCCGGGCGAATCATATGTCCTCTCCGTCCAATATCTCGGCATGGTAAGTCAGGAAGTGAAGGTCACCACGCAGAGAGAGGTTAATTTTGTTCTGAAGCAGGACAACAAGTTGGCAGAAGCGGTAATCACCGGAGCGTATGGCACAAGGCAGAGCCGGGAAGACCTTATAGGAAGCGCATACCAGGTAAGTTCGGAACAGTTCAAGAACAAGCCGATGGCCAGGGTAGACAATTTGCTTCAGGGCCTTGTCCCAGGTATGACCATCGAGCCGAATGCAGACTATGCCGGCACGACAAGGTCCAGATACGAGACCAGAATCAGAGGAGCAGCCTCGCTCAGCGCTTCTAATGAGCCCCTTTGGGTCGTAGACGGGGTGCCGATGTATACCGGTGAACGCACGAACCTTGTACCTGGCATGACATACACTGTCTCCCCCCTTTCATACCTCAATCCAGACGACATCGAATCCATCACTGTACTGAAAGACGCGGATCAGGTCACAATCTATGGCTCGGACGGCTCGAACGGGGTAATTCTCGTAACCACGAAATCGGGCATGAAGAACAAGCCGGTCGGTGTATCAGCGAGAGTCAATTTCGGCGTATCGGCAATCGACAAGAGCACCATGTTCAAGATGATGAATGCTAAGCAGTACATGACAGTAGCAAGAGAAGCCTGGGCCAATGCCGGATACCCCACCTCTACATTTCCATTCCAGGACAATGACTACAACACTTATTCTACTACTTCCACCGATTGGACAAAAGAATATCTCGGAGCGGGTTCTGAGTTCTATGCTGACGTATCCGTATCAAGCGGTTCCGACAAGGCTACCAATCTCGTTTCCGGGTCCTGGTACAGGAACTCCAACACAGTAAAGGGCGACTCTCAGCAGAGATTCTCCCTCAGAAGCCGGAACACATACGATCTCACCCACTGGCTCAACGCTGACATACGACTCTCCGCATCATACAACGACAACGACCTGTTTCCACTCTCTTACAGTTATCTGGAGACACTGCCAATCTATGAGCCATACATGCCAGACGGATCTTACAGGCTGTACAACAAGATCTATGACAACGGGAACTGGATACTGCGCAAGTTCAACGACAACCTGATCCCATCGAGAGAAGAGGACACCAACAGACAGCGTACCGTACTGACATCGGCCAACATTTCCGTAAGGGCAAGGCTGATGCAAGGACTTGACTTGACAGCCCAATACGCAATCGACTACATGAGCAGCCACGAAGACTATTACACTTCATCCCTTACGCCGGGAGCAATCGATTCCAACGGGACGGCAAAGGGGTATTCTCGCCGCGCGGATGCTTCCTATATCAACTGGACAAATGTAGAAAGACTCAATTTCGACAGGTCCTTCAATACCGTACACCATGTCAGCGCACTTGCCGGGATAGAGTTAAAAAGTCGCAAATACAATACCCTCTCGGGAAGCGGAAGTGGCTTCATGAATGACAATATCCAGGAAATCACTTATTCGGACGAGAATTCGAGGAATGCTGAAAGTTCGGTATCGACAACACGGAAAATGTCATTTATCGGAAGAGCAGTATATTCTTACGACTCAAGATATTACGCCTCGTTCAACATACGAAGGGACGGAAGTTCTGACTTCGGGGAATTCTCTAAATGGTCCAATTTCTGGTCAGCCGGACTGTCATGGAATATCAACAGAGAGAGTTTTTTCCACAATGAGAAGATAAGCCTTCTGAAGCTCAAGGCTTCTTACGGAATAAGCGGAAACTCAAGGGCTGACGTATCAGGAGCCCTGGGGACATACTCGTACGGAAGTTCCTACTCATACGGAGGGGCTTCAGGAGCTATCATAGCTACTGTTCCCAATCCCGGCATCTCGTGGGAGAAGACAAGAATGTTCAACTTCGGCATCCGGATTGAGATCAGGAACGCCATAGAGCTGGAACTTCAGGCCTATGACAATCTGACCTCAGACCTGCTCAGTTCAATATATGTATCAAGAACTCTGTCTTCAAGCAGTATTGCCGCCAATATGGGCGAACTTCGCAACAGGGGCATTGAGCTTGATTTGTCTTCCACCAACCTCAGGCGTGGGGATTTCCTGTGGACCACCAATTTCAATATGGCGCACAATTCCAACAAGATACTTAAACTCTACAATGACGTACCGACAAGCTACACGACTCGCATTTGGACCGAAGGGCACGACTCGCAGACATGGTACCTTGTAAGATGGGCAGGCGTTGACCCGACTGACGGATCTCCCATGTGGTATGACCGCAACGGCAACCTTACCAGGACATACAGTACGGACAACAGGGTTGCGGACAAGAGCAGGACTCCAATTCTGAGCGGAGGCATGGTAAATACTCTCTCTTGGAAGAATCTCAGTCTCGCTTTCCAGATAAATTACCGCATTGGAGGCTATGCCCTTGGCACTTATGCATCCAGATATTTCGCAGACGGATACGATATAACAGGCAGCAATCAGGCTGTCGAAGTGTACTACGAGAGATGGACGACACCCGGACAGGCAGCTGCATTTCCAAAAGTATCACAGGTCAGTACATCATCTGGGCGATATTCAACAAGATTCCTGTACAATGCCACCAATTTCGACCTTAGTGAAGTAAGTCTTACTTACAATTTCCCTGGACGCATCATCGACAGATGGAAGCTCAAGGGACTTGCCGTAACAGCCGTCCTCAACAATGCATATTTATTTACTCCGGACCAGAAAAGAGGCAGAAACTCATACAAGACAATGATATACGGATACCCACGTACAAGGACTCTGTCTTGCAACATATCCGTTTCGTTCTGATAAAACGGCAAGGATTCATGGTCCTATATTGAAATTCATGGATTCATATTGACATGGATCATATTGACACCAACTCTGAAACTGACAGTAAGACCCGAACATATAGATATGATATTGAATATTAAACACATAGCAAGAGGCGCGATGACAGTAGCAGCGGCCATGGCCGCCGTTTGTGGCTGTGATTTTCTCAACGTAAGCAATGAGGGACGCTCGACAATCCCTGCTTTCTACTCGGACGCTTCCTCTGTAAAGTCGGCTCTTGACGGAACATACAGCCTGACTTACGAATTCTATGACAAATACATGATCCTTTACCCGGAAGTAGCCGGAGACCTTACCAGAGTACAGCCGTCTGCCTCAGATTGGATTCGGCAATTCAACTTCACCTCCGATGAGACAGATGAGACCACTCCGGTAGGCTTCATCTGGAAGTCGGGGTATGAGATCATCCTAAATGCCAATGAGATCATACATTACGCCCCGTACGTTGCGCAGCGTTATCCTGGGCAGGCAAAGCTAATCGACAACTACATAGCACAGGCTTATTTTCTTAGGGCATTGGCAAGCCTCGACCTTTGTCTCACATATGCCCAGACTTACACATACACTTCAGACGCATCGCATCTCGGTATTGCAGTACTGACATATGTCCCAGACGTCAAAGCCAAGATACGAAGAAGCTCGGCAGCAGACTCTTACGCTCAGATCGTCAAGGACCTCGGCACAGCTCTCTCCATGTTTTCTGCCGATTATGCCCCTGGACCGTCTTACGCAGCGGCCGCTGCATGCAAAGCACTGCTCGCAAGAGTCAGCCTGTATATGGGCAGATATTCAGATGCAGCAGGATATGCCACTGACGTAATAGAGGATTACGGGCTTCAGCTGACACCAAGGAAAGACTATCGAGATATGTTCTGCAGACAAGCGACCGGTACGGAATCCATTCTAAGGCTCAATGGGAAATACAGCACAAGTAATCTCAGAAGTATCTTCTCATATATAGAGCCTAAGATATTTCCCTCACAGAAAGTGCTGTCGACCCTCACCGATGAGAAAGATATTCGTAGCAGTCTGCTTCACCATACTAACGATAACGACACATATGACGGTATCTGTATGAAATATGCAGACATCAATAACATAGACGAAAAAGAAAGGCATACTGACCCGTTCATCCTGAGACTCTCCGAAATGTACCTGATACGGGCAGAATCTTATTGCGCCCTCGGGGAGACGGGCAAGGCCGCTTCAGACATAGCCGCACTAAGAGCAAGAGCCTACGGGATCACCATAGAAGAAGCAATGCCAGAATATTCCGACTCCGATGACTTGGACCAGCAGATAATGCAGGAACGTATAAAGGAACTTCACCTTGAGGGGCACAGGCTATTCGATATAACAAGGAGGCACGAGAATCTGTCCCGCGGCAGTGATACAGGAGCTACTATACTTGAGATAGACTATCCTGACGAGCGGTTCATCCTTCCCATCCCTCTTGTAGAGCTTGAAGCCAATAAGGACATGCAGCCCAATCCCGTCAACAAAACACAAAGATAAAATGAACGTATTATGAAAACCGGACATATGACATTCAACCGAATAACGAAGCTTGCAGCCATAGCAATGGCACTTGTGATAGTGCTGTCTTGCAACAAGATGATAATATTCCGCGACAGTTTCATATCATTTGTTGCAGAAGAGTCCTCTTCTACCTACATAGATGCGGCAGGCGACTGGACAGGCAGCTACAAGATAAGATATACGGGAGAAAAGCCCTCAGAACCTATCACAGTAAGCTTTGGAATCACAGCCGGGGACGGTCTTGTAGAAGGCACTGATTATGAGTTAGTGACAACTGGAGGCCATGTCACTCTTCTTCCTGGGGTATTCGAGCAAAGTATCAAGATACACTGGCTTAGTCACACGCTGGACGAGATCAAGGACAACAGTCTCACTATCAGTCTCCTTTCGGCAGACGGAGTACGTCTCGGATATCCGGGGCCGTCGGAACTGATGAAAAGTATCACCATTAAGAAATACAATAATTGACATCACACTCCAAAAAATGAACTCCCAACAAAAGTTTTGTGTATAATTTTTGGATGCTATTCAAAGTTGGATGGGATGCAATTCTAAGTTGGCCATAAACGAACTTTATATAAATTTTCAAAACACTCAGAAATGAAATTTAGAAACCTATTATTGCTGGCAGCCTCTGGAGCGGTTCTGTTGGCAGCATGCACTGAAGAAGACAAGAAACCGGATTATTCTCCTGCAGTCATTTCTTCATTCGGATTTTACGAAGAGCAGAATCCCAGCCTCACAGAGGATTATATAATTGATGAAATCTCCGGTAACTCCTTGACGTTCAATCTATCTTACGGCACAGACGAGGCTACTGTCAAGGCCTTGATACCGACTTTCGAGACTACCGCAGACGCTGTATACCTCAGTGACGCATCAGGCGATGTCGGGAGTGTCGTGGAAAGCGGCAAGACAGCAGTTGATTTCTCCTCTGATGTTGTGCTTATAGCGAAGTCAGGCAACAACTACAATGCCTACACGGTATCTGTCAAAGTTGCACAGGCTTCCAAATGGGTAGAATTTGCCAAGACTACAGCCTCTATGGCCGAAAGACCAGCAGCCGGCATCAACCCTGTGGATGGTAAACTCTATATCGCCGGAATAGACGGTCGTGACGAACTTAAACGTCCTGTCATGTACAGCTTTGACGGGACAAACCTCTCTGAACTCGGATTTCTCTCCGACACGACAGGAGCAGCTGTTGCAGTCGGCTTCAGCACCGAGGGTAGTACTTTTGTCAGCTTCCAGGACAAGGTTCTCAATCCTGATACAGACAAGACAGAGAACAAGACTTCTGTGGTGAAAGTATCCAAAGACGGAAGCTATTCCTTTGTCGGATCAAGGGCTGCTATCAATAGGCAGAACACAAGCCAGTTTCTTCCAAGTGGGGTTGCAGCCCTCTCGGACAACGACATCTGGACAGCGACGACTCTCTTCTCAAATGGCTCTACATTTAAGAAACGGGCTCTAAACCTTTCTCATTTTGATGGCTCGGGATGGACCAATGAGATTGCTATAGACGGCCGTGATGCAACCTCACGCGGATACAATCCCACAATGAAGATCATTGACGGAGTGCCTTATCTGGGAGTATTTAACCAAAACGCCAATACGCTTTCTCTGTACAAATTGGAGAACGGAAACTGGAAAACTGTAATCGAAAGCCTGTCAATCAAGAAGATGGATACAGAAGAATCATCCAAGCTATATCTTTCGTCCGGAGACTTCGATATCGACTCCAAAGGTATCCCCTATTTCTTTATAGGTGCTGAATTCCTTGGTGAGGGCGTGTACAATGGAGCTGTCGTGAAAGTCAATGTCTCAGACAAAGGATATGAATATATTCCTATTGGAGGCGTCCTGAAAGACCTTACTCTCGACAGCAATTCATACCCGAGATTTGCACTTTCTGCTGGGGATGTTCCTTATGTCGTATTTGACAAAGTGACAGGCGATAAAAGCCACCAACTTTGCATAACGCATATCGACTCCAAGACCAAGACATGGACCGATCCTGAAAAATTAGGCTCTTTCGATTCATGGGAACTGACCTTGGATTTCGACAAGAACGGAAAGGGATATATCGTAGCCCGTGAACAGGCAGGACCATATCATCTGTTTTATACTCAGGACTAATGTCATGACCGGCATCAGGACTTGGATGCTTGCAGTGGCACTCCTCCCTACCCTCTGTACATTGCCTCACACTGACGCCTTTGCCTGGGATAACGGCAAAGAGTCCTGCACAAGGTTCATGAAACAGCATGACCGTCGCATGGGCAATGGACTTAGGGTCGCTTTTATCGGTGATCCTCAAGTCGGGAGTGAAGAGGAGTTGTCCTATGCAAGGCATTCCATTTACAAGGAACTCTCTGAAAGAAGAGACCTCGATTTTGCTATCTTCCTTGGAGACATCACCAATGATGAGATGGGACTACTTAAGGAAAGTAAGGCCATCATAGATTCTCTCCCATATCCATCCTATTTAGTATCTGGCAACCACGACAGGGACGTCTATCCACGGAAGTCTGTAAACGGGACACCGAAGAAGGACGCTGACAGGGTGCAAATGGATAAGACCATGAGGCTAACGGCGGAGACAACTGAGCGGAGTAGGGACTTAGCTACATGGCGCAAGATCATCGGATATACAGACACTGCATTCGACATCTCCCGCGTCAGATTCATCTTGATGAACAATGTCAGGGATGATGGTGAAGGCGGATATTGCGGTGGGCTTACTGTCAGACAGTTGCATTTCCTCGATTCTGTAATTGTCGGCAAAAAGGTAAAGCCACACACTATCGCCCTCGTCACACACATTCCGATCAGTCAGTCTCATGGAAAGGATTCCATACTTGCAATCTTCGGCCGTCATCTCTCTTTGATCCCAGAACAGCGTAGGCCGGAACTTCTCTTTGTCTCCGGACATACACACAAAGTACGGAGAGACACCCTCTCGTTAGGCATTATGGACGGAGAGCCTGCACCTCCCCCTGCAAACGAACTTATCGGCGGAGCGACTTGCGGCAGTTGGTGGCGTGGTGTGAAAGACAAGGACGGTATCCCCTACGGGCTAATGGGTTGTGGCGCCCCGAGAGGGTATTTCATCGCAGACTTCGACTATAAGCGAAAAGGCGCGGCCCGAGAAGGACGATCATCCTACAGACTAAGATACAAGGTTGTTGGACGGCCAGATGATGAGCAGATGTCGGTGAATATTGTCTCCGAAAAAGACTCTGTCGGACGAAGCGGCTACCGCATCTATGTCAATGTCTTCGGAGGGGCTATATACGGCAAAGTCCGTGCAAATATTCTCCCCGAAGACTTTCGCAAGAACAGTATAGAGCCCCGATGCGGTGACTACCGGGTTATTTGCTTATCGCGCTGTGACAAGCCGGCACTTGAGGTACTGGAGGTCATAAGATACAACGACTCTTTTTCACGAGACTACAAGAAGCAGCATCGCAGCGATTTTATTCCCATGCGAAGACAGCCCTCGCCACACCTTTGGCGCAGCGACTTCATACCTGGGATGGCACCTGCAAGACTCGAAGTCTTCTACTCGGATCCATTCATGCGAGAGATATTCATGGCGGACGACCTGTTGTTAACATGCTCACCATAGATATCGTCGTCATAGATGACTTTATTAGGCAACATCACGATACGACACAATTACCTACCCGAATTTTAACTGGAAGCAGGTATAGTTAAGGTATGCTTCCAACTCTATCCGGCTGTTTATCTGGAATGAGACCCAGTATATTTAATGGAGAATCGGTATAGTTAAAGGCATAGTCTCCAAATCCATTTTGAACTTTTGGGATAAGTCAGCAGGTACATCTAAAGGACAGTATCGCCCACATACAACAAACCCTCCTACATTGCTGCAAGAGGGCGTATCGCTAAACTATTTCTTGAATAAGTCTGAATGAGTACCAGTTCTGGCAAGTTCGAGTATCTGCAATTCGTTGTTATCTGTCTTTTTGTATATCAACAGCCAATCCGGCCTGATATGACATTCCCGATAGCTGACATAATTTCCTCGCAAGGCATGGTCTTTATTCTCTTTAGGGGGAATGGACCATCCGATGTAAAGCGGTCCAGTGAATGTGTAAACAATCTTAGTTTAACCACCCCAAAAGTGTCAACCATTCTCAGGGAAAGTCAAGTTCTTCATTATCGTGTCTTGAAGATGGGCAGGACTTTTTCACCCTTTCATTTTCCGGATTCCAGTATTTGAGCTGAACAGCAACACTGGTCTTGTATCTTTTCTTCTGCCCCTTATGAAAGACTTGAAGAAAGATTGTGTAGTTTCCCTACCTGTTTGGCTGATGGGAGCGTTCAAAATGAAATGTCATAATATAGCAAATGGACAATAATTTTTAGTGGCACATTAGTGGCACTTTTGTGTCCATTTGCTCCCCATACAGGGCTTCCTTGGGACAGGTGGCAACACCTTGCAGATACTGTCCCGAAAGCCTGAAATCCTTTTGCAGGCACCTGTGGTGGGGTTTTACATAAAAAGAAATCACCCAGTCCATCAAAAAGACAGACTGGGTAATTTTCATTGTGTGGTCCCAACAGGGCTTGAACCTGTGACCCTCTGATTATGAGTCAGATGCTACTAACCAACTGAGCTATGGGACCAAAATTGCAAAACCGACCTTAATCGGTCTTGCAAATATAGGCAATTTTTCCATTCCCTGAAAGCGAGGCGACAAACTTTATGACAAATTTGCCGTATCGGCTTCTTCAACTGTGATAAGATCTATCAGACCTTGATCTCAACCTCAACGCCTGAAGGAAGCTCAAGCCTCATCAAGGCATCAACAGTCTTAGCATTCGAATCATCGATATCCAGAAGTCTGCAATAAGAGCTGAGCTGGAACTGCTCACGGGACTTCTTGTTAACGAAAGTCGAACGGTTGACAGTGAAGATCTTCTTGTTGGTAGGAAGCGGAATAGGACCGCAAACCTTGGCACCTGTAGAAGTCACTGTATCGGCTATCTTCTTCGCAGACTTGTCCAGAAGCATATGATCGAATGATTTGAGCTTTATTCTAATCTTTTGACTCATATCAATAATCTCTTTTGTACATTAATAAATTACTCGTCGTCATCAGAAGCCTTGTAACCACTCTTCTCGATGATCTCCTTTGCCAGGTTGGCAGGAACTTCTGAATAGTGGTCGAAGCTCATGGTACTGGTCGCACGGCCTGAAGACAAGGTCCTAAGAACAGTCACATAACCGAACTGCTCCGATAGAGGAACGAATGCCTTGATGATCCTTGCTCCGTTAGGAGTTGAATCCATAGCATTGATCTGGCCTCTTCTTCTGTTCAAGTCACCTACGATGTCTCCCATGTACTCTTCAGGGGTAACAACCTCAAGGCTCATGATAGGCTCAAGCAATACCGGATGACACTTCGGACATGCATGGCGGAATGCCATACGTGCGCAGATCTCGAATGACAACTGGTCGGAGTCTACCGGATGGTAAGAACCGTCGAGCAGGGTAACCTTGAGTGAAGGAACTTCGTAACCAGCGAGAACACCGTTGGCCATTGCTGCCTCGAAGCCTTTCTGAACGCAAGGAACATACTCCTTCGGAACGTTTCCACCTTTAACCTGGTTGTCAAACTGAAGGCCTGTTACGCCCTCGTCTGCAGGACCGATCTCAACAACGATGTCAGCAAACTTACCACGACCACCAGTCTGCTTCTTGAACAGCTCACGGTGCTGTATGGAAGTAGTGATAGCTTCTTTGTAGTTGACCTGAGGTGCACCCTGGTTTATCTCGACACCGAATTCACGACGGAGACGGTCAACAATGATATCAAGGTGAAGCTCACCCATACCGCTGATCACTGTCTGACCAGTCTCATGGTCTGACCTTACAGTAAAGGTAGGATCCTCTTCTGCAAGTTTGCCAAGAGCAACACCGAGCTTCTCAAGGTCAGCCTGAGTCTTAGGCTCAACTGCTATACCGATCACAGGATCAGGGAATTCCATAGCCTCAAGGGTTACAGGATGTGCCTCATCGCAGATTGTATCTCCAGTACGGAGGTCCTTGAAACCGACTGCGGCACAGATATCTCCGGCCTCAACAAAATCGATAGGATTCTGATGGTTGGAGTGCATCTGGTACAGACGGGCTACTCTTTCTTTCTTGCCTGTACGTGTATTGAGCACATATGAGCCGGCATCAAGATGTCCTGAATAAGCTCTGATATATGCAAGACGGCCGACAAAGGGGTCTGTAGCAATCTTGAAGACGAGTCCGCAGAACGGCTCTTTTGCATCAGGCTTTACCAAGACCTCTTCTCCTGTCTCAGGATTGGTGCCCTTTACAGCTCCGATATCGATAGGAGAAGGCAGATACCTTACGACTGCATCGAGAAGGAACTGTACACCCTTGTCCTTGTAAGAGGAACCGCAGGTAGCAGGAACTATCTTCATGGCGATCGTGCCCTTGCGGATAGCTGCTATAATCTCGTCTTTTGTAAGGGAATTGGGATCCTCGAAATATTTCTCCATCAAGGCATCGTCGCATTCTGCAGCAGCTTCTACAAGACGGTCTCTCCAGAGCTCGACCTCACCCTTCATATCTTCAGGGATAGGAATCTCATGATAGTTTATGACTTCTGTGTTGTCCGCATCATATGCGATTGCTTTTCTGTCGATAAGGTCAACGATTCCGACAAACTTGTCTTCGGAACCGATAGGAAGACTGATAGGAACTGCTGTAGCTCCCAACTTATCCTTGATATCCTTGACACATCCGAGGAAGTCGGCACCGACCCTGTCCATCTTGTTGACATAGGCTATTTTCGGTACGCCGAACTTGTCAGCCTGACGCCATACGGTCTCAGACTGTGGCTGAACTTTGCCTACCGCATCGAATGTAGCGATAGTACCGTCAAGCACACGGAGCGAACGCTCTACTTCAACGGTGAAGTCAACGTGGCCTGGGGTATCGATAAGGTTCAGCTGATATACATTTCCGTTGTAATGCCAGAATGCGGTAGTTGCAGCGGAAGTGATGGTGATACCTCTTTCCTGCTCCTGTACCATCCAGTCCATTGTAGCACCTCCGTCATGCACCTCACCGATCTTGTGGATCTTTCCGGTGTAGTAGAGGATACGCTCGGACGTGGTTGTCTTACCGGCATCAATATGAGCCATGATACCGATATTTCTGGTGAATTTAAGATCTCTTTTTGCCATTAGTCAAAAGAATTAGAAACGGAAGTGAGCAAATGCCTTGTTGGCCTCTGCCATCTTATGCATATCTTCTTTTCTCTTGTATGCGCCACCCTCGTTGTTGTAAGCGGCAACGATCTCGGCGCAAAGTTTCTCTGCCATGGAGTGGCCGGAACGCTTGCGGGCGAAAAGTATCAGGTTCTTCATAGAGAGCGAGATTTTCCTTTCCGGTCTCAACTCCGTAGGCACCTGGAAGTTAGCTCCACCGACCCTGCGACTCTTAACCTCGATCTGAGGTGTCACATTCTCGAGAGCCTTCCTCCAAATATCTAGAGGAGCCTTGTCAGAATCTTTCATCTTCTCGCCTA
>ERZ808242.23-NODE-23-length-114965-cov-42.661265_pt1 | contig 114965 bp, 151 predicted proteins | sample MGYA00521244_ERZ808242 | MGnify/ENA primary metagenome ERZ808242 (study PRJEB31516, sample SAMN03275573) | gut metagenome | biome: mammalia-associated habitat; material: feces | host: Papio cynocephalus | place: Kenya | collected 2012-07-27 ... | reverse complement strand
TAAGAGATTTGATAATCAAAAGAGTATCAACCTTATCGGTTTTGGTTTTTCTGATGTTGGTTTTACGCAAAGTGGCAGTTTGGATAGGATTGATAACAGCAAGCTTGTAACCGGAATCAAACAGAAAACAAATAAGATTTTCGGAATAGATACCGGTGGATTCAAGACCGAACCTAGCCAACGGAATTTATCCGCGTAAACTTGCGTGACATAAAGAATCGAAAAAGCGTTCTATCCAGCTATAAACATTCAGAATAAATCCGTGGCAATACACTCCTTAAAGTCATCAATGTGACAAAAAAACATAAAAAGTCCACGGTGTTCTAAACAATTATATCACAAATCAGACCCTACGGCGCGGTGCGCCGCATATAAAAAGCTTCAGTCGCTACGCTCCCTCAGCTTTTTATATGCCTATCTTTGAGGTGAGTGTAAATAATTCAGAAAGGGTATGATGTAGCCTTAACTATATCATACAAGAAAATATGATAAAAAAAAATAAATATCTGACTCGTCGTATCGACTCTTTAAGGAAGGAAAACAATGAGTTAAAAAAAGAGAATCAGGCTCTGTCTTATCAATTGGACATCAATAAAAAGGAAATTTTATTGAGACAAAAGACTCTTGACGAAAAAGAAGCACTTATTGATGAAATAAAAGAATCGTATGATACGACGTTAAATGAATTAAGAAAATTGAAATCCGATTATGAAAAAAACATAAAAACAATGAGAGAATTTAAAGCAAAATACGAAAATGATATCTCAAATTTATTGAAAGCTTTACGTAAGCAAAAATAAACAGGCAAACCACAAAAGAAAGGCGGTCGTAAAATGTATGCTATTGATTTTGAATACGACAATCAATATGTAAGTGATTACGGATTTATCGTCTGTAATTTCAATGCGTCAAGCGGAGCAAATACAGTTGATGCGGGAAGTAAAATTACATTTAACAAAATTGCCAAGAGAAACGGAAAAGAGAACAGTCTGATAGGGATGAAATACGGAGAATGCCTCCAATGTCAATTCGACATTTGTAAAAATCCTGATATTTATGATTATAAAGACAGAAAAATAACCACCGATGAATTCCGTGACATTATGCGCTGGCTTAACCGTCCTGAATTCCATCGCTTTCAAATCATAGATAACTCCGAAAAGTTCCGGGAACCGTGTTATTTCAATGCAAGCTTCAATATAGAAAAAATATTCGTCGCCGATGAATTATACGGATTAAGGCTCACGATGGAAACAGACAAGCCGTTCGGTTACGGCGAAACGCAGACAGTCACTAAGAATATAACATATGATAATAATAAACTTAAAATATATGATATCTCAGACGAAATCGGAGAAACATATGTTGATATAAATATCTTATGTAAATCTGATTCGGATATTTCTATTGCCAATGAAAATATTAAGAACAATACCATGACGATTAAAAACTGTAAAAACGGTGAACTGATACACATTGACGGCAGAAACCTCGTTATAACATCAAATAAAATTGAGCACGACATATGTTCGGATTTTAATTATGAATTTTTAAAAATCAGAAACACATACAATACTCGCCTTAACAATATTGCCGTTAACACACTTTGTAAGATAACGATTGAATACATACCTATTATTAAAAACATTCCGAATTAAAGGAGGGACGCGTATGGCAATAAAAATTAAATTTGATTCAAACAATAAAGTTATAGAACCAACTGTCGTCCTTGCCAACCGTTCGGGTAAACTCTTTGGTGCATTGCCTGCTGTCAATTTTAAATTTAAAAGCGGAATAAAAGACAGGATGATTTATTCGGAATTAAGTTTTAATGTATATGAAAATTCCGTAACACCCGACATTTGGGGCAAAATCAAGGATTTTAAATTGGTGTGGATTAAAGAGTGGAATTGTCTCTGCGAAATAAAAGCAGAAACTTTTGAGTCCGATACCGAAAAACGAAAATTTGTATCGGGAACATCGCTCGGTGAAGCGGAGCTGTCAAGAATAAGATTAAACGACACGCAAATTAATACGGAGTCTGATATTTCGAGAGACGATTACTCCCCTACCGTTTTATATAATCCACTTAATCATAACGCTTCCCTTTTACACCGAATTACGGAAAAGACACCGCATTACAAAAACTTTGCGGTCGACAACACCGTTGCATCTATGCAGAGACCTTTTACATTTGATAACCAAGATATGTATAAAACGCTGTCTGAAATCGCAGAGGCATGCGAATGCATAATTGATATTGAGTGCAGTCTTAACATTAACGCCGAAAAAGGGAACACGGTCAAACGAAAAATAACAATATATGACACAGATACGTACGGGGAAGAAACACCTATTTATGTGTCTACCGACAATCTTGCAAAGGATATAAATTATCAGAAAGAATCCGATTCTGTTGTAAATTGTTACAGAATAGAAGCAGGCGATGACCTGATGAATGCTGCAATACGCAGCTGTAACCCCAACGGAACATCATATATTTGGAATTTCACAGATGACGATTATGAGGATATGTCTGACAAGTTAAAAAATAAACTGTCAGAATACAATACGCTCTACTTTAAATATACGTCTCCGGAGAATTATACATTATTTTCGGAGATATCCGGTAATATTAAATTAGATTTTGGAGATGACAGTTTTTCATATACTAATCCGATAGCACTCTTAATTATGATTGTCATTCCAAATATCAATGACATAGTTTACAAATACAGACAACAATTTTACAAACAAAACACTATCCCTGTAATTCCGAATGTTGAAATATATCCAAGTGAATTAAGTACCTATCACCTTGATTTTGCGGGATTAACACAAAGACAATATGAGATAATTTCCTTGCAATTATATTTGGAACACAACTTAATGCCGAAGGCTGTCATTAGTGAATCTACGACTGAAAACGAAGCAAAAAAGCTCGACACAAAACTTACAGAGGTGTCTGTTCAAAATTTAGAGAGAACATCACAGTGGAGTGTTACAGACGCTGTAATTAAAATGGCAAAGGTTATTATTGACAGTACACAGTATGATATTTCCGTCTCCGATTCAAGCACCTATGATTCAGCTGCAAAAACTTGGACTGGAATATTAACAGTCACAAAAAAAACAGACAATCTCGAATCTGTAAACACAAAATCATTGACTGTTAAAGTAAATGAGGACATGACTAAATTCATCCAGCAGCAGATTGATATCGAATTAAAAAAAGCTGTGGACGATATCAGTGTTGTTGCACTCTTTAAAAAGAATGATGATGAATTTGCGGCGGAATTAAAAAAGTATTGTCTGTCAAGACTTCAGTCATTTAAAGACGGCGGTATGGGATGTATGGATATAATCGACCAAAAATCAGATACTACTTGGGCTTCGACATCTGTCGCAAAGACAATCAGGAATAATTATAACAACAAAATGGATTTATTGACATCAGAGATAAAAACGAGGCAATCAGAAGTCGACATATGTAAAACATTTTCTATGTTACTAAAAAAAGAAGCCAAAGCAATACAAAGTAAGCTTAATTTAAAAGATTTTCTCAGTGATTTATGGGATGAGTTTTCTTCATTTCGCAGAGAATCGTCATTTTCTAATTCCAATTATATTTCAGATGGATTAACTGATGCAGAATTGCTTGAAAGCGCAAAAGAGCTGTTTTCCAGTGCGACTGCGGAAATCTCTAAACTTACGGAAACAAGTCATACTATAACCTCAAATATATACAATCTGCTTGCAATGCCCGAGTTTTTACCTATTGTAGATTATTTTCAGCTTGGCAATTGGATTAAATGCAGGACGGACGGAAAACTTTATAGACTCCGAATATCAGAATATGAGATAGACTATGACAATTTAGACTCACTAAATGTGACATTTTCGGACACAAGAACATTTTCTGATTCATCGGACATATCACAGCGCAATACATTGATGGGTATATTTGGCAACAAATTAAAGAGAGTGATAAACGCATACGGAAGCATATTATCACTTTTCGACAAAAGGAAGGAGCGGTAAAACACTATGGATGTTTTTATAAATGTTACAGGACAAAAATTAAAAATTGCCTCAAATCTAAAAGATTACGTTGACGGTTCGCAGGATTTTATACGTTTTGTATTCAATTTTAACGACGACACATGGTCAGATATGCTTGTAACAGCGCAATTTCAACAGAATGGAAAAGCATACAACGCATATTTAAATGCGGATAATTCAGCGTTTTTGCCTGCGGAAATAACAGAAGGAACGTGTAGATTGTTGCTTTTCGGAAGTAAGTACAAAGTAAAAGCTACAACATGGTATATAGATTTTAAGGTTGATAAAAATAACATTATAAAAAATGCCTCGTCAGCAGCATTGACAAAAACAGATTACGAAAAATTAGTTTCCGATGTCGCAAATCTAATATCAACGGGAAAAGAGGATAAATCAAATAAAATCACAGAGTTCCCGGACAGCGGAAGCCCAACTGACGAACAGTACCCGAGTGCAAAACTTGTATATGATAATCTTGTACAGCTTACGGAAAAAGACGAAAGTATTGAAGAAGATATGGGCAGTATCGGTACGATGCTTAGAGATAAAATCGCTGTTCTTGATACGTTTCCGACTACACAAAGTCAATTACTTCTTGCATATTCAGCTAAACCGCTTTTCATTTATTCCGGAACTACGTCCGGTAACGCAGTCAACGGACACGTTTATGAAATAACAAGAAACGGTACTCTCGGTAACCCTACCTACACTGTAACAGACAAGGGAATTAATATCGGTTCGGGCGGAGATGTCAGCGGAAAAGAGGATAAATCAAATAAAATCACAGAGTTCCCGGACAGCGGAAGCCCAACTGACGAACAGTACCCGAGTGCAAAACTTGTATATGACCGCGTTACAGAGTTAGAAATAACTATTTCATTGGCAGCAGACAGAATAAATGGTACTGCAATACTGTCAAAAACATGGGTGGCACTCGGCGATTCGAAAACCGACTTTAATAATAATGGTGTTAATAGACCTGATAATTATCCTTATTGGATTCAACGGAGAAACCCGAAAATCACATTGAATAACCTTGGTTCTGCCGGTGGAATGATTACGAACGAAAGGGTAAACAAAGCGGGCGATACAAAAATTTTATATCCTAGCATTTACACCAAGGCAACACAGATAACTGGAACACCGGACATAATAACCGTCGCGGGCGGTTATAACGACTGGAACTGGGCTGTTACACTGGGTACTTTCACAACCGATATATCCGGATATGATACGAGTGCGGCAGCAAACGTCCCCAGTTCGGGAGCGACATTCCCACTTAAAAACACATTCTACATGGGCGTGTTCCGGCTTGCAAAGTATCTAACGGAACGATTCCCGACTACGCCGATTTTATGGATTACTCCGTTCCCAACAACATCCAAAAACAACGGCGGTGCTAACGGCTGGAACGTGTGTCTTCCCTTATCCGATTATGTGCAAGCAATCAAGGATGTTTGTGCTTACTTTTCAATTCCTGTGTGTGATATGTACACAGCTGGAGGACTTACACCGTTTACATCATCGAATTTAAGCGCGTATTGGAGAAATTCTGATGGTGTTCATCCAAACGGTGCAGGTTCAAAAATATATAGCTATAAAATTGAACGCATGATGCAACAAACATATCAGGACTGGGGTAAAATATGGTAAAGGGGTGATTGCATGAGCAGAACAATCATAAGAAATATAACTGCCTCAGAAAATCCCATATTAGCTGCGAACGAAATGGGATATGACAGTATCAATAAGATTTTAAAAATTGGCAACGGCGAATCAAAATGGTCGCAGCTGTCAGCAATTCAAACAGGAGGTTCAGAAGAAATGGCTACATTTATAACAGGAGGAGTAAAGCCTTCTACAACTACGACATTGGTTATTGACGGGTATGAGTGCAATAGCATGCCTAAAGCCGCAGTTGTGCATTTTGGCGGTAGTCAGAATGCATTATCAACAGCATCCGAAATTAAACCGCTTATTATTACATTGATTGATGGTAATTGCTATACTGGTTCTGTAAACACATCAAACAAATGGCAGCCGAGTGCTTTAACAGCTGAGATTAAAGATAAACACTTAACTTTTACGAGTACGAATGCGCTGACATTTAACACTAACGACCAGTATTATTATAAAATAATATATTAATTTATTGATGAGGAGATGTTTTGCTTTGAATGAGACAACTTGTGATTGTACATATCCGCTCAGTGTGACACGGGGCAGGTCGATGATATTTTCATTTGACGCGTCTTCCGAAGATGACGGCGAGCAATTCGTCTTTACAACAGGAGATATCCTTCGATTCGGCGTAAAGAAAAGATATCTCGACAGTAAGTGTCTAATTGTTAAAACCGCACAAATCTCCGAACCGAGTAATACAGTAAGTTTCTATTTATCACCCGATGACACCGTTAATTTAGCCATCGGGGATTATTATTACGACATAGGTTTAGAGAGGGGTACAGAATACTATGACGTAATTAAATGCAGTGCATTCACTGTCTTGCCGAATGTTACGAGGAAGGAACAGTGATGACATGTGCGGAGAGGTCACAGTAAAGAAGAATATAAGAATTAACAATGTTTCAATCGAAACTCCCATCCGAATTAAGATAACACCGGCTGATATTCCTAAATTTACTATCGGTAACGGTCTGAAACTCGAAAACAATGTTCTGTCGGTAGATACTGCGGACGTGGTCGAAGAGGACAACACAAAGCCGGTTACATCCGCAGCCGTATATACGGAAATCGGCAATATTGAAGCATTGCTTTCCATATTATAAGGAGGAATAACATTGAGTATATCAACACAAATTACACGCTTACAGACGGTTAGAAACGCCATACGCGACGCACTTATCGCGTTAGGGATTATAACGGATTCAGCTGCCGATTTTGAGGATTGTCAGACAGCAATCGAAAGTATCAAAAATCGTGGAGAAATAGCCGTAACTCTTGATACCGTTACAAAGTCAAAAACCATTGACACTGGGTATTACAAGGGCGGTTCGGTGGCTATTGTGACCCAGGAAAAGACCGCAACTGCCAACGGCGAAATTACGCCCGACGCAGGCAAGGTTTTAAGCAAGGTAACCGTAAATGTCAGTTCCGAAGCACCGACATTACAGGAAAAGACTGTTACTCCCACAAAATCTGTACAGGAAATAACAAACGACGAGGGTTATGACGGTCTGTCTAAAGTTACTGTCGGTGCGATTCCTGCCGCGTATCAGGACGTAACCGGCGTTACAGCCGAAGCGGGAGATGTTCTTGCCAACAAAGTAATCGTAAATGCTTCGGGAGAAACCGTGGCGGGTACTATGCCGAACAACGGAGCCGTAACGGCAGCGATTGACGGTTTAACGGTTACAAGCTACACCGTTCCGGCAGGTTATCACAGCGGTGACGGAACAGTCAGTCTTTCTAATGACATCGAGACCGCACTGGCGGCTCTGTGAGGTGGTTTTAATGAGTGTACAGTCACAAATTAACCGCATAAAAACCGCCGTAGAATCGGCGTACGCAAAACTCAAAAACAAGGGCGCATCACTGCCGACAGCACAAACCGTTGAGAATCTCGCTGATTGTGCAGATACTATCTTCCCGGCGTTTTATTCGTATGTAAAAGCAAATGGAAGTCAGTATCTTATTTTTGAGCAAGTACCTTTTGAATGTAATCTTGTTTCGGTTGTTGCAAGATGGGGCATAGGTAACCTGTCAAACAATGAAATATACACTGTTTTTTTTAATGGTGCAACATCCGACAGTCGTTATCGAAAGAAAAGCTCTTCAACAGGAAACACACCGTACAATGTTTCTAACACAGTAGTTGTTACAAACGAACCCGATTCGAACGGCACTTACACAGTTAAAATCTACTGTGACGGTTGTGTATTCAGTTCAATAATGCAGTATGTTTGTTTTCTTGCTAAAAAACAGGGGTGATTTTCAATGTTTTATTATTACAACGATTTAAACGGAAATTATACCGCCCGTTCTTTTCCGTTACAGCTTGACGGAGAGACGGAAGTTAACGAAAACGAATACAATAATTACATGGAATCCGAAAACAAAAAACATGAAATGGAGTGAAATTTAATGTCAAAAGCAAAAATTTATATCGGAGTGGGTCACGGCTCGGGTGATTCGGGCGCGGTCAACGGAAAACGCAGAGAATGCGATGACAACCTTAGACTTGCACTGAAAATTAAAGAGTATTTTGCAAATCAGCCTGTTGAAGTCAAATTTTCGAGACTGTCAAACAGCGGTTTGGACATCACAGGACGTTGCAATGAAGCTAACAAATGGGGAGCGGATTATTTTATCAGTCTGCACAGGGATTCGGCTTCTGCAAGTGCTTCGGGGGTCAGTGCTTATGTTTATTCAAAAGCCAACGAGTATACAAAGGCAAAAGCGGATGTTATTGTTAACAATGTAGCTAAAGCTATGGGTGTATCAAACCGCGGCGTTCATAAAGGTGCGGCAGGCAGATTTACAGATTTCGGCGTAAATCGCATGACAAATATGCACTCATGTCTTTTAGAGGTAGGCTACATCTCATCAAACGCCGATAATCAGGCATTTGACGCTAAACTTGACGATATCGCAAAGGCAATTGTAGTCAGCACTATGTCTGTCTGCGGAGTTGATTATGTGGAGCCTATCACAAAAGGCGATGTAAACGGTGACGGTAAGATTACAGCTGCAGATGCGCGACAGGCTCTCAGGGCTTCTGCCCGTCTTGAAAATCTCAATGAAAAAGAAAAATCCGCCGCCGATATAAACGGCGACGGCAAGGTCTCAGCTGATGACGCAAGGACTATTCTTCGTAAGTCTGCAAAACTTGAGTAAATTACACATAATAAAAAACTCCGCTGTGTTCATTCACGGCGGAATAACTATTATAGGAGGAAAAATAATGGAAGGTATTATAAAAGATTTTATCAGTAACTATGGTGAAGTTATTTTATCTACGATTGTCACAGTTATTGCCGGTTGGCTTGGAATATTTGTCAAGAGGCTTTACCAGAAATACGTCAACGACCAGACCAAGAAAGATGTAGTCGCAACGTGTGTACAGGCAGTCGAACAGATATACAAAGATATTCACGGTGAGGATAAGCTCAACAAATGTATTGAGTCTGCATCCGATATGCTTGCAGAAAAGGGTATAAAAATCAGCGACCTTGAAATTCGTATGCTTATAGAGTCTGCCGTCAACGCCGCAAACAAATCATTTAACGAATCTGACGGAGGATAATTATGGAAGCTGTAAAAAACATAGCAGCCGTTTTGGGTGTAATACTGTCTGCCGCTTCCGTAATCACTCTCCTGTCAAAAACCGTCCGTCAGTTTATTCTCTCGCTCTTTCGGAGATACGGAAAAACAGACGAGGTTTCTGAGGATATAGGCGAGATAAAACGGCTGCTGGAACAGCATATTGAAGAGGATAAAGCATTCAAGGACAGCGCAGCGGCAACAAATGACATCATGATGGAGTTTACGCGAACGCAGTGTCGGACGATAATAAAAAACATATTTTATAAATACAATGAAACCAAAATTCTGCCATTGTATGAAAAAAAAACTCTTATGTGCGTTGAGGATTTATATATCAACAAAACACACGGAAACAGTTTTGCTAAACTGTTACTTGATGAAATGTCAACTTGGACGGTCGATTATGAATCATCTCATCCAGAAGAGGATGAACACTGATTTTATTATTATAATGAAAAGATTGACAGTGACTATTTAAGCTTTGGTTACATATAATATAATGCAGATAAAGTCAACGAAGTCTGCAAAAGCTTGTAATATAGCTTGACAATAAAACATTTGCATGTTATACTGTGTATGCAAGGTAGAATACTATCTTGGTCTTCGCTAAATGGTTGACGAGTGACGGTTCTGACTCGTCGGTAAAATAAAAAATGACCGGGCGAAGGAGATGTGTGACGGTTCTGACACATCGGTAAAATAAAAAATGACCGGGCGAAGAATTTTAGTGAAGCCTCCCCGTGATGGGTTGGCTTCATTTTATTATATCAGGAGTGTCGTAATATGGAATATGAAGTGGATATATGTAGGTTATCGCCAGCCTTTTTTGCTGCGTATCCGCCATCTAATTATCCGGAGATAATGACAAAAGATTCACGTCCTTATACTTGTCTTATGATTGAAACACATGAGGATTATTTAATTTGTATTCCGTTTCGTTCTTCTATTCACCATGATGATGCTTTCCTTTTTACAGGCACAAACCGTTCAAGGCGGACGCGTTCGGGATTAGATTATAAAAAAGCTATTATCATCAAAGATACCTCTTATATAGATTCCAATACTTCTATTGTAGTTGACAATGATGAATACACAGCTATGATAACAAATATAACAAAGATTGTCAACGATGTACACTCATACATATCTAAATATATAAACCATGTAAACGGGACGGCTCCATTACATGAAAGAGAGTTTACAAGACGATATCAATATTCTACATTACCATATTTTCACGATATCCTTGGTATATCACAAGATTAACAGCAAAAAAAGATGATTTTCAAAACAATTCAAGAGGGGGTGATACCGTGAAAATTTTTATCGCCGGAGCAAAAACATTAATAGACCTTGCCCCTGTTGTAAAAAAAAGATTAATGAATATATACAACAACGGCTATGATATTCTTGTCGGAGATTGCTATGGCATTGACAGCTCAATACAAAAGTTCTATTCTGATTTAAGGTATAAAAATGTTATTGTGTTTGCAAGCAACGGTATTGCTCGAAATAATATCGGAAATTGGGAAGTTCATAATGTTGAAGTGCCTGCATATTTTAAAGGGTTTGATTTTTACAAGCAAAAAGACATTACCATGGCAGCTGAAGCTGATTATGGTTTTATGATTTGGGACGGGAAAAGCAAAGGAACTTTAAACAACATCATCAATCTAATATCCCAAGAAAAAGAAGTTTTACTTTTTCTTGCGCCGTATAATAAATTAATGATTATTAAAAATTTTGATGATTTGAATATTGTTATAAAACACTGTATTCCTGCAACACAAATATTATATTCAAATTTGGCAGGTAATAAAGTATAAATCATCTTATTATGAAGAACATAAGTATTGAAACTCATTATAAAAAAAATAACGTTTATGTAACAGAACTAAGAAAGCCTCTTAACAATGCTCAAACCTCTTAGACTTTCAGCGTTGAAACAAACGGCGGGGTCAGTTTTCCGTACGTTTGCGGAGCTTTGAACAAGGGTTCAGACAGTTTCCACAGACTGACTTAGGTTTTGCCGAATGAAAATGTCTAATCGGTGTGACCGGCACCTAAAATCCGATTTTTTAAATATTATAAAACTCGATGCCGGGTGTAAAGACCGGAAGGTTGGCGGACAACAGAAAAACCGGTCGCAAAAGGGAGGCGCGTATCACTGCGGTGTTACAGTCTCCCTTTAAATTTTTGATTCAAAGGAGGCTTTATATTGGCAACCTTATCATTCTTCAAAACGTTTATTTTTGACAGAAAAGCTGTAAAAACTATGTATAATACAAAGGAACGGTCGGGCGTGTATAATTCATCTGAACACGACAGAATAAAAGAAGGTAAAGATGCATTAACGAAATTTTCAAATTACTTTAAAAATCGCATTGGCTATTCTAATGATTAGTACATATAATATAGTGCAGATAATGTCAACGAAGTCTGCAAAAAAGTGCGGAGAACTTGACAACTGTGCATTTTTATTGTACAATAATTTTGCAAGATAGCTCTTCACACTGTCTTAACACGGTTGATGGGCGGCATCCCATCGGTGGACTGACACCTAAAATCCGATATTGATGCCGGGTGTAAAGACCGGAAGGTTGGCGGACAACAGAAAAATCCGAAGCGATGCCGGGTGTAAAGACCGGACTGTTGGCGGACAACAGAAAAATCAGTCATAAAGGGAGACGCGCAGCACTGCGGTGTTGCAGTCTCCCTTTGAATTTGTTGAGGAATGATATATAAATGGGGCATTACACAAAAGAAAAGGCAATTTCAATTGTAACAGCTTGTGCGAAATCATACAGAGACGAACTTGCGGATAAGTCTCTTCTCTTTGTGTGCTTAGATAAACACAAACACACGCACTACTTGGAATTTAGTTTTGAATCCAATAATTTTTTACATCTAACAGGATTAAAAACTAAAAACAGAGATGATAAAACTGAAAACTCTCGACCTTTAACAGCATCGGAATTTTACAATAGATGTTTGGATGGAAAATTAAGTCCCCTCGACTTTGATTTCGCCATGGATGGAACTACGGAATTAAAACTGGATGTTTTACCTTTTGTTATTAATAAAAATTTATCCGCAAATATGATTGGCGATTATAAATCCGTAAATCCAAAGTTATATACCGAAAAACTGGTAGGCGGTACAAAAGCATGTGTAGGATTTGTATTGTCATCCACTTCAATGCGCTATATTCCAAACACAGTTCTTAAAATGGATATACGAGATTATACAGCAAGCACATCCCGTGTCGTTGCTGTTTTTCGCAAAAACAAATCTGATAACAAATATTCAGAGGTTACATACAAAGCAAAGAAAGTGGACTGGATGACTATAAAATACCCCGACACTTTTACATATCTTTCAGAACTAATAGAGAGCTAAGCTAACACGGCTTAGCTCTTTTTTCCGTTTATACTGAACACATTTTGCAAATTACATCATCAATCAAATATTTGATTTGAGAAACGCTTACATCTTCATCGGAAATGAGAGCTATAAACGCTTTTGCATCATCGATATTGAAGAAGATATCGGGAAACGACAAAGAAACATCTCCGTCTGCTGCGTCTATTCCATAGACCTCATACTCATTATCTTCTTCGTCTGTGATTTTGTCTGTTCTTAACATGTACATAACAAAACAACCTCCAATATTTTTATAACAATGTCAATAAATTACCATTATTATAACTATATTTCTATATTATGTCAACAGAAAAATAAAAATACTTTAGTATTTTTTATTAAAAACACAATAGAGAGCTAATCATACTACCGATTAGCTCTCTATTTTTTACGATATTTTGATTATAAAATCAAACTAATTACTATATTTATCAATATCTTGTATAGCCTTAACCTTTTGTTTCTGCAATAGATGTATATAAATATTTTCGGTTATCTTCGTGTCAGAATGACCTAAAATCTCCGACACAACCTTTACGTCACATCCGTTTTCAAAGAGCATCGATGCAAAGGTATGCCTGAGTATATGCACACCGCAAAGATGTTCCTTATCATCTTTGTTTTGGGCTATTCCGCAATTAATCAATACGCGATGAAATGTTTTATTTATGCTTCTCGGAGACACGAGAGTTCCTTTTTCTGTAGCAAGTACAGTCGCATATTCACCGGTCACTTCTCTTAAAGCAAGCAAATTATCGTAAGCAACCTGCGTTATAGGGATTATTCTGCTGCCTGAATATGTTTTCGTGTCTGATTGTTTTAATAGCTTATACGACCCGTTATCCTTAATAGAAACAACATTTTTATTTATGGTTATTGTTCTGTTATCAAAGTCGACATCTTTCCATTCAAGAGCAAGCAACTCCCCCATTCGCATACCGGTGTACATCAACACCGGTATGAAGCGTCCGAGCCGATAAACAGGTTTTCCGTTTTTATATGTCCTTAGTATCTCATTATTAATAAGATTCTTTTGTTCAGGGGAAAGTATTTTGACATTTGAAATGTCTTTCTTTTTCGCAGTCGGCAGAACAATACCTTCGCACGGATTAATATATTTCTTTGTTCGCACTCGAAATATTTTAAACATTTCATTTGTAGCAGTATAAGCCTTTTTTATGGTCGAATATGATAGATTCTTCTTATTTAATTCATCAATCATGTTCTGAACATCTTGATATTCAATTTTTTCTATAGGTATATTTCCGATAAAAGGATATACCTGATTATTCAAAGTTGTCTCTTTCCTCATAAAACTTGATGGTTTTAAAGAAAACGCTGCATTTGTTTTCATGTAATCGTCAGAAAACTCTTTAAATGTAACATCACTGTTAGACAAATTCCCTTCAGAGATTAACAAGCTCCGTTTAAATTCCTCTAACTTGTTAACGACAACCTGCTTTTTCTTTCCGGAAAACTTTTTAAAATTCGACCTACCGTTTTTGTCAACCCAATGAATCTCTGCTCTCCAACGATTTTCAGACTCGCTGAAAAATACTGAACCGCTTCTGTTTGATTTTCTCGCCATAAACAAAACTCCTTAAAAAATATGTATAAGACAATCCTTATTAGCTTGTTTTTTGGGTGTAGTTTGGGTGTAGTTTTTGGGTAACGAGGAATCATCATATACTATTATATGACCTAAGACAATTTAACGCAAGAATCACTTTCGGTAATATTAACTAAAAATACGTAATAAAAAACCGCTGATTGTTGATAATAAACAACAAAAAGCGGTTATTTTTGGAGGTACCACCCAGATTTGAACTGGGGCATAACGGTTTTGCAGACCTCCATATTGAAGCCTGCAACCCCTTATTTATAGTCATTTACAACACATTTAATAATTTAATGGGTGTAGTTTGGGTGTAATTATTTTTAAGCTATAATGCCATAATAAAAAGGAAAACAAGTATTAAATCGCTAATTGTCATATGATTTTTTATATATTATACAACAATTGCGAGCTTAAATCAACGAGAAAAAATAAAAAAAAGGGAGATGGTCTGCAAAGCCATCTCCCATATCGTATCTTATGTACAGATACATTTATTCTTATTTCTTTGAATCCATTTTTTTAATTCCTCTTTTTCGACATATAGAGACGAGTCTATACGAAATAACGGAAAACCTTTTATATGCATAATCTCATATGCTTTCTTTCGTCCGCAGCGAAATATTCTTTGAATATCATTCGCGTTATATAAGACAATATCATTTGTCTCCTGTACTGCCGAATCCGCCTCTATCTGTTCCGGGCATTGTATCGGTTTGTTCAAATTCGACATCCTCCATTTTCTTTACAATTCTGAACTGGCATATTCTATCGTTTTCGCGAATAACTGTGTCTCGAAGTGCGTAAACTGGCATACCCCATATATCATTGTTACCGCTATAGCTGTTGTCAATCACACCCATAGAATTCGTCTGTATAATACCCCACTTTTTAAAGGTTGAGCTTCTGGGAACGATATGTGCCTCATATCCGTCGGGAAGCTTCATAGATACACCGAGAGATATAATCTTAAACTCTCCTGCTTTAAGTTCGACTGTTTCAGCAGAACGAAGGTCAATCCAATCTCCTTTTTCGATTTTGGAAATCTTATCAATCTTATCATTATGATATTTTATCAATATCTTCTTCATCTTTTCTTTCTCCTTTACTTCACACAAATAATTGTATTATCAGACTGAGTTTGCGGAGGTCTCCAAGAGTCCTCACGGACTGCGAAAGCGTCCCCGTGCTGAATAATGTCGGGATAATTGTCCATTGCAACCTGTATAGCATATTTGTCAATCTCGTAAGCGTGATACCTGACATTGGTGAAACCCATTTTGTCGAAACAATATCGCCCGGTTCCAATACCGTCATAAAGAGAAAGAACAATTATTTCTTCGTCTTTCGGAACATCTTTCAAAATACCGTTAAGAATATGAATGATAACCTCTGCCGTCCAACCGTTACCTAAACCTTTGTATCGCTGAGTGTTGCTTACCGCTTTTGTATAGTTATCAGGGAGCGTTTGCAATCTTTCACATTCTAACGGGGTCAGCTTGCGAATGGTATAAAAGCCATCGGCAAGTTTAATAGGGTATCGCTTGTTCTTGATTGTAATAAATCCGTCTCTTACTTCGTGCACATCAGTGGATTTTTGAGTTACGGAGACTGCATATAACCCCGTTTTAGCACCTTGTCCTCCTCCGTTCGCTACCAAGTTCACGGATTTGCCTTTAACACTGTAAATACGTGTTGCCTGACTGCCGCTTATTTCACCTTTTGCGTTAGGTAAATCACCCACACGCACTGGGATGATGTAATACAAAAAAGATTTATCGTTGCCGGTTAGGTCTTCACCTGTTTCGAGAATATCCTTTAGCAAAATACCTCTGTCCTCCGGCTGCTCGACAGTCCAATTAAAAGCGTAAAACCTTTGTCTGTTTTGTGCTGATACCAAAGCTGAGTTTATGTACATAAGGTCAACACCCAACTCTCGGCTGATTTGGTCTTTAATTGATTGTGCTGCCGATTTATTATTTTCATAAAGGAAATAATCCGGTTTGAACTTTTCTCGCGCTATGAGATAATTTTTAAATAATTCCCAGCCTACACCATTAGCTTCGGTTTCACGATTATTCTTTTGGGCAATAGACCAATAAGTACAAGGAGAGCCGCCGATTAGAATTTTAATCGCCATCGCCACTTTCACCATCCTCTACGAAATAAGCCCCTGCCTTTTTACTGATTGTATCATTGCCTATATCTTCGTTTATCTGTTTATATTTTATTAGAAAAATTTTCAATTAAATATCTCCTGAATTATTTTTAAAACCTCAATTACTTTAAGTAACCAATTTTTAATTAACGCAATATTTTTATCCATTTGTTTTAATCCTCCTTGCTTGCATTTTTTAAGCTACATTGAAGCGAATTCAATACATCATCTATCACGGAATGAATATAAAAAGTTTCGTCGCTTCCATAATCCGAATAGTCATCAAAATGTTCTTTTAGTGTTTCTGCAAACTCTTCGTGCGCCTCAGACTTAGCTCGTGATAATCTTTGTCTATATTCATCTATTTTTTTAAAGTTTTTACATGGTTCTGTGTTTGCACATTTTAAAGTACAATACCCAAGATTATAGCCCAAACAATCATTATAATTCACAATATCCCCGCCTTACCTAATTCCTTTATAATCAAATCGTATTCGTCTTTGCAGCCCTTTATAGGTGTATACGTTATATTGTGAGATTTTAAAAACTCAGGCAACGCAGACGCTAATTTTTTACAGCCAAGATGACTTTGTATTCTGCCATAAGGCTGATAATGGTCGCTTTCTAACAAGAATGAGATATTATTAAATGAGTTAAAACAACTCATAACTACGCTGTCGAAATTTTTACCGAGAATTTTGCTCTTGTTATAAAGAATATTAAGAGGTAAAGGACTGTCTGTGACTATAACATCCACTTTGCCCTTACAGCAATTCATTCTGTAAAATTGTTCACCGAACAAATAGCATTGATTTTCGGGTTTAAAAACTTCCATGTTACCTTCCCAAACTTTATCTTTTGCAAACTCCGTAATCAATTCTGCATTCACTCCGTGCATTTTAAGCTGACTGAAAATGTAAGCTGCACAGGTCGATTTTCCTGATGCCGGAGCACCAAATAAATTAACTACTATTCTCTTCATCTTCTATTCTCCGTTCTATTAAAAACATTCTTGCTAATATGGCTCCTACTGAATTAAAGATTGAAGAAACCAAAACAAGTTTCATACACATTAAAAAGTCCGCCGTCGAATCTACAAATAAAATCGAGTAAGCCATATTTGCAACACAGTGTTCAAACCCGCATAATAAAAACACGGTAACACCTAAAATAATTCCCGCTGTTTTTGAAACGTCGCTTTTCGACGTTTTATAATTTTTAACAACTAAAAACATTATGACTCCGCAGAAAAACGAAAGAATTACCGTTGATATAATCCCGTTGGATGTTTTTTTATTCATCATATCTTCAACAACCTCTTTCAGTTCCGGTTTGGCAATACGTATAAGCCCCATTGCAAATATACATCCGATAAAATTTCCAACCCATGTCAAAGCGCACTCCGATGCATTCGATTTCTCTATAAATCCAATTTTACCCGTGTAAAGATTCATATTCAGGAAACATATAAAGAACAATCCAACAGAAAACAAAACGGAACCAGCTATAGTGTTTTCGCACAACAATCTAACTGTCACGCCGACCGTAATTAAAATGCCTGCAAGCATTGATTTTTTTAATATAGTAAGACATTTATCCATTTATTTTTTAACCCTTATAATATGTTGATTTGTACTGCCTGCAAATACAATCTTCTCATTATATAAATCCTGCTTATCCAATTCAAATCTGCCGTCTACTATAACATCAACATTTTTTACACATAAAATACGGATTTTATCACAAGGGGTTTTATCCGATTTAATAATATCAGCGTAGTTATAACCCGTATAAAGCCATATCTTCTTATCCGGATAAAGCTTGTTTATTTTGTTGATTAATGAATAAACCTCGCTTACATTCTCGTCACACAACGGCTCACCGCCGAGGATTGAAATTCTTGAAATATACGGCTTATCTGCAAGCTCTAAGAATTTATTTTCAATATCGGTCGTCCACGGTTTACCTTTTTCAAAATCCCAAGTATCTTGATTGAAACAACCTTTACAGCGGAAGTGGCAGCCCTGAACAAACAGGGCAATACCGATTCCTTCTCCGTTTGAGATATCCATTTTTCTGATTTGCGCATATCTCATGTTTCATCATCCTCTAACGGAGTATCATCAATGTGGAGAACCCTTTCCTTTATCTCCTGCGTTCTGCCCTGATTCCAAAAATTCGTACCGATATATCCGCATGTTCGTCTTGCAACACTCATGGTTTTCTGGTCTCGGTTTTTACATTTCGGACATTCCCAAATAAGCTTTCCTATATTCTCGTCCGTTATAATTTGAATTTCACCGTCATAACCGCACACCGAGCAATAATCACTTTTCGTGTTTAGCTCTGCATACATGATATTGTCATATATAAACTCAATTATCTGAATGATAATATCTATATTTTTAGTTAAATCGGGCACTTCCACATAACTTATCGCACCGCCAGGAGAAAGCTTTTGAAATTTGGATTCGAGAGCCAGCTTATCAAAAGCATCGATTTGTTCAAACACAGGCACATGATAAGAATTGGTTATATAGTTCTTGTCTGTAATGCCCTCAACTATTCCGAATCTATCTTTAAGACATTTGGCAAACTTATATGTAGTGGATTCAATAGGGGTTCCATACAGTGAGTAATCTATATGCTCTTCTGCTTTCCATTGATTGCACTTGTCGTTCAACCTCTGCATTATTTCCAGTGCAAATTGTTCTCCGACTCCTTTATCTGTGTGGCTGTGTCCGGTCATATATTTTACGCATTCATATAATCCTGCGTACCCAAGAGATATCGTTGAATAACCGTCATGAAGTAATTTATCTATGGGTTCACTTTTTTTGAGTCTGGCGATAGCACCGTACTGCCACAGTATCGGCGCAACATCTGAAGGCGTACCCTCCAATCTTTCGTGTCTGAGCTTAAGTGCTTTATGACACAAAAGCATTCTGCTTTCAAACAGTTCCCAGAACAAATCCATATCTTTACCTGACGACAGTGCTATATCCGGGAGATTAACTGTTACTACCCCCTGATTGAATCTGCCGTAATATTTCGGCTTACCGTTTTCGTCAACATACGGAGTGAGAAAACTTCGGCAACCCATGCAAGCGTAACAGTTACCATTGCCATTCTTGTCAACTTTATATTCCAGCATCTTCTTTTCAGAGATATAATCCGGCACCATTCTCTTTGCGGTACATTTTGCAGCAAGCTCAGTAAGATAGAAATACTTGCTGTTCTCTTTTATGTTGTCAGGTTCAAGCACATACAACAATTTCGGAAACGCAGGTGTAACCCAAACACCGCTCTCGTTTTTAACGCCTTGTATACGCTGTTTGAGTACTTCTTCGATAATCAATGCGAGGTCGTGTTTTGTCGTCTCGTCTTTGGCTTCGCCTAAGTACATGAAAACCGACAGAAACGGAGCTTGTCCGTTCGTCGTCTGCAAAGTTACAACCTGATACTGTATGGTTTGAACACCTTTTTTAATTTCGGAAAGCAGACGGGCTTTGATAATATTATCAATGGCAGTCTTGTTATCCTCATATTTCAAACCGGCAGTCTCCCATTCGGAGATTACTTCTTTCTTAATTTTCTGTCGGCTGACATCAACAAACGGCGCAAGATGAGAGAGGCTTATTGTCTGACCGCCGTACTGACTTGACGCAACCTGAGCGATTATCTGTGTGGCGATATTACATGCTGTCGAAAAGCTGTGCGGTTTTTCAATTTTTACACCGCTGATTACTGTACCGTTCTGTAACATGTCCTCAAGATTAATCAAACAGCAGTTATATAATGTACGCTGAGCAAAATAATCCATGTCATGAAAATGAATTATTCCCTCGTTATGTGCCTGTACTATATCCGGCGGTAAGAGAAATCTCTTTGTGACATCCTCCGACTCAATACCTGCCATATAATCTCTTTGTGTAGTGACAAGTACGGCATTTTTATTTGAATTTTCATCATTCCAATATTCACTTTTACCTATGAGTAAATCAAGAATCGTCTCATCTGTTGAGTTCTTTACATCTCTTTGGAACTCTCTTATGCTACGATATCCTTCATATGCTTTTGCAGTCAAAAATTCCTGATATTTGCAAAGAGATTCAAAAACCATTGTTTCAATTTGCGCCACTGTGAGTTCTTGCGTATTTTGGGCTTTGTTCTCTATCTCAGTTGCAATTTTACTTGCGATTTGTAGTCTAACAACTCCGCTTCCAAATTTCATTGCCTTATAAATAGCATTATGTATTTTAACTTTATCAAATTCGACTTCCGTACCGTCTCTTTTAATTACAGTCATGCGATTCCTCCAATCATAATAAAAGATAATTAACTATGTAATCCGCAGCTTCCTGAATTGTGTTTACTCTTTTTGACAGGCTTAACCCTATCCAAGGATGGTCGGTATTAGGTTCTCCGATTCCTACAACAAAAATATGTTTATAACCAAATTCATTCATGCCTTCTATTAATCCCAATTCCATGTGCGTGCCGATAGAATCAGCGATATCAGATAAATTAACAACGACGATATTGCTATTTTTAATTTGGTTCAAATCCCATTCTCTTGCTTCTCGTTCATCAACACCGGAATTATATTGGTAATACTGAGGCGGATGAATAAATGCAACGGACTTATCACTTAGATTAAGCACTTCGTTTTCAATCAGTCTGCGCCATTTCATCTGTTGCTCATACGTCAGTCCGCCCATTTTTCCTGCTGTGTATATCTTATAATCAGCTATTAAAATCCCTCCCTAAAATCGTCTCCGTCCACTTCATGCAAAGTCAAATTTAATGCTTCGGCTTTTTCAGATATTGTAAGTTCGTCAAAAAGTTCATTAAGTACTGTATCCGCACAATACTCACAAAGGTCTTCGTCATTTATGGTATATATTGCGTTATCATCTTTACAGCGGTCGCAATAACACACATTCACATTCCTTAATCTACACGATGATAAACACGGCATTCCGCAGTCAACACATCTGTTTTCAATTCTTTTCATTGCTTTTTCTGTTTTCTTCCGCAGCTATGTTTTTCGGGACAATAGCCGAGATATTCGCATGTTGGTTTCATTTGCGTCATATTTATCAGTTTCCATTCGTCAGAGTATTTCTCCAATGTAATTAAAATATCCATAAACAACTCACGAAACTCCCAATTTGCACGAGAACACATTCTATGTCTTGACATATCTATCAAGTTTCTTAAATTACGTTTGTCTACAATTGTCGTTGTCATACCCAACGGCAGAAGTAAAGCAACATCTTCTCTCGGCATGCCTAAGGATTCAAGCTTTCGACTGTTTTCGGATATGGTACGCATAGTATCACGGTATATTTTTTCTGCATCCGGAGCGATAACCACTGAATGGGGCACGACATAATCAAAATCCTTATAATCTATATATCTGGTGGATGCTTGAAGCCGTGTCGGCAAACATCCGATGTGAGTATAATATTCTCGGATTACACGAGCAGAATAACCTTCGATAAGCATATGCACATCCGGGAATTCAATTGCTCTGCCATGATTATTTTCAATGCATTCCCATCCTCTTTTTCGATTTTTGTTCTCATCTGTGACATCCGCACCCCAACAGTAACCGGCTCTTCGACCAATTAACGAGATAGGGTCTTTTGTTGTTTCAGGCAAAATTGTTACTTTTCCCATTCCAAACTCCTTTCGATATCAGCTCTCATAAGGTGACGGCAACGAATAATCCCATATATCATAATTGCCGTTATAACGATTTCTGAAGTGGTTTCTGCCGTTTCTGCCCTCAAAGTAGAGATAGTCACAAGGCAGAACCCGTCCGACATCCGCAATACCGTCTTTTTCGTCAGACCAACGTCTAAGAACATCATAAGCAAGCTCCAACAGTTCTCTATCAAGTTTTGTATTGTCGGAAAATGCGTACTGATTCGGGGCTGTAATTACAGAGCGAATAGAGCTATTATTTTTGTCGGCTCGATTAAGAATCGTCCACGCGACACAAGCCTGCTCTGTTTTACTTGGAACGCCTCTGCACTCTCTGTACAAAACTTTTGCAATATCTATCGCGTCCTGTTCAGTATAATATGTATAGCTTATATTTTTTGCAGTAACTTTTTCAGTAGTTGTAACAGCTTTTGCGGTAGTAGTTTTACTGCTTGTTGTCTGCTGTGCGTGTGTCGTCGTTTTTTCGATGTTTCTTTGAGTTGAAACAACCAATTCAGTAGTTTCTTCGATAGAAAACCTGCTTGTTTCTTCTATGCATGTTGATAATTCCGCAGCATATTCTTTTGATATATCTAAAATAGGTTCTTTTTTCTCTGAAGCCATACAATTTAAAATTAAGACTATACAGATAAAAAGACTTGTGGAAACGGATATCGCAATCGCCGGATTATTTTTTTTATCTTTCACTACATCACTCCTTTAACTCATTTTTTAGTCTCAAGCCATCTGTTAAGTATATCGTTAAAGTTGCTTCTGTTTCCATATGCTTTCTTTGCAATTGCCATTGCAAGTCCTGTTTCCTTTGAATAGACATCACCTGTATCTTTTTGGCATTTTACAATTGTTTTTGTGTCGTCTGACCAAAATACAATTGTTGCCGGGTCGTTAAAAATAACATCTTTAATTTCAGGCATTTCTGCTTTTTTAATCTTTTCAATATTGATATTCATTGGTGTAAGAACACAATTGTATGAAGCTCTGCTTTTTGGAACAACAAAACTTGGTAAAATATCCTCAATATTGCCGTAAAAATTACTTACCATAATAAAATCTCCTTATGTTCATCTTTTTTAAATGCGTATTCTCAATCCTCACATATTCACAATCCAAAAAAATCGTGTTTTTCAGTCTTATTTATTATATACATTCTCAATAGTTTTGTCAATGGGTTTTTCTAAATTGTTTTTAAAAGTTTTATTATCAACCTTATTTAACATTGCCCATAAATCTTCAATAGTTTTGAGAGGAATATTTTCTCCGTCTTTTGAAACAACAGTTCCTTCTTCCCATCGCCTGCCGCAATCAAGTTCATAAACCCAATAACAAATCCAATCATCTTTATCTTCAAGTAATAAACCAAGCACAAATACCGTATCAAAAGTTGTCGATGGAATTTCAAATTCTGTCATATCTTTTGTCAAATGATTGTATTCTCTGGATGCAGAAGATATTTTATCTTGGAGTGTTTCAAACGCAGCAATATGTTCCATGATTTCTTTGAATTTCTCAAAAGTAATTTTCACATTAGTTTCACATCCTTGTTATCTTTTTTTTGACAATAAAACCTCAATTTTATTATCAAATTTTACCGTATTCTAATAAAAATTGTTACTCAATCTTGACATTTATAAAATCAAAAACCTCTTTCATTCCGAGTCCACCTTTGTCCCAATTTCGCATGCAATAATCCCATAATTTAGGATGAGTTACTTTAAGGCGTTGAAACCTGTTTGGTTCTTTTTCAAGATGGCATCCGAATCCGCAAAATACACAACCGGTTCTATCGCATTTAGTAGTATGTAATTTACCTTTCTCATCTATAACTATATCACCGTAAACAGAAGCATAAGGGATGTTGAATTCTTTCAGATATTTCAAAACATCTTGCTCCGTCCAAAATGACATCGGCTGTGAAATAGCTCGTTTTGCCTCAAAAGAATTACATCCGTTTTTTAACCATGCAGTCTTTCTTAAATTACTTTCACATGTCATTGTCGCAATTATTGGCTTATTGTTAGTCTCTTTTTCGTATTTTTTTTGCTGGTTTCTTTTTCATCACATCACAGCACATGTGACTTATCGGAATATTACTATCTTTTAATGGTTTCCATTTTATTACCGAATATCTATTTCCATATTTAATATCATGTGGATTATCTTCTTCAAACTTTTGAGCTGTTTTGCCATTCGGTTTGTTTCTGGCAATATATATATCTCTCGATACTTCTTTACTGATTAACGGATAGCCATATGTTTCTATAACCTTACGAAAATTCATTTCAGTTTTTAGCCAAATAACATTTTCTTTCGTTTTTACAAATTCACGGATTTCAGGATATTCAAGACCTGTATCAACAAACACAGCAGGAACATCAGGATATATCCTTCTAACGAGGTCAAGTAAAACTGTACTATCTTTTCCACCGCTAAATGAAACATAAACTTTACCTTGATTTTTCTCATACCATTCTATTATCCTCGTCTGTGTTACCTGTATTTTTCTACTCAAATCCAAGTTTTGCATTGTTTTTAAATCTTCGTTTGTATATTTATTTTCTATTATAAAACACCCCTTATAACATCGATTTCAGTGTTTTTCATACTTACTTCTTATGCTAAATATTTATCAATTTATGATAGGTATTAATCCACAATTCTTTTGTTCCCGGAATAGCCTCCCATTTTCCATCCTCATTTTTTCGGCTTTTGGGTTTTTCTTTTGTTGACGAAATTTTAACTATATCTCCGACTTCCAGCTTTTCTTTGTTAAATGTTCTCTTGTCAATTTTGCAATCAAGAGTAGTGCCATTCTTCAAAGAATACAGTTTAAGCCGTGGAGAATACTTTGTGTCAACATCCACCACCGCAGCCATTCTGCTATATTGACTGTCGGCAATGGTGATATATCCAAGATACTCAATCTGTGCATTAATTTGCTCTGACAGTTTTCTCGGAGGTGCTTTTATTTCATTTGCAACAGCTCTCGAAAAAGAATCAAAGTCAACATCCATAAACATCTTCTCAGTTTCTTTCCCTGCGTATGGTTTTATTGTCTCTAAGGAGATACCAAGTTTCATAAGCTCATCTTTTTTGAATTGCTTTCTTCCGGAGAAGGTCTTAAAAAATTTATACTGAGCTATAAGACTATTTGCATCTCCAAACTCTGAGAAAAAATCCAACTCAATTAATATTTTTAATTGCCGGGCATCAGCAGTGGTTTTTGATGAGATGTCATACAATAAATCTATAAAACTATTATATTTGTTCTCTCTCAATGAATATATTTCATCTGCGATTTGGGCATTCATATATTTAATTGATTGAATTCCTTTATAAATACTATTGTCCTGTCTCGACAAAGCATAATTATTTTTTGAAAATCTAAACTTAATTGGTTTTAGTTTAATGTTAAAATAAGCCAGTTCATTAGTAAGCTTCAATGTCCTTTCACTGTCATCGCCATAATAGTTTAATGCCACTGTATAATACTCCAATGGATAATGCGATTTAAGATATGCACCATATAAACTGTCATAAGCATATGACAACGAATGTGACGCATTAAAAGAATATTTTGCAGCCTGTTCAACAACAGTCCAAGTTTCAATAAAACCTTCTTCTCTGCCAACTCTTTCTTTCCAACCAACCAACAGCTTAGCTTTTAATTCGGAAAGTTCCACATCTTTGAATTTCTTTTTTGCAATCTTTTTTATAATGTCATAAGAGCCTGTTTCAGGAATACCGAGCCATATCAAATATTTCATAATCAGTTCTTGATAAATCATTCTGTGGTTGCCTTCTATGAGAATTTCATCGAGCTCCGAAACACCGGTTGTATATGGTTTTCTGTCTATAAAATCCTGCAAAAGACTGGCGCATCCGGGACGGATAATTGCAACAAATGCAGACATTTCCGAAACATTTTGCGGCTTATAGCGTGAGACTAAACCGGTTGCAAAATCACTATCAGCCTGATTAATTGTACTTGTTAATTTGTTTTTGTAAACATCAAAAGTTTTTTCATCAAATAATTTATCTATTTCTTTGATTTTGGGAATCGGGATATTCGCAAGCTTACAAACATCTCGGATAATCGCCCAGACGGTAACTACAAGATAATCATTCTTAAGGTATTTATACTTGTCACAGTTATAGCCGTCAAGTAAGCAACAAAATGTATCTTTACTTGTTCGTACAAGTCCTAATTCTTTACGAACCGGTTTGTTATAAAGGAGCATACTGCATGGACTTTCCGAGATACTTTCAATTACACCGACAAATCGTTTGCTCTCTGCAATGATTTGTCCCCACTTATTATCATTTTCATATAATTCGAGATTCTTGGCTATTTCATCGTATTCCGATATATCCTTTCCTAAGCCTTTACAATATGTACGAAATGCAGAGGCATCTTGAAACGGTTTCCACGCAAGCATCCATGCACAGTTTTCCTTACCGAGCAAATCTTCTGTTGCTTTTATAAATGGCTCTCTGTCGGTTGTATTAAGGTCTATCTTTTATACCCTCGGTTTCCCGATATTTATTAGGGGAATAGACTATACCACAATCGTTGATATTATCTCGGATTCCCATTGGTAGTCGTTGGGGGCTTCAACATGATTGTTGCTATCCCTGCTGATTGCCCATTGTTACATACTCAGCATTTTTACACTTTGGTAACTGAGTCTTTAGGGGTTTCCAGCATATTCTGGGTTGTTCAATACATATCACTATGTAAGGCGACCAAATAATGAATTATAAATATTTCCAATGCAATCCTGCTGCTGTTCTGTTTTTGTTCTTTAACGCAACTGTTAATGAACCATCACTTTTAATGTTGTATTTTTCCTTTGCATATTTAATACAATTAAATATTTCACTTGTTTCAATACACATTATTCGTTTTGCATTTGGATTACTTTCATTTTTATATATAGGATTTCTTTTTTGTTTTTGACGAAGATTCTCTCTCTGCTCATCAGTCCATTTATTTCCGTAATTCGGGTTGTTTACTCCTGAAACAATAGATGAAATTTTTTGTTTAAATTCAGATGATTGATAAACACTATCTGGACTTTTTCTTTTCTTTGATATTTGCTTTTTATATTCATCAGTCCATATTGCTTTTTGAGTTTTAGATATTTGTTTTTTAAACTCTTCACTCGGTTTCCAATTCAATGTTCCTTCTCCGCCATCTGTTAAATTATAACCATTCGGAGGCTTTGTGTTATAAATTTTAATGTAAAATTGTTCTTTTATCTTAGCTTCGTCAAATGTTAAATTCTTCTCCAAGATAGTATGAATAAAATTGTCCCATCCGTACTTCAAAATTGCTTTTTCAAAGCAACCATTATGATAGCCATTTCCATTTCTCCACCTTCTTTCTGGCTTTTGATGGGTTATTCCTATATATTTTTTATCATTGATGATGTTGGTGTGCATATACACAACCCAATTTCTTTCATTATTTTCTTTCAATCGGGTAATGACCTTGTTCCTAAAATTCTCTCAACGGACATAAATCGTGTTGGAAAGAGTGTTATAGGAGCTGATATCCTATCAATATCAGTTAATCCAAGCAGTTTTGTGATATAAAATGACGGAGCGGAATTGTGAACCAACATATTATTGATTACATAATTGTGGTTGTTCTCAATAGACAAATCATAAACACTTGTTTTTTGATGTGGAAGAACACGAATTTCTTTTATCGGCAAATAATAGAACAAATCATCTTCAAATGTTCTTTCAGATATCTTTTTTGCGCTTTTCGAGTTGGGATTTAACCTTAATTTATATGATTCTTTTGAAATGTACCCACGATTATCTTTATAGCTATCTCTTATAATCATTGAAGGTGTGCCTTTTCCTGTGGCAAGACACAATAATTTATAAGCATTTATAATTGAAAGAGAATTATTATCAAAAGAAATTCTGTATGGCTCAGAGAAGCTACCATCTGACAAACTAAGCCCAAGCAATAAAGCTATTAACTTCTCTTCTTTTTGGTAAAACCATTTTGGGTTGAAAACTTTATTCTTGCCTCTTTTAGAATCAAACAACTCTTTTTTAACAAAATTTGTAAAAACTTTTGAACGAATATATATTTGTGAAAGATTTTTATTTAAAGCCTTAGTCTCACAAACAGGCAATCCCAATTGATTTGCGACAGAACGGAAATATGAGTAGTTCATTGTGTATTTATGATTATTGGTATTCAGTGCTAATCCTATTTCAGAGTTTTTTGTTGAATTAGTGAATCCATCACCATACATTAATCCAACAAATGTATTGAAATCTTTATTTATCTCAATATATCTTTTTATTTTCTTACTATACCTTTTATTTATCCCGGAATACTCTTCATAAATATATGTATCATCATACCTAAAACCAAAGTTATTATATAAATTCAAATCAATTAATTTTTGTCCTGAATCATTAAACTTCACTTTGGGAACACAAACATAGTCTGATTTTAAAATGTCTTGTGCTTCTATCCATTGATTTATATTATCCCGCCTGATAAATATTTTATGGTCTTTCGTACAGGTCGGATATCTATTATTTACAGCTCCATATAAATGCCGAATTTCTATTAAATCCTCATCAACATCATACTTGGTTGTATTGACTACCCTTTGAAATGTTCCATCTATCGTCAGAACACTATCTCCAATTTTAATATCTTTCAAGTGTTTAACGCATTCTAAAGTGTGAACAAACGCATCCCCTGTAAAACATCCTCTGCCGGTGTTTGTTAATCTGCCATCATATTTCTCCTGTCCGTCTTTCGCAACATTATAGTCAATAAGAAAGTAATTAGCCATATTTGTTTTCTCTACGATATCCAGTTCGTATGAAATTGCATCTGTGTATTTTTTCCACATGTCAACCGGGATATTTTTTCTTTCAATCAACCATTGCTTTCGGATAATTTTTCTTAAATCATCCATAGGATGCTCGGAAATCGGCGGAAGTTTTATATCATCATTAATTAATGTTATTGGCTCGCATTCATCAAATATCAAAGTATTATCGAGTGCCGTCATCACTTCTGAGCGTGTTAATATTCCTTGTTTTTCATATCTTGAATAAATTTCATGCTCATCAGGATAATCAAGTATCATTTCGCTCTCAAGGTCAAGTTCAAGTTTCATGCCTTTGGCTTTTTGTAATATTTCTCGGTATTTGCTATCCTGAGGATATATGTAATGACTGTCATTCGCGTGTATAATCGGTATTTTTGCTTCTCTGCTCAGTTTTAAGATAGTGGTATTTACCTTTTTCTGCAAATCCATATTATGCGATTGAACTTCGAGGAAAAAATTCTTTCCGAATTTTCTGTGCAATGAGAGAATTAATTCTGTATCATCCCAAATCCCAGCTACACAAGCCGAAGTTATGATAAAATCTTCAGGATTTAGAGAAAACAATAGTTCATAATCAATTCGAGGTTTATAATAGAACCCAGTTAAATGTGCTTCTGACATGATATCATTTAATTGCATAACTCCATCATTGTTTTTTGCAATTACAATTAAATGCTTATTGCTTCTATCTTTTGCGTATCTATCTTTAACAAGATACGCTTCCATACCGTAACACATTTTTAAATTATATTTTTTACCAAGTTCCATCCACTCAAAAATATTTCCGGTTACTCCATGATTGGTCGTAAAAATAGTTGAGTGTCCAAGCTCAATTGCCCTCTTGCAATACTCTTCCGGCTTTACAACGACATCCATACTCCACGGATTGCCATAGTGGTCGTGTTTATGATAATTATGATATGCCATAGCTCACCTTCGATTCTTAAATCTTTTATATTCACAAGAATTCCTAAAGTTACAAAGATTGAAACAATAAAAAAAGCTCTCCGAAGGTTCAAATTCCTTTTCAACTTCAATTGTTTTAATTGTTTTTGTAAACCACTTAATTGTTTCATCATACTCCTTTTTGTCAAACGGAATAGATGCAAGCAATCCACCGTCTTTAAAATGATTCCAAACAATTTTTTTGGGGAACTCATGATATGTTTGATAAATTGCATAGCAATATAAATACATCTGTCTCTTATAAGATTCAAAATTTTGCTGTGCTTTTTTCTTTACTTTTCCATCTCGCCCGAACGGGTATTCCAAACTCTTATGGTCTAACACCACAATTTTGCCGTCTCGCTTATCTCTCAACAGCAAATCAATAAATCCAATAAAATCATAATCGCCAATCGTAAAATGCTGTTCTAATTCGACACCGAGAATTTCATAGTCTTTTAGCCACTCAATATCAAGGTTTGCAAAATAGTCTGCAATAGATTCATAGCTCTTTTCCATTGTTGATTTTTTTGTTTTATAATAAACATTGCTGTCATAGTTGTTTATATAATATTGAAGAGCATCCTCAACTTTAAGCTCTCCCTTAAAAATCATCGCAAGTATTTCATGAACATAACTTCCGACTTCGGCATAAAAATTTCCCTCGGATAAATATTGATTATCATCATTTATAATATAATTAAGATAAAATTCATACTTGCAATGATTGAAACAACTGACGCGGGAGTAAGACCAAAGAGATTTTTTATTATCATTCATAATTTCACTACTTTCCTTTTACTTGAATATAAGTCCTCCCATATATCCAATCCGCAATCCACCGGAGAATTTTTTGTTTTTTCACCGCCGAGTAATTTCTGTTTATCATCAATAATATAAACATTGGTTACTCTCCTTAGTTTATCAATATCATCCCTTACCTCACCATTAAAATATTTCACATCTGAATCATAAGCAAGAACAACATTAACTCTCAACTTTATAAGCAGTTCTATTTGCTCCGGTGTTAAAGTATGTTTTTCAGCGGATACACAATTTTTATACCCCCAACCATATGCCTTCATCACACTTTTAATAGATTCAAAGATGATAACCTCATTTTTTTTCTGAATATAAGGCAGCGTTGTTTCGAGACACTGAAAATAATCCATTACCCCAACGGCATAATAATTTATGTATTTAGCAAGTTTCAGTTGTTTGTAGTTTTCATATCTGGTTCTGCCCTTAATGTTAATCAGATTCCCATCTATATCGTAAACAGGATAAACAATTCTATTACCGATATCATCAATGCGAACAGAGAACAAATCCATTACTTCTTGTTTAATGCCTTCATCAAGCCACTCCTGAACCTTGTATTTTGAATACTTATCCAATGTAGATGCAGGCAAAATTTCGTGCTGATATTTTTCTTTCTGTTGTTCTTGTAACATTTTATATTTTTTTAGAAATATCATTGTTTTTGATTGACACATTTTTGAAAGGTCAACATTTGCTAACTTTGCAGCCTTATCCACTGCCTCATCAAAAGATAAACCCTCAAAATCAATAAGATAACCAATCATTCCGCCTGACTTTCCACATGAAAAGCAATAATATGAATTCTTTTCAGGAGAAAACGATAACGACGGCGTTACATCGACATGAAAAGGACAATTCGTGAAATAGTCATCTCCGCGCTTTTTGAATTGCAATGATTGACTTGCGTAGGCACATAGGTCAGAATCCTCATTGATTTGCCTTAGCATTTCATCATCATAATTCATCTGACCTTACCTCCTGTTCTTAAAATACTCCGTTTCTGTCGTGTTGCTCTGCTTCTACAATTGTCATTGTATCTCCCGAAAAAACAAAATCGAGATAATCTTCCTCGTCATCCTCCTGCATTTGTTCACCAAGACGATTTACATATATTTTCGCGAATGAATTGCCACATTGCATACCATCTTTTGCTATCATTTCTTGGGTTTTATAGTCCCATTTAACGCCAACAGAAAGATACCTATTAATCTTATCGCTATCAGCAACTTCACCGGAGCGATTTAACTGACAAGCAGTAAGGACAGAAAGATTTAACTCTCCTGCAATCTGATTTTTCAAAAAATCACACTTAGCACCGAGAATATTGTAGTTATCACTTGTAGATGTTGCGTTACTCTTGATGTAATCAAAGACTACAAAAGAGAGTCCAATCTTGTATTTAAGCATCTTACAGATTGTATATAATTTGTCATCTGTGATATTGGGGTCATAAATGTGTACAAAGGGCTGCTCTTTGAGCCACTTGATATTATCACTGATTTTTTTTGCCTCATCATCGGAATACCGACCGTTCTTTATTCTCTTAATATCAATGCCGGTGAGATGAGAAAGTAATCTCTCCGTGTAAAGTCTGGTTTGCATTTCCGTGTCTACAACCAATGTAGGCACTCCATTTTTGAGCTTGTGAACAACTTCATTCATTAACAACACAGACTTACCTCTCTTGTATTTGGCTTGAATAACAACCAATTCACCGGGTTCATAAGTAAAGTATTCGTTGAAAACCGGATATTTAGATGGAATACCGTATGTACCGTCCTCTGTTCTCCTATCAACAATTTCCGCCCAAATATCATCAATTTCCTCACCTAAAGTATGGATTTCAGTTGTTGAAACATATTTCTGAGTAAGATGTTCAAGCTCGTCATACACATTGCCGCTTAATTTATCAAGATTATAATCTTTCTTATAACAATTATCGGATAATTGATTAAGAACTCTAACCAAATCTCGTTTAAAAGCCAATGTTACAATATTCTCAGCAAGCATCTTGTATTCCTCTACGGTGTGCCTTGCGGTTTCTCTGTACAGTTCCATAAACTCCTGAACAGATGGAAGATTATATTTTTCAATGGTTTTTTGTACTCCCTGATGACTTTGCAATTTATTAGCCACATTATAAGCATCAATATTTGTAATTCCATCTTTGTACAGCTCTTGGACAGCCCAATATATACAAGCGTTTTCCGTTCCATAGAAATGATTAGGTTTTAAAAAATCAGTATGTAAAATAAATTCAGGATGAGAAATCAGAGTTCCTATCACTCCGCTCTCTGATTGAATATCGGAAAGTTCTGAAATATCCATTACTTCTTACCTCCCAATATGCTCCTAAATCCCATAGGTTTTTGTTTTACAGTGAATTTAGGAGCATCAGAGTCCTCTTTAATAACAAAATTTACTTTACCATTTGCTCTGCTTTTCGCAATCAGATGTTTTTGATAGGCATCTTTGATATCTTGCCTGTCAGCAAAATATTTAAATCCCTGAGGATATCGCAAATTCATTTTATTTTTAACGACATAATCAAAAACAAAAACGAGGTATTCTGAAGGAACGCCTTGAGTAAGCAAATCATTTAAACAGTGAAGCAACTGACTGAAAACAACTGTCCGGCTGATATGCAACACCCATTGATTCTTAATATACTGTAAATCTTTCTTGGTCTGTTCGTCTTTCCAATCACACTTTTGTTTAAGACGGTAGCAATCCGAATGATAGTACATTGTGCCATTAACTTTGTAATCATCTTTTGAAATATCAATCTTTTTATCCGGGTGACTGCATTTTGCATATCGACAAGTCTTAATATCAGTTTTTTTACTCATTTATTCTTCCTTTTCAAGTAAATATGTTGATTCCATATCGGACATATGCAGTGCGAGAATAAGGGGATATTTGTGTATTGCAATGCCAAGAGTATTCCAATTCTCTTTCGGTTCAGAGAATCCCATATGCCAACGGATTGCATATTTTTCTACCGGCTTCAATTTTATATATTCGGATATCATCATTACGGACTTCTCTCCATGTCCATAAGGAAATTTGTCATCTATCATGTATGTAGGGACAGTTACCCAATCATATCTGCCGTTACTATCTGATTTCGTTCCCTTATCGCTATATTCCTTCTTGTTTTTCAACTCTGTACCATAGAAATAACATTTACATAAGTCGTGCAGCAACGCAGAAATGATGAGACTGTCAGAGCCAACATCAACTTTGCTTTCCCATAACTCATCGTTGAATTTACTAACAAGGCGGTCATAGACATTCAAAGTGTGTTCAAGAAGCCCACCCTCGTGACAGGAATGAAATCTTGTCGAAGCGGGAGCGGTATAAAAATCTGATTTACGAATAAACTCAAGTAAGTTATCCATACCCTCTCTTTTTGTGCTTTTCAACAAACTTTCAAATCTTTCAATATTGGTCTGTTCTGCCATATGCTCGTTCCTTTCTGTCTTTAACCCAATAATTAGATAAGTTTCTTATGTAGTCATAACAATCAATATATTTGTGGTATTTGCTGTTTATTGTTCCTACGCTTATCTGTTTTATATTCATTACATCGACTGATGGCACTATCATTACTTTGATAACCTTATTATTTTTAATTTCTAAAAGCATAAAGAAATCACAAGAATGATTTTTATATCCAAGATTAAACGAATAGTAATCTCCATTTGCTCCACTGTATAAATTGCTTGCTTTAACATCAATTTTTATTGTTCCATTAACAAGTAAATCATATGGGTGGTTTTGTGTCATTCTTTCAACGGTAAAGCCATTTTTACAAAGGAGTTCTTTTGCCGTTTCTTCAAATTTTTTGCCGGTAGTTGTTTCGTAGCCTCGGATGGATAAACCCATTATTTCTGCGAGTTTATACCATCCGATTTTTTTGGACACTACATTTGATAAAGCCGTATTTTGAGTTACTGCATTACACTCTGATATTGTTGGCATTCTTGAAATATTAAGTGCATTCATTACGGATATAATCTCTTGCTTTATTTTGTCATCAGTCCATTGCATTCCGTGAGAATAACCCATTATTTAAAAGGGTAATTCATCATCGGATTCATCAACGACAAAAACATTCTTCTTTGCCTTGGAAGGCTTTGCAGAAGAAACATTACTGCTGTCTTTTCCATCGGGAATATCAAACGAAAAAATTGCATAATTAACATATCCTTTTTTCTTCTCTGCGTCATAAGGAGTAGTAACTTCACAAGATGTAATCTGTATAGGAACACCCTTCTCAGTTACATTCAATTCCTGAGCCTTTTTGTGTGCTTCACCAATCAACCGAACAAAACCGTCCTGAAAATCAGTATCATATTCATTGTCACTGCCTTTGCGCTTTTTTCTGGTACTTATTTTCGCAGTAGAATAGCCTCCTTTATCTTCGACAGCCCAAATTCTTGCATATCCTCCGCGTTTTTCATTATCTGCTTGTCTAAATCCCATATAATTACCTCTCTTTATTTTCTTACTGTAAGCAATTTCTTCTTTAAGTTTTCGAGAATTGCAGTATCATTAATATTTGAAACCTTACCGGTGATAAGTTCATCATCCAAATCAGGATTGGCTTCCTTTTCCGCTCCCTTGCAGAACTCAATTGACTTCGCTTTTGCCTTATCGGACAACCCGGATTTCTTTTTGGCAAGCTCAGTTACTTCATCCTGAAGGTCAATCAATTTACTTTCATTTTCGGGCAAATCTTCTCCAAGGAACACATATGTCGCCAACCCGTGGAGGGCTAAACACTTTACCAAGCATCTTTTAAAAGACTTATTTGCATCAGTAGATGTTATTTTATCTGCCGAAATTGCTTGATTGCGGTAATCCATAATAGGAAGAATCTCTGTATGTGTAATATCTCCAATAGTTACACTAACTTCAACCCATCCACTTTTGCCATCATCACACCAAAATCTTTTATTACCAAATTCGTCAATAATCTGCTGATGAATTTTGAATGTTGCATCCGGATAAATTCTCTTTACAGCCTCCCACGCAGCAGCCCAAGGGAGATATGTAAGCTTATTTTTTTCCTTGGTTTTATTGCCAACATTGATTTCATTTAATGTGTTGAAAATATTATCCTTTTTCTTTTCTTCCATCTCAATATCCTTTCATAGTTTAGCAATAATGTAGAATAACCTACTTCTTATATCACAATCAAATTAACCACCGACCTCAAAGTGAAGTATCTATATAAAGTTCCGCATATTATGAGGAACGAATTTTAATGAGCATACACATCCGCATCGTGCAGGCACAGAATATCATTAAACAACTTAGCTCCAAGCAATTTTTTATCTTTGTTTAATACTTTTTCTGATTGCTTCCACTGACAATATGGATGCATATGGTAATAAATCAGATTTGAAATATATGCCATGATTACATCTCACTAACAATATCCTCACTCATATTTTCGATTTGTTCTTCCGATAATGAATCAACCATAATACCGGATAGGCATTTAAAATAGAAGTTTTTATGCTTATAAGCAGTAAAACTCGGTCTGTTGTCAATTCTGACAACTATGCCTTCACGAATGTGACTTTTACCAATCGGGTCTGCTCCATCGTAGTATTTCTCAACGCGTGACATTAAATCTTCCCAAGTGGTATATGTAAATTTTTCAAATGTGGGAACACACTTTACCCCCATCTTCTCGCATTCGATTTGAACCTGCTCCCACGGAACTTCAACAGTAAAACCATCCTCATTAGTCAAGGTCATGCGATAGACATAGCAGTCATTTTGACCAACTTCACAGCCGTAAGAAAATACGGTCTCTGAGCCATACTGTTTAGAGAATTCTTTATCCTTAACCAACTTATTGGAACATCTACCCATAATGGTATTATTATCATCGACCCAACCAACAATCTCATAGAAAATTTCAGCACCTTTCGGCAACCTATCCTTGAAAAAATTGTGATAACGCTCTCTAAAAGCATTGCTGCCATACCAACCACCCTCATAATCTTTTAAGGTTACTCGTCTTGTGCCACTCACGATTTTATATCGTCTTGTAATTTTACCTTTGAGATGAAATATTTTCTTTAATAAGGGAGGAGGTGTCTTTGTTGTTACCTCAACCGCATTCATAGTTCTTGCTGAAGTGCCGTGCATCTTCAAAGTGATATAACAGGTGTCTCCCGGCTTAAATGCACGCTCATTGTAAGCAAGCTGTGCAGTATCAATATGTTCGACAAAGAATGGATAAAAAATCTTCTCTTTTTTATTCTTGTGAGACTTTCTGGTTTTACTTACTCCGAGAGTGCCATACTTATTCTGTCTATTGCTTCTCGGAATGTATTTTCTGCAAATTTCATAACCGTTCAGAGTAGTAATCTGCGCACCATCGGTCAACTTCTCAACATCCGTGTATTTGCTCAACACCTCGATAGGAAGGACAAGACCGTCAGACTGCTCACCACGAAATTTAAGAGCCTTAATGTTTCTCTTGTCATGGTCAAGATAACCGCCTATATTATTACCGTCCGCATCCTTAACTCTCACAAGATTGTTTTCTTTTGCGAAGCCTTCACTTAGCTGACCATCTACAGGAAAATAGACAACTCTCTGTCCTGCATAATAATTTAAATCGACAATAACATTGTTGCCGAAAATCGTAGCACACTGTAACCTGTCAGCATTGTTATGCTTTCGCAAATCTTTGATTGTGGTTACATAAGCACAATACATTTATCTACCTCTTTTCTTATTTTTAATAAGTTTCTTAACCGGTTTTCTTGTTTTTATTGGTTTTTTGGTGTTATTCTATATTATTTCTTCTTATCAAAAAAAAGAAATATTTCGGCTTTGTCTCGGTAGAACACTTGGGACATCTATAAAGCCTATAAGAATTACCGTTCTCAAAACGCGTTACTTTTTTCATAAAACAACCGCAATGTTTACAAAACATATTTACTCCTCCAGCACTGGTACTTCATTTTTCCACTTTCCTCTATCCCAGTTTTCCATATAATTTGCAATAGTTCTTAAAAATTCAGGAGTTGAATCTTGTTTTCTTCGATTACAGCCCCAACAAATAATTGCAACATTATCTTTTGTATAACCCATCGAAGAATCAACTCTATCCATAGATGGAGAATCGTCATTCATCTTTTTATCTTCTTTGTAGTCTATATCTAATGTTTTACCGCAACACTCACAAGTTGGGTTTTGGCTTAATCTTTTCATCAAATATTCGACGGTAAAGAAATTTGAATCAAATTCATAATGTTTCTTTTTAGAACGCTCTCTCATCCCTCGCCTCAATAATTGGCATCGAAATCTCAAAGGTTGATTTGTTGCTTTCTTCTTGTCATTTTCTTTGATTTTATACTTGTATTGTTTGTGATAATTTTCTCTGCGTTTTTGTAAATATTCCTCATTGCCATTTCTATAAGCATTTAAGTATTTATTTTTACAATCTTTACAGGTATTACTATGTCCGTTTTTGCATCTCGAATCTTTAATAAACTCATCAAGTGGTTTTTCTGCTCCGCATATTTTACATTTTCTAATCATCCGGTGCTTCTAATCCCCATCTATCCCATCCATCTCTTTTTGTCCGAGCATACATCTCCAACTTCTTCAAGTCGGGATAAAGCCTATTGATAATCTCATATGAAATCTCTGGCTTCTGGCTATGTCTTTGAACCTTTTCGGTAAACACGGTATGTATTTTTCCTCTTTCTTCAAGAGCCACAGGTTGAAGTTTACCCTTATACATATATAAGAGGTATTCGTGTCCGTATCTTACTGTGAATGCTGCTGGTATGCCAGTAACCTTATTCCATACCATTCTTGCGTGTAACTTATATCCCAATTCTTCTGTAATCTGTTGTGCTTCAAACAGATATTTGTCGATAGTCCAAAGGAATAACACGCTGTCCCCCGGACATAAGCTCGTTGCTTGTCGTAAATGCTCTTTGATTTCTTCAATAGAGCATACAGAATAATCGAGTTCTGTTCCACTGCTTACCGGTCTTACACTCTTTTTGCCACCCTTTGCCTGTTTCCAAGGTGGGTCGGCAAGAACCAAATCATACTGGTTATTCGTGTTAAATATATCTACTCTCATCTACTCAACCTCGATAAAAAGATTTAATTTCCATTCTATATATTTTTTATCACTTTAACCTTACTCGACTACCCCTTATACAAACGGGTTATACTCTTTGGGGTCTGCGTGATTTGCCCACTCAACCCACTTCGTTACCCTATCTCTCAACTCTTCATCAAGAAGGAAAGGCTCACATACAAGGATTAAACTTGGATTCTTCTTCATGATTTCAGCATTATCAACGATTTCCTCATAATCAACTGGTCGCTGCAACATTTTCGAGTAAACCCTGTCGCCACGAGAGGTAATTCTGCGAGTGAATGTTGCCTCTCTGAACTTAAAGCGCTCTGTCAAATGCGGATTCAGTGTCAAATCGTATCGTATTATGTATCCGATTTTCATTTATTTTCCCCCTTTTTTAATCCAATTTCTAAATACAGCTCATCAACAGCATTTTTTTTGCTTTGAATGCAGCTATATATTTTTTCTTCGATAGTATTTTCGCCCTGCAAGATAATATAGGTACATTTATTCTCTTGTCCGATTCTATGTATTCTCTCTTGGCTCTGCTTAAATTCCTCGTAACTAAAACTCAAAGAATAATAAATGTTGTATGTACAATTTACAAATGTTACACCCTTGCCAAGTAATTTTGGATGCGTAAAAAGCAATTTTATTTCCCCGTTTTTAAACTTACGAATAATATCATCTCTGTTTCTTGTCTTAGAGGTCAACGCTACTCCATTAAACTTTTCTGCAAGAGACTCTATTTCGTGCTGAAATTGACACCATATAATAATTTGTTTATTGCCGATTTCATCAATCACTTCTTTAAGTAAGTTTTCTTTGTTATTATCAAAAATTTCAACACTTTTATCTTTATTAATTATAAAGCCACTTGAAATCTCTCTGAGTTTCATTAATTTTGCAGTAAATTCAAATTTGCTCCATTGGTTTATATTGGATTTAATATCGTCAAACACATCATCATAGTATTTACGCTGTTTCTCAGCTAATTTAAACTTTCTAACCTGAAATACTTTCTCCGGCAAATCTACACAATCTTCTTTCCTCAAAAACACAGATTTCTCTCTGAGTTTTGCATGATATCGTTCTTTATCCTCATCTGTTTGATACCAAAAATGAGGATTCGACATGTCCTGATGAAAATACCTTGCAAGAAAACCATAGTAATTGTTGCCAAGAATATCATTACAAACAAACTTCATCTGAGGAAAAATTTCACTATTATGATTTGGTGTCGGACATCCGCTTAATACAAATCTGTGCGGTATTACATCTGCGATTTCAAGTAAAGCCGAAGTGATTTGACTTGACATATTTTTCATTACACTGCTTTCATCGACGATAATACAATCAAAGTTTGCATTATGGATTTCGTTTCTTATAATTTTGAAACTCTCGTAATTCATCACATAAATGTCGGCTTTTTCGTTCAACATTTTTAAGCGGTAATCTTTACTATTGCCCCATACATTAATAATCTTCTTGCTTGGATAGAACTTGTGGCAATCATCTATCCAAGCGGTTTCTATAACGGAAAGAGGGCATAAAACTACTGTTTTATCGTAATGAGTTGCTATCTCTAAACTTATGAGTGTTTTACCTACACCTGTATCCGCAAATATTCCATAAGAGCCACAGTTTAATGCCTTTCTTACAATAGCCTTTTGGTAATCTCGGAGAAAAGGCGAAACTTCATATTCAATAAATTCTTTATCTTTCAGTTTCTCATCAGAGGATATAAAACCCAATTGAATGAGCTTATCAACAGCAGTATCAGGAAATTGCCATTTTCCATCACGGAATCTTCTTCCTTCTATTGTTCTTATATATGGAATTTGTTCCACAGGAATTGACAACTCAATCAGCCGAATCACCGACCTTTCACATTTATATTTTAGTCTGCATTATTTTTTTTGCTTTTCGCGCAGCCTTTTTCGCTTCTTTTTCAGCTTTCGCTTTTACAGACTGTTCTTTTCCAAGAATTAACTGCTCATTAAATCTTTCTTTCATCTTGTCGATTGAATCATCTATTTCAAAAACGGTATCATCCCAAAGCGAGAATCTTTTTTCGATTGCCATATCATAAAATTCCTTATTTAGTTCAAACCCAATAGCATTGCGATGGTTTTCAATTGCAACTTTATTTACAGTTCCACAACCTGCAAATGGGTCAAGTACAGTATCTCCGGGACAAGACCACAGCTTAATGCAACGCTTAACGAGCTCTTCAGCAAACGGCGTTGAATGTCCAATACCTGAATTAGGTATGTTCCAACTGCCATCAGCCCAATCAGCCCATTCTTCAAGTGTAATATCTGAAGCTTTTATTACATCACAATTACCTTCTTTTTTATACACATATACAAAGCCTACATTGGCTGCGAGAATCGTATCTCTGGCTTTCATATTCCTATAGTAGAGATTCCCCTGTGCAAGCATTGCTCTCTGCGCAGAATATTTGCGCCAAAACGCTTTAGTCCATAGAGAAAAATTGTTATTTAAAAATAGACTGTTAATTTCACCAGTCAAGCTCTCCTGCCCATTTTTGCCGTCTCGACCAAGAGTATAATTGTAATCTTCATATTGAATTACAAATTTTCCACCGGGGATAAGAACCCTTTTACATTCTGCAATTACCAATCCAAGAAGATAATAATATTCATCATATGTTTCGCAATTTGATAAATCACATGGGTCATTGCTATACACTCTTAAATTGTGATAGGGGGGGGATGTAATAATCAGATGAACACTTTCATCAGGAAGTTTCTTCAATTCCTTTAAACAATCCCCGTTAATCCATTGGTTTGTTATTTTCATTTCTATACCTTTCTTAAAAACATTATGTGTGTTATTCTATCTTATTTTTAAAATCTAAAAATTAAAGCAATTTTCTGCCGCACTTCGGACAGAACTTTGCATTTACCAAGTCAAATTGACCTTGTACTTTTGGCTTACACGAATTATATAACAGACAATCGCATTTGGAACATCGCATTGTCGTTATTCCGCTCTTCTTGAAGATTTTTTTTAACGACACCTTATCGTTTAAATTACCTTCATCTTTCCTCTTGTAAAGTTCACACATTTTGGAATATGTAGTCCAGCAAATCCAAGCATTGCAATCGGCGCAATAAATACCGATTCTTCTACCGCTTGGTTTTGCATAAACTCTGATGCATCCGCATTTTTCGCATTTGTAATCCAAACTATCGCTCCCTACGAAATCTTTTTTAATGCTCTATTTTTTATTGTACTACTGCTATTTATATTTTCCCAATTTAAACAAGACCAAGACCTTTTGACTTTTATAGCGTGAATTGTGGAGCAAGATACATCATATAATTTTGACAAATATGTTTGCGAATGTCCGCAGGTTAAAAGATATATAATTTCTTCAACCTCATTTTGTTTGAGTTTAGCATAATTATTTGACTCTCCGGTTTGAGCAATTCTCATATTTTTGGTGTCTTTAACTTTTGTTCCAGTTAAGATTTGAGAATGCCTTTTTCTTTCATCTTCTGACCAAACTCGCCTTCGGCTTGATTCCCAAGCCTTTTCTAATGTTTTCTTCGGAATTTTATGATTTCTATAATAACTACCATCTTCATTTATGTGTTGTAGCATTTTATCTCTTTGTTCGTCTGTCCATTTTAACCCACGATTATCAAATGGATTTAGACGAATATTATAACCATAATTTTTATCATTTGAATGATAATGCTCAATCCAAAATAATTCTTTCTCATTTAATTGAGGTTCACCACAATACTCTAATACGCTACATATAAATGAATCTTCTCCATATTATTCATTCCACGCAGATTGCAAGTGCTTATTACAATGGCTACCATTCCTTAATAACGCTATATGTTTGTTCGTACGAACATACATATTTTGAGACTGCCCAATGTATCTTTTATTATTAAAAAGATTTCTAATTTCGTAAATCCCAGATGTTTTATCTAACTTACTTAAACAAGCTGCCAACTAACCACCTCCAATCTCCTTTCGGTTACAGACATATTATACCTCAGTTTTATAGTTGTGTCAAGAGGTTTTTCAAAAATATTTATTATTTTTTTATAATAAAACAAGAATTTTATTTACACCTAAATACAATAAATCTTCTTTTACTTGCCTGATAATTACCTTCCTGTATTAGATATTCTGTATCATCTAATATATTAAGATAATTAATCGTCTTTTTCACTTCGCATCTTCCTCTTTTATTACTCCGAGCCTAATTGCATCCGTTGTCAAAATTCTTGGTTCTGCGTTTCCAACTCCAAGCTAAACACATTCATCAGTTCCCGTAGAACTCATCTGCAAAGAACACTTCTCATTATAATGGTCAAGAAAACAATAATTTTCCGAAACCTCTTTTTGTAGTCGTTTCGGCAAATACTAATCCTTTATTCTTACTTCTTGTATCTCTGATTTCATTCAACACAATACCACTCCTGTCCGGCATTAAATTCATCTTTCTTATGTAACATAGTTTTAATTCTCGGTTCTGCTTCTTCCGCCACAATAGCCATCCGCTCAAAAGTACAATTATCCACAGTGACCCCAAGAGCTTTACTATAAGGGTCTTTAAAATTTACCCATGCATCACGCTCCTGTTCAGTCTTAAACACTGTAATATCAGAATCTCCAATGTTCTTATAAGTTGCATAGTACATAAAAAATCTCCTTTATTTTTTAATTATCGCTTGACTTTTTAGAAAATATTCTATATAATAGAATAAAATTCGGTCATATTTTCTACCCGAAAGCATTGTATCAGAATATATTCTAAATGTCAACTGTTTTTTAGAAAATATAACCACCGTGGAGGGAAAAATTATGGAGTCCATTCTGTATAATCGAATTAAAGAATTATGTTCACAGAAAGGCATATCGATTTCTAAATTAGAATCTGATTTAGGATTCGGAAATGCATCAATTAGAAAATGGGAGAAAACAAGTTCACCTTCTGTTGATAAGATTGTTAAAATCGCAAGTTATTTTGATGTTTCAGTTGATTATCTTCTCGGAAGAACAGATATCGTCGGCTCTGTCACTGAAATAATCGGCGATGAAGATATTATTTCGTTTCAAAGAGCCAGAGAGAAGATGACACCAAAAGATAGAGAAAGGATGATGAAAATGCTTCGAGCTGGGTTCGATTACGCGTTTAATCCGGAGGACAGTGACGATAAATGATTAGATATGCCTATATTAATAATCAGGTATTAAAGATATATTCTATGCTTCCGGCAATTCAATTTCCTATTGATACGAAAGAAATCATTCATTACATACCGAATTGCAGATATATGTCCTACCAAGAATTTGCACAGATAAATAAATGTTCTGTTGATGATGTTATTCAGATTTGCGAAAGTAAATCAGGTTGCACACATTATGACATAACACATGACAGATATTTGATTCTATGCAATCAATCAACAGAAGACAATAATAATATTGGCAGACAAAGATGGACTTGCAGTCATGAAATTGGACATATTATTTGCAAACATCATACAATTTCCGCATACGATAAAATATCTGAAAACAACCTTTTACAATCTATAAACCCACAATATGAATCGGAAGCGGATTATTTTGCAGCGACACTATTAGCACCTTTTCCTTTGTTTCAATTCTTTGATATAAAATCTGCCATAGATATTCAAAATACATTCGGACTTTCCACCGAAGCATCTCTTTATAGATATAAACAATATTTAAAGTGGCAAAAGTCACGAATCAAAACTTCTTGGGAAAATGATATGATTAGACTTTATCGTTATCAGGCACTCAAATCCACAGAGAATATTAACCATTAATCCTTAATCATCTCACGGGCATAATACCTGTGAGGTGATTTTTTATGAATGAACAGGAATATAAACACATAAGGAACTTAGCATGGGATTTGCTGATTGACGCAAATATTTCACAATTACCGGTTGACATCAATGCAATTGCATCCTTATATGACCTGCAACAATTAACAGATAAATCTAAATCATTATATGAAAATACACTTTCCGTATCTGAAGGTATATTAAAATTGTTTGGTATGTATAATCCTGGATTTACGAAATACCTTGCAGTCAGAGTACTTGCTCCTATGATTGTTTTCAAAGAGCTGGGTATAACATCAGCCGAAGAATTATGTAGGCTATCCGGACTTCCGCAAGATATTGCAAATCAAAGATTTAAGCGTCTTGAAACACTCTTACAAAGAAATGCTTTTAAAACTTCCCGACTTGAATCAATTGTATTATTGCAATTCCAAGAATGGATAAACAGTCGTTAATCATTGTTCAAAAGAACCATGATAGAAGATTCAAGATTTAAAAACGGGCGAACGCCAAAGGAATAGACACAGACACCCCAGCGAAGAAAACCGCAGGAAATGACAACGCAAACACAACGAGCGTAGTCGTTGCTCGGAGTGGATGCAGGAGTGATAAGCCACCACCAATCAGGATAGTTAGACTTCAAACCAAGAATTTTATGGTACTTTGCATATTCCGCAGCGGTCAACAGGCTCACCTTGTCGGTACAAGCGCCATAGTCATCCAAACCATCGAGAGAGATAAGGTCTCTATCCATAGAGAGAATGTTCTGCTCTCCGATAATGGCTGCAATCTTCTTAAAATACTCGTTGTTGAGTATCTTACGGATATGAGATACTTTCCAATCAGAATTATCTCCGAATTTCACATCATTATAGGCAAACTCTTTAGAAATAACTCTCGTGCCATTATCAGTTTGTTCTAAAACAATAAACACTTCTTCTCCGATTTTAAACTCATCACCGGGGTTGAGGTCGGAAAGTTTTACACTATTTTTAAGAATATCCTCAAATAATTTCTTCTGGGTATGGTCTACATTAATTATTACCTTACCGTCAGAAATCGTTACTTTTTCAATGTCAATGGAAATATTCATTTTTGTTATATCCTTTCGTATATTTTTATTACAAATTACTCTTTAATTTATATCAAGAATCCGCTGCTTGGCGATTTCATAATAATGATTATCAATCTCGATACCAATAAACTTTCGACCGAGGGTTTTACATGCAATTCCTGTGCTTCCGATTCCCATGAACGGGTCTAAAACCGTATCATTTTCTTTTGATGAGTTAGCAATAAGGATATTCATAAGAGCAACTGGCTTTTCAGTATCATGTAAATTGCTGCCATCAACATACTTCGTTTTGACATTTGGAATAGAAAGTATGTCACTCGTTCCACAGTTGTTTATTTTAACACCTCTGCCTTTACGGAAAAACAAAATATATTCAAATTGCGACATATAATATTGCCCCATTATTTTATTTCGTTTATCCCATATTAACGATTTAATAAAGTGAAAGCCATAAGGTTTAATACCCTTATTCTTCTCCTCATCTGTCCGCAAATCAGTAAAAGTATTAAGCATATGTATGAGATTAGTATGGTTAGTCATCACATAACAATGACTTCCATCCTTTAAAATCCTATAAAATTCAGGTGCATATTCCAAACAATCTATATTATTGTAAATAAATACTTGACCTTTTTTGTTTATATCTTTTTGTAGCATTCCACCACTATTGCCCGCATTCCCTCTTGATGTAACTTTATAAGGTGGGTCTGTCACTATTAAATCTATACTTTCATCTTCGATGTATTTTAGTTGTTCAATACACTCACCACATATCAGATTCAGCGGGGGGGGGGTAATTCTTAATCATTCATCTAAACTTCTTTCTTTGAATATATATAAAACCGACATTTTAACAATATCTATCGAACTCGGAAATTAAAGCATTACCACAAGTAATTCTATCACCATCCTCCTCTTTGCTCGGAACAAAGACAATTACATCCCATCCTTCAGCAACTAATGACTGCTCAAACTCTCTGTAGACATCGTAATCAGTATAAGATGTAGTAACATCGAAACCATTGTTTACTGCGGAATAGGTCTCATGGATAGGCGTAATCTTAACAATAAACTTGTTCTTATCAAACAACTCAGAAAGGCGTTTTGCATCGAGGATTGTATTTGCAGTAACCGCAAAATTCAAAGTGTATTTTCTACCCTTTGGCATAGGCAACTTCGTAGCAAGAGCGGAAATTTCATCAAGGTTCAAACTCATACCATTGAACTGGTCGTTTCGCTGTTCATCATCAGTACTGTTAATGCTAAATTGAAGTCCGGCTTCTCCGTTATATTCCTCATTTTTAATATCACACCACTTTAAAATAAATTCTTCAAGGTGTTTATTAGACTTTGGTAACATAGTAGAAATCACAGGATGAATTGTCTTTGCTTTGATATACTGATTTACAAGAGGTCGCAACATATTTCTTGTGAAAGCAAGCACATTTTCGTTGAATGTCGGTTCGCCCATTCTCGCAAAATGAACATTGAATTTGTCTGTATGTTTTACGGTCTCCCCCTGAAGAATTGTCTGAATTTCGTAAATTAAATCTTCAATAGCGGCATTTCCATGATAGCCAAAGTGAGGACAATCACAAAACTTACATTTCATAGGACACCCTTTTTGAGTGCTAATTGTAGCTACCCACTTATCTGTTATGTCAACCTCTATATTTGAAACACCATTGATTTCTTTATGTAAACCAAGGAAATCAGCTTTGATATTATTTTCTTTGCCATAATCACCAACCGTAAGAAATTCTAACTGGCGTTTTGTGTCTACATAAATTTTACCAGTATGTGTTTTTATAATTTTCATCTATTGCTTTATTTTCCCCTTTATAACAATGGCAATTCACCGCAATAGATATATTCTGTGAATGTAGATGTATTACCATACTTATCTGTAAAAATCTTATCCACACCATTAATAGTGTATTTTTTGCGGAGATTATAAATAATTGCACTTAATCTGGTTGCCCCAAACTCTTCAATTGCTTCCCAGCTTGTAATGGTTTTATTTTTCTGAAAGTAATCAAGCACAAGTGCTGTTTTGCTGGTCGTTTTCTGACTGGTCTTTGCTGTTTTCATTCTGTGTCCACCTCGCTATTTTTTATTGCTTTGCTTTTGTTAAATTGTTTCAATTTATCTTTCCATTAAAAAACTTAACCCACTCATAAATTCATTATATTTTTGAATTACATATTCAAGGGCAGCAAAATCATTTATTTCCTTTCCGTAATTTTTACCGTAGAAAGGCGTGTATGGTTGACAAAAATTCTCATCAATAACTAAGACATTATCAAAATCATTCCAGTCACCAATGTTAGAATCAAAAGCAATGTTAATTGAAAACTCAAAATGTGCTTTCTTATAATCGAAACACTGTGTCAAGAATATTTTTGCATCTTTCTTAATCCAAGTGCCGCCTTCCTTGAATCCACATTGAAGTAATTCGTCTTTTGTGACATCATCTCTCAATTTGTATCTTTTTATTTTCATATTTCACCCTGTACCTTTAAAAATATGAGCAATAATATCAACAGTCCAACCATTTCAGAGTAAATCAGTTGCCTCCTTTTTTTTGAAAAATTCCTAATGTATTTTTAGAAACAAAGTATACATAGCCATTTGTATTATACCAAAAAGTATTATTCAGTCTTATTTATAACGCTTTAAAAATTAACGCTCTATCAATTTATAAGCGTTCCGGAAACAACTATTTCCAATGTTCAATGTAAGAGTTCCTATTGTATTTTGGTCTGCTCTTATATTACTTCGGAGTTTATATCTTCATATAATCTATCTAATGCGCTTTCAAATGCGCCGATACCTGAAAAATAGCTGCTGACTTTTAAATCATCAAACAAATAAGGCATTGCTTCATATAGTTCTTTGAATATGTAATAAAGCACATCTACAACAATGGAATTTCCTGCTTGTTTATATAGCTGACTTGACGATTTGTCTTTTCCTTTATAGAAATTATCATTTAACGCTGTTTTTGCCTTTTCAAAATCCTCATCAGAAAAAGCCATCAGTCTCCAACATTCTTTTGGTGTCAACTTCCTAATACGATAACCATTATTAAATTTCTCTTCAATCACTCTTTTATCCCCCCCGCATCAATAGTTCGGATAGTTCCTATAACTCCATCCTTAAATGTTCGTAAACCTTCATCTGTTCTGCTTTCACACACAAATTTCATATTATTTATAATCACCTTTGGTTCTCTCCCCCCCCCTTGGCAAGTGCTAATAGTAGGTGCGATTCCTTCTATTGAATATACCCTACCTATTTGAGGATTAGAAAAATTACTTGTATCATCTTTTATATTTCCTATTTGAATTATTTTGTTCATTACAACTTCTCTTTTTATCTTGTACAACAATTTTTGGAGGGTCTTTATAAGTGGAAGCAGGGATTGTTGATATCAGTCCGTCTGTCGAATAAATCCACCCCTGTTGCCCCCCCCTGTGCCTCGGTGTATTAGTCTAATTATTTCCTTACTTTTCATTATCATTTTTAGCCACATTTGAATATATCAATATCTTAGGTGGGTCTTTGTAATGACATGCTTTAATTGTACATATTTCGCTCCCCCAGCAAAATACACTTCCTGATTTTGATGCATCTTGCCAGAGTTGGGAAGCAACCTACCTAAAACTATCGCATTATTTTTCTTCATATACGCCATCCTCTTTTTTGATTAAAATCATTGTCTGCCCTCCCGTTCTCAAAGAATGGACTTGTCTTACAGAACTCTTTTGTTTATAATCTCTATCTCTTGGTTGGATGAGAGCACTTTCAGCACTTTTTATCATTTTGAGTTATCACTCCATTCATGCCCTGATTTCCAAATCCTTTATAATCTCTGGCAAGTAAGGTATTTGCAATGTCAATTTCTTTATCAAACTTTTGACACTGTTGAGAAAAGATTCCTGTCTTAATTAAATCTGAATCACATCCCACTGATGTCTGTCTACACTTCCTCGCCCCCCCTGTTCTTACAGTGTTAGAGATTTCCTTATCTAATTTTCCAGAGTCCATAAGTTCATCAATCAATTTTTGTGCAGTAGGAGTGTTAATATAATATTTCTCATCCACTTCATCTTCAAGAATGTCTTTTAATCGTATATCACTCTCAAATGGAGTCGGGAACTTAAATTTGCCATTGTCTATGTCTTTTCGTATAGAAATGATGAATACTCTTTCTCTGTTTTGAGGAACCCCAAAATCTTTAGAATTAAGCACTTGCCAATATGTATTGTAACCAGCTTCATCTAAATCTAATAAAACCATTTTAAATATATCTTTAAATTTTTTACTGGTTAAATTCTTAACATTTTCGATAATACTAATCTTAGGCTTTTTCTCTTTTAAGATTCTCAATCCATCATAATATAAACCGCTTCTTGTTTTGTTGCCCTCATCATCGACAAAACCTTTTTGTAAACCTGCCGAGCTAATATCAGTACATGGAAATCCCCAAGTCATCATATCAAAATCTGAGATTTCTTTTTCGTTCACCTTCGTAATATCTCCTAAATTTAAACTTTTATCAACTCCATGTATTGCACAATAACTCTGCTCGGCGTATTTGTCGAATTCGCAGAAATTTACAAGCTCATAGCTATTGGATTTTAAAGTATCTTTTTTATTTTGCATTTCATTATACCTCCATCTTTTTTATAATGAAATTTTTTATTACAGCTTAATATTTATAAGAATATAATTATCTTTTTTGTACGGTAGTCACTGTATTAGATATTCCATCATTTCTTGTTGTCAAATGTCTCATATTATTGCGTTTTTCCTTTATTTTCTTTTGTTCATATTGTTTTTTTATTATTTTTCCATATTCAGTACGCTCATATTTTAAACAATACGCAGCCAAAATCTTCATCTAATACCATCCCATTGTTAATAAAAAAGATATTTTATTTATATTCCATTATATAAAAAACTTCTTTATTTCTTCATACTGATGGATTGCTTTTTCAAGCTTATCTGATTTTTCAAAAGAAAATATATTGAAATTTTGAATGTTTCGATTCGGTTCAATGGAAATCAACTTAAATCCCTTTAACATCAGAAATCCGGCTAATCTTTGATTAAAGACTGTAAACATACTCTTCATCCTTTCATTTTGGTATTATTCTAAATTATTTATAAAGTATAAAAAATAAATATTACGGTTGACAACAACAATATATTATCATATCCTTATTACCATGTCAAGAGGTTTTTCAAAAATATTTTTTAAAAGGCTTTTTACATTTTAGTTATGGTTATTTTCTTTGTATTGCACGAATTATATGTAAAAAATAGCTTAATATAATTCATTCATATATTTTACTCCGACAAGAGACTTAAGAATAATATATTTACGCAATTTAAATTCATCTTCTCTTATGCCTAATTCGCGCCAAAATCGAAATGTACGACAAATATCTACCATTACATCGCAGACTGAACGATAATTTGCATTATCATCTTCAACTCGAATTCCATACCCCTGAAGAACTTCTACCGCATGTTCTAAGTTGCATTCATCATTCATCTCAATATTAGGAAACATAATCTTTTTACAATCTTTATTGTCCATCATATTCCTCCCACGGAATTCTTACCTTGTATTTATGACTTTCGTAATAAGTTGTACCAACACCGCAGCGTTTACACCAATCATCAACATATTTCTGTAATTCTTCTTTTGCTTCACTTGAAATGTTATCAGATGCATTCTCATATAAATCTTCTGTTGCAGACTCAATAACATCACAAGCATCGATAGACATTTCAATTGAATCCGTCACCCAACAATAAAGAGGTCTATCCTCATTTTTATCATGATTATTAGCCCAGCACTCAAAAAATTCTTCAAAATCAAAGAAATAACCATCGTTGTAATCATAACAGTCAGAATAGAAGCATTCCATTGAATCCACAATCTCTTTCGGAGCAACAGGTGCTTTTTCAAACTTTTCCTGTATTTTCTTTGCAATCTTTTGCCTTTCAATCTCTTTTTGTGCTTCGCAATCACATACAAGAAATCCCCTCTTAATTATTTTTCCGCAAAGAGTACAGCGATGAACAATTCCATTATAACAGTTAGGACAAAACGAAATTGATTGATGCTTGTAAGGAAAACGCCCTATGATTTTATCCGGGTCATCACTTAATCCATAGCAGTTGTTTACAACCACCATACCTGTGCCGTGGCAGTGTTGGCAAATTTCCTCGTTGTCGTGCAAATCCTTCTTCAAGTTCGCATTGACAAGACTTTTAATATACTCCGCATCTGTAATAAACACAGTCTTTGGTTTTACAAATTCACCCATACTTTACCTCCAAGGTTGGTCAAAACCTCATTGTAGTGTATAAACATTCTTCATAATTATTTAAAAAGATTCATATTGTAACCGGACTCTATAAATTTAATTGTTTTGGGGTGATTACATGAATTTCCGAGATAAGTATATATTATATCCATATCAGCCTCCGTAAACTCAGTATGGAGAAACTCATTTATACCATTTAACATAAATCTGTGAAACTCACGATTTTTTCTCGCCGTTCCATATGGCTCTGTTTTATGCGCCCCACGAGAAAACCACTCAAGAAGCTTGCATTTAACATCAAGTTCTGATTCGCAATTTTCTAAATTGAAGTATTCATTTGCGTACCTATGCGCTATAAATTCACCAAGTTCATTTATAAAACTATTTGAAAAACATGACATAAGCCGTTTTGCAATTTCGTACTCAACCATTGTTTTGTTCCTTTCTTATATGGTAAGTACCATACTCATCAAGTTGAAAAGTCGGAGTTGCTATTTCGTAACCGTTGCTTTCATAGTAACGCCGGGAAGAATAGTAACATCTTTTATTTTTCCAATCAATGTGATAACATCTGTCTCCTTTTTTTTCGCTCATCCCAATAAGTGCGCCACACATCAATATCTTTTTCAATACAGAAAGAGATGAGTTTTCCGTATTCTTCGATGTTGGAAATCAAAAATGCTTTTTTATCCATATTATATTGTTCTTCACTCCTTAACAATTTTGGGTTATCGTGTATGTTCCCGATAACCTCGCCATACTCATAACGGGTATGTTCGCTTCGTAAAATCGGAAGCATAATGTCATAATAATCCTGACCGTCGTCATTACAATTAAACATAAAAGAACCGTCGCGGAACACAACTATATTGTAAGGTCTTTTCAAGTCAGTTGAAACTATATCTCCCTCAAATATCCTTGTACCGTTTTTGTCGGTTAATCCTGTATATTGACCTACGGTTTCGGGGATTACAATATGAGAACAACCGTCTGCTGGTGTTTCAATAATCAAATGCTCATACCCACTTCTATTTAGCAGTTCAGCATAACAGTAATTACCATAAACCCATTTACTGTCGCGCTGCCGCTTAGCTCGAAAAATTATATCTCTCATTTGTTTACATCCTCTTTTTCAGCCGCTCTACAATTTGCAATGATAATACTTACGGTTTTGTTTCTATATCTACCGGGAATGAAGTATTAAAGGTCACCTGATAATGATATGGGTCTGTATGAGTTCCTGAGATATCCTCCACCACATACAGAGTATATTCGTTGAGATAGATATAGTTCTTTTTGTACTCATTTTCGCCGGTCTTAAAAGTTGCAACAATTTCACTTGAACTGTTATTAGACAGTGCCATAATTAAAGTAATCTGCTTCTTTTGAGAGATTGTATTTTACTTTATCGGCTTCTCTATAACGACAACCGGAAAAGCAAAATACAGATGTAATAATAATCACCGCACACAGTAATGCCGTTATAATTGTTTTTATGTTTCGTTTGTTCATAGTTCTTTTCTCCTAAGTTTTATTTTATCATTCATGACTCGTTTCCATGATTATTGCTCCTCAAGATTTTTTTCAAACTCCTTCGTGTCTGCAATTGTTGCAGTCATTTTTTTCTGATTCAATGATTTCCTTAAGTGTTTTCGGCATAAACTCCATATATGGAATCATAATGCCGACATTATACATCCGACACTCTTTGTCATAAAAAGACTTCATTTGATATTTAATATTTTCCATCATATCCCACTCTATACTTCTATGGACATGACCGTAGAGATGATACCAGCCATAATGATGTTTGTTGAAACAAGGAATAGGATAATGAGAAAGCACAATTCCGCAATTCCTTGAAATTTGAATTTCTTTATAGTCCACAATTTCAACAAACAAATCACGAACTTCTTTGTTTTTCAAAAGTTTCTTATCGTGATTACCAATGCAGAGATGCTTGTTGCCATTAAGCCGTTTAAATATCTCAATGGTCTTTGTTGCGTTATGCCAACTAAAATCCCCCAGAACCCAAACATCGTCATTGATATCAACCCTACTATTCCAATTTTGAATAATCGTCTCGTCGTGTTCCTCAATGGACTTAAATGGTCTATTATCAAACGCAAGACAATTCTTATGACCAAAATGCAAGTCTGCGACAAAAAAACATTTTTTCATATTATAAAATCCTTTCAATACCGTGGTAAAGAATATTGTAGTTTCCAAGTAATCTCATTTGCTTGTGATAATGTCCGACATACCATTGTTTAAATTGCAAACCATTCTGAACAAGTTGTTCAAAATACTTCGTAAGAATATCTGAATCTGCACCACCGCCATAAAGATAAATTACCATACTTTGCGGCAAACAATGCGAAACAACATAGTCAACCTTATAATTAACTTTCTTTAAATTGTCTCTTCCTCGCTGCATTTCATATTTCGTCGGAAGCTCATCTTTCCACCATGAAACCTTATTAATGCGCAGCTTTTGACCGGCTTTTGTCCTCCTATTGTAATCATCCACTAAAGCCCTTTTGTTCGGATAATCGTCAAAACTCAGAATGCCATCCTGAATATCATGGCTGCTTGCACCTCCGAAAGCAAAAAACTTCTTCCCGCAAAGGTCAAAAACATACCCTCTCATCAAGTGGTATATATTGTCCCTAATTTTATGAGCTTTGCCACCATGAAAATCTACCGTAGGAAATTCATTTTTTAATCTATCAAAATTTTCATGATTGCCGTCAACAAATAGCAATGTAAATGATTTCTCAGACATCCAATCAAGCCAATATCTCTCTTCCGGACAATCATGCCAAATACCAAAATCTCCACAAACAATAACAAAATCTTCCCTTGTTAATTCTCTTTGCTCCGGGAATCTTTTCATCGAAAATTTTCCGAATTCTGCATGACAATCTCCGGTTATGTAAACCAAAATAATTTCCTCCTATCTTTAGTATAAAAGTCAGAACAGCTCCCACCAATAGTCATACAACTTACGGTATGTACCATGTCTCAACAAATCTTTACTTCTTCTGACTTTGCGATTTGCTATTTTACGAATACATTTTGTATATCCTGCTCTTTTGTTTGGTGAATATTTTATATATCTTTTTTTATCCTCATCATAATAAACACCCACATAATATTGGTTTTCCGTTTCATCATGTAACTTCTTCAGCCTTCTGTTTCTTTCTCTGCTTTCATGATAACCCATATTACCTCCGATGTTATATTCAAATTAATAAAAAACTATGGTGGTGGATATGGGATTTGAACCCATACGCTTTGTTAAAGCAACAGATTTTGAGTCTGCCGTGTCTGCCGATTTCACCAATCCACCAGATAACAATTAAACAAATTTTATGTGATGATTCTCACATTAGCCGGAAAGTATCTTTCTTACATTACGCCTAAACACTATTAGTTGGTTTGCGTAGCCTCTCCAAATCATCCACGCCTCAGATTAATACAATCCGACCAATGATTAAATCACAGCAAATTTACAAGTTTAATGTAAAGTGCCAGAATTTTATTTACACCATATACACAACCTTATGTCATTAAACTGATAAACCGCTTCACTCCGTATCTATTTTGGCTTTAACTCTATAATTCCTCACTTGTTGTGATTCCCCGATTTATCGTATCGGTAGAGGATGTAACGCTGGATAAATGTCTGATAGGTATCAGCACCGAAAGCAGATATATCATTTCACCGCAGACAGAGAGTTGTCTTCTTCTCATTTATCTCAGTTGTTGTAAGTCACCATCAGCATAGGTGCAGTGACCACGCAGATTGCTAACGACGATTTTGCATTATATCGGTTTTCTTACGCCGCCTATTTTCGCATCTACAATAATAATTTAATTAAATGGAATAGGATTATCACCATTCTAATTGATATCGACTTAGTACAAAAGTCGATACTGGCTGGGGAGGCGGGATTCGAACCCGCGCATACAGCAGTCAAAGTGCTGTGTCTTACCGCTTGACGACTCCCCAATATATAAAACCGAGCCAAAGGACTTTCACCTTTGGGAGCAATAGAATGGATGTTTGTATCTTCACCTAACTTTTACAATTTGAAAATGAATCTGCCTCATCAATTAAATCTAAAAACAAACTAACTATTTTATATTGCTACTTCATACTTCTGCGCTTTAAGAAACTTTTTGTCTGAAATTATATATATGCTATATACAAACGAAAACTGATGACAACTTCTCAAATTCAAATATAAACAGGCATACCACATCAGTATGGCTTTATACTCACTACTCAGTTATTGTAAATAAGATTTGTGTTTTTCTATCTTATTTATTAAGTTTAATCAAAATCCAACCTTTGCTGTCGGTTCACTCTCAAAGTAATTTAATTGTATCACATTTTTTAATCATTTGTCAAGAGGTTTTTCAAAATTATTTTCATCTTTTTTAAGATTTTTTCTTGTAATACTATTTGTTCACCGTTATTATTCTTCATTAGGTAGTTTAATTTTAATTTTTCCATTAATACTGCCAAGAAATACATTTTCCTCCGGTGTTAATCCGAGTTCTTTATAAACCTCGTCTTCATCAAACGTGTGTAAAAAAATCCAACAATGCATTTCTCTTGCAATTTCTAAAAGTCTATTATATTCCATTTTTTAAACTCCTACGTTATTCATATGTTGTCATTTCCATCTTTTATACAATCACAAATAGACGGTTGTTTAAGGATTATATGCTGATAGTATTTACAGCCGTCTCTAAACTGTTTGTCATATACACCGCCACAACGCTGCGTTCCGCATCCTTTGCAGTATTCATTTTGAAATTCATTTAAGGTCACGTGTTAGCCTCCTTTACACATGTTGGATTCCACTTTTTATCCAAATCATTTGTGAGCCTCCAACCATCGAGACAATAATTTTCTCTACACCATTCTGTTTCCGAACCATTTTCATAAATATAGCCTCCGCGTCCAAGAAACGCGCCCCAGTACCCATCCAGTTTCTCAGCTTTGGATGATAATTCTTTGGCGTATTCCAAATCAAAACGATACACGGCAATGGAACCTTTGTCTGAATATACAAATACGTAATTTCCTGTATTGATGTTATACAAATCAAATCCTTCGCGGATAAGCTCACACATTTCATCTGCACTATTAAATTTCATTTGTTAACCACATCCATAATCATATATATCATTATCTATTTTAATCATATATCCTTTTCTTTCTTAATATCATCAAATTCAATACCAGCCTCAATAAGTTCATTAAAAATTTCATCGTTAGACTTTGAATTCAAATCATCAATTAACAATTTCAACAATTCAGCATGTCTTTTGTCCATTTTTACAAATCATTCATTCATACATAAATTCATGCGTTTCGATATTTCTTTTTCTTGCTTCATTAATCATATGTTTGGTTCCGTGGCTTTTGCCGTCCCAAAATGCAAGGACTGCACATTCACAATTGGGTTCTTGAATATATTCCAGCATCTGATTGTTTCTGATAAAACCCGCACTCTTACCGAACTTGACCCAATCTGCGGGAAATTTTCGGAGTTTGATTCCATTGTCTATGGCAAATTTTTCACCAAGCTTATCTGCTCCGCGAGCATTTCCGCTCACAATGGTAATATTTTTATCCATGTGTTCTTTAATGAATTTTGACACGCAGGAATTTAAGTAGGTATAGCCCTCAAAGTCTCGGCTTCCTGCAATTAACAATCTTAATTCCACTTTCTTCTCTCCAAATAATTCACCAATAAATAAATCCATATCACACAACAGTTTATAACAGTTTCCGTGCGATGCATGATTCTTCCATGATACGTATATTTCATCGAAGCGTTTTCTTGTCATACTGCCATCCTTAACAAGTTTGGCATATTTCCTTAACCGCTTTTTTTATTTGTCTTTTGTTTTCTCCATTGAGTTTGCGAATTACCTTGCCTTGGTCTGTCAAATATGTATGAAAGCCGAGAAATCTAATGCCTTTACACATTGGAACTATCTCAGTCTTATCATTCAAAGTTAGTTTATAATCAGCCAAATAGTTCTTGATTTGTCTAAGGCAATCTTTCAAATATTCTTTATCTTCACTCAACAGATAAAAGTCATCCATATATCTACCGTAATACTTGCAGCCAAGTTCTTCGGTTATAAAGTAATCAAGACCGGTAAGATAAATCAAAGCAAAAACCTGACTGCTTTGGTTTCCGAGCGGTAATCCGTCTCCGTCAACACTGTCTATAAACAAATCACATATCCATTGGATACCGTCATCATTAAAATACTTGCGAATACACTTTTTCATAATGTCGTGATTGATTGTATAAAAGAATTTCGTTATATCGCATTTAAGGATATATCCGTTAGCACCGTGTTCCGCATAAAAGTTTTCTAAATGTTCAGACAAACGATTAAGTCCGAATAAAGTACCCTTGCCAATTTGACCGGCATAATTATCTTCGATAAATATATTCTTCATCTTTGGCAGTAAAACATAGTCACAAAGACAATGCTGTACAACCTTATCCCGAAAAGAACCTGATTTGATAATCCGTTTTTTAGGTTCGGTAACGATAAACTCCGAATACGGCGAAATCTTGTATGTGCGGTTCAATAATTGTTGCTTAATAACATATAAATGCTCAAGAGCCATCACATTGAACTTCGCCGCACTCATTTTCTTACCATTGCCCCTGAGAGACACCTGATAAGAATTATAGAGATTTTTGAAATCAATAAGTGTTTGAAAATCATCCATAATAAACTTTTGTATTTATCCCATAACTTTTTATGAGAAAGGTTATATGCTCTTTTGATGTAGTGGTGCACTCTTTGTGACCACCGTAGTGGTCTATAAACCTCACTAATCCACCAGAACGGGCGAACGCCATTGGAATAGTCACAGTCATTCCAGTTAAGAATACCGTTGGAATTGACATAGCAAACATAACGAGCAACAGCATATAACCTAATAAATTATCAAATCAGGTTTTTCGCCAACTGAGTGTCATAAATTTTATATCATGCGCCAATGCAACCCACTTTTCACTCGTTGCGGCACTTATCAGATGCGCATGTAAACTATACTTGGTTAGGCTTAAAAATTTATTGCATTTGGCTATAACGCTTGTCTGCAAATTCCATCTCTTTTGCCTATGTTCAGATGAATCGGTTGGGAAGGCATTTGTATCCAAAACATCGCAGTGAATATCAAGTGCATATTCTTGAAGCTTATCTGCAAGTCTGCGAAATTTCACAGGATAGTGTTGCCTGTTGGTTGTGAGGTCGAATACACTGTAATACAGTTGTTCTGCCTTATTACCTATCTCAAATTTAGCTTCACTACTCATATCATCTTAATTCGTATCAAGATACCAAGATAGAAGAATTCAAGATACAAAACGGGCGAACGCCAAAGGAATAGCCACAGTCAAGCCAGCCAAGAATACCGCTGGAACTGACACAGCAAACAAAACGAGCATTGTCCTTGTCAAGGGTAGTTACTCTTGTCGCTGTCCAACAAGTGGAGCCTATTGCAGGAAGAAGCTCACGATAGCGGCGGTAAAGGTCGGTGGTCAGGATTGAAACATTATCCTTTACACTTGCGCTTTTATTTGAACCATCATCTGAAACAAGTTTTACGGCATGAGGAATGATGTTATCTTTTCCGACTGCTTTACAGAGCTCTTTGTAGAACTCGCCGTTGCAGTATGCTCGAACGTCGCTTTTAGCGTAATCACCATCTTTGCCGAAAGCCATAGACTTGACAGGCTTCTTTGTGATTACAGCGGTGGTCTCTGCTCCGTGACCAAGCACGATATACTTACGTTCACCGAGGGTCACGGTGTCACCGGGTTTCAAACTGCCGAGTGTTTTGTTATTCATCTGTGCAAGCAGAATTATAAAAGAGCCATCTGTATTCTGATTTACGCTTACCTTTACATTGGGAATGTTGTTCTGAACTTCAATTTCCATTTTTATTCTCCTTTTATTGTTTTAAAATGTTGTTTTTCTGTCTTATTGTTTATGTTTATATTATAACTTAATACTTATCTTTTATCAATACTAATTTTGAAATTTTTCTAAGTTATTTTTTAGTTTTTTATTTTGAATAAACGTTTTTACCACAAGTAGGGCAAGGGCGATATTGATAGATTTCATTATATCGTATAGTAACACTATATTCCCATTTATCGGCTTCAAACTCACAGCCACAGTGTGAACAAAGAAAATGTTTTGTTTCTTTAAGTTTATCCTTGTTGCCTTCTTTAATTATCCTCATAATCCGCCTCCTTGTTTGTCTTATATTCTCCTTCACATTAAATTTATGTTTACACAATAGAGTTATTCTATATTATTTGAATCTTATTTAGCATGGACTGCTTTTGAAAGCAGTCCATATTTGCTGCTGCGAAACTCCGTATAAAAGTTTACTCCGCATCCGCAGTAATGAATGGTCTTAAATTTCTTTTTAAATGTGATATATTATCTACTTGCACACCATATTCTTTTGCAAGACTCATAAGCTCCGCAACATCATCTGAATTTCGGTACGATGTAATCAGTTCCTTTGTTTTTTCATCGCCGTGTTTGCCGACAATAAACTCGTAAAAACCAAGAAAGTATAACATATGATAACTAATCTTGATATCATATTTATCATTAATATTTTCCGATATACAGCGATTTATGATATCACACATTGCAGACTTCGGTCTGTCATTAATTGTGTCTGCATTGCTTGGTCTGGTTATAAACTTAAAAAAGCCGCCATGCCACCCGACAAGAGCAAGATTTCCTCTCCAACCTGCAATATATTCCATACTATTAAACTTCATCAAAAGCTCATAACATCTATCTGATAAAAGGACAATTCTATTTGGAAACTTAACAGTCTTACTATGATGATTAATCATATATTCTTTAAGCTCTATAACTTCTTCCGCTTTGGCGAATCCGTTATAGAACAACAACAGAATAAGTTCTACATAATCAGCCTTATCCTCATCTAAGTCTCGATGAAGTTTTTTTATAATATCCTCAACCACAGTCCAACGAAAAGGTTCTTTGCCTTGCGCGAGACGCTTGGCGGCTTCTATTCCTTTCATTCTTTTGTCGTTGAGCGGATTTCTAATTGGCTGTATGTTATCAATATAAAAATTAAAAATTGTACGAAGCAGAGATGAAAGCTGGTCATAAGAAGAGTGCGAAATCATATATTTGATTTCCTTTCCCTTTCTTTTATTCCTAAACTCGATAATTAATCCAAACAAATCATCAACGTCCATATCAATCAACTCTTTGCCTATTTTCATTTCATAAGCATAAAGAGCCGGTTTATCAATCTGAATTCTTGTCTTTTCAGCCGGAGTTCCAGCAACACTTTCGTAATATTTGTCTAAAAGTTCTTTTGTCGAAATAACTCCCATAGCGCACCTCACAGATATTTTAATTTATTTATATTATAACACAACTAAAAGTTTGTTGTCAAGTTTTTCAAAATTATTTTATAATGAATTTATAGATTTACTTTTTTAAATCCTCAACCATAGACATCAAACTGTTAATAGCTTCAATATGAACCATAGCATCAGAAGTATGTGTATTATCCTGCCCTGCCTTATATGCAGCCGTAATAATATCTCTCAAATCGTTAGTATCAAGACTTACTATCGGAGTGTCTGCTGCTTTCTCATAAGTTTTATCTCCTGTGATATAGTCATCAAAGAAAGACCCCATGTCATCATAATAAGCGTCAACTTTTTGTTTTGTTATTCCTATATACCTCTTGGTGGTTTTAGTATCCGAGTGGTTATAAATGGTCTGAAGCAATTCCATGCTATCATAATCAGCCGGATGTAACATTCTTGACATCATTCCAAAAGTCTTTCGTGTACTATGCGTTCCGACTTTATAATTTATTCCAACCGCAGCAGCGGCTTTTTTTAATGCTTTTCGATATCCATCCGCTGTAAGACAATTTCCTCTATAATTTCCTTTAGTCTGAACAAATATACGATTATTGTAGCTATTCTCCGCAGGATTAACCCCGTTTTTTTCAATATAAAGTTCAATAGCATTCTTACAAGCGGAATTAATTACAGGATTAGCGAGTTTATCTGTTTTTTCTTCTCTAATTTCCAACAACTCCGCCCTCATCATACCGGTATTAGGGTTGAAAACATCTTTCCATTCTAATGACAACATATCACCGACTCGACGAGCCATGTTAAGACTCATTATAAACAAAAGTTTGTGAATATCCATGTTATTCTCATCAAAATATAAAATCATTTTTTTTATATCTTCAATTTGAAAAGGATAAACCTCCGACTTACGTCCCCTTTTCTTATTGCATTTAATATTTTTAACACTTCCATCCTTTTTTAATTTTGGAGTATCCGATGTAGTTTCGTTTTCGGAGAAATCAGAACAAGTAGATTTAAAATTAATAATTTTGCAATTGGATTCTGACTGAAATTTTACAACATTGTTGCCGTTCATAAATCAAGTCTCCTTTTGTATATTTAATTAAACTGCGGTTTATAAGTATTAATAATTGGCTTTATTCCGATTGAATTAAAATAATCTAAAGTAACATCATATTGTCTTCTGTCAAAAGAAAGAAAACGACATCTTTCACACTTCAAGCCGGTCTTAGAGGAAAGTTCTTCCCAAAATAACTCCCTTGGAACTTCCACCCAACCATCAATAATAAGGCATTCACTATTTAAAATTTTATAGCGTTCGCCGTGCTTACGAGGAATCTTTAAAACAAGCTTTACGCCATTTTTTCCACTCCAATCAGTATATTCGTAGCTACTGAAAGTAATATGGTTAATATAGAAGTATCCAATCGTCTCATCCAACTTTATAATAGTTAGTTTCTGCCCTTCAACAAAATTCGCATCATCAAACTGTTTTCTGATGCTTTCAGGTTCTTTTAATAACCGATACATAGCAACCTTAAAATCCATTAGATTTTTAGGAATGGCTCTCACAATATTCACACTGAACGGAATGTTATTTCTTTTAATATATTCAGTCATATATCTACGCCAATCATCGAATTTCAAACCGTTCCATTCTCTATATAACTGATTGTTTATTATAATTTCTGCGCTCGCATCGTACAAATTATCGGCAATTTCAGAATTCACTTTTAATTCATCTTCAGAAAGTATTTGTTCAATCTTATAATCCCTTGTGGTTGTATATTTTTCTTCCGGAATAAGGACATATCTTGCATAGCTAAATCCCTCCGGGTTGCAAACTATCATTAATTTGTTATCACAATAAACAGCAACACAATCACCGTCATAAAATTCAACAGTTTCTCTTTCCTCTTTTGTCATCTCTGTGTAATCAAGCATTTCACTAATACGATTATCAATCGTTCCTGTTCCACCCTTACCGGAGAGAAAAGAAAAATCACAGAGTAACATATTTTTAAACTTATTGTAAAGTTCTTCTGACATAAAAACTTCTCTTGTAATCTGGCAGACATGAATCTCATATTCACCATTTTCAATTTCCGCATTAAATTTATCGACAGAATCGCACTTGCAGATATTAGGGGATTTTGTATCAATAATATAATAGGGAGATTCGCAATCGAAAACTCTTACACCGGCTTCAATTGCCTTGCGGTCTGCCTCTTTCTTTTTTTCTGCTTCGACTGCAAGCTATCGGTCAATCTCCATCTGCTTCTGCTGTTCAATTAATTCTCTTTCTTTTCTTATTTGTTCGGATTTCTCCCATTCAGCTTTCTTTACTCTGAATGAAGTTATCATATCCTCAATGTCTTTAGTCATTTCTGTTTGTTTATAACAAGAAGGAATAATATTTCTTTCTCCGGAAAAATAAAAGTTTACATCAAAATAATCAGTCATACTATCGCTGTTATCATAGTTGTAACTTTCAGTAAATACATAAACATAATGGGCGATAGCTTTCAGCTCATCACTATCCTTTTCAAAGGGACTTGCCAATAAGTCAATGTCAATGCTGTTATAATCACTTCTGACGGAAAATTTACACATTGGAAATCTTGACTTGATATGTTTGCGAACGATTGCATCAATCTCTTTTGTAACAATTATCTTATAAAGTTCAAAATTATTAGAGATTTCATCTGTGCGAGTCTGCACCCAAAGGTCATATTCGCGTTTTTCCTTCTTATTTTTTAAAGCAGGAGAAGTATTAGTTCCGCAATTTAAGGAATTTACAAACCAGATTCTGCTATCGGACTGCTTTGCATACCACATTTTCTGTTTGCCACTCCAACGAAAGCCATTAGACTTCAAAGCTTCAATAGTATTCGTTTCCGGTTTATCATCAAAACGAATTTCAATACCATTCTTTTCATTATTTAAACAAATATCTACTTTCATTTTTTTTGTTTTCCTCGCTTTGCTTTGTTTCTGTTTAGAGTATATCACATTATTATTACATTGTCGAGAGGTTTTTCAATATTATTTTTAAAAAATTCCAACTGCGATTTAGAGAATCGAAAAATATCATTGCAATTCTTATTTTAAAACACCATATATAGTGTCTATTTTTTATAATACGACACTATATATATCAGCGTCATACCAATAAAATACTGTTTTTATTATCAATCATACATTACTATAACAATAATCAGATTCTCCGTTTATATACTTCTCAAAATCCACACGGACAAGTTTCTGTCCGCTAACTGTCTTGGTTCCACTGCCGAATGCTATGCGACCAACATTTCCAACAAAATTAATAGTATAATTACTGTTGACTGCCATAATTTCCGCATAACAACGACTGGTGGGTTTAGCTCCGTCGTTAAAAGTAAATCCCTCATCTTCTGCTTGCTGCATAAATTTATTCCCGATTTCTTTATTTGCGAGATAAACATATACCTTGCTGTTGTCCTTGTTGATTAATTCTTTTAAAGTTTTCATTTTTATATTTTCCTCCAATTTCAATATATAGGAGCACATAAAGAAAAAATCCCATCGTTTCCGATAGGATTGATATAATCAATATTTCCTATCGGTCAAGCTTTAGCACCTTACAATTTTGCAGGTTGCTGTACGGTCAATGGGCTTGCTCCCTCACGCACTCTTAATAGGTTTTGTTTTATTATAATACAACACTTTTAAAAAGTCAATACACAATTATTTATCTTTTAGCGATTTGTTTCCGAATAGTTTTGATGCTGATTCAAAATCCGAATTAAAACAATCCCTTACCTTTTGTTCTGTAAGAGTACTTCCCATCTGTGTCTTTGAGCAAAAATAAATCAACCGTTCGGGGTAAATTCGCTTCTTTCAGAACTTTATCTGAAGCATAAGACCTTAAACACATAAACTCATTACCAACTGCTGAAACACTAAGAATACTATACTTGTTTTTTGTTTTTGTCCTATAAATGGTATCATACTTTTTAAATGCGTCTCGTCTCGCTTCCGCAAGCTCCGGAACATACATTTTCAAAAATTCTTCCATCAAAAAATATTTATCATATCCTGTTTTAAAAACTGTTTTCCCACTGCCAAAAAGATTAAAGTCACTTTGGTGTACTTGGTATCCGTCAAAAAAATCTCCAATCTTAATTTCATTAAAATCGCCATTAAGAACATTATTGACAAAACTTAAAATACCTGCTTTGGAGTATTCATAATTAAGTTTTTGCGCTGCTCGTAACCCCGGTAACATATTATGTGTGTTACAATCATCTAAGTCATCAGTAATACAGAAACAATGGCTTACGAATCCTTGAATGGCATATGTGTGTAATTCAAAGTTTCCTGAATTATGAAAATTTTTATATTGTCGTTCCATTCCGGATAATTCAAGATAAATCGAAACTCCGTTTTTATTGCGAAAAGCTGTTCTAATTCTGCAATTCTCAACACCACCAATGGGAACACACCCAGCTCCTTCAAAAAACAATATATTCTTTGTCATACTAAGTCAAACCTTTCTTATAAATCGTTGGCTCTTTGTGCCACTCCTGCTATAGAATGAGTGAACATCATTGTAAATGCGTTCCATTCTGCTATATAGAAGCCATCGCCAAAGCAACGCACAGAATTCCAGCTTCGTCCTTGTTTGAGGAATTGCTGATAACACTTTCCATCACATTCATAAATTCGCAGCCGTTGCCGTGCTGCTTATTCGGGGTTACCTTTACCATATCCGGCATAATGACTTCTATAATATCGTGGATTCCAATTCTATTAACGGACTCGGTATCCCCACGACCAAGAGCAACAGATTTTCCGTAGGAGATAGCATCATCTCTCTGCAATGCATTAAAATAGTTCTTGTTTGAAATATTGGGATTATATCCATACTCAACAAAGAAGCCTGTGCCACCGTGATTATGACCGAGACCAAAAGTATTGATAACATATCTCGGCTCTCCGCAAACACTCCAAAACTTTCCGTCGAAGTAGATATAATGCCTTGCGGAATTGCGGAGCATCTGTCTTACTTTTTTCTTGTTTTCCTCGACAACTATAGAATTTTCCGTGAACTCATTGTCATCATCAATATACCAGTCTCTATCAGCCAGCCGTTCGAGGATGTGAATCACATAACTTTCATCCTCAAAAATCGTGCTGATTGCTGCACCATGGGTAATGCGAACGGGCGTATAGAGTTTTCCTTTGTAGGTTCTGATTTCTTCTGCTAACATACGGAAGTCACACTTTTCGCTTCTGTAATCTTCGTAGGAAGTCATACCATCTTGAACGCTCCGCATATCATGTACGATAAACGCAACAGGGAAAACATCGGCGGTCAACTCGGTAACACTCACAGTGATTGTATCTGCAATTTGTCTTTCACGCACATTCTTGTGTCTCCTTGTGGGTAAAAACTTCTGGTTGTAGTAGTAATTGACATTGATTTTCATTTTCTTAACCTTTCTTAATCCATTCGATAATATTCTGAACTCTGCCCTCAATCATATAGTAGCCGTATCTGCTATCATCACAGAGAGAGACCTGCGTATGGTCAATGCTGTTTTCCTTGGAGAAAACCATCAATGCAGTGTCACTCTGGATTTCGTACTTGTAACCGGCTTCCTTAAATCTTTCGGCTGCATCAGAGGATAACGAACTTGGGACTATAAAGGCTACCAGCATTGCAAATATAATATTTCTTTCGGTTGAAAGTGAAATACTGCTTTGCTCCCTCATCCTTAATCTTGACGGTCTTTCGGCTCTCACCATCGAAGATAACCAAATCGCCGTAAGGCTGGATTCTCTTGTTCCCGCAGTAAGGAATAGTGTAATTTTTCAATTCTTCAATCTTAACCATTTTTATAGTCCTCTTTTTGTGTTATTCTGTCTTGCTTTTAAGGCTGACAAAAATAGTCGAACTCTTTAAATCCACCGGATTCTTCGACATATCGCTTGCATTCCTCAGCCGTGAACACTTCACCATAACCACCGCAGCCGGTCTCTGTATCATATTCTCCGTAATGGTCAGGATTATCAAAATGTGCAATAATCATCTGCACGAGGTTTTCAATACTGGTCTTTGGCTCATAGCCCTGCTCGCTAACCCAATCGGCAATAATTTTCATTATGTCAACCGCCATTGTTATCTCTCTCTTTCAGTAATTTATTTACTGTAATCAGTATAGCACAGCTCTATAGTTATGTCAAGAGGTTTTTCAAAACATATTTATTTTTTTTCAATTGGGCACACCTTTTCAATGCACCCAATTAAATCAAGCATTTAAGCTATAATCTGCGACAGCACCGCATCCCATCTTGCAGTTCTACCGAGATTCGGGTACTTGCTATTACCGAGGGCTTCAATTCCTCGTGGAGAATTATTTGATAATTCGGAAATTAACTTTTTCTTTACCTCTGCCAATTCAGATGTATGATTATCGTAAACTTTTCTTAACGCCTCCATAACCATATAACTATATCCGTTTGAAAATTTATCCCAATGACTGTCCTGAATCACATCGAAAATAAATTCAAGTCCGGGTTCGCCCTCTCTTTTCATTATTTTTCTTGCATGAGGAACGGTCTTTAAGATTCCGCAGCCCTGTCCGGGTCTTACCTCGATATTGTAGTCATCGCAAACTTTAGCGATTCGTTTATCAAGCTTTGACAGCTCTGTATCATCATCTTCTGATATAAACTGATTAGCTTTATATTCATCATAGGGATTGAGTTTCTTCCTACCGACATTAAACTCAACAAAGAGCTTTGCTTCAGAGGAAAGATTCATTCCGGTTTCGATTTCACATACAAGATAATGCTCACCGCACATTTTAGCCGCTGCTGCCCTATGCTGACCGTCAACAACATTAAAACAACTATTGTTCTCATCATACGAAACCCTTATAACATCGCACTTCTGAGCATCCCATTCCTCTGCGATTTTATAAACATGTTTTTTGCGCTCTCTCTGATACGGCGGTATATTTAATAATGCAACATCAATCCATGCAAACTTCTTAGTTCCGACGGTCACAGCATTCTGCATTACAAGAGATGCCATTGCTTTGCGTTCAATGACACCATAGCCCGGTGCAAGATTAACTTTTTTATTGATTTTTGTTGTAGTATTTGATTTCATGTTTTTAACTTCCTTTGATTCGTTTTCGTGTTTGTTTGCTGATTTTCTTGTTCTGCAACCTGATGAACGCGGTACATATAACTCTCTTATATTTCCCATGCAATCTTTATCGTAAGATAAAAATAAGTTATTAGATTTTATAAGATATGTAGCCTCTTTTGTCGTGAGAGCTGCGCGCTCAAATGTTGCGTTGTGTTTTGTGCAACCGATTGATTTGCTGAATTCGTCCTCGAAGTTCACCCACTCATCACGCTCCTGCTGAGTGGGGAACACTATTATTTCTTCATCATCATCTTTGAATTTTGCATAAAATTTCATAAAATAATAACCTCATTTCAACATTTTAATTTAAAATCTTTATAGTTTCCCTATAATGCCTAATCAAAACAAACATCAGAGTAAAAAGCACTTTTAATAAAACTTTTCCCAAACTGCTTTAAAACATTGAGGACAACTGCCTTCACATCAGATGGTTCTTCGCTACAGTCTGCAACAAATACAAATTCATCATCTTCATACCAAGGTATAAAATCTCGATTCCAAATTTTTGCATGTGCCCGATTTTTGCTTATCGGCTTTGCGGATTTGCTTATCGTGTTGACCTGATAATACTTTTGCATAAAAAATCCTCTCTTAAATTAGATTTGCAATCTAAACAAAAGAGAGGTATTATATATGAAAGACTTATCCCTTTCAATTATATATAAGTCTGATGTATTTCATTTTGAATACAAGCTCTTTTGCTTTGCGGAACAAACATAAACAGAGTCGCCAAACTTGTAATTTATATTTGTTTTGTTTGATTACAGCATTATTATATCACACTGTTATCAGTATGTCAAGTATTTTTTTTATTTTCGTTGATAAAATTTTCTATTGCTTTGTGAAGTGGCTCACTATATGAAATACCCATACGGTCACAAATCATTTTATACTCTGCTGCAATATCATTTTTTTCTCTTATAACTATTTGAGTATAAACTCTTTTATTGTATTCGTTGTTTGATTTAAAACCAGTCCTTTTGGCGTATTCTCGCTGTCGTGCATTTTTGCGCTCTCTTGCTTCTTCTTCTGTATATTTTTTCTGTGCCATTTTAAAATCACCTTTCCGATTGAATGATGTCCCACGGTGTTATAATTCCCATTAGAGGAGAAGTCTTTTTACCACCGGATGTGAGCAAAGCCATACCTATTCTTTTCCCCTTTTTGAATTTCATTTCTATAAAATCTTCAAGTTCTTCAACATAAGAATCATATGGCATAAACACAAAACTTTCCATTTCTCTGTCATCTATCGAAAGATATTGCTTAATATCTGAAAATGTCAACTCCGAATCAATCATAACAATTTCATTATCTGCTATATAATTAAATACAGAATTTTCATCAAAAACTCCAATTACAATGCCATCATCCAAGATTGGAATATGAGTAAAACAATTTTCTCTCATTACTTTAATGGTTGCTTGCACATTTCCTTCTATGTTCTGATAATAAATATCATTTTTCTTTATACAAATATCCGAACACCTTGAACGGTTCTCTATTTTATCTATGAGTGAATCAATAAAGTTTATCATTACATCGTTGGGCGTAATTGCAAAATCTTTATTAATTTTTTCGTTATGATGCAACCAATTACGAACATCCTGACAATACTGTATGTCATCATGAAATTTTTTAAATTTGTCTTTTTTGCTTAAATAATATGAAATAGAGTCACGCTTGCGAAGATTATACGCTGCTCTGACCGCTTTTTCCAATTGAATGTATTTATTTATGTAATCGTTGGTGTCCATCAATTAATTCTCCATTTTTTATTATATCCTTAAATTTGCGAAAGTTTTGCAAGCCAGCTCTTAAATCTATCTGCATTGTGTGTAGTCCATTGACTTACAACAATAAATTTTCTTCCATTGAATTCAAAGACCTCACACCAATATCGATTATAACCTTTAGCGTCTTTTGTTAACTTTCTTATCTGCTTTTCATTCCTTATTTCTTTAAAAAATGAAGTTCCAATACCAAATGTTTGCTTGGTATATTCATCAGTTAAAAGAAGATTCAGCATTTGGTTATCAAATACATAGCCGGAAGCGGATAAGTTTCGCATTGATGTCTTTACAAACTTTCCAATTTTCATATCATCATTTGTATCTTGAATTGGAATATGCTCCGTTTTTTTCTCATCTGTATGTAAAGATGTATAATCAGCTCTCAAATAAATATAAAGACTATTAGATGGAATACCATACTCTAACAAAAGCCTCCGAATCAATGAACAAATAGCATTAGCACTATGACATGTCCATACATAAATATCGGTATTTTTAAGCCTTCGATAATACTTACCCTTATTAACATGTGAAAAATATTCAATTTTACTTCCTTTAAATCTGTCAGATACAATAACACTATTAAACAACACCGAATCTTTCTCATATAACAATTCGCATATTTTTAATAGTGAGCTTTTCCAGTCCGAAACATTGTACCTAACATTATTCAGAAAGAAACCACAGATTTTCTTATGAGTAAATGACTCTGTTAATAAATGCGGAATCTCCGAATCCACTTCATAATCCCTATAATTAGGAATTGCTTTCTCGTTTTCCGGGCTTTCATCTTCGACATCTTCGTCACTTTCAGGAGACATAGCAGCAAAAGAATCTAAATATGAATTTAATGCTCTTTCAATCTTCATTATTAATTTTCCATATTCGGTTAACTCGGAAATTTTATCGAAATCATCTTCGTTTTGTACTGATTTCAATATGGAATTTTTAGAATCTCTAATACTTTCAATTAGAAATTCTATTGAATAAAAAATATCATTTGCATTAGTTTTATAATTTTCAGAGATAAATTGATATAAGCTTAACAAATTCTCATTTAATGTGTCCATAACCAGCTCATCCTAATTTATTATTTTTGTTAATTATAATATAAATAAGATGAAAAATCAATATTATCCGATGCAAACTATCTTTTTTTAACAAAAAAGCACTTGACAAAAAAAAGAACAAATGATGTATTATTAGCATCGCGTTAGATAAAGATACCTATAGAATCTATATGCTTCTCTATATAGTGTATCGTTCCATCTTGCCGGATGGTCGATACACTATATTTTTTTGTCAGCTCTAAATAATTTCAAAAATCAATCTGTGGCTGGTCAAAAATTCCTTCAGGTCAGACAAAAAATATTAATAAAACGTGGATATTCCTTTGTTCTGGTTACCTTCTTTTATATATTGAAGATTCGATTTCGTTTCTCCGCAGAAAGGACATTTATTACATCCTATGTTTGCTTTTATCTTTCTCTGTGTATAATTAGCTGCGTCCGCAGCTGTTTTTGTTATCTTCATATTTGAATACTGCTATCAATGAACATCTATAATAACATATTCGTCTTTAAAGTCAACCAATCTAATCGGCATAACTCCGGCAATTCCGATACTTGTTTTGATTAGCAGGACACTAACTTTTCCGTTATAATACACTTCTGCAAGCTCGCCATCGTTGACTATGCTATAAGCTTTATCCAAAAGTTCAACCCTATAATATGTATCCTTATATCTAATAAAATACTTTTCAAACTCTGATTTTTTATATTGATATCCCTTTGATTTCGCATCCGCCAGAACACGATTTAAATTCAAACTTTCCTTGCTTTCTGTATCAAAATTAACAATGCTATTCATATCAAAGTATTTATATTTTGATTTATCAAAAGTGTTTATAGTACCTATATTTTCCGTTGTTAAAGCAAAGCAACGAGAATCACAAAAAGAATTATATACTTCATTCCCAATTTCGACATCCAAACATGGATATCTAATGGAATCGGGATTATAAGCAGCAGAAGCATCGCCATATTTAAAAAATCTTTTCATTGCTGAATATCGCTGATTAGAATTTCCGTTACCTTTTAAACTATCTTTATATATTTCTTCTTGTAAAAGCTCTTTGAGACGGTCAATTTTCCCGTCGTTAATCATCTCTAAAACTACTGTATTTTTCATTGTAATACTCCTTGTTTTTTATTAACTATATACCCTTTTTCGTTTGGCGACATTATCTACCATAGAAATAGATGTATCATCAAATATAATTACATATCCATCTAACAACAAACGCTTAGCCATAAGATATGGATTTATGTGTGAAATCTTACACATATATTCAATCACGATAAAGCGAATTTCTCCATTTGTATTTGCATCTTTTTCAAGTATCATTTTATAGTGATTAAATATACGATTTTCCTTTTCTTTTGCCGTTTCTTCCATTGTATCAGTCCACCTTAAATGCTATTAAAAATCCAGCACAAGCATTTTTCGAAGTCATCACTTGAATATACCGTTTCCCCATCGTAATTGCTTACAACATATGATGTGTTCTCTCCTTCGCCGATAATATATTCTCCGTCATTTATAACCCATAATGTATCTTCTAATCTAATATTCATAAATTCCGCTCCTTACTGCGCGTAAACTCGATATTTCAAAATCACATCACCTTTAATTTGATTATCAAGGATTTTCCCCTTATAGGTATAGTATTTTCCTCTTACTATCTCATAGCCGGAGAGCCAAGGGCAGGAACAGTTTTTAAAATAGTCCTTCTTTTTCCAATAAGCATCACCATAAGGATTCCTCTTGTAATAATTATCTTCAATTTTCTGCCAGTCAGAGAGGATTTTCCGTTCCTGCTCGGTCAAGTCTCTTTCTCCTGCTGCATATATGATGAGAGATTTTCCGTCATACTCAACCAGTTTTGCAGAGTTAAATCGCAATTCACTTTCCATCCCATTCTCATTAGCTAAGAAGATGGCAACGGTATTTACCCGACAAACTGTTCTGATTCCTCGGAGTCTTTCCGGAAATTCCGCTTCACCCTTTCCGTATCTTTCAATTAATTCAAGTTTAATTTTTCCGTTTGCTGCATCTCTCTTTAAATCTGCAAGTGTTTTCATTCCTCATTTTCCTCCTCAGGAAGAATCTTTGTAACATCAAGACAAATTGATTTTCCGTCAAAAGTTTCAAGACATTCGCTAAAGGTTGAAATCAACCAAGCAACCAAATCCTCTTTACTATCTTCATTCGGATTAAATTCCGTTGCTGCGTAATATCCGCCACCATAGTACCCTACTGAGATTATTGATGTGTCAAATTCCTTCTTCGCATGAAAACCAAACCAAGATGACAGTTCATATCCAACAGCTATTTCAGATTCTGACATATCACAGAAATCAAGCGTTATTTCTTCATATTTTCCGCTTTTAATACTCTCAATAAGTACATCCGCGATATCGCATACTGAACAAAATGCAACTGTAATTTCCGAGTTTTTTAACATTTTAATTTCTCCTTTTTCTCTGGTTTTTAATATATTCCTTGATACTATTAATTATCATATTTTCCACTGCGATTAATTTCTCCTCATTTAAAACTCCGATTATTAACAATAGAGCTATGATAACCTCTATTGCTGTTTGAATTATATGTACCGTTGTCATATTTTCCGCTCCTTTCAAATCTTATCTTTTTGTATTATTCTATCTTATTTTTAATCACAAAAAAAATATATCTATTTATAACACTGTTACCGATTTGATTTTTTCCTTTTTAAATGCTGAGTGATTTTCGTAAAAGCTTTTTAAGCCTAATATCTTAGCCTGTTCCGGATTATCGGCAATAACATTTTCCTCAAAAACACCGCCGTAATCTTCAAGCGAAATGCCTACTATATATTGTGTTTTCATCGATTCCAGAATTTCCAATAGAACGCAATAAGCGCATGAGTTTTTTTTATAAAATTCCGTCTGAATCGTCGGACTTTTTTTGAAAAAGCTCTGAATATTTCCGTTCTTTAGGAGAATTTCCGCTGCATTAATTCTATCATTAAGAATGATATCCAATACCTCCGGAGTCAAATATTCCGTGGATGCTCCGCGTTTAATCATCTTTTCCTTTAAACTCTCAAATTGTGTTGATGTGGCTTTTATCATATTTTCCGCTCCTCTTTCAATGTGTTTATACTATAACACGGATGTTTCGCTACGTCAATAATAATTTTGAAATTTTTCTATATTATTTTTTTCCACTCTTAAAAATAATGTCGTGTATTATAGCATTTTTAACCGCATTCTTTCCGACCTTTTTTATTGCCTCGCTCTTCGTTAATAATTCGCGTTCCCGAAAATCATACTCCTCAGTATGCAACCATTTTATTGCATCCTCTCTGCTATAAAACGCATGGACGGAATTATGCCATTCTCCAAAGGCAAATTTGCTTGATATCCCGTATATTGTTATTAACTTAGTCATGCTGATTCTTCTCCTTTGCTTTTATACTATGCTGTAAAAATAATTGCGCATCGCAGGCAATTTTTTCGTCAGAGGTCGTTCATCTTTGATAAATTCCATAAATTTCGGATGTGGTGTTCTATCAAGTATTCTTGAATACTGTTCAATTTCCGACAAACTTTCAAACCTCTTTATAAATTCCATCTTATCTCTACTTGCCATCGCTTTGATTTTTTCCATTTCGGCGGTAGGAATATACGACTCAGCAACATATAGCCGGATGTTTCCACCCTCTGAGATGTGGGCGATTTTTTTATAATCTCCATTTTCCTCTACTGCCTTATTACATACCGTTGTTCCATTGCCGAGGCATCCGAAAAACAATTCAAATTTTCCTACCATCGCTTTCCCCCTCAGTTCTTCGGCGTTTTGTAAACGCAGCCAGTCCATACCTTTTCCGTTGTATCGTAACATTCGCCGCCATATTTTCCACAATTCTCGCACATCGGGTTGACCTTTACTTTAACAAAGTATGCTAAACTTCTGTTATTTTCCATGTATTTTTTTAGGTCTGATTTTCTACCATTCCCAAAATTAAAAGCGGCTTTTATTCTTTCATCAGTCCATAACGTTCCATCTTCCGCTTTGACCGCTGCATTTAAATTCCCATTGTAAAATCTCTCCACATAACTTTTTCCAATTTCCAGAATCATTTTTATATCCCTTTTTTCTTTTAAATTTCGGGCGGTTTTGCCGCCGCCCTCGGCTATCTGCTTATTCTGTACAGAATGTCAACAACTTTTTTATATTGAATCGGTTAGAGGCTTCAAGGACGGTTTCATTTCTATTCGTTGCAACCTGCCATGATTCGCCGTTCTTTTTCCGTGTGAATGTTTCGGCTAAATATTCACCGTTACCATTATAGTGTTTAAAATAATAAACGCGTCTGAATGTTTCCGTGTTGTCGGTCTCCGAAATCTTTTTAATAAACGACGGATAATCATAATCAAATGACGGATTATAAAGATAATTTTCAATATCGAATCTGTAGCCGTTAGGGGCTTCAATCGCCCTGATTCTGTTAATGTATTCGGGCTTTATGTTTCTTGACATGATTTTTTGCTCCTCTCATATTCCCATAATCTTTAATGCTTCATTGACTGTTAAATAGTGCTGAATTGCATCCGGCTCTGACCACCAAAATTCATAACTCTTATCACAGAGTTCTAAACCATAGCTATATTTATGTTGAATAATTGAAAAATTATCAACAATCAAATAATAGCCATCGTAAGCATTACCGAAATCAAAATCAACCCCGATTATTTCAAGCCTGTGCTTTAAATTTAAAATAGATTTATACATGATGTTAACCTCCTGCCCGTATCGCCGATAGCACAGCGTGTTATTATTACTTTATTATTAAACTTTTTAATTGCTTGATTTTTTGCTTGTGAGATTTAATCTCACGCTCATAATATTTAATTGATTCAGTCTCACCCCAAGGTGTGATATCAAGCCATGATTGCATGTTTGATATCTCTTGCATCAATTGCTGCATCTCATTTGCTATCTGTGCATTATGCACCTTCTGTGATTCTGTAAGCTCATTATTCACCAATCGTTTACCTAATTTATAGATATCATTTTTTGATATCTCAGTGCTCATATATACAAGCTCAAGCCCCTTATATATGTTATAGTTCTGTTCTGTATCTCGGCATCCTGTACCGTTTATGAATTCGCTGTATAACATGTTGTAGCCCCCTTATTCAAAGATGATGTTTGATTCGCTGATGTCAACCATGATTGACTCCTGATTCAATTCGCTTTTTAATTCAGATGTTATTTTTTTATAATCAATCATTTTATCTGTTGCAATTTCAATCCTGATTGATGGCTCATACACGATGCAGTCGGTTGACTGCATTTTATAAACGCCGGAACAATCAATCATTGTGAATGCAAAAATATTATTTTTATCAATCAATATTGATGATATTATTTTTTTTGCCTCATTAGAATTAATTAATTGTGTTTCGGTGTCCTTATCGAACAAGCCGACGGTTAATACTGTTTTGAACATAAAAATAACACTCCTTATACTTGACAAAAAGAGTGTTTAATAATATAATATTAAAGCAAAACTCTTTTTGTTTTGTGGACAGCGTATCATGTAGAGTCGCCAAACTTGTAGCATGATGCGCTGTTGTTTTGTTTGTGGCTATATTATAGCACACTGATAACAGTATGTCAATAGCTTTTTTGAATTTTTTTAATTTTTTTATACCAAAATTAACCAAAGTAAAATTCTTTTTACTCTAATGCATTAGAGTAAATAAGCGTACCGAAAAAAAGCAAATTTATAATTGCATCCGGATGCGGTCAAATTACTTTATTACTTTAATACACTAAAGCAAAATACACAAAAATGCAAGTCTATATTTTGGTACAATTATAGACTTGTCAAAAAAACTATTCAATAATAGGGGGGTTAGTTTACATCCGGACGGAATTAGAATGTAATAAAATATTAGTAATGTGTTCTCCTTCACTCTCAACCTTTAATAAATATTCATTTTTTTATATCCCCTACAAACCCTCAATCTTTCGCAGTTACCGAAAAAGTGAATATAATAGTACAAACCCTCAATCTTTCGGAGTTTTATAACAAATTCGTATTTTACCGAAAACAAGATTCTGAAGATGTAAATCCTCAATTATTGAATAATATAATCACGAATTTTCGGTATACCGATACTATCATTAAAACACACCTCATTCTATACATTTTTTATACAATTCAATCACTCAATTATTGAATATAATTAATTTCATAATGAATATTGTTACACTCAAAATCAGGTAAATTATATCAGAAAGTTGATTTTCGGAACTAAAATCAGGTATAATATTAAGGATTTTTACTCCGAAAATTGGTTTAAAAGTATTGAATTTTAACCTGCAAAAAGGATAAATGTTAATATTGGAACTGATATTTGGAAATCAGGAAATAAATTTTATACACAAAGGTATAGTATTAAAATAATTATTTTCTTTATTAGATAATAAACCAAAGCGAAACCACAAGGTGAGCTTTGTGTTTATTGACCGTCTGTCAAGACATAATACTGTTCTTTAAGATTTAACAGACTATCGTCTGCAATAACCTAATAATCTACAACACCAAGACAATAATAATAAACCTGATGATTATTAGCTTATTGGATTATACTAAACTATATTCCTTCTGTGATTATTAAGGATTAATACAAGTATTAGACTAACGCGCAATTAAAATTGCTTGTTTCGTTGGTAAATTGCTCATAAAAGCAATAGACCAACGGTACTATTCTTGATTAATACTATTCTAACATTAATAATATACCTTCAAGAATAGTATTAAAGACATTAATACTATTATAGATTTAATACTATATTATGCTATTACAGTATTAATACTATTAAAGGGTAATACTATTATTGAATTAATACTATAAAGAGAATTAATACTGTTATAGAAGTAATACATATAATAATATAAATAAAAAAAATAATAAAAATATTATATTATAATATATAGTAATACCTAAACCATAAGCCTATTTCCTCGGTGGTTTCACCTTCTACGATTAATTGTTCATTTAAATATGTCTTATACCCCCTTTTTCTATAATATATTATATAGAGAATAGGGGGTATTCAGCTATTTAAGTATAATACTATATTGCTAAAGGGGGGGAATTCTCTATATAAAATACTTATAGAAAATACCCCCCTTACAACTATGAGAGGATTAAAGATGCAGTCTTGCCAATACATCACCCGCTCACGCTTTACACAAGCTTTCCTAAAGTGTTTTTGCAATTTGATAACTTAGTATACTATCTGATATTAAAAACTCATTGTAGAGCCTTATGCGGTCTTATATATAGTATGATTATTCTTCTATGCAGCCGGAGAAAACAAGAAAATGAGAAGCTTTATAAATAATTTAGAAAAACCCCTTGACATAGTTTCAACCTTGTGCTATAATAAGCCCTGTTAGCAAAGGAAATAATAATGATAAAAAAAGAAATCCCTCTGGTGGTTATTGAGAGAGGGAGTATATTTACATCTGAAATTTAAAGAAGGGAGGTTAAATACGGATGAATGTAATTAATAAGAGAATTAAAAAAATACCCAAAGGGTATTCTGATGCACAATGGCAACAAGATTTTCTGTACATCAAAGAGGTTATACAACCATCTTCGTTAAGCAAAATGAAAATCATTCCTGAATCATATCACCTTAATGGTACATATCATGGTAAGACGCAATATCAATATTATTGTGATGGAATTAATGACATGTTATCTACCATTAGACGCGGAGAAATTGATTACTGTTATCATATTTATCAAATTGAAGATTTATTGAAATATGAACATGACCGATTAAAAGCTGAGTGGCTGCCGGAAGATGGCTGCTTTAAATTAAGCCTTAATAAATAAGATAGAAAAATACATATAATCATTTATGACCTTGTGGTTAAAAATATAAAAAACAGGAGGAATGCATTTGCAGCAAAAAAGCGTACAAAGGTTTATATATAAGATTGAAAGTAAACAATTAAAAAAAGAAAAATGGGAACTTACGCTGTCGCTAAAGGATGCAATGAAACGCTGTCCTGAAATAATAGTTTCACTCAGTGACAGCCAGTGCTTACGCTTTATTGACGAAATTAACGGTATTAATGATATTAACGATAAAGTTCGTAACATTCAGAAAAAGATTAAAGACATAAAAAAGCAACCGAGAAGTCGGGAAACCAAAATGCTTATCAAAAACTACTATGACATTCTTTATGCCCTACAGTTTCAGAAGGATTACATTTGTGTTGTTATGAATAGTGAATCAGACTATGACAGAGCCAATAAAGGCTTTAGTATTGATTATGGTGACTGCACAATTAAATACAGACGATTTCTCGGCACGAATGGTGGAATCAAGAACTCGACCATTGTATATGTCAATGAAAACATCTACCCTGAATTAAAAAAACGATTGGATAACGGCAGAGACAAAAGCAAGGAATTAGTTCCTGCGAAATTAGAGGCATATCAGGCACTTATCTGTTCCGGGTCAATTCCTCTCCCAAAACCAAACGGAATTATTGTTGTTAATGATTGTATTACTAAATTTAAAGAGGATGTAATTCTTATAAATGATGAAACGGATGGCGAACCTCTCTTAACTTATGAAAAAGACTACGAAATCGAACATAATGATTCTGATGGCTACGGTCTAATGCTCCCATCCTATTCTAAAAGAGTTAATGAATATCTCACCGGCAACTCTGAAACAATATCCGGCATGAATACACGATACGCATGGAATAAGGGAATGCTTTATACATTCGACTACATTGAATTTGCTGAAACGGTAGCTGACACATATGAGGTCACTGATGTTTGGGGTGACAAACGAGATGTTAGGGATGCAGAAGTTATTCTTACAGCTTCAATGCTCAAGCTTTGGGACAGCTATAAAAATTGGGAGGATTATTACTCTAATTGCGAGAAAAATCATTATCAGTTTTCCACAACAAAGACTACTCCTGATGAATTAGAAAATGTTCGAGACACAAATTATCAATTTCTTCAAAGCTATGATTTTTCGGATGATGAACTTGTCGAATTATGTCAGCCGACAATAGATGAGATTAAGGATGTTATCGGGCTTGATTATAGAAAGAGTCTTGCTTTTCTTGCCGGATTCGGTCTCAATGATAGAAATGCATTCAATGACAATCTGGAATTCTATGTAAAAGCGTTGATGATTGACCACCGAATGATTAACGACCCTTTTATTCGCAATAAAATTAAGCACATGATAAAGAGACGCATTGAAATGGGTAAACGCGGAGCAGTAAGAATAAATGCGAACTATGCAATGATATCCGGAGACCCGTATTCTCTCGCACAAAGCATTTTTGGATTGGATGTCACGGGGCTATTAAAGAAGGGTGAGGTTTACCATAAATATTGGATGGATAGGGGTGCAGACGAAATCGCTTGTTTCCGTGCCCCAATGACATGCAAAAATAACATCAGAAGAATGAAACTCGCAAAAGGTGAAGACATAAAACATTGGTATCAGTATATAACTACCGCGCTAATATACAACAGCTGGGATTCTGCTTGTGAGGCAGAAAATGGCGCGGACAAGGATTAATTTCGGTTCTTGTAAAACTCGGTGAACCTATACATATAGGGTGTAATTACATATTGGCAAATGTAATTGCTAACGGTGAACATCTAAGTGAAAGTATTTATAAATTAAGGAAAGGAGCTATATGGAGGAAATATGGAAAGATATAGATGGGTACATTGGTTATTACCAAATAAGTAATCTTGGGAATGTAAAAAGTCTTGAAAGAATAGTAGAACGGAATGGCGTTGTTCAAAAAAGAAAAGAACGAATTATGAGTAAAAGGCAGAATAGTGACGGATATTATATTGCGAAATTAAATTTAAATAGAACTTCAAAATCAATTCCTATTCATAGACTGGTTGCTCAAGCTTTTATCCCCAATCCATTAAAATTACCAGAAGTAAATCACAAGGATTGTAATAGACAAAACAACAATGTAAACAATTTGGAATGGTGTAGCCATTATGATAATATAAAACACTCAGCAAAACTCGGAAGATATCCAAAAAGATATGGGATAAAGAACCCCAATTACGGAAACCACAAGTTGCATAATAGATACACGACAAATCGCGAACTTGGGAAATTACAATCCAGACCAAAAGAACAAAACGGAATGGCTAAACAAATTGAGATGATAGATTTAAATATGCATCATCTCAAAACATTTAAATGGATAGGCGAATGCGCTGAATACTTAATAGATAACAATATTACAAAATCAAAAAATGTAAACTCAATCAGAACAGCAATCTCATTATCCATAAAGAAAAATAGAAAATATTACAACTACTATTTTAAATTTATATAAATACTTTCATACGACAACACCGTGCCAAGCTATTTGGAAACATGTAGAAGGTGTAACGACTAAGAAATACGGGCTAAATCAATAGACATTGCCTATGAATTCTGTACGGCAGTAGTGGAATTCTGTTGCCGGAAGTGCCGAGGCTATATGCTGCGAATATAGTAAGAGATAGTCTATTCCCCTAATAAATATCGGGAAACCGAGGGTGTTTTTGGGAGATACAAACATGTGTACAGATAATCCTATTATAGTAAATAGGACAAAACATTCACCCACTATTATCTGCCTTCAGAAAAGGGCTGCAAAGAAAATACCAACAGAAGATGACATCATAGCCTCAAACAAACTGGCTTTTAATGATGATATCGGAGTGGTTACTAATCATGTAACCAGTATGATTGAAGTTCAATCCGGTTATTCCCCTGAATCGGATGAATATAAGACTTTAGATTATAGAATAATGTGCGGACAATTATTTCAGCAAAATACGATTAACTTAATAGTCGCGCTGTGTAGTGATATACAGATGAAAACAAGGTGAACCAATAAATATTGGGTGTCAGTTAAACGCTTTAGTAATCATAGGAAATGATGATGTATTAACTGGCTAACTGGGAAAATCTAAATATGTATAATAATAAAAGTATATACAAAGAATACGGAATTTACGGAATAAAAAATAAATTAAATAACAAAATTTATGTTGGAAAAACAATAAAAATGGTGCATTATATACCATTGAACAAGTTAAAGAAATTCGTAGACTGCACGAAACAGAAAACAAAGGATATACAGAAATCTCAGAATTAATGCACATTCCAAGGTATACCGTATATTTAATAGCCACTTACCGTAGGTGGAAAGAAGTTTAATAAAATACATACAAGATAATCCAGTGCCAAATCAGGATAGTGATATTCTGAAAGGTCAAACGACTAAAACATACCTTCTCTATGAGAAGATGAAGTTTGTACTATAATGGTGAAATTCCGTTATGGGAAGTGCCTTGCATCTCTTAACAGAGATGAAGAGATAGTCTATTCCCCTAATAAATATCGGGAAACCGAGGGTATAAAAGAGATAGAGCTAAAGGAATTATTGCCAAACCCATGCCCTCATATTGGTATAATTCTCATGAATGCAAAATCAAAGAAGATGATAATGAAGAAGTCGCCAAACAAAAGGAGTTTAACTCCAAGATTGTCGCTGATAAGAAACCCTATTTTATGACTTACATATATCCAAGACTAAAATCAGAAAACAATGCTTATATTGAAAACAACCGCCTTGATATCATCAGGAGATTCAGACAATATGGAATCAACAGCATTGAGGATTTAGAAAAATATGATAATAAAACAGTTTCTATGCTTATGTATCTCGATTATTACGATAAGCTAATCCCTGTAGGGAATAATCATTGTGTTGTAAACCGTATATCTTGGATATTTGAAAAAGCGTTCACAAGGAATCAAACAAAATCTCAGCATTCACATTTTGATTATTCGATTCTAAAATGCGGAACAGAATACTCTAAGGATGCCTTTAAGAAAATACTTACATTATATAAAAAATACAACGATGAAATTGATAAATTTCATATTGTCAATTGGAATAAAAAAAATAGCGATGATGATGTAGCAGATTGGTTATCATCATTAAGATTAGCTTTTCAAATCGAATGCGAAAAAATATGCTCTAATGAGGACGAATTATGTGATATCATCTTAGACATTTGTTATTCAAAAGAAAGGTCAAAACAATTCGCATGGGAAATATGCGGTTCAACGATTATTAGAAATCTATTAAGAAAAAACAATTACACAATACATTATCCTCTGACAACCAAGAGCAACGGTGAGTTCGCCTATTGCGGATTACAATTTAATATGTGTGAAAAAGAAGTGGAGGTGAAATAATGATTATTTTGAATGAGAAAGCATATGCTCAAAAATGTTTAGAACAAGGAATAACAGATAAAAATCCATATCAAGTGATTGGTATTTTAGCAAAATATTACGCACAGCAAAGTATGAAAAAGAGGCAGGTCAAAACCGACATTTTACATTACTTACAAAAACACTACCCTCGCTATGAACTGAATGAAGAACGATGGCTTAGTGCAATTGATACGGTGATTAATAAAGCCGCCAACGAACAGTTGTTTGAAATATCAGGCGTAAAAATTACAAAATCCGAAATTAACACAATAAAAAACATAAAAAACAAAACCTTAGAAAAACTCGCTTTCACATCTTTATGTCTTGCAAAGCTAAACAATTTAAAGAAACCAAATAACAATAGTTGGGTAAACATAGCCCCCCCCGAAGTTTTTAAGTTGGCTCATATACCGTGTTCCGCAATTGAGCAAAGTATAAAACTAAACAAATTATATATTCTTGGTTTGGTTGAGTTTCCAAAAAAGAATGGCAATCTTAATTACAGAATAACATTTGTTGATGATAATGATGAGGAGGAACTTTTCATATCCGATTTCCGAGAACTCGGTTTTGAATATCTCAATTATTGCGGAGAAAAGTTTTTTCGATGTGCGGAATGCGGAGTATTGGAGAAGCCGAATTCTAAAGCTAAAATCCAAAAATACTGCAAAAAACATAGGAATAATGAAAATCAAACAGAAAAAACAATCTTCTGCGTTGATTGCGGAAAACCCGTAGAGATAGCATCAAAAGATAATCAAACGAATAGATGTCTTGAATGTTATGAGATTTATCGAAAAAAATGTATAAGAAAAAATGTGCAAAAATTAAGAGAGAAACAAAAATGTAATCAGCACAAAAAAAATTAAAAACCTTATAACCCATACAAACACTCAAGAATTGAGGGCTAAAATCGAGTTAAGAGGATTTTTAAAAAAAGTCTGTTCTCCTTTATGAAGGTAAATACACCTTCTCTCTCATTTCTTTATCTTTCTCTTTTCTTGATTACACCGCTATGGCGATTGCTATGTCGGTGTCACAGCGGCTATATTGTGACTTCCTTCTTTAATAATACAAAAAGATGTTTATAAATTTTCAAAGCCACAATGACTTCCGCATAAAGTCCAAACGGTGCGAGTCCGATAAGAGATTAAATCCACTTGGCAAACATACGGCATTATCGTCTAACAGGTATAGGACACAACCCTTTCAAGGTTGTAATGTGAGTTCAAGTCTCGCTAATGTCACCATTAACAATTTATATGGCTCTGTAGTTCAGTGCTCTAACTTCCATATGTGGGTGTAGTTCAATGGTAGAATCCCAGCCTTCCAAGCTGGTCGTGTGGGTTCAACTCCCATCACCCACTCCATAAATGTCGAAAGACAAAAAAAATAAAAGAAAAGGTGGTTTATCCATTTGAAAGAAATCAAAAAAGAGGAAATTGAGTTACTTGAAAGAAGAAATATTATCCATAATTCCAGTAGGGGTTATGTTGATAGGTTCGGAAATGTAGTCGGTTTTTATCGTACAGTAAATAAGCGATACATAGAAGACAAATACTCAGATATTGCAAGGAGATTAAATAAATGATTTAAATCATAACAGAAGGTGTGTTAAGTCATCCTGACACGCCTTTTACTTATTTAATTAAGAAAATACAAAACAAATACAGATAAAACATTTAAGGATGTGAGACAATGACTGATTTGGAGAAGAAGATTCAAGCGTATGGCTTAACACCAAAACAGTATGAATCATGTTTGTCTGATGCTTATAAAAAAGCTAATCATATTATTGATATGGATTGGCAAGAGATTGTAGATAAATATAATCTGAATATTCATTATGACAGTCTGCGCAAAGCCACACAAACAATTTTTGGCGGAGCTTTTGTTTTGGAATACTTCAAGTCCAAATTGGCGTCACAATCAGACAATACATATTTAACGGAAATCCGTGCCGAGAAACAGGAAATCAGAAAAGAAAAACAAAAACTCTTTGATGAAAGAACTGCTTTGAACAAGGTTTTAAGAGAGCAGGGCAGAAAAGAATCTATGTTCGAGATTGTAAAACGAGCTATAGAGGAATATAAGCCTGTTAGTTTTAACTATACACCATCTGTTGTTCCGGACAGTGATAATGACTTAATTATTCATTTAACCGATTTGCATTGCGGAGTAAATATTGATTCTCCTTTTAATATTTTTAATATGAACATATTAGAACAGCGATTGAAGAATTATTTGGATGAAATATTCGACATTCAAAGAATTTACAAATCGCAAAATGCTTATGTGATTATCGGCGGCGATTTAATTCAAGGCTTGATTCATCCAAATGCAAGAATCGAAGCTAAAGAAAATGTTGTTACACAGATTGTGGAAGTTACCGATTTGGTTAGCAATTTTATTTTTGAACTGAGTAAGATTTTTCAGAATGTAGAAGTTCATACGACAGCAGGTAATCATTCTCGCTCAACAGCAAATAAAGAAGAATCTGTTCATGGTGAAAATTTCGACTTGCTTGTTCCCTTCGCCTGCAAAAAAGATTTAAAGAATGTAGAAAATGTAAAGTTTATAGACAATTATTTGGATTGTGATATTGCAACATTCAAAGTCAGAGGACATATGGTCTATGCAACACACGGAGATAAAGACACCGCAAAGAATGTTGTTTATCATATGACACAATTTGCAAGAAAGGCAAAACTACCGTTACCGGATTTATGTTACCTTGGTCATCGACACAAAAACGGACTTACAACTGTTGATGATGTTAAAGTTATCGAAAGCGGATGTGTAGATGGGATGGATGCATATGCAATAGACAGACGATTGGTCGGAACGCCCGAACAAACCGTGACAGTTGTAACAGCTAAGAAAAGAATTAAAGCATTATGCGATATTCAAATTGATTAATTTGATTTGATTTTTAATAAAAAAAATGGAGAGATAAAAAAAGAAATGAACAAAAAAGATATTATTGAAAAGTTATCTGAGCGTATCTACGGTGATACATCAGAATGCAATATAAAACAGATAACTCAATTTTGCGATACTTTCGCAGATATATGTACAGACGCATTAATTGAGGGAAATAAGATTGCATGGAAAGGTTTTTTAAATATTGAAGTAATTGAAAGGAAGCAGCGTTGCGGAAGAAACCCACAGACAAATGAGATTGTCGTCTTTCCTCCTACAAAATCTGTTAAGTGCAAAATCAGCAAAACCATCAAAGATATGGTTAATGAGGAATAGGAGTTCTTATGGAATCAAAATATTATGAACTTCTAAAGAACACGAGATGTGAGGATTGCTGCTGTGATTGTTCTAATTGTCCTCATAAAGATAATTTTGATTCTATTGCAGAATCCTTGGATTTGTTTGACTATATTTTAAATCATTCCTGCGACACTTAATAGATGAAACCGGACTGTTTTTAACAGTCTCTTTTTTTTATATTAAATGAAAGAACATGGAGGTGGTTAAGATATCAGAAAAAGAAGATAAAAATAGCTGTTGCGTCTGCGGTGAATTACTTAGTCTAACAGGATTCTACAAATCAAACAGTCCTTTTTATAACAAAGGCATACTTCCGATATGTAAAGAGTGTTTTGGTGCTAAATTCGGAGAATTTACAGCCGAATATCACAGTGCAAAAAAGGCAATGAAAAGGTTATGCATGGCATTTGATATTTACTTTGATGATACATTATTTGACAAATGCAACACCAATGATGCTACGTTAGGCAATTATTTCAGGAAACTTAACATGTCTCAATATAAGAACAAGACTTTTAGCGACTCATTGCAAAACGGGTTTTATTTCGCGGAAGAAAAAAACAGTATTAATAAACCTCCCACAACGGTAACAGCAGGAAATGATGAAATAGATGATAACAATACAATCGCCTCAGAAGACATAGATAAATGGGGTGTGGGTTTTGAAAAGGTTGATTATGATGTGCTAAATGCACATTACAAATATTTAAAAACAGCCAATCCAAATTGCGACAGCAATCAAGAAATATTTGTAATTGATTTATGTTATATTCATATGCAAAAGATGAAAGCGTTAAGAAATAGTGATGTTGATGGCTACAACAAGCTAACCGAATCTTATAGAAAATCATTTAATCAAGCAGGATTGAAAACGGCAGATACCATGAAAACAGATGATGACTGTTGGAGCTTGTGGGTTGATAGAGTTTCGCAATTTACACCGGAGGAATTTTATAAAAACAAAGAACGCTACAAAGATTTCGACGGATTAGGCGAATATTATGAGCGTTTCGCTGTTCGTCCCTTGCGAAATATTGAGCTTGGAACAGAAGACAGGGATTATGAATTTTATGTACATGAGGAGGAATAGTCCATGAACACTCCTCTCGCAACAAAAACAAAAAGAATATACAATTCTGATTTGGACGAAATACAAAGAAATTTATATAAAAACTTTCCAAATACACATTTCTTAAGTAATCCAACAAATTGTGAACACTTTCTGCGCTGGAACACTTTCTTCCGGCGCAATTTTCATAGGTTTGCAATTGATTATTTGGGTTTAAAGCTTTACGAATATCAAGCACTCTCATTGTACCAAATGGGCGTAAATAATATGATAGTCATAGTTGCATCTCGTGCCGCAGCTAAATCATTTATAATTGCCCTTTATGCTTGCATACGGTGCATTCTATATCCAAATACAAAAATTTTGCTAAGTTCAGCGACAAAAGGACAGAGCGAACTCATAATTACGGAAAAAATAAAAAATGAACTTATGGTTTGGTCTCCGATGCTTGCAAGAGAAATAGAAAGCATTAAAGACAACCAGAACAAAACTATTGTTTATTTTAGAAATAAAAGCAAAATAACGGTTGTTGTTGCAAACGACAACGCCCGCGGCAATCGTTCTAATTGTATTGTAAGAGAAGAATTTAGACAGATTTTAAAATCCATAGACGATAGCGTTTTATCCCCTTGCCAAATTCTAAGGCAAGCTCCATACATGAATAATCCTTATTATGCAGAACAGCCGGAGCTAAAAGAAGAGCCTGTTGATATCTATATTAGTTCCAGTTGGTTCGATAACGGAAACTGGATGTGGAAAATAGTTGACAATGCATATGAACAAATGTTGGAAGGAAAACCATCTTGTTTATTAGCGTTTGACGAAGCTGTCGTTTTAAAACACGGCATTAAATCCATGAGTCAGCTTATTGGAGAACAGCGGAAACAAGACCCTATTACTTGGAAATTAGAATTTTTAAACAGTAGATTGAAAGAAAATCAATCTGCTTTTTTTTCATACGCAATGCTTCAAGAAAATCAGAGGTTGTTGAATCCATTTTACCCAAGGACATTACTGGATGTAAAGATGGGGAAAAAGAATAAGTTTGAAATTACAAAGCTAAACAATGAAATCAGAATAATATCTTGTGATATGGCTTTTGTTACAAACAATAAGAATGATAACTCGGTTTTCACATGTATGAGATTATTGCCTGAGTTTTCAACAATTAACCGCAGTTCATCTGAAGATATAAAAATTGACAACGGATACCGCAGAATTGTTTCATATATGGAGGCGATTCAAGGTGGAGATGTTACAAAACAAGCATTAAGAATCAGACAGTTGTTTGAGGACTTTAATGCCGATTATATTGTTTTAGATACGCGGAACGGCGGTTCAACAGTGTTGGATATACTTGGAAATATAATGTATGACGAAGAAAGAGGCAAAGAGTATACACCATTAGTATGCATGAATAATGAATCATACAAGAATAGGATTCACATCGAAGGTTCTATCGAATGCGTGTATGCAATAAATGCAACTCAAAAATTAAACAGTGATATTGCTCTTGATTTTAGAAGAATTTTAGAAAGTAAAAAAATAGATTTGCCAGTCACATTTGAACAAGCAAAAGAAGAAATACTTCCGAATATTAAAGAATATGTTGCATCTGCTGACGGAGAAACACAAGTCTTTTATGAGTCTCCTTACTTACAGGCGCAAGCACTGATAAACGAAACGGTAAGTTTGGTCTACGAAAAGAAAGAACAAACAGGTGTGATTGTTATTAAAGAAACCGGAAGCAATCGAAAAGACCGATACACATCGGTTTCTTATGGTTCATGGTTCGCAACTCAATTAGAAAAAGATTTAACCATACAAAATGAAGATTATGAGTATGGGACATTTATAAATTAGCACAGGAGGGAGGTAGAAAATGTCTAACAGAAAAAACAACAATTTCAAACAAAAAGAGATATATGAACATAACAGCAAACAATTCGCTCAAAATCCCGTGAACGAGTTTTCTTCACTTGGAAGTCAACAAGCTTACATAGACTGTTATTTCAATGGTTTTAACATTTTTGACTTATATACAAGAGAACAACTTTCAGCTCTTGTTAAAGACCCTATGGCTAATAATAAACTATTGAGAGAGTTATCTAATATTTTATATAGTACAAACGGCACATTTACGAACACGGTTGATTACATGACGGCAATGCCGACGCTCGACAAAGTAATTGTTTCTCACGGCAAAAACATTTCAAAACGAAAAAGAAACAAAGAATTAATGGAATCCACTTTAAGAACAATTAAGGATAAAGAAATTGTTCGAGATGCACTATTCAGAGGAATGGTTGACGGTATTGCTTTTTATTATTTTGAGACGACGAATAAGCCTCCTATGTTGCAAATATTGCTTACGGATTATGATGTGAACAGTATCGTCGAAATAAATGAACTTGGATTAAATGCAAGTATAATTTCGCTGCCGGCTGATTATACAGAAATTGTCGGCATAAAGAATAATTCGTATGTTATAGCTTTTAATCTTGATTATTTTAACTCCGCAGAAGGAGAAGCTACCGAGATGAAACTAAAAAAATACCCAAAAGAAATTAGAGACGCATATAATACTCGGCGCAATAAAAATGGATTTACAGGCGGCAATTGGATAGTATTAGACAACAAAAAAACTATTGTTCATAAAATTCGTTCAAGACGAGAAGAAAAATATGGCAGACCGTTAGTTCTTGCGGCAATAAATGATATATTATACGATGATTATTTCACATCAACAAAAAGAAATATACTTGGAGAAATAAACAACAAGATTATTTATGAAACATTCCCGGAAGGAAGAGATAAGGGCACTTGCGCCTTAACAAAAAAGCAACAAGAAGAACAACATAACACTGTTAAAAATGCGGTTATGAATAAAAATAATCGTGGAGGAACTTCATTCTTTTCAGTCGCATCGGGGACAAAACTAAATGCACTTGAGGTAGGCAACACCGATATTTTCGATGAAAAATACGAATCGAACCTTGGTGACAGAATCGCTCTCGATTTAGGTTTCGCAGCATCCGCTCTTAATGGAGTCGGTTCAGGCTCATATTCATCACAAGAGCAGAATCTTGAACTTGTAACAGCGCAATTATTTCAATGGGTTGAACAAATTGTTTCAGAAATAAACAAATGCATCTCAGAAAACATTATCGATGATAAAAAGAATTGGGTTGAATGCAGATACCTGCCTATTACATATGTCAACAAAAGTAAAATGGTTAATTACGCAAAAGACTTATACTTACAGGGAAAAGGCAGCTTATCTCTGTGGGCGAGTGCATGTGGAATCTCTCCCGATGTATTCTTTGCTTTGCTTGACCAAGAACTTTCGGAGGATATTGAAAACAAATATCCTGTGCATAAAACTTCTTACACTCTTTCAACTAAAAATAATAGTGGCGGCAGACCCACCACTGATACGCCAAGTGCAAAAACAATTCAATCAAGAGCTAACAACGGCAATAATATACCCTCCCCTTCTGATGATAAATAATAAAACTTAATACATAGACTGAAATTAACTTTTAATGATTATTGTATGTTAAACAATCATTTGAAGTTGTTTTTTTATGTTTGCCGAGACTCATAAAATGGAGAGTTTAATTATTAAGACCCCCATTTTTATGGGGTCTTTTTATATAAAAAGTAAATACAAGGTGGTGAGAATGAATGAAAACATTTGAGATTTTTAGTGAATCGAAGAAAAAGGGACAAAACGGTAGACGAAAATTCAAAGCCGTACTTTATCAAATATATCCCGATAGCTGTATAGATGAAGAAAAAGAAGCAGGGACACAATATAATGCAAACGGCATCACATGGATTAAAAAGTATTGTGAAAGAGCACTGCCGAGCATTAAAGGTATGAGTTTGAGATGTGAATTTCTTGATGAGGAAAGAACAGAATTATGCGGTCATGGAATGACCGATGTTAAAGATGATATTCCTATCTTTGAGAATGCGGTAGTTATCGGAACTTTCAGTGATGGTTATATTGATGAGGTTGAACTTCCTGATGGAGAGATAATTACAGCCTGTATTGGAGAGGGAGAAATTGACAGTAGTTGTTATAACAACTTATGTGAAAAATTAGACGAGAATATTTCAAACGGCATTTACCCCAGCGGAAGTGTGGAAATCATGCGAACCGAGAATAACGATGGAATTATATATAAATACGGTTATAAGGATTATGGTCGAATCCCAACTGAGTTCGTACATTCGGGTTACGCACTTCTTGGAGTAACGCCATCTGACCAAAAGGCAAAAATTATAGAATTGAATGAAAAGGAGAATATCGAAAAAATGAATGATTCTGAGATTAAGACTCTTATAGAACAGACGGTTGCTTCCGTATTAAATCATACATCTGAAATCAATCAGTGTAAGGACGATTGTCAAAAGAAAACCGCAGAACTCAATGCCCAAATTGAAACTGTAACTGAGGAAAAAAATGAAGCTATTGCGAACGAAGAGAAAATTCAGGAAGCTCTTGATGCTTGTAGGAAAGAACTTGAAGATACACACAAAAAGCTTGATAGCTTGTATGAGGAAATGAACACTTTGCGTAATGAGCTTGGCAAAGCAAAGGCTGCCGAGCGTATCAATGAATTAAATGCCGCTATTGCTGATTTTTCTGACGACGAAAAATCATATGCATCAGCTGAAATTGAAGCCTTTAACTCCGACCCCGTTACTTCGGAAATCAATTCGGTTATAAGTAAGATTTGGGAAGGTATTGGCAAAAAGGCAAAAGAAAAAGATGTTATTGCAGAACAAAATGCTGCCAACTCAAAGCATAATGTGGAAGATATTTTTAGCGTGGTAGAAATTCCCTCTGCAAATACGGACACAAGCATTTTTTAAAAATTAAAGAAAGAAGGACGATTTCAATATGATAAAAGTAGAAACACTTGGCATGATAGATAGTGCAAAAGTTAATCCCGTAATTACATCTCAGAGTGATGTTGCAAATTATCAGTTTATTACACATGATGACGATGTATATCTCATCGCAAACACCTTGAGCGGAGACGACTCCGGCAAGGAAGATATTATCATAAAGGCTGGTGAGTATCTTAACGGTTACCTTGTTAAAGCATGGGATGGTCAGAAGCTCGTTATAGATGAGAAGCATATCAAGTATGCAGATAGCAAGTCTTATGCAGATATTGCAGCAGGCACTACACTTTTAAAGATTACCACTGATGGAAATCTTGAAGTTGCTTCGGCTGCGCCCAGCACCGGTATTTATTTCAAAGTGACGGACAAATGCACCTTGACCGAAAAGGCAATTAAAGCAAAGGTTATAGTTGTCGATAAAGATACTGTTTCGGGTAATTAAGATAGAAAGGACGATTAAAATGAATACTACATATGAACTTAACAATCTCCGCAAGGATGCAGATACATTCAACGGAAAATTTAAAAAGACCTCCCCTATTGTAGAAGTTTTTTCTGCAATGGTAAGCGGTCAGGAACTTTCAAAGTTCGGCAAGAAAGCAGATGCAGCAGTCGCATACATTAAAGACCTTGGTTCTCGTGCCGAAAATGGCGACCCTTCTGCGGTCGTAGAATTGAACACATTGAGACGATTTGTAGTCGAAACGCCTATCATGGAAGAGATTAAGCTGCTTGGCATTTTCGGCACATACAAGCATGTAGCCTATGACGAGACCATTGAGCGCGAGGTATATAAGCATGTAGGCGAACGCTCTCGCACACAGGCTGCCGGTGGTGATGTTGTATTCCCTCAGACTGTAAAAGAGACTTATCCTGTTGCAACATTCACGGTCTCCGGTGGTTACGCTGTTGACTATCGCAGAGTTGCGCTCGGCGACATGGAGAAGGAGAATGAGGGTCTTGCTCTCGTTAAGACCGACATTCGCAATCGTGCTGTTCGTGCAATCGTAGAGAGAGTTTATAATGCAATCAAGAATGCTACCGGTGTTAAATATACAATTGAGGCTGCCGGTTTAACTAAGACCGGTGTTGATGGAGTTATCAACAAGGTTCGCAGAAATGGCAGACCCACTATTATCGGCGACTACGCTCTGATATCTCAGTTCACTCCTTGGGCTGGTTATGTAGGCAATATAAACAGCAATACGGTAACCGGTATCTCCGAAAAGGCTATGAATGAGATTGCACAGGATGGAATTCTTTCTCTCTACAATGGCTGTATTTTGAAGGAGATGCCCAATCCGTATAATGAATATGAAATGACTGAGGATGGAACTAATTTCGAGACCATGCTTCCTGCCGGTCTTGGATTCGTTGTTCCTACCGGAGTTAAGTCTCCTATTGCTACATACACTCGTGGCGGTCTTACCTCATTTACCGGTAATAATATTAAGACAGGTAAGATTGAGACTCGCTTTGACCTTGAGGTTGGCTGTGATGTCGCAAAGGGTCAGGAGCACCGTATTGGTACGATTTATGATTCAAACATCGGAGGTTTGGATTAATCCTGTTCCAAATATATAAATGGCGGCACTCCACAAGGGAATGCCGCCTTTTAATATTATCGGATTAGCGAAGAAAGAATCTAATGGAAAAACACAACGATAATTTTTATTGCTATTCTTTAAGATTGTTTCATTTTCTGTCTGCTTTTTCAGAAAAATGTTATATTTCAAAAATAAATACTGTTAGCGGAAATCGCTATTGGGTATTCAAAAAATCAAACAGATTGGATGAAATAATTAAACTATACAACAAAGTTAAACACAAAATTAGTTGAAATCTGAATTAATTAATTGAAACGAGGTAAAAAAATGGCAGAGAAAAAAACTGCAACAAAAGTTCAGCCTCAGAATAATGAAGAAGAGTTGAATCTTGACACGAAGGTAACGGTCAAGAATCTTGCCGATTGGGATGTAACATTCGCAAGAAAGCATGATGGAGTCGGAGATATTGTTATAGTTGCAAACGGACAGCAGAGATTGTCTCGTAATGAAGTAATTGCTCAGGTAAATGACAATAATAATCTCTTTATAGGCACGGCAAACGGAGACCATGCAACTGTATATATTGAAGATGCTGCAACTCGTCAACTTCTTGGATTCGAGGAAAAGGACAGACCACAAAGAATTTTCACAGAAAAATTGGTCAAGGATTTGTTTGCTTTAAGTCAAGCTGAATATGAGACTGAAATCGTAAAACATATAAAAACAAGGACAGAAAAATATGCACTAATCGACACAATCCGAAACTTACATTTAAACGATTATGCCAAGATTGTATTCGCAACAAAATATACAGGTTATCAGTTGTAACTTAAAGATAGAAAGAAGGTGCTCGCGATAAACACAAAAGCTCAAGAGATTTTTGAAATATTTGAATCATCATTCGCCGACAAGGTTGTTTTGCCTGATGAATTAGAATTATGTTGGCTAAAGAAAGCAATCGGAAGATATAGTGCAGAACTTGATGTGCTGAATTTCGATTTAGAAAATTTGGAATTTGATTGCAAACTTGACCCATATGTTATGGATAATCTTGCCACCATGATGAGACAATTTTATCAAGAGCGCGAATGGTCGAAAATTAACAAGCAAATATCTATTGTCGGAAAAGATATAAGCATAGATGGTGCCGGTCACGGAAAAACTGCTGCCAAAAACGAATTAGAGTACTATGTTACTCAAAATAATATCATGGTTTCAAATCAAAAACCGACCGCGTATTCATAAGGCGGTGATATTACGGCAAAAGAATGGTATTTATTAAACACTAACCACGATACTGTCAGTGGATTTGAAAGTGAAAATTTCGACGATTATGCTGCCGATGCGTTTTATGAGGCTCTGAACTCTTCTATCGGTCGTAACATTGAAATATGCAATTGCGATTTAACACAAAGAAAGAAAATAAAAGCTATAGTACAAGGTAATGTACAAGACACAAGATTAAAGACACAGCAACGAACAGTATTAGTCCCGATTGGTTCTTGTAAAGCAGGACAATATATATTCTATAAGAATTATTATTGGTTGATTGTCGGACTTGTAGATGACAACGGTATATATGAGAAAGCAGTATTAGCCTTCTGCAACTACTTATTAACATGGCAAAACAAAGACGGAAAGGTCATACAGCGTTGGAGTAACATAACCTCAGCATCACAATACAACAACGGTGAGACAAGCAACAAGTTTTATTTTGTCCGTAGTGACCAGCTTATGGTGTTGATTCCTAATGATGAGGAGTGTCTGCTTATTAAGCACAAGCAACGCTTTATTATAGACAAAAGATGTGATATTTATGAAAAAAGCATGGAAAAAGATGTTGCTACCGACACATCAAAGCCTGTTATAACCTATGAGCTTACCAGAATGGATAATGTTCTGTTTGATTATCAGGATAGTGGATATCTTGAATTCATGGCATATCAGGATGAACAGCATGAAACTGACGGTTATTATGTTGTAGACGGACAAGGTTATTGGCTGTGCGAAGCTCCGAAAAGTGAAAATAAAACGGACATTTTATTATGTACAATTGAATGTGACGAGCCGTGTATTTATTGTAATTTAGAACCGGCATTGTTCTATGCAAAATTCTACGACTCTGGCGGTGAGGTTAAGAATATATCCCCTTGCTGGGAAATTGATTGTGATTTTAAAGACAAATTAAATATTGAATACATAGAAAATGCAATCAGTATTTTTGTCACGGATAAAAAATGTATTAATAAATCCTTTAAATTATCCCTGTCTGCGGATGGATATACAACTGTAACTCTTATTATCACAATTAAAGCTTTTATTTGATTGGAATTTAGGAGGGGTTGATTGGTGACAAAAAAGAGGAAAAACACCGCAGAGCGCGGAAAATTCAAACAAGAAATAACTTCTGCTCTCTACCGGAGCAACGATATCAAAGAATTGCTCTTAGGAGATACCGATTTAAGTGATTTGAGTTCAAGTGAAAAACAAAAAATGTTCAAAAACCATGTAAAATCGCATCTATTTATCGATGACACGATTCAGGAAACGGATTCTTTTATTTTTTATGATATTAGATTTCCCGAATTATCTGAGAACATAAAGAATTGTCAAATCATTCTTTACGCTATATGCCATAGAGATATCCTCGACAATTATGAAAAAGAGGGGTACTACGGTAATCGTGCCGATATACTGTCTCAAATGATAGAGGATTGTTTAATTAACGACGAGTCTGTTATAAACAATTTCGGAATCGGTAGATTGGCATTGAATAGTGTTGATATCTACAATGCCAAAAGATATTACGGCGTAATAATGGTTTTCAATGTTCCCAATTTCAGGTGATATATAATATGCGTTTAGATTACGGAACACAAATAAGTCCATATCCGGTGGTGCTCTCGGATGTGACTATAAAAAAACCTACACTTGCGGATATCGCAAAAATATCATTTGATAAATTCAGCTATTACGAATTATTTTTAAAACTAACTCCCGAAATGTTCTTTACTAAAATAAAACAGAACGGGAACAATTATTGGGAAAGTCTAACAACAGAACAAAGAAAAGAAATTACTCTATATAACATCATAAAACAGGATAAAACAATACAGGATATTTATGTTGAGTTGTTAAATTTCTTTTGCATGGAAACTATTCTGTATCAAAACGGATATTTCGTTGTTTTGAAAATTCAAAAAGAAGATGATGCTGATTCTTATGATGTTCAAGGTGCAATTGCAGAGGATAAATTTTATCAAATTTTAAGTATACTGCAACAAATCTGTTGTATTGATGAAAAAGAAAATATCGATAATTTAAAATACAAAAATAATCTTGCAAAAAAGCTTTTACAACGGATGAAAGCAAACAAAAAAAAAGAAAAAACTAAAAATGATATTAATATGACGATACCGAATATAATTTCTGCGGTATCGAGCAAGCATCCCTCTCTGAACTACTCTAACATCTGGAATTTGACTATATTTCAATTGTTGGACACATTCAGCAGAATACAAGTAAATTCAATGTATGAAATTGATTCTACAAGGGTATCTGTATGGGGAGATGAGAAGAAAACATTTGACCACACATTGTGGTTCAAAAATGAATACGATAAGAGATAAAGGTCGGCTTACAGTCGGCTTATTTTTATGTTTAGGAGGAAAATAAATATGCCCGAATTAAATAAAGCTAATCGTCAGACATGCGATGTTGATATTCGTATTTTAAAGACTATGGCACCGTTTCTGAAATTCGAGACGGCGAATACCACCACTACCGGTCTGAGCGGTGACAGTGTATATGCAATGGCTAAGGGTGCAAAGAAGATTGCATTCCAGAATCCTATCGAAGGAACTATGTCAATAGAAGCTCAGGTTTATCCTTTCAAGCTCTTTGCTCTGCTTTCAGACGGAGAAATTGAGACAACTTCAGCTTATGCCGATTCTCAGGTTATCAAGTGTGAAACAGAGGGTGAGCTTTCAGTTACGGTGACAAAAGGTGAAATCAAAGCCGGTACAATTTTTGTCTATCCGAAGGGTCAGTACGGAGACGAAAGTGCATTAATTGCTGGTACTTTTGCAACAAACAAGTTCACCGAAACAGCGGAATCCGATAAGAAAATTAAGGTTGGTTCTGAATATGAGGTTGCTTATATTGTAACCCGCACGTCCGGCATTAAGAAGATTTCATTCAATAATAGGAAACTTCCGAAAGATTACTACATAACGCAGAAAACCGTTGATAAGGACGAAGAAGGTCTTCTTACTCCCTTTGTCATGACTGCATACAAGGCAACAATTCAGAGAAACTTTGAGATGTCATTCTCTTCTGAGGGCGACCCCGCAAGTGTCACTTTGACTTTTGACCTTATGGAGGATAAGGAAGGAAATGTTCTTGACTTCACCGAACTCACGGATGATGCCGAGTAAAATTAAATACATCAAGGGCTATCTTATTTGAGGTAGCCCTTCAACCATAGGAGATAGAATGATTAAAGAATGTATCGTTAAACTCAATAATGAGGCGGTCACTGTTGTTGCCTACGGAGATATTGATATTCAGTTTCCGGCAATTCATAAAGAGGTAAAGACACTCTTCGTAAACTGTGAAAACGGCAAATATGAAATAGTTGATAAAGACCGCAAACCGAAAAATGTGACGGTTGAAAAGAAAAACAATAAAAAGAAAACAACTAAAAAAGAAATTTCAGAAATTATAGAGATTAAAGAAGATAATGCGGATGCGTAAAGTTGTATTGTATTTTAACATATAGGGGAATTTACTCTTACAATTTTATGTATTAAGTAAACTCCCCTTTTCTTTTACGCATTTAATTTTAAGCAGATTGGAGAAAGGAAATGAAGAAGATTCAATTTAAAAGTTTGGATGATTGTATAGAATGCTACGGCAGAGAAAACCTGATTGCAATTGATACACTCCCCCAGATTATTTTCTATACAGCAAATGGGGTTCAGCCAAAATATGTATCTGAAAATCAAATAAAGCAAGGAAAAATAAGCTGTTGGTTTCTAAAAAATGAAACTGCATTTGTTTACAAACTTTGGCAGAATTCAAACCCAAAAAAGGAACAAAAAAATGTCAAAAAACAGAGGCAAAATATTTGAGGACGATTTTAAGAAATCCGTACCGAATTATGTTCTGCTTTATCGACTCCCCGATTCGGCACAAGCTTTTGCACCCAAAAGCTCTAATTTAAGATTTAGTAGGAAGAATCCGTTTGATTATCTGCTCTGGGATTCAAAAAGGCATATGCTATATGCTTTGGAATTAAAAACGGTAGCAGGAAAATCAATATCTTTTGAAAAAAATAAGGAAGAACACGGAGAAATTCATTACCATCAAATCGAAGGCTTAAAAGCATGGGACAGATATGATGGGATAATTTGCGGATTTCTCATTGAATTTAGAAAAATCGAAAAAACTATTTTTATTAACATAAATGAATTAGGCAAGCTCATTTCTTTATTGGCTAAGAAAAGTTTTAATTATGATGATTTAGCGCGAAATAAAATCAAGTACATAGTAATCAATCAAAATAAAGTCAGAACCAGATATAAATACGCCGTTGATGAGTTTTTGTCAACAATAAAAGAATAATTTTATTAATATAAGTAACGGAGGAAAATATGGAAAATACAATTACTGTAAAAGAGAATTTAGAACTGACTGAGTATGTCTCTTTAGTTGAAAATATTGCAGAAGGATTCTTTGATGAGGAGGGTAATTATCAGCCCCATATCGGCAAATTAAACACTATGCGCTTATTCTATAATGAATATGTTATTGAGAGTAATTTTGATATTCCGCATGGTTTCAGTGGCGCTTTACAGCTCAGACCGCTTATAAATGACAATGAGTTTATTTATAAATACAATCAGTCGTTAAATGGTGATGGCTATATCCGCCTTGACTTCGCAAATGCTTATAGAGATGCAATGAAAATTGTTAAAACAAAGAAAGATTCGTTAAACGGTTTAATTTTAACAGTAAAAAATGTGATAAAAAAAGCAGTTAATAGCTTCAGTGAATCTCTTTCTGCCGAGAATATTGAGAAGTTATCTAAAATTGCAGAGAGCATAGGCGAGGAAAACTTTGACCTTGATAGTTTCAAGAAGCTTTATACTGATTATCTCAAAAAGGACGAAACCTAATTAACCAAAGGATAATCGTATGCAAGCAAAAAATATGCAGCAGCTCAACTCTATGCTGATGAGAGAACTCCGGAAAGCCATGAATATAACAGCGAACAAAGTGCTTTCTGATATGTATGATGAAACCGGTAGGTTTTATGATACAAAGCCCCCTGCAATTTACGAAAGAACAGGCGCATTAGGAGATACGCCCAGAATTACAGCACTTACATCTATTGGAAACAGCGTATCGTTCGATGCGTATTTAGATACTAACCATGTTTATACAACAGGTAAAAATCCGACTATGACAGATATTCTTAACCTCACAAAGGAACAGCCTGTATATAATAGCAGCGTAGGATATCTGAGAGCAGCAATAGGCAACGGCGGCTTTTGGGAACGCGCAAATCGAAGCATGGAGCATAGGTTAAATGATACGCTAAAAAGTTTCTTTAAATAATTAATATAAAATATCGTAAACAAAACCATATCTTTGTTTGATGCGGGTATAGACAAAATAAAAAAATTATTATACTATAACTATGTAAGAAGTTTTAATATTCATATAAGATATATTTTCAAATGTACACGCAAAAACTATTGACATTTGCATTGTTATAATTATTATGATATAATAATTGTCAAAATATGTTTGAGGATTTATTATAATGAAAAACGAAGAACTACTTTACAAATGCAATCCTGTCGGTTATAAACAAAAATTTAAGAATATTTATATAAAAAATGGAAAAATCAATATTGAAATTAATGACAAAATGTTAAGTAACAAAGTAATCAGGAATATTTCATCTTATTTGAATTACATTAATAATAGATATCGTAGTGTTAACTTTCCTGTACTTTTTATTTTTAAACAAATAGAATTGTTAGACAAATTGTCTTTTGTTCTTCTCGAATGCATAATAAAAACATATATAACATCTCATCATAAAAATATAGAAATATATTTTAACGCAAAAAGTTCAATTCTTACAGATGGAATAACACAGTCTCCTTTGCGTTTTCTTTGCTTAACTTCAAATCATGAGAATACAAACGAAAGAACAGCAATGTTTTTATCAAAATTCAATTCGGACTTAAGTTATCAACATTTTAGAAGATTATTAAAAAACGAATATTTTTCAAAAACCGACAAATTAAGCAAACTGTATGATGAACTAACATACTTTCAAATTCCATTCGGTATAAATCAAGATTGCAGGGATGAAATAACGGAAGTAATAATTGAACTAATCGGGAATGCAGTAGAACATTCCGAATCTGATTGTCTTTTAGATTTTGATATTGTGCAAGATTATATAAATTCAAATAATGAAAAAGTCTATGGAATCAATATAGCAATCCTTAATTTTTCAAATTATCTGTTGGGCGATAAACTTAAAGAAAAATACAATTCTATAATTCAAAATGAAGATGTATCAGAAAATTTTTCACAAATCAGTAAGGCATATTCAAATCATAAGAAGCTCTTTGATATTGAATATACAGAAGAGGACTTTTTTAACATAACGGCATTTCAAAATAAAGTATCGAGCAGATATAACAACCATACAGGAGGAACAGGTTTAACAAAGTTGATAAAAGCTATTGAAGATAAATCAGAAAATCACGCTTGTTATGTTCTCACGGGAAAACGCATTATTTCATTTGATAATAAATATTTGGAATACAATGGCGATTGGATTGGATTTAATGATAATAATGACTTTTTTAACAAAAGACCGCATCCAAGTATCTTAGCGAAAGGTAGTTTCTTTATGCCGGGAACGGCTTATAATTTAAGTTTTATTATGAAAGTAGATGAACCAAACAATGAACAAAACCTATTTTAATCTGTCTTTTGACAAAACTATTACACGATTAGCCGGATATGATTTTGGTGTCGAAACATTTGAAAAGCAAGTTGAAAAAAATATTGACTTTGAAAATCCGCCCATTCATATTGAATTTCCTGATAATATAATAAAAGCCGCCTCATCTTTTGTTCAGGGATTTTTTAAAAAATTAATTGAACATTATGGTTATGCCTTAATCGGAAATCAAGTTTTAATAGAATCAAAAAATCAATCTTTAATTGATTCTATTAAAAATAATTTAATATGAGGAAAACATATGATTGCAGAATTAATTTTGTCTTCATTTGCACTTGCTGCATCAATAACATCTTTTATAATTTCATTTATACAAACCAATAAAAACGCAAAGATTGAATTAAAATCAAAATTCTTTGATACTATTTTCAATGAGTATTTAATAAAAAGAATACCGTTGGCAAGAAAAAAGATTATGTTCAATTCAACAAGTCATAAACTACAAGACACAGATGAACTTATTGAAGTTTTAAGGTCAATGCGTATTGATTCTCTTTATTTTGAATATAATGATAAAAGATTTTATATAGAATTAAAAAAAGCATTGCAACAGTTAGAGGACTACATAACAAACGCAGAAGACAAAGAAATGAGCGGAGAAGAACAAACTGATTTTCTTAATGATTTGCAAAAACATATTTCCCTAATATATAAAATAATAGAAGGACAATATACCGGTAAAAGGTGAAATAATATATCAAAAAGACCAGCACAATCATGTGTTGGTCTTTTTTTTATGAAAGGAGGTATTTAGAGTATGAAAGACGGAAGAACAACTGTATACAATAATATAACCGATGAGGAAAAATTGAAAAGAGTAAATCCCGACAATATACAGCTTGAAAATGACTTTCTCGAATATCTTGAATCCGTTGACAGGTCAAAAAGCACAATCAAGCAATACCGTGCAAATTTACATATATTTTGGTGTTGGAATCTCGACTTCAATAAAAATAAATTCTTTGTCGAATTAACAAAAAGAGAACTGATAAAATTTCAAAATCATGCATTAAATGTGTGGAAATGGTCGCCTCGGAGAATCAGAGTTGTAAAAGCGACAATAAGCAGTCTTTCCAATTTTATCGAATCTATATTGGATGATGAATTTGAGGATTATCGTCCTATTATCAAAAAAATCGAATCTCCGGCAAATGAAGCAGTTCGCACAAAAACGGTATTTCAGGATGAAGATTTAAATTCTCTGCTCTCGGAATTGGTAGATGATAAGGAATATATGAAAGCGTGTATTCTTGCCCTTGCAATTTACAGCGGAAAAAGAAAAGCAGAGTTAACAAGATTTAAAGCATCCTATTTCGATGATAAAAATCTTATTTGTGAAGGTGCGTTATATAAAACTCCTGAAAAAATGCAGACAAAAGGTCGCGGACAAAAAGGCAAACTTCTCGATGTGTATACAATTGCGAAACCTTTTAAGCCATATCTTGATTTGTGGATGCAAGAGAGAAATAAACTTGGCATAGATTCTGATTGGCTTTTTCCAAAAACAAAAAACGGAGAATATATAAACGAACATATTGAAATATCTCTTATGGATTCAATGGCTCGAACTTTCTCCAACATAATCGGGAAACCTTTCTATTGGCATAGTATGAGACACAGATTTGTTTCGATGCTGTCAGAGCAAGGAATACCTGATGATGTTATAAAAGATATAACCGGTTGGAGTGATGTATCAATGGTTTCTGTTTATAAAGATATAGATGCAGAAGACAATTTTGACAAATACTTCGGCTCTGAAGGTATTAAAAAAGTAGAAAAAAAGGATATCTCTGATTTATAAAACAATTTAAATATAAGAAATAAAGTCGCCGATACAGGTGGCTTTTTTTATTTCTGAGGAAGGGGGCATATTGCGTATGTCTGATTTCAGTGCAAATATAAAAGCCGTATTAGATACATCGGGAATACCGAAACAAATAACTGAGATTCAAAATCAGTTAAACAAAATCGGCTCAATAAAAATAACATTAGGCGACGGCAAAAACACTTTAAATGTCACAGCGTTAAATAATGAAATAAAAAACAGTTTATCTAAAACAGGAACTAATGCGGGACAAGCCTTTGCTCAATCGCTAAACAGTTCATTGAATAATATCCATCTTAGAAACGGCGGACTTGGAAATATAAAGAATATGCTCCAAGGCGCAGGATTCAACTCAAAATCAATAGATATCGCAACACAATCTCTCGACAAAATGGTTGTGTCTGTGGCTAAACTTAATACTACTCAGCTTAAAAACGGAAATATCCGTATTAAAATAAACGGTATCGATGAGGTTGGCAGAGCTGTTAATATAGTTCGTGATTTTGATAAAGAAACCGGTCGTGTAGTTAATACGACTAAAAGTTTTTCTCAATCGTTCAAATTGGTATCCGACTCCGTAAAGAATACATTATCTAATAACATCCAAGCATGGATGAACAAAAACGGAGAATCTGCAAGTCAATTTAGAAATGAATTAGAAAGCCTTCAAAAACAATTAAAAGGAAATGTTACATCTGATTCATATTCAAATATAGCCAATAGATTTAAGGAGATAACATCAGAAGTTGCTGCTTCAAAAGCAGGGATAAAAAATTATAAATCTGAACTTGCTGATATAAAGTTAAAAATTGATATCGGAACTTTTAAAAGTCAAATTGACAGTATAGAAAGTGCTTTTAAGAAAATCGGAATCGACGAAAATGCACTGTCAGCAAATGATAACCTTACAGATGGGCAGAAAGCACAAAAAAGAGTTGTTGATAATACTAACAGGTTAAAAAATGCATATGCGACAATGACAAGTTCTTCAGCATCGCCGGAACAAAAGGTGGATGCATATAAAGAATTTAATACCGTTCTTGCAACTACGCGTTCTCAATTATCAAGTGTCGTAAAAGCTGAGAGTGAATTTGCAAAGCATTCGAAGGAAGTTGAACAAGCAGAAGCAACACTGACAAAATCAAAAACATTATCAAACAACATCCAAACATGGATGAATCAGAATACTAAAGCTGCCGATAGGTTTGGTGAAGAATTAAAAGAGTTACAGCAACAACTAAATAATAATAGTGACCCCTTGACGCTAAAAAATGTCAAACTGAAATTTGCGGAAATAAAATCTGAAGCAAAAGCGTTAGGTCTCACAACTAATACATTTTTAACAAACCTAAAGAATATCGGTGCTCAACTTCTTGGCTTAACAAGTACGGTTGCGATTATCCAAAAAGCTATTGAGATAGCCGAGAAAATGTATCAAAATGTCTATGAGATTGATACAGCTATGACTAATCTTAAAAAAGTCACAGATGAATCTGATACTGCGTATTCCAAATTCTTTTCTCGGACTGCTGATTCAGCAAAAAACCTTGGAAAAACAATATCCGGACTTATAACTCAAACTTCTGAATGGGCTAAGTTGGGATATTCTTTGACCGAATCAGAAGAGTTAAGCAAATTATCTTCTATTTATGCTAATGTCGGAGAGGTTGATGATGAAACTGCTGTATCTGATATGGTTACAGCATTAAAAGCATATAACATTGACACTGATGATGCAGTAAAGATTGTAGATATCTACAATGAATTAGGAAACAAATTTGCAATATCATCAGCAAAGCTCGGCGAGGGTATATCACGGTCTGCGTCGGCATTAAATTTAGCCGGAGCAAGCATTGAACAGTCAAGTGCAATGCTGACCGGAATCGCAGAAATAACGCAAAATGCTCCGGAGGCAGGTAATTCCTTAAAAATCTTTACTATGCGAATCCGAGGCATGAAAGGTGAACTTGAAGAATTAGGCGAAGAGGTTGACCCAACAGTTGATTCTATAAGTAAAGTTCAAACGCAAATCCTTAACCTTACAAAGGGCAAAGTTAATATCTTCGATAGCACAGGTTCTTTCAGAAATTACTACGATATCATGAAAGAAATTGCAGATATTTACGATGAACTATCATCTACAGATAAAGCCTCATTGTTAGAAATTCTATTTGGAAAACAGAGAGGTAACGCAGGTTCTGCATTAATACAGGCTTTCCAATCAGGACAAGTTGAAAAAGCGTTAGAAGCTGCAAACAATTCTGCCGGTTCTGCAATGGCTGAACAAGAAAAATGGATGGAATCGCTTGAAGCGAAAACATCGCAATTAAAAGCCGCATGGGAAGAATTATCTTCCGTTGTGCTGGATAGTGATTTCCTCAAAAAAGTAGTAGATAGTGGGACATCACTTTTAAGTGTATTATCAAAAATAATTGACAATGTAGGAGTGTTAAATACAGCACTTGCCGGTGCTGCGATTTACAAGACCATAAAGAGCATATCTTAACCCAATAGATAGGGTTGCATATAGCAGAGGATAGCGCGGATAAGGATAACAAATCCGTGAGCATAGATGCTCTATAAAAATTCTATGAGGAGTAAGTGCTGGGAAACCGGTTAAACCGATTATACTACAACGAGATTGGAAACAATGTGCGTGAAAGTCGCGAAAGCAGAAAAAAATAATCGACTGGTGCATGGGAACACATACGCCTAAACACCTTGTTCTTTTAAATAAAGAACGAATGGGATAACATCAGCAGGACATCACCCGAAAAGGTGAAATCCCCAGAGACTACCCATCCTCCGAGCCATCGTTAGATGACTTGTAAAGTATAGTCCAAATGATGAAAACTTATCTTTCAAATGTGGTACGCTATATATCGGCGTTGATAAGGAGATATATAAAAAGCTACGATACCGTATGGCATCATAGCTAAGAAAATTATCATAATCCAAATATACTTTTTAAATATGAAGAACCAACTTCTGTAATAACTTTTGATATGATAGAAATTGAAACCTTGGCGGAATTACCGAGCCTTGATTTGATTTCAGACCATAAACCTTCATCTTTGATTGAATTCAAAAACATATGTCCATCGTAAGTTATTGAATTAATATATAACACAGATATTTTATCTTTTCTACCGGGAATAGAAACGGAAATAAAATTTGCCTCAGACAATTTAATAATACAATATTTAATATCATCTATATGATATTTTGAATCGAGTAGTTCATCTTCATAAATATTTTTCCAAGATAGCAGAGAAGAATTATTAAATCGTCCGGAATCATCGGTAAAACATTCAAGTCTTGATTCTATGCATATTAAAGTATCTCTAATTAAATCATTGCTTAATTCCATAACAGTCACCATAAATAAGGAGAAAAAATGAAAGAAATAAAAATAGTTTTAAACAACAATAAGGAATCATACCGCGAAAAGCAGTTTACCATATTCATAGACGGCAAAGAGCTTAAAAATGTTGATAAGTTCACACTCACAGCGAAAGCCTTTACTGGCGAAGAATTAAGAAACAGCAGATTCCTTGATTTTAACAATGTAATTAAATACAGTGCTGATTTTTACGCACCGTATTTTGAAACTTAATTTCCCGGACTCCAAGTATGACCGCAATTACCACACCGATTGACTGTTTTATTGCTTCCTAAGAAACCTGTAAAAAGAGAAAAGCCTTTTTGTCCGGTTGTTATGGCAAACGAACCACAACAAGGACATGTGAGAATGTCCAAATCAAAATCATTTCTGTCAGAACGCAAGCTTGACGGGTGTATAATTGCTGTCAATCCTGCCTCTTCTAATCTTTGTTTTATAACCTGTGCGGTATTATAATCTTTGTTTTTTGAAACAATGCAAGGGACATTTTTAACCGCTCTCTTACTGTTGTATATGTCTAAAGGCAATATCCCCTTGAGGGCTGTTACTGAAGGGATTATTCTATCTTTTATATAGTCAGTTAATATAATATCAAAATCGGTGTAATTATTAATATTATCATTGTTATCTTTTTTAGAACTAATAGGATAACCGCATCCGGGACAACTGGCAGCAAGTGTCGAAACCTCTCGTCCACACTCTGGACATATTATTAATGACATTGTTTTAATACCTCCATATAACCAAAGGATACTTATCATACCACATTGATATTGTATTGTAAATGTCTGCTATTGGCGACTATGGACTCAAAGACTTAATCAAAGATTCAGACACTCTAAAGGATTTTTTATCTATCGCTCTTGACAAATTTCCTATTCTCTCGGCTGCTGTAAAAGATGGAACAAGCGGTGTTTTAAATATAATTAAGGCGAAACCTCTTACAGCCGCCGGAACAGCGATTTCTGCAACAGCGACTGCAATTTATGCTGCGTATAAAATATACCGGAATGCTCAAGAAGAAGCTCAGAAAAAATTGCAAGAAAAAGTTTCTTCCGCTGACACAAATATTCAAAAGTACAACTCGGAAAAAGCAAGCCTTGAAGAATTGCAAACAAGTTTAAAAAATGCAAAAGATGACAAAGCCAAGTTATTAAGCATACAAAACGACTTGAATAAAGCAATCGGTGAGACTTCTGGATTAGTACAAGGAGAAGGCAACGCATACGAAACTGCAAATGCAAAAATAAAAGCACGAATAACAGAATTAGAAGCACTTGCAAAAAAGGAAGCAGAAGCTAAAATTGATGCACAAAAAGAAATTTTTGCAACGAATACAACTCCGTATGACCCTTGGAAGGATGAAAATCCATTTGAAGTTGGATTAAATATTGATACAAAAGAAGCTTCCACCCTGTTAAAAAGATATACAGACAAAAAAGAAAAAGAAATAGCAAGAATAAAGAAATATAATAGCCCAGAAGAGGCAGATAAACTTATAGAAAAAAGCTATTATATTGAAGATATGGATGAGTATATTTCAAGATACAAATCAATTTTACAAGGCAAAGCAAAAGAAGCAAAAGAAGTATTCTCAGACTATATAGATTCTCAATTCACGGAAGATGCAGACAAATCATACATAAACACGCTTATTGATGATTTAATTATCGGAGGAGAAGATAACTTAGACACTATCAAATCTGAAATTGAAAAATTCAAACCTGAACTCGATAAATTCAACGATTTAAAAGACAGCCTTGTAGAAAATTATACAAATGGAAAAGAAACCAATTCTATTGCAGCTCAAATTCAGACATTTATAGATGGGATAAAAGACAAATCACCGCAGTTGGCAGATGCTCTACAACTTTCCATAAACAGTATACTACCAAATGAAACAACAGTCAAGGAAAGAATTGACGACATTAAGAAAAACTTTGTAAATTGGATTGGAAATCAGTCCGATGAGATTCTTTGGGAAAATGCTGATACAACTTCAGAAGTAAACGCAAAAATCACAGAGTTTGAAAATTGGATTGATAGACTATCTGATGAAGAAAAAGAAATAGTATATACCATTTCTTGCAATACAGACACAGCAAAGTATTCATTAGAAGATTGGAAAAAAACAATTGATGACTACAAAAACAATCCCAAAAGTTTACAAATCCGAAGTGATATTAGCACTATTTGGAATTCTGAAAGCTTTAAGGAGTCAAAAACTTCTCTTACTGAATTGTTTACAAAATTCGGCAAGATATCTTCTGACAAGATAAAAGAACTTGCAAAAGAAAGTGAATCGTTAAAAAATATTCTTGACCAAGACGGCATGAGCGCAGAGTTTCTTGCTAATATTTTCGGAAATATGGCTGTCGGTAATGACGGAATATCATTAATAACAGATGATGCATTAAGGCTAAACGACGCATTAAACGGAATGTCTGACGCATTTGATGAAATTAGCACGGCAAAAGAAAAATACGACTCTGCGATGTCGGTTGATGAAAAAGATACTAATTTTAAATCTTATGCCGAAGCATATAAAACATTAAATGAACAGTTTACCAAAGGCACGACAAACTCTAATGCGTTTTGGGCTTCAGCAGAGTTTATTTTCGGTGCAGACAAACTAAAAGAGGTTGAATACAGTGTAGATTCGATTTACAAAATGATGTCGTCGAGCAAAGAAATATTTGATGACGAGGATAGTGCCGGATTTGGATTCCTTGACAAATTGTATGAATTGTCAGCAAACGGAAGCGTACTTGATAAAGCGGGAAATATTATTGCCGGAATTCAAAAATCTGCAAACGGCTCATATGATATAGACATCGACTATGATAATATCGACGCTATTGCCGAAAAGATGAACTTGTCGCGTGAATCTGTATTATCATGTTTAGAAGCTATATCTATGTATGCAGATATTGATTTTTACAATATCGAAGAAGTCGAACAAGTAATAGAAGATATCGGCATAGCCGCAGATGTTTCAGGTAAAAAAGTTGTTAATGCAAATAAGCTGACCGAACAACTTTTCAATCTCGGTAAAAGTAACAAAGAGATACAGGATATTATTAAAAATCTTCAAGAACTCGGTGATGTATCATTCCTTAACACTGAAATGCAGGTTGACGATTTAATCGGTAGTCTTGAAAATCTTGGAATGGCTGCAAAAGACGGCACATCCATTGAAATAGATTACGGCAGTCTGTTAGAATTGATGAAAAAAATCGGATTTACGAAAACACAGGCGGAGGACTTAGTAAAAAAGCTCGGTGAAGTTGACGGAATCCAATTTGTAAAACAATTAGGAAGCGGAAACGGCGGTGTCACCGATGTCAACGGTGTACTTAGCGAAATCAGCACTATGGACTTTACTTCCGCCGAAAATGGAGTTGACAGTGTAACAGGAGCTGTAAACAATTTAACCGATACTCTTAACGGTTTAAACGGAAAATCAATATCTGTTAAAATAGATGTAGCAGGCAGCATAAGAGATGTTCTGAATTGGCTTAACGGTTCGTCTTGGGTTCAAAGTTCTACCGCAGGAGGTACAAATGGTTATGCCAATGGCACAACAAACGCTTCTGCCGGAACCGCTCTTGTAGGTGAAGAGGGTGAAGAACTTGTTCAATCTGGAGATAAGGCATATTTTGTCGGTTCTCACGGTGCTGAATTAGTCAAATTAAAGCAAGGTGACAGAGTATACACAGCAGCCGAGACAAAAAAGATTAAACGTTCTGGGAAAAGTTTAAAAGGAAATGTTCCTGCTTTCTCTAAAGGCGGAGTATACGGAACAGTCGGTAAAGGTACATATTCTTCTCTGTTGGATGATTCAAGTTCCAAAGGTTCCAAAGACTCCGGAAACACGTCAACAAGTTCGGGCAATTCTACAAATTCATCAAAAGACAGCGAAAAAGATTTACAGACTTTTGATTGGATTGAAATCGCGATAAAGCGAATTGAATCGGCTGTCGGTAAACTTAAAAATATTGCTTCAAGTACCTACAATTCAATAAAAACAAAACTCGGCGCATCCGCCGACGAAATAAGCAAGGTCAATGAAGAACTTGCAATTCAGAGGAAAGCGTATGACAGATACTTATCTCAGGCTAATTCAGTCGGTTTAAACTCTGAACTTGCTGAAAAAGTCCGTAACGGAACTATTGATATTGAGGAATATGATTCTGATACGCAAAAACTTATTAAAAGCTATCAGGATTGGTATGAGGAAGCACTTTCCTGTTCTGACGCAATCGATGAGCTTCATGATTCTCTTGCTTCAATCTACGAAAGCAATTTTAATGCAATCAAAGATGATTATGCCAACCGGTTAAGCGAAATTGAGCATATTTCAAACATCTATCAGTCAGATATTGACCTTATAGAGGAACGCAGTTATGCAGCAAGCGAGGCATATTACTCAAAACTGCGTGATATTGAAAAGAAGAACATATCAATCTTAAAGGATGAGCTTTCCGCTCTTGAATCCAAATTCGATGAAGCGATGAAGAGCAAAGAAATTGAAGAATACAGCGATGCATGGTATTCGATGAAAAACGAAATCAACAGCGTTGAGGAAGCGATTTCTGAGGCAAATTCAAAGCTTGTAGAATACGGCAACAGCATGAGACAAATTAAATGGGATATGTTCGACTTTGAGCAAGACAGGGTTGACCAGATAACGCAAGAAGCTGATTTTCTGATTGATTTATTATCCAATAAAGAGCTGTACGATGATAAAGGACAGTTTAGCGAATACGGATTAGCTACAGCCGGATTGCGCATGGAGAACTACAATGTATATATGCTCAAAGCAAAGCAATACGCTGAAGAACTCCTTGAAATCAATAAAGAGCTTGCTAATGACCCATATAATCAGACGCTCATAGAGCGAAGAGAAGAATTACTTGGTTTACAGCAGGATTTGATATCCTCCGCAGAAGATGAAAAGCAGGCGATAAAAGACCTTGTTTCGGACGGTATGAACGCCGAGCTTGATTCTCTCAAAGAACTTATTGACGCATATACAAACGCTCTTGACAGTGCGAAAAGTCTTAACGATTATCAGAAAAGCATATCCGATAAAACTTCTGAAATCTCGTCCCTAAAAAAGCAATTGCTTGCGTACGCAGGTGATAATTCAGAGGAAACCAGAGCGACGATTCAGAAATTAAACGCTGATTTAAAGAAAGCCGAAGAAGATTTACAAGATACAGAATATGACAGATACATTTCCGACCAAAAGGAATTACTTGACAATCTGTATACAGAGTATGAAACAACACTTAATCAAAGACTTGACAATATAGACGCTTTAATTTCAGATATCTCATCCGCGGTTAATAACGGAGCAAGTGACATTAACGCGACTATCAGCTCTATAAGCGGAGATGTCGGTTATGCAATAAGTGATTCGTTATCTGATATTTGGAATACCGACAAAAACAACAAATCCGACTCTGATGGTTCTTATGACATAGCGGCGAAAATCTTAGAGGTTATAAATACAATTTCGGAAAATGTGCAGTCCATACTTCTCGGAGACGTTAACAACGACGGAGATATTACAGCAGAAGACGCAAGAAAAGCCCTTCGAATAGCTGCACGATTGGAAAATCCGACTGCCTATGAAAAAACTGTTTCTGACATAAACGGCGACGGAAACGTAAATGCCGGAGAAGCAAGAGACATTCTACGCAAGGCTGCAAGATTGAAATCATACAGCACAGGCGGACTTGTAGACTATACCGGAATTGCACAGGTTGACGGCACTCCCGGTAAGCCTGAATTGGTTCTGAACGCAACCGACACACAGAATTTCCTTGAATTAAATGATTTGTTAAAAACCTTATCAATGAGAGAATTGACAATGCAAAACTACGGTGGTTACGGTGCACCGGTTCTTAACAGCAGTGTATCAGCGGAGGTTTCAAAAATGGTTGAGAAATTCCGCACTTCAGACAGAGGCAATTCAGAAACAACAATAGGCGATATACAAATTAATATACCTATTGAGAGAGTCAGTGACTACAACGACTTCGTTAATCAGCTTCGTAATGACAAGAAATTTGAGAATATGATACTTGATGTAACTGTCGGCAAACTTTCAGGCGGCAATTCACTGGCTAAGAATAAATATCAATGGTAACTGAAAGGAGGGGCTTTTGCCTCTCCTTTCATTATTGATTAGGACATTTATGTCCGTACCAAAGAAAAGGAGACCAGCTATGAAAAGTCAAGAAGAAATTAAGACTTAACAAGGCGGATTGGGTCAAACAAAACATCGTACTTTAAGAGAGTGAAAATAACGCGAACAAGTTTATGAGCGACATGACCTAAAGCACCATAGTGACTGAGACCTTGAGAAAGTTTCAGGTGGTAATAATTAGAAAAGATATCGTTGCGAAGAGAGAGTTGCCAAGCGGAATTGATTAAAGCGAACCGCAGCATTTTAGAACCGCGTTTGGACATTTTTGTGGAACGGGCTTTAAACTTGCCGGACTGACAAACGGTAGGGTCAAGACCAGCGTAAGCCAAAAGTTTGGCAGGTGAAGCGAATCGTTCAATATTGCCGATTTCACCTAAAATCATCGCACCGTCTATGGCGCCGATTCCGGGAATGGACATAATAACGGAATTAAGCTCACACATAGTATCTTTAA